>OHJK01001633.1_pt1 | contig 10714 bp, 6 predicted proteins | sample 1568541 | NCBI WGS metagenome assembly OHJK01 (sample SAMEA3879535, study PRJEB24766) | human gut metagenome | biome: human-associated habitat; feature: feces | place: USA | collected 1985/1987
TATCAAAGTTTCCAGCGGTGTCAATAGCTGTATGAATACCACCAGCTTTTAAAGCAGTTAATAGTTCTATTAAAAAATCTTGTTGAACTAATGGTTCTCCACCACTAATTGTAACACCACCGCCAGAAGGTACAAAATAACTTTTATATCTTTCAATTTTTGCTAATAATTCTGGAACAGTATATTCTATACCGCCACAAACATCCCAAGTATCTCTGTTTTGGCAAAACTTACACTGCAAATTGCATCCTTGCATGAAAATTATGAACCTTATACCAGGTCCGTCAACTGTTCCAAAAGATTCAAATGAGTGTATTCTACCTTTCATATTTCCTCCTAAAATTTATATTTAGTAGCATAAAAATATGTTTTCGCACCTGTCGCGCAGTTGAAGGAGTGAGCCAAGACCCGCATTTAGCTCGGAAGCTTGCCCACGAACGACGACAGCAAGACAGAAGAAAACATATTTTATGCACAAAAACTAAATTTTTTCATGTATTGTTCTGTGAATTACTTCTAATTGTTGTTCTCTAGTTAATTTTATAAAGTTAACAGCATATCCAGAAACACGAATTGTTAATTGTGGATATTTTTCAGGATGATCCATTGCATCAAGTAATAGATCTCTATCAAATACGTTAACATTTATATGATGTCCTGTTTGAACAAAGAAACCATCTAACATACTTACTAAGTTATTTGTTTTTGATTCTTCATCTTTTCCAAGAGTAGCTGGTGTAATAGAAAATGTATATGAAATACCATCTTCAGAATATTCATAAGGAAGTTTAGCAATTGTATTCATAACAGCTAAAGCTCCATTTATATCTCTACCATGTAATGGGTTTGCACCAGGTCCAAATGGTTCGCCGTCTCTTCTTCCATCAGGAGTATTACCAGTATTTTTACCATATACTACATTTGAAGTAATAGTTAAAATTGATAATGTTGCTCTTGAATTTTTGTAAGTATGATGTTTTTCTAATTTTTTCATAAATGATTTTACAATATTAACAGCAATCTCATCAACTCTATCATCATCATTTCCGTATTTAGGGAAATTACCTTCAACTGTATAATCAACAGCTAATCCAGTTTCATCTCTAATTACCTTAACTTTTGCATATTTTATTGCAGATAAAGAATCAGCAACAACTGATAAACCAGCTATACCACAAGCCATTGTTCTTAAAATGTCTCTTTCTTTATCATGTAAAGCCATTTCTAATGCTTCATAAGAATATTTGTCATGCATGTAATGAATCATATTTAAAGCTTTAATATATGTTTTAGCCAAATATTCCATCATATTATCAAATTTTCTCATAACTTCGTCATAATCTAAATATTCTGAAGTGATAGGGGCAAATTCTGGAGTAACTTGTTTTCCAGATTTTTCATCTTTACCACCATTAATAGCATATAGAAGTGCTTTTGCTAAGTTTGCTCTTGCACCAAAGAATTGCATTTGTTTACCAATTTTCATAGCTGATACACAGCATGCAATACCATAATCATCACCTAAAGTAACTCTCATTAAATCATCATTTTCATATTGAATAGATGAAGTTTTAATAGAAATATCAGCACAGAATTTTTTGAATCCTTCAGGTAAATTTTTAGACCATAATACAGTTAAGTTTGGCTCAGGAGCAGGTCCTAGGTTTATTAATGTGTGTAACATTCTAAAAGAGTTTTTAGTTACTAATGTTCTTCCATCAATACCCATACCACCAATACTTTCAGTTACCCAAACAGGGTCACCAGTAAATAGTGCATTATATTCAGGAGCTCTTAAGAAACGAACTAATCTTAATTTTATAACAAATTGATCAATTAACTCTTGAGCTTGTTCTTCTGTTAAAGTGCCATTTTTCATATCTCTTTCAATATATATATCTAAGAATGTAGATGTCCTACCTAAACTCATAGCAGCACCGTTTTGATCTTTAACAGCAGCTAAATATCCAAAATATAACCATTGAATAGCTTCTTTTGCATTTGAAGCAGGCTCAGAAATATCATATCCATAACTTGCAGCCATTGCTTTTAATTCGTTTAATGCAGCAATTTGATCATGCATTTCTTCTCTTTGACGAATTAATTCATCAGTCATTTCATCAGAATCTAATAAAGCAAATTCTTCTTGTTTTTCTTTAATTAAAACATCAACACCGTATAAGGCAACTCTTCTATAATCACCAATAATTCTTCCACGACCATATCCATCAGGTAGACCTGTGATTAAGTGAGAACTTCTAGCAGCTCTTATTTCTGGTGTGTATACAGCAAAAACACCATCATTATGTGTTCTTCTTAAGTTGTGATAAATGTATTCAATATTTTCATCAACTTTATAACCATAACTTTCGCAAGATTTTTCAACTATTCTAATACCACCATTTGGCATAATTGCTCTTTTTAATGGGGCATCTGTTTGAAGACCAACAATCTCTTCAAGCTCTTTATTTATATAGCCAGGAGCATAAGCATTTATTCCAGATGGAGTTTTAACATCAACGTCTAAAACATCTCCATTTTCTCTTTCTTTTGCATATAAGTCTGTAACATTGTTCCATAGCTTTTGAGTTTTTTCTGTTGCACCCTTTAAAAAGCTATCATCGCCCTCATAAGGTGTATAATTTGATTGAATGAAACCTCTAACATCTATTTCTTTTGTCCATTCACCTTGTTTATGAAATCCTTCCCATTGTTTAAATTCCATAAAAACCTCCTTGTATAAATAAAATTTATTGTATAGAAAAAATATAAATTTTTTCTGCCAGTAGAAATTTATCTGCTGGCAGTTTTTATAGTTGCACCACTTGCAGCGTATACTCCTTCAGCAAGGCCTGTATCAACGGAAACAACAGGTCTTTTATATGTTTTCATGATAAATTCCTTCAATGCTTTCGTGTATTACATACTATCTAACCACATTATGGAAAAAATGTATAGAAATCAAGAAAAATCCTTATAAAGTGAATGACAATTCATTCAAGCAGGGTGTAGAATAGTAAAATAATGGCTGAATAGTGATTGGAAAAGGAGAGAAGGCATGCTTCAGATACAACATATTTGCAAGGAATATCGAACAGGTAATCTGATACAGAAAGCATTGGATGATGTCAGTCTGAATCTCAGAGATAATGAATTTGTTGCTATTCTGGGACCGAGTGGTTCGGGAAAGACAACGCTTCTGAATATCATTGGTGGTTTGGACCGATATGACAGCGGAGATCTGATCATCAATGGAATATCAACGAAGAAATATAAAGACAGAGACTGGGATTCTTATCGTAATCATACGATAGGATTTGTTTTCCAGAGTTATAATCTGATTCCGCATCAGACTGTTCTGGCAAATGTTGAACTGGCACTTACGATTTCTGGGATTGGCAAGTCCGAGAGAAGGAAACGTGCGACAGAAGCGCTTGAAAAGGTTGGTCTGGGTGCGCAGCTTCATAAGCGACCAAGTCAGATGTCCGGAGGACAGATGCAGCGTGTTGCGATTGCCCGGGCATTAGTGAACGATCCGGATATCCTGCTTGCAGATGAACCGACAGGTGCACTGGACAGTGATACAAGTGTGCAGGTCATGGATCTTCTTCAGGAAGTAGCGAAAGACCGTCTGGTTGTTATGGTTACACATAATCCGGAGCTTGCAGAGCAGTATGCGACAAGAATCGTTACATTAAAAGATGGTGTGATCCGTTCAGATACAGATCCGTTTGAAGTAGATGAAACGGTGATGGGAGTGGCAGAACACAGGAATATGGGGAAATCCTCGATGTCATTTCTGACAGCATTAGCTTTGAGCTTTAACAATCTGAAGACAAAGAAGGCACGAACGCTTCTGACTTCATTTGCAGGTTCAATCGGAATTATCGGAATTGCATTAATTCTGTCTCTATCTACAGGTGTGAATCAATATATTCAGAACGTAGAGGAAGAGACGCTTTCAGAATATCCTCTACAGATACAAAGTACAGGCTTTGATCTGACATCCATGATGGTCGGGATGGACAGTGCTTCTGCGGATGATAAAAAAACAGACAAAGAGAAGTCAGATACAAAGAAAAAGTCAAAGGATCAGGTTAAAGTAATTCAGATGGTGACGAATATGTTTTCCACAATGGATTCAAATGACCTTGGTGCTTTGAAGAAGTATCTTGATACTGGCAAGAGTGGAGTGGAACAATATACGAATGCTATAGAATATAAGTATAGCGTTTCTCCGCAGATTTATAAAGAGAATAAAGACAGTATTCGTCAGGTGAATCCAGATCAATCCTTTTCTGCTATGGGATTGGGTTCTTCTATAAGTACGAACAGTATGATGTCATCTATGATGAGTACAGATGTTTTTTATGAGATGCCGGAGAGTAGTAAACTCTATGAAAATCAGTATGAAGTGGAAAAGGGGCATTGGCCAGAGAAATATAATGAATGTGTTGTGGTTCTGACTTCGAATGGCGGAATGAGTGATTTTATGCTTTATACATTGGGACTTCGTGATCCGCTGGAGCTTGATGAGATGATCCAGTCCTTTATGAAAGAGGAAAATGTTACTACACCGGATGATCTGGGAACCTATTCTTATGATGATATTATCGGAACAAAGTTCAAGCTTGTGAACAGTTCGGATTATTATGAGTATGACAGTCAGTATCAGGTCTGGAAAGATAAGACGGATAATAAAGATTATATGAAATCACTTGTAGCGAATGGGGAAGATCTTACCGTGGTTGGAATTGTGAAACCCGCTGAAGATGCGAAAGCCTCCTCTCTGAGTCCGGGAATTGCATATCCGACATCATTGACGAAACATGTGGCAGAACAGGCAGCAAAAAGTGAGATTGTGAAACAACAGCTGACAAATCCGGATGTTAATGTATTTACAAATAAAAAATTCGGAGAGAAAGACAGTGAAAATGGATTCGCCATGGATTCTTTATTTACGGTTGACGAAGCAGCACTGCAGAAAGCATTTGGATTTGACGCAAGTGCGATGAACAATTTAGGAAATTCTCTGGATTTCGGGAATTCGTTAAATCTCAGTGAGTCTATGGATCTGTCAAGAGCATTTCAGACAGGAAGTAATACGCTGGATCTGTCGGGACTTGTGAATCCAGATTATCTGAACTTAGATCTTTCCGGAATGCCGCAGATGAATCTGGGAGAGATCGTTTCGAATCTGGATCTGAAGGTATCACCGGATGGTATGAAACAGATGGCTTGTGGACTGCTGACGGGATATCAGAAGTATGCAAAGACACATCCAGAGGCAGATTATTCAGGTCTTGGAGAGGATTTTACAGCATTTCTTAAGACAGATGCAGCAAAAAAGATTATTTCTGATAATATAAAAGATATCATAAAATCAAGCGGAACTGTGACGATTACAACCGAGAAAATACAGGAATTGATCAAAAATATTATGGCCGGATACGAACAGTATATTACGGAAAAAGGATACACAGATCCGGATCAATTCGATGAATATTTGATGGAATATCTTCAGACAGATGAAGCAAAGAAAATAATTTCAGATTGGATGGCAGAAGTTATGCCGGAAGATCCGGAGATTGAGATAACACCGGAACAGCTTGAGAAATTATCAGATGATCTTGTGAAAGGTTATTTGACATATGCTTCTGAGAATGGTCTTCCGGATCCGTCTAAGATGGGAGAACATTTCATGGCTTATCTGCAAACAGATGATGGAAAGAAGCAGTTTCAGGAAGGTCTGTCAGCAATGATCGATATGGATCAGTTGGAGAGCCAGGTGTCAAAAATCATCGGAAATTATATGAACCAGGCAATGGGGATTCTGGGAGACTCCATTGGTCAGGCACTTGAGACACAGATCTCCTCTGCAATGACACAGATTATCGGTCAGATGACAACAGGGCTTGAATCTGCAATGAAACAGATGATGACCAACGTAGGAACGCAGCTTCAGAACACCCTCGGAAATGCAATGCAGATTGATCCGACAGCATTTGCAGACGCATTTCAGATGAATATGACGGAAGATGATCTGGCGGAGCTTATGATGTCAATGAGTGGGAAAGGCTTGGCTTCTTATGATAGTAATCTGCAGAAACTGGGATATGTAGATTTTGCAGTCCCGTCTGCTATTAACATTTATCCAAAGGATTTTGAAGGAAAGGAACAAGTAGTAAAGGTTCTGGACGATTATAATAGCAGGATGGAGGCAGAAGGGAAGGATGAGCAGGTCATTACTTATACCGATGTGGTTGGAACTTTAATGTCCTCTGTCACAACAATCGTAGATACGATCAGTTATGTGTTGATTGCATTTGTAGCGATTTCTCTTGTGGTATCTTCCATTATGATTGGTGTTATTACCTACATCAGTGTGCTTGAGCGGAAGAAGGAAATTGGAATATTAAGAGCAATCGGTGCGTCAAAGCGAAATGTATCACAGGTGTTTAATGCAGAAACGTTTATTATCGGACTTTGTGCAGGAGTGATCGGAATCGGACTAACATTGTTACTTCTGATTCCTGGGAATGCGATTATTCACAATGTGGCAGATAATGCGAAGGTAAATGCAGTTCTGCCGATTGTTCCGGCAATCATACTGATTTTATTAAGTGTTGTCCTTACATTACTTGGTGGATTGATCCCATCCAAGAAAGCAGCAAAGAGTGATCCTGTGACAGCACTTCGTACAGAGTAGGGCACGGGTGAGAAGAATGGAAAATTTAGTTTTTAGTCTGAATGCAACCGTACCGATCTTTTTGATGATGGTACTGGGAATGCTGTTCAGAAAGCTTGGCTGGATGGATGAAGAGTTTGCAGCAAAGATGAATAAATTTGTCTTTCTGATTCCATTGCCGGTATTGTTGTTTGGTGATCTGGCAAAAGTTGATTTTAAAGAAGTGTGGAATATCAGGTTTGTGATTTTCTGCTTTGTAGTAACATTTATCTGTATTACAATTGCTGCACTGGTATCTTGCATCTGGAAAGACCGTTCAATCCAGGGGGAATTTATACAGGCTTCTTACCGGAGCAGCGCAGCACTTCTTGGGATTGCATTTATCCAGAATATTTATGGAAATGCAGGGATGGCGCCACTTATGATCATAGGAAGTGTACCACTTTATAATGTGATGGCGGTTATCGTGTTGTCCTTTTTCCATCCGGAACGAAAGGCAATTGATAAAGCTGTATGGATGAAAACGTTAAAGGGGATCGTGACCAATCCAATCATCATTGGAATCGTGGCTGGTCTGATCTGGTCAGCCTGCAAGATTCCAATGCCGGCAATTCTTAATAAAACGGTGACAAGTATTGGAGGAATGTCTACACCAATGGGGCTGATGGCAATGGGAGCTACCTTTGATTTTAGGAAAGCACTTGGAAAGATCAAACCGGCTGTGACAGCAACAATTATGAAGTTGATCGTATTTGTGGCAATTTTTCTTCCGATTGCTGTGAAACTGGGATTCCGTCAGGAAGAACTGATTGCAATCCTTGTAATGCTTGGATCCGCAACAACAGTAAGCAGTTTTGTTATGGCAAAGAATATGGGACATGAAGGAGTTCTATCATCAAGTGTAGTGATGCTGACAACATTGTTCAGTGCATTCACATTGACAGGATGGCTGTATGTGCTGCGAGCATTTCAGTTAGTCTAGAGATAGGAGATCTGCCTGTTGTTGCGCAGGAGGATAAGAAATGTTGAAAAATGGGGATGTTGTGGGAAAAAGTTCTTGCAACGTCCCTTGTTTTATGCTATACTACGAACGTTGCTAAAAAACACGTATGTGGATTCCTTCCAAGGTGCCTAAGTCGAGACAGAAGTTTCGTCCGGTTGCGAAGGAGAGTAAAACATACGGAAGAAAAAAACCAAATGGAGGAGAATAACATGAGCGTTATTTCAATGAAGCAGTTATTGGAAGCAGGTGTTCATTTTGGACATCAGACAAGAAGATGGAACCCTAAGATGGCTCCATACATCTACACAGAGAGAAATGGTATCTACATCATCGACCTGCAGAAATCTGTAGGAATGGTTGACGATGCATATAAGGCTGTTTCTGACATCGCTGCAGAAGGCGGTACAGTTCTTTTCGTAGGAACAAAGAAACAGGCACAGGATGCAATCAAAGCTGAGGCTGAGCGTTGCGGAATGTATTATGTAAACGAGAGATGGCTTGGAGGAATGCTTACAAACTTCAAGACAATCCAGAGCCGTATCAAACGTCTGAAAGACATCGAGAGAATGGCAGAGGATGGAACATTTGACGTACTTCCGAAGAAAGAAGTTATCGAACTGAAAAAAGAGTGGACAAAGCTTGAGAAGAACCTTGGCGGAATCAAAGATATGAAGAAACTGCCAGACGCTATCTTCATCGTAGATCCTAAGAAAGAAAGAATCTGTGTACAGGAAGCACACACACTCGGAATTCCGCTGATCGGTATCTGTGATACAAACTGTGATCCAGAAGAACTGGATTACGTAATCCCGGGTAATGATGATGCAATCAGAGCTGTAAAACTGATCGTTTCTAAGATGGCAGACGCTGTTATCGAAGCAAACCAGGGTGCAGCTGAGGATGAGTATTACGAGGAGGCTGCAGAAGCAGCTGAAGCTGAAGAGGCTGTAGAAGAGTAATATCAGTTCTTGATATGAAAGAAAATGCTTCAGCCTGATTATCAGGTTGAAGCATTTTACTTTATAGAAATAGTTCTATAGAGAAAAGCATATGTTACTGCTTACAGTGACACACACATTATGAATAATGGAGGAAAATTATCATGGCAATCACAGCAGGAATGGTAAAAGAGTTAAGAGAAATGACAGGCGCTGGAATGATGGACTGTAAAAAAGCGCTTGCTGAGACAAACGGAGATATGGACGCAGCTGTAGAGTTCCTTAGAAAGAATGGACAGGCTAAAGCTGAGAAAAAAGCTGGAAGAATCGCTGCAGAAGGTATTGTTAAGACAGTTGTTAAAGATGACAAAGTTGCTGCAATCGTAGAAGTAAACTCTGAGACAGACTTCGTTGCAAAGAACGACGAGTTCCAGGGATTCGTAGAAGCAGTTGCTAACCAGGTAGTAGATTCAGAAGCAGCTGATCTTGATGCATTCATGGCAGAGGCTTGGGCAGCTGATACAACAAAGACTGTAAAAGACGCTCTCGTAGAGAAGATCGCAGTTATCGGAGAGAACCTGAACATCAGAAGATTCGAGAAAGTTGCAGCAGACAACGGTGTGGTTGTTCCTTACATCCACGGTGGCGGACGTATCGGTGTTCTTGTTGTTGCTGATACAGATGTTGTTAATGACGAGATCAAAGCAGCACTGAAGAACGTAGCTATGCAGGTAGCAGCTATGTCTCCGAAGTATGTATCCCGTGAGGAAGTATCTCAGGATTACCTTGATCACGAGAAAGAGATCCTTCTCGCTCAGGCTAAGAAAGAGAACCCGGAGAAACCGGAAAACATCATCGAGAAGATGATCATCGGACGTCTGAACAAAGAGCTCAAAGAGATCTGCCTGCTTGATCAGGTATACGTTCAGGACAGCGACCTTACAGTAGGAAAATACGTTGATAAGGTAGCAAAAGAGAACGGTGCAAACGTTAAAGTTACAAAATTCGTTCGTTTCGAGACTGGTGAAGGAATCGAAAAGAAAGTTGACGACTTCGCAGCAGAAGTTGCAGCTCAGATGGGAATGTAAGTACGTCAGCAAAGTAAATCATATAAGCCTTATAATTACTTGAAATTCAACGACTTGTAGAAGGCTTGTATCTAATATGTGGTTTGAGTAACTATCATAAAGTATCGTATTTTATTACAAAATATCATATGGTTTTGCGTCAAAGTTGCGTAGGAAATTGAGTAAAATATAATTCAATTATCTTCAGCGAAGTTTACGCAAAATGATAGGGTACAGTATCAATTTACACATATACATTACATGGCGGTCGTTTGACCGCCTTTGTTTATGCAGAAAAAGAAGGCAGACTGGTTTTGATTTACCAATCTGCCTATATTTATATACACACTCACAATTTTACATATTATTTTTCTGCTCTCAACAGTGTCATATCGATTTCTGAAGTATCGACAGATGCATCTGTATTAGTGTATGCGGTAGCGTCAATCGTGTAGTCCACGACTCTCACAATAATAAAGTCACTCTTAGCATACCCTTCTTCATTGAGCATCTTTTCAACTCTTTTATCCAAAGCTTCTTTGGAACCGAGTTCAAGTGGGATAACCTCACCGTCAATATTTGTTGTTAAATATTTATACAGCGTTTCATAATTATCCCGTTTAGCCTGAGCAATCATAATTCTATACATTCTCAAGCACCTCCTATTTAATGCTTTGTTTTTGCTTTTGCATTTCGCACATATGTAGCAGTACCATCAAATTTGTGCTTATACTGCTCTGGCGGTTGTTTTGGCAATGCTCGGATTTCATCCATCAATCCTTCTACGAACGAATTTCCATGTTCATGGCGATAAATCACAAATTTACGCTCTAAGCATTCCAACGAATAGTCGTCAATCCATCCCTGTTCGTACACAAAATGATGATGGCGCTCCGTCACGTATGACTTAATATCTTCCTTATCTGATTCAATCAGCATGGCGATACTTTCATTGATTTTATCAATGCATTCTTTGGTATCAGCCTTTGCGTCTTTTAATTCAGATACATCTTCTTTA
>OHJK01001638.1_pt1 | contig 10686 bp, 9 predicted proteins | sample 1568541 | NCBI WGS metagenome assembly OHJK01 (sample SAMEA3879535, study PRJEB24766) | human gut metagenome | biome: human-associated habitat; feature: feces | place: USA | collected 1985/1987
TCGCACAACAGCTGTTGTGCGCTTGCATAACAGCTGATATGCGCATGCACAACAGCTGATGTGCATGCGGTGACCATCTGTTGTGCGCCAACTATTTTCCAAACTTATGGCACATCCTCTTTTTCTTTTTATAGACTCCTAATAAGCATTCTTGTCAGGGCAGATAATGCTCTTGGCGGTCATGAAGATAATCTTGATATCAAGCCAGAACGACCAGTTCTCTATATACCAGATATCACGGCGGATACGTTCCTCCATCTGCCAGAGCTCCTTGGTCTCACCACGGAACCCGGTGACCTGAGCCCAACCTGTGATACCAGGCTTGGAGAAGTGGCGAACCATATACTTATCTATCAGGCTTCCATACACCTCTGTATGATGCAGCATGTGAGGGCGCGGACCCACAATACTCATGTCTCCCTTAAGAACATTGAAGAATTGAGGAAACTCATCTATGTTCGTCTTTCTCATAAAGTTGCCGAAAGCAAATTTACGTGGGTCGTTCTTTGTTGCCTGTGCCTTGTCTGCATCCTTGTTCACATGCATGGAACGGAATTTAAGACAGTAGAAGGTATCACCATTCAGACCCGTTCTTGCCTGTTTGAAGAAAATTGGACCAGGACTCTGAATCTTGATGATGAGAGCTATGAATGGAATGAATGGTAGAACGCACAAACATGCAAGCCCGCTCACCACGATGTCGAAGCTACGCTTGATAATGCGGTTTGACGTGCTTGTTAGGGGTTCTATGCGGTTTGAATATACCGTCCTTCCCATGAAATTCTGGGCATCAAGATGCAATTTGTACTCACCAAACACACGTGGCAGGTAGTAGAAGTGTATCACATTCTTATCACAGAAGTGTATGATATTGATGATCTCAGGATCTTTATGCGACAGGCAGCAGAAAACCTCGTCAATATTGGAAGGTTCACCATTGATGGTATCATTCATGGTAGAAGAGATAATCTCTTTGAGCTGTTTCATGTTTCCTATTCTTTTCAACCCTTCCGGATTATCTGTGATGTCTTCATCTGCATAATATCCTTTTACGATATAACCTGCCGAGGGATCTTCTGTCATCGTCTTGTACATCTCGCTCACGGCAGGATCGTTACCTACAAAGATGACGGTGCGTGAGTTGCGGCCCTTAGAGCGGAAATACTTTAGTAATTTGAGCTCGCAGAGTCGGCTTATGATGAGAGACAGATAGAATGTTATGCCGAAGATAATGCTGAAGGAGAACATCTTTTCCCCGTGACCGAGTAGTCTTGAGAAGGTAAAGAAACAGAATGTTGTTGCTGCAGCCAGATATAAAGTACGCTTTGTAACCTGCAGGAACCCAATCTTTCTGACATGAATGATGGTGGAATAGAAGTATTCGCCTAGGAACAAGGCAGCATTGGCAACAAAAAAGGTAATCTTTGTTGCTTTGTCGAAATACGCAGGTATGAGTTCTTGACCATATTGGGTATAGAACAACAGTACGATGTTGAGAATAACGAAATCGGCACCTATCACCAGTCTCCTTATCATTTCATTTCCTTTATAATGCTTGTTCGTCATTTGCTTATGTTTATTATGCTCCTAAATTATTTATATATCTTTTTAAGTTATTTGAGGTATGCTTAAACTGATATTTGGTCGCAAAGGTAATAATAATTGTTGAAAATCGGAAATAAATCAGCAAAAAAATATCGAAATAAACCAACTTGAACCAACTTGAACCAGCTTTTCTTGTTTTTAATCTGTTTAAATGATGTTTTTTCTTCCTTTTTACTTTCTTGCGCATATCTAGATATTTTTATATGAATAGGTAGTTTTTTTAGAAATTGCTTGGTGGTCTCAAAAGAAAAACGTACTTTTGCAGCCGGATTATCACGGATGATTCTTCTTTGAGACCTGTTGGTACTGGGGGGTAAACTCCTGATGTGATACTGTCTCTCATTGTTAATTTGTGAAATCTTAAGTATGAACAATAAACGATTTAAATAGTAATAATATGCAATTAATTTTATTATCGGGTGGCTCGGGTAAAAGGCTATGGCCACTTAGCAATAATGCTAGAAGCAAACAGTTCTTGCCATTGCTCGAAAAGGAGAACGGGGAGATGGAAAGTATGGTTCAGCGCGTGGTACGTCAAGCTCAGGAAGCAAATCTGACCAACGATATTACGCTTGCTACAAACGCCAGTCAGCTGGATATCATCCAGAACCAGCTGGGAGAGCGGGTTTCTGTGGTTACCGAACCGGAGAGGCGGGATACTTTCCCTGCTATCGCTTTAGCTGCAAGTTATCTGAAACTGAAGAAGAAATGTGAGGATGATGAGGTTGTGGTTATTATGCCTTGTGATCCTTATACCGAGTTGGAATATTTCCATACTATAGCCCGTATGGTGGAATGTGTGGAGAAAAACGTCGCCGACCTCGTGCTGATGGGTATCAAACCTACTTATCCAAGTGCAAAATATGGTTATGTGGTTCCTTTTGCTGAAGGAGAGAAGTATCAGATAGTGAAGAGATTTACCGAGAAACCAGATGTGCCTACAGCAGAGAAACTCCTGGAGGAGGGTGCTTACTGGAATGGTGGTGTCTTCGCTTTCCGTTTGGGCTATATGATGCAGATTGTACGTAAGTATATGCAGAGTGAGAACTTTGAAGATACTCGTGCAAGATATAGCGAATTTCCAAAAATCTCTTTCGACTACGAGGTGGCGGAGAAGGCTGAATCGGTAGCGGTAGTACCGTTTAATGGTGAATGGAAGGACCTGGGTACCTGGAATACACTCACTGATGAGCTGCACCATGCCAGCATCGGTAATGCGGTGATGGGAAGTCATTGCGAGAATACGCATGTCATCAACGAACTCCAGTTGCCTCTGTATGTGGATGGCTTGAAGGATGCTGTTGTTGCAGCGAGTCCTGATGGCATCTTCGTCTGTGCAAAGAAATATTCCGAGGACATCAAGAAGGCGGTAGAACATCTTACTCCGCGTCCGATGTATGAGGAAAGAAGGTGGGGTACTTATCGGGTGATTGACGATTCTGAGTATGCTGACGGCAATCATTCGCTCACCAAGAGTATTACCTTGAAGCCAGGTAAGAATATCAGTTATCAGCTTCATCACCATCGTTCAGAGGTGTGGACATTCGTAGAAGGTGATGGCATCTTTGTACTTGATGGTGAGGAGAAACATGTGAAGGCTGGTGATACCGTGGTGATTCCTCTGGAGCATTATCATGCCATCAAGGCGATTACACAGCTGACTTTCATCGAAGTTCAGAATGGTAATCCACTGGTTGAGGAGGATATTGAAAGATTCGATTATCAATGGAAAATGAAATAAAACACAAGCTTTTGTGATATAATGTCAGTATTTAAACGTGTCAAAGTGTCAGTATGGATGCTTTGGCACGTTTTTCGTATACTGGCGGGGTGACGGGTAGCAATACCTGTTGGCAAAATATGTATAACAATTAAAATATTATAGAATCATGAACATTAAACCATTAGCAGACAGAGTGCTGGTACTTCCTGCACCAGCTGAAGAAAAAGTAGGTGGAATTATTATCCCTGATACGGCAAAAGAGAAACCACAGCGTGGTAAGGTCGTTGCTACAGGTAAGGGTACGAAAGACGAAGAGATGATTCTCAAAGAAGGTGATACCGTACTCTATGGTAAGTACGCTGGCACAGAACTCGAATTCGATGGTACTAAATATATCATGATGCGTCAGAGCGATGTACTCGCTGTAGTAGAAGAGTAATTCTTAAAGGTAAAAAGTAAAAAGGTAAAAAACTTTTTGCTGATATTTATTTAAACATTATTAGAAAGAATATATTATGGCTAAAGATATTAAATATAATATGGATGCCCGCGACCTCTTGAAGAAGGGTGTTGATCAGTTGGCAAATGCAGTAAAAGTAACTCTCGGTCCTAAGGGCCGCAACGTGGTAATCGAAAAGAAGTTTGGCGCTCCTCAGATTACTAAGGATGGTGTTACCGTGGCTAAGGAAGTAGAGTTAGAGAATAAATTCGAAAATACTGGTGCTCAGCTTGTTAAGAGTGTTGCTAGTAAGACTGGTGATGATGCCGGTGATGGTACAACAACTGCTACTATCCTGACTCAGGCTATCGTAACAGAGGGCTTGAAGAACGTTACTGCAGGTGCAAACCCAATGGACTTAAAGCGTGGTATCGACAAGGCTGTAGCTGCTGTTGTTGCCTTCATCAAGGAACATGCTGAACAGGTAGACGACAACTACGATAAGATTGAGCAGGTGGCTACTGTTTCTGCCAACAATGATGCTGAGATTGGTAAGCTCTTGGCTGACGCAATGCGCAAGGTTTCTAAGGATGGTGTCATCACTATCGAGGAGAGCAAGAGCCGTGATACCAACATCGGTGTTGTTGAGGGTATGCAGTTTGACCGTGGTTATTTGAGCGGTTACTTCATGACTGATGCAGACAAGATGGAGTGTGTAATGGATAACCCATACATCCTTCTTTATGATAAGAAGATTTCTAACTTGAAGGAGTTCTTGCCAATTCTCCAGCCTGCTGCTGAGAGTGGTCGTCCTTTGTTGGTTATCGCTGAGGATGTTGATTCTGAGGCTTTGACTACTTTGGTAGTTAACCGTTTGCGTGGCGGTTTGAAAATTTGCGCTGTGAAGGCTCCAGGCTTCGGTGACCGTCGCAAGGCCATGTTGGAGGATATCGCAGTATTGACAGGCGGTGTTGTTATCTCTGAGGAGAAGGGCTTGAAGTTGGAGCAGGCAACTTTGGATATGCTGGGTTCTGCAGACAAGGTTACCGTCAACAAGGACAATACAACTATCGTTAATGGTCATGGCGAGAAGGCTAATATCCAGGATCGCGTAGCTCAGATCAAGAACGAAATTGAGAATACCAAGTCTTCATATGATAAGGAGAAACTTCAGGAGCGTCTGGCTAAGCTCGCCGGTGGTGTAGCTGTCCTTTATGTAGGTGCTAACTCTGAGGTTGAGATGAAGGAGAAGAAGGATCGTGTTGATGATGCACTCTGCGCTACCCGTGCCGCTATCGAGGAAGGTATTGTTGCTGGTGGTGGAACTACTTATATCCGTGCTCTCGAAGCATTGAAGGATATGAAGGGTGATAACGCTGACGAGACAACAGGTATCCGTATCGTAGAGCGTGCTATTGAGGAGCCTCTCCGTCAGATTGTTGCCAATGCCGGTGGCGAAGGTTCTGTAGTAGTAAATAAGGTACGCGAGGGCGATGGTGACTTCGGTTACAATGCCCGCAAGAACGTTTACGAAGATATGCGTCAGGCTGGTATCGTAGATCCTGCCAAGGTAGAGCGTGTAGCTTTGGAGAATGCTGCTTCTATTGCAGGCTTGTTCCTGACAACAGAGTGTGTGTTGGTTGACAAACCAGAGCCTGCACCAGTTGCACCAGCTGCAGCACCTGGTATGGGTGGTATGATGTAATTAGATGAATAATTTGCGCAAATAAAGCACATCGTAAGACTGCGAGTTTGCAAAGCGAAAATATCAAATAGGGGTGATTCTCAGAGAATTATCCCTATTTTTTTGTTTTTTTAGTCATAAAGATGCAAAAAATAGCAAAATTATTTGGTTCGAATAATCTTTTTTTGTAACTTTGCATCGTAAATAAAAGAAAGTATCATCCGAAGGGATGGCAAAGATATTTTTTTGATTTGTTTTAGTAGATTAGTTTTTAAGTAGTTTGTTTTTGGAAATCGGTTGTCGTGAGACATCCGATTTTTTTTTGTTTTTATTTTGTTTTCTCAATTTAATTGTGTAATTTTGCAGCATAATAGAAAATTCATAGCATGAACAATATTGATTGGAAAAAAGCAGTGGTCTTTCTGATTGTTATCGGAGGACTCATTTATATTACAAAGGCAGAGTTGGGAATGACTACTACAAACTCGTTCCTTACTACGCTGGGTATCTTATTGCTTCTCTTTATCGGAGATAACTTCGCACAGAAGATTGATGATGATCGGAAACGACGTAAACTGAATAATGATGGAAAAGCTGATTGATCTATATAAGAAATGGGCGGGTGAAGAACCGGCTGATGTCATAAAATTGGCAGGGCAGGGGAGTAACCGGCAGTATTTCCGTATCATTGGGCATGATGGTGATACGGTAATTGGTGTGATAGGAACCAGTCGTGATGAGGATCATGCCTTTGTATATCTGGCTCAGCATTTCCAGCTCAGACAGTTGCCTGTTCCCCAGATTCTGGCGGTGAGCGATGATGAACTCTGCTATCTTCAGACAGACCTTGGCGGTACTTCGCTTTTCGATGCCATCAAGGGCGGACGAGATGCGGGCGGACGTTACAATCAGAAAGAGAAGGAACTCCTTAAGAAAACCATTCGTGAACTTCCGAATATCCAGATTCGCGGTGCAAGAGGATTGGAATGGCAGAACTGCTATCCGCAGCCAGAATTCGATGTAGACAGTGTGCTCTTCGACCTCAACTACTTCAAGTATTGTTTTCTGAAGCCTACCGATTTGGATTTTCACGAACTGAAGCTCGAAGCCAACTTCCGGCTTTTTGCCAAGGATCTGACATCAGAACCGATGGATTGTTTCCTTTATCGCGATTTTCAGGCGCGCAACATCATGCTGGATGATAAGGGGAATCCATACTTTATTGATTTTCAGGGCGGTAGAAAAGGACCGTTCTATTATGACCTCGCCTCATTCCTCTGGCAGGCATCTGCTAAGTATCCGTTCAAACTGCGCAGAGAACTGGTTTGGGAATACTACCAGTCATTGAAGCATTATACCGAGGTACCATCGGTGCGCCATTTTGTAAACCGGTTGAGTCTTTTTGTGCTCTTCCGTACCTTACAGGTTTTGGGCGCCTACGGATTCCGTGGCTATTTCGAACGCAAGAAGCATTTCATCGATAGTATTCCGCCATCTATCCAGAATCTGCGAGATCTTCTGAAGATGGGTGACAAGGTCTTCCCTTATCCTTATATGATAGATATGTTGAGAAGGCTGACCGAATTGCCACAGTTCAAGGTGATAGAGAGTGTGGCGCTGAGTCGTGCAGACGGCTATAAGACTACCGACAATAATATCTATCGTGCGCATCCGCAGGACGGACCTGCCACCTATTCTAAATATGATGGTAAGGGACCGCTGGTGGTAAGAGTGTATAGTTTTTCCTTCCGTAAGGGCATTCCAGAGGATCCGTCGGGCAATGGTGGAGGTTATGTCTTCGACTGCAGAAGTACCCATAACCCTGGCAGATACGAGCCTTATAAGAAGTTGACGGGTCTGGATGAGCCTGTTATCCGATTCCTGGAGGATGATGGTGAGATATTGAAGTTCCTGGATCATGTTTATGCACTTGCCGACCATCATGTAAACCGCTACATGCAGCGTGGTTTCACCTCTCTGATGTTCTGTTTCGGATGTACAGGCGGTCAGCATCGCAGTGTATATTCTGCGCAGCATCTTGCCGAACATATTCACCGGAAGTTTGGTGTAGAAGTGCAGATTTGTCATCGTGAACAGCATATTGAACAGGTTTTGCCGGCGAAACAATAGAAAATAGCGTGCAAATTTGGCTATCTCGCAAAAAGTTAGTAAATTTGCACGCACATTTTAAAATAGCTATTTAGCAATGATGCAAGCAATGATATTCGCAGCAGGTTTGGGCACTCGCCTTAAGCCACTTACCGACCGCATTCCGAAGGCTCTGGTAAGTGTCGGGGGAGAACCTTTGCTCAAACGTGTCATCTTTCAGTTGAAGGATGCCGGTTTCACTCGCATTGTAGTGAACGTGCATCATTTCTCCCAACAAATTATCGATTATCTCAGAGCACATGACAACTTCGGTATGGACATCCGTATCAGTGATGAGAGTGAAAAGCTGCTCGAAACGGGTGGAGGTATCCGGAAGGCATGGCCGCTCTTCAACCAGTCAGAGCCTATTCTTATCCACAACGTGGATATTCTGAGTAATGTAGATCTGAAGAAATTCTACCAGATGGAGAGTAGGGATATGATTGCTGCCCGCCTGATGGTGAGCGAACGCAAGACCAAGCGCTATTTGCTCTTTGATGACAGTATGCGACTGGTGGGATGGATGAATATAGAAACGGGCGAGGTGAAGAGTCCTTATCCTGATCTCAATCCCAAAGATTATAAGATGTATGCTTTCTCGGGCATCCACATGGTTGCTCCATCGCTCTTTCCATTGATGGAGGAGGAACCGGACAAGTTCCCTATCATGGACTTCTATCTGAAGCATTGCGACAAGGTGCGCATAGAGGGATATGTAAAGAACGACCTCAAGCTGATGGATGTGGGAAAGCAGGAGACGCTGAAAGAGGCGGAAGCATTCCTGAAATCGTTAGTTAGTAGTTTATAGTTAATAGCGGCTATGCCGTATAGCAAGATTACTATAAACTATAAATTGTAAACTGTAAATTAAAATTAGATATTATGCAACAGAAGATTATTATTTTGGATTTCGGTTCACAGACCACACAGCTCATCGGCCGTCGTGTCCGTGAACTCGATACCTTCTGCGAGATCATGCCTTACAACAAGTTTCCAAAGGATGACCCATCAGTCATTGGTGTCATCTTGAGCGGTAGCCCTTATTCCGTTCATGATCCGGAAGCTTTCAAGGTAGATCTGAGCCAGTTTATCGGCCGCATTCCTGTACTCGGCATCTGCTACGGTGCTCAGTTCCTCTCTTACGCCCAGGGCGGTAAGGTGGAGGCTGCTGACAGCCGTGAGTATGGTCGTGCCAACTTGGAGCATTTCGATAAGGAGAATCCTTTGTTCAAGGGATTCATCGAGAACTCTCAGGTTTGGATGAGCCATGGTGATACCATCACTGCTATCCCTGATGATTACAAGTGCATCGCTTCTACTGCTAATGTGAAGTATGCTGCTTATGCTTCTACCAAACAGCCTGTATGGGCAGTACAGTTCCACCCAGAGGTGTTCCACTCTTTGCAGGGTACACAGCTCTTGAAGAACTTCGTGGTTGATATCTGCGGAAGTAAGCAGGACTGGAGTGCTGACTCTTTTGTTGAGACAACAGTTGCTGAGTTGAAGGAACAGTTGGGCGACGATAAGGTTATCCTCGGTCTTTCTGGCGGTGTTGACTCCAGTGTGGCTGCCGTTCTCCTGAACAAGGCTATCGGTAAGAACCTTACCTGTATCTTCGTAGATCATGGTATGTTGCGCAAGAATGAGTTCCGTGACGTGATGGAAGATTACAAGTGCTTGGGCTTGAACGTAATCGGCGTGGATGCATCAGAGAAGTTCTTTGCTGACCTGGCTGGTGTTACTGACCCTGAGAAGAAACGTAAGATTATCGGCCGCGACTTCGTGGAGGTTTTCAATGCTGAGGCTAAAAAGCAGACTGGTGCCAAGTGGTTGGCTCAGGGTACCATCTATCCTGACCGTATCGAGAGCTTGAATATCACCGGTAAGGTGATCAAGAGTCATCACAACGTAGGTGGTCTTCCTAAGGAGATGAACCTTCAGTTGTGTGAGCCTTTGAAGTGGCTGTTCAAGGATGAGGTTCGCCGTGTAGGTCGCTCTATGGGTATGCCAGAGCACCTGATTACTCGTCACCCATTCCCAGGTCCTGGTTTGGCTGTCCGTATCTTGGGCGATATCACTCCTGAGAAGGTACGTATCCTTCAGGATGCTGACGATATCTATATCCGTGGCTTGCGTGAGTATAAAGTGAAGTTGAGTGGTGAGGAAGCTCGTCGCGTCCTGGCTGCCGGTGTTCCTGCTGACATGCAGAATGGCGAGATCGAGGTTTCTCTCTACGATCAGATCTGGCAGGCTGGTACCGTATTGCTTTCTACTGTCCGTTCAGTAGGTGTGATGGGGGATGAGCGTACATACGAGCACCCGGTTGCCTTGCGTGCTGTAACCAGTACTGATGCGATGACTGCTGACTGGGCACATCTTCCTTATGATTTCATGGCTAAGGTAAGTAATGAGATTATTAATAAGGTGAAGGGTGTAAACCGTGTATGTTATGACATCTCTTCAAAACCACCTTCGACAATTGAGTGGGAATAAACAGAATTAAAAGTCGCCTTCAAAGAGGGCGACTTTTTTTTATTCTTATTTCTGGTTCTTCAGGAGATCACGTATTTCCATGAGGAGTTTTTCTTCATTGCTTGGCACCGGAGCCTTAGGAGCTTCTGCCGTTTTTTCCTCTTCCTTCTTCTTGGAAATCTTGTTCACCACCTTGATGAGCATGAAGATACAGAAGGCAACGATGAGGAAGTCGAAACAGGTCTGGAGGAAGTTACCGTAGTTGATGGTAGCCGCCTTCAGTTCCTCACCTCCTACATTGACGGTAGGGAGGGTGAATTTGAGGTCGGCGAAATTCACGCCGCCAATCAGCCATCCTATAGGAGGCATGATGACGTCATCTACAACAGAGCTTACGATTTTGCCAAAGGCACCACCGATGATAACACCGACGGCCATGTCGAGCACATTGCCACGCATGGCGAATTCCTTGAATTCATTCAAAAATTTACTCATACTTTTATCTTTTTAATTAAAACTATAGTTTGATTGTTTTTCTTTTTCTCTTTTCTTAGATTTTAACAACCTTTTTCCAAAACTGGAACCTTACAACGATACATCATATGTCCACATTAT
>OHJK01001651.1_pt1 | contig 10630 bp, 7 predicted proteins | sample 1568541 | NCBI WGS metagenome assembly OHJK01 (sample SAMEA3879535, study PRJEB24766) | human gut metagenome | biome: human-associated habitat; feature: feces | place: USA | collected 1985/1987
TCATAATCTATATCATTGATTTGTCATTCTATCCACACGTATTACCGCCGGTTTTCCACAAAGCATCCCCTGCGGCATAGGTACTTTGATTTCCCTTCCATTGAGAACAATCCGAATCCCTTTCAGAGCCGCATTCATGCAAGCATCGGTGACAGAAACCACAATCTCCCCTGCTTCTTCCCTTATCAGCACCGCACACGGGGCAGAAGCGGAAAGAGACAAACCTTCTGCCTGCAAACCTTTATTGCCGGGATACAAGACAGCTTCCACCACCTTTCCATCCATAGAGCAGACCGCCTGCACCAGGGTATCGTTCTGCAATACCCGGAACGGCAGTTCATCCGACGGTATCTGCCGGCCTGCATAAACCACATAGCCATAGGTATCATCAACCGGACGCTGTCCATGATTTGCCCACAGACGGAGGATTCTGGCTTCTGAGGGCAAGCCTTGTTTCTTTTCATTCACCTTGTTCCGCTTCACCCAATCTGTGGGACGAGTCTCGCAAGTAACAAATGCTTCACGGGTATACTCAGGAAGTATCCGATAGGCAAACTTACCTTTCTGCACCAGCCAGAGGGGAGTACCATCTGCCGACAAAAGCGAGTGAGTGCCGGAAGCGACAAGCTCCATTTTTCCCCTTTTCATCGAGAAAACTTCATCCGTCCAAGCCGTCTGGTCGATGGTGGTGCGAATCTCCCCATCCAGTTCAGGACGCTTATTGGTTACGCCCGCACCCAAAGCTACCATGTAATCTCCCAGAATGAAATAAGACTTATATGCCTTGAAGCCATAAAGAACCTCGTTCAAACCCTCACTGTTCCCCTTGTCGTTCACACCCTCTTTCGCAGAAGCGTTCATCTTTTCGAAGATATATCCTGCAACGGCATTACTCCCGCCATCCGTAGCACCGGCAGCAAAATTACTCCTGCTGCAATAACCACGCCAATTCTCTACGGGAACCAGTTTGTCCATGCCTTCGCGTGCAGTCACACCCGGGGAAGCGGTGACATCCCAACCGCCCATAATCCGGAAATACTCATCGCCGCTGCGCTGGAACAACGTCATTCCATCCGTCGGATAGAAATTGTAGGCATCAGCAAAACTGGCGGCACTCTCCAGTCCGTCACAACGGACAGAGGCCATATTAATCGTGATATGATAGTCGGGGGTCTTCTTTATCAAGTCGTCGTTGTTGAAGAACCAACGGGTACCGGAATAGATGCCCGGAGCATACTCCTCCATCATGATGCGATTCTTCTTCACCTCTTGCTGCAATTGCAACAGTTCCCGCTGCTCTTCGGGGGTGAAAGAGTCCATCCAGTTGCCGATAAGGTTATCCAGCATTCCGGCATAAGGGATGGAAAGCTCTGTGGGATTATATACATACGAGCCACGGTCCAGGCAAGGAAGGCGATATCCCTTATAATAATACCAGGCACCACCACGCAGGAAATTAAGAAGTGCCTGCACATTATCCCGGCCCAGATTCTTGGCCCAGGGAGAGCCTTTCAGCATATTCAGCATTTTAAGTGCATTGGAAGTCCCGTCAATGGGATAGCCCCAAATCAGGCATTGCTTTCCATGTCCCCAACCTGCCCCGTCGGCAGTGAATCCCTCAGTCCAAAAAGCATCGGAATACGTAGTTTGGGAGGTCATACTGATACCGCGCTGGCAAACTTCCGCCAGCAAGTCTATCATAGGAATGGAACGGTACATGGCGGCCACGGGCAATAGGGAACGATAGGCCAATGCATTGCCGCCCACCCACCACACATGGTTGCGGAAACGGGAAATGGAAACTACATTCCCATCGGTTTCGTCGTGGCGGAGAGGTTGGGTCCAGGCTTGTAAGGCAATGGTTTTCAACATATCACATGCCTCTTGCAGCAATGTGCCGCCTTTCCCGCCTTCCGCATCATCCATCTGTTTCAGATAGCAGAAATAAGTATTGACCGCTGCCGTAGGTATGGCAAAGCAAGATGCATGGAAACGGGGACCGTCATTGGGACGTCCTGCCTCGATACCGCCGTAATGCAAGATTGCCTTCAGCACTTTACCGGACAAGGCCTGCTCTTCTGTCAGTTCACCTTTACGATAGGCATCCGCTACTTTCCAGATACGGTTGAAGGCATCCGCCACGAACAAGCCTATTTCGGCCTGCGGGTTGGAGTAAGGCTTCTGAAAGGCATTCTCTTTGCGGAATTGCTCTTCCTGCTCCCTTAAACCAGAAAAGATACCGTCGGCAGTGAGTTGTGCCAGGCACTCCTGCGCACTCAACCGGGTGTCCAGGGAATGATAACGGTAAGGATGCTGCGCAAAGGAAGCGCGGAAAGCCTCGATGGACTTCTCCTTCTCTGCATCTCCCCGCTGCCGGGCTTCGTTGTAGTAACGGTGATAATTATTGAAAGCAAACTGCGTTTCCTTCTCCTGCGGAAAAGCAGGTGCGGCCAAGCAAAGGCCGAGAATGGTCAGAATAAGGTTTCTCTGCATATTAGAATCGTATTGGTTATTGTATAATGTCCGATTATATTTTCAGCAAATATAATGAAAGGCAGAGGGAAGAAATGACGGCAATCATACAAAACAGATGCAGTTTTCGTACGGAACTGGCTGAGTGCGGCAGCAGGCATAAAAAGATTGGTTATCTTTGTTTCATCATAATAACCTTATTAACAACATTCCCCATGAAAAGACATCATCTGCTTTTTCTCTTTGCCGCTTTCATAGCTATAACGTCTTCTGCCCAGAAGCTGGACAATCTGGTAGAACTGAAACAGAAGTCGGAAAACCCACTGTTTCATCACTTGGACAAAGCTCCACGTACACCAGCTTTCGAGTGCGAAGGCTATTGGGCCTGGGGAAGTTCGGTAGTGAAAGGAGATGACGGCAAGTACCATATGTTCGTTTCCCGCTTTCCCAAGAGCTTGCCGTTCCATCCGGGATGGATGGTAGCCTCGGAGATTGTACATGCCGTATCCGAGGTACCGCAAGGACCTTACCGGTTCAGCGAAGTGGCCCTCCCTGCCCGTGGCGCGCAATACTGGGACGGACGCTCCACACACAATCCACGCATTTTGAGACAGAACGGAAAATACTACCTTATCTATATGGGTTCCACCCACCCCTTTGCCGACCCTACTTACGAACAACTCACCCTGGAAAGCCCCTGGTGTACCGTTGCCCGTGCCAACAAACGTGTGGGACTGGCCGTTGCCGACTCGCCCTACGGTCCGTGGAAACGCCTGGACGAGCCCATCTTGAAGACCAAGCCCAATACTTTCTACAGTTTTCTGACCTCAAACCCCTCTCCTATCATTCAAGAAGACGGTTCGGTGATGATGATATTCAAGGGACGACATTACACGAACGGTTACCTGCACTCGGCCATGAGCCTCGGAATGGCTTATGCCCCTACCATAGAAGGTCCTTATCGGGTGCTGAACAATGACTATCCCATCTTTGAAGTAGACGGTCAGGGCGAAGCGGAAGACCCTTTCCTCTGGAAAGATGCAGACGGCTATCATGCCATCTTCAAAGACCATGTAGCCAAGTTTACCGGCGAACGGGGCGGAGGCGTCATGGCACATTCCAAAGACGGCATCCAATGGACTGTAGATAAAGACCCGAAAGCCTACTCGCTCACCGTGGAATGGGAAGACGGCAGCGTGGAGAAGCAAGGGCAACTGGAACGCCCCTTCATCCTCTTCGAGGACGGAAAGCCTGCCTACATCTTCTTTGCCACGATGGACGGGCCCGGAGGGTTCGAAAATGCATCCCGTTCTTGGAATATGGTGATTCCCATCAAAGACCGGAAGTAAAAATGTGTATCTTTGCAGCCATGAACGAGAACATATTACCCATCCACTTCGCCCCGCTGCAAGGCTATACCGATGCCGTCTACCGGCGGGCGCATGCACGCATTTTCGGCGGCATAGAGACCTATTACTCTCCTTTCGTACGCATGGAGCACGGAGAAATCCGGCGGAAAGATGCCCGTGACATTGAGCCGGACCACAACCCGGACCTGCACCTCATCCCCCAGCTCATTGCTCCGGATACGGACAAGCTGGAGCACATAATGTCCCTTTTCATCGAAAAAGGATACCGGGAAACGGACATCAATTTGGGTTGTCCTTTTCCGATGCTGGCCCGGCGCCACAATGGCTCCGGCATGCTGCCCTATCCCGAAGAAGTGAAGGCGCTGCTCTCCGAAGCCATCGACCGGCATCCCGACATCCGTTTCTCCGTGAAGCTGCGTCTGGGTTGGGAGCAGGCGGAGGAGTGTCTTGCCCTGCTACCGCTGTTCAACGAACTCCCCCTCGCACACATCATCCTGCACCCGCGTCTGGGCAAGCAACAATACAAAGGAGAGGTAGACCTGGAGGGATTTGAAGCTTTCTACAAAGAGTGCACCCACCCTCTGTTCTACAACGGAGACCTGCATACCGCGAACGATATCCGTTCTATCACCACACGGTTCCCCCGATTGGCAGGTATCGTCATCGGCCGCGGGCTACTCGCCAATCCTGCCCTGGCGCTGGAATACAAGCAAGGAACCCCGATTTCTTCCGATGAAATGGCGAAAAAAGTGGGACAACTACACACCGAGGTCTTCAACGCCTATCAAGAGCTACTGCAAGGCGGTGAGGCACAGTTATTAATGAAAATGAAAAGTTTCTGGGAGTACCTATTGCCGGACGGAGACCGCAAAGCGAGAAAGACCATTCATAAGACCAGCAAACTGGCAAACTATCAGTCAGCAGTAAGCAATCTGCTCGGAACATATTAAACAACCGTTTCCAGTATCTTTCTCTATAGGAGAGAAAGGCTAAGACTCCTATACCGAATACCCACAACACCCGGATGTATTCACCCAAAACATGGGGATATATTACCCCAAAACATCCCCATGTTTTATAGCACAACACCCGGATGTTATGGGGTAAAACATCCGGGTGTTGTGGGTATTCAGTATCAATGTCTAACCTATACTCTCCCTACCTCTTTAGCTCTACCTCTAAGCTTGCAGCATCCCGGCAAGTAAAGCGCAGCACAGTCTGATTCTTGTCTGCCGACAACACCTTGCAATAGGGCGTCTCGGCAACCTTCCACTGTCCCTTCAAAGTAACGGTTACGGGAATCTCCTGACTCTCATTGTCAGTCCACGGGCGTGAATAGATACTGCGCTCAATACGTTTTCCGTCTTTATCGAAAGCCTCATCACTCGGACCACGATACAAGGCCAGGTCGGGTTGGGAAACAGTCAGCAGAAGCTTGTCCTTATATTCGCGTATCATGACAAGGCACGATGTATCGGCTTTCTGCAACAATCCGCCGTCGGGCAGAGCCTGCGGAGTCTCAAACAAGACGTAAGAAGTAAGACCGTCCGCCGGAGAGCGCACAATGTGGGCGTTACGGTCTTGCTGGAGAATCTTGTAAGTGGGTTTCTTGGCGAATGCCTTCAAAGCGACGGCATCCGTATGGGGCAGCACTGCATATTCGTAGGAAGCGCCTTTCGGAGCTTTGCCATGCTGCAATGTCAAGGACACCCAGTCACCGGAAGTAGGTTTGGTGCTACGTTCGCCTACGGTCACTTGCGGGAAGTTCTTCTCATATCGGGCAGCAGGACGGGAAGCTTTGGAAATGTAATAACCTACGCCATTGGGGTCTATATAAGTCTGTCCATCACTCTGATAGGACTCCCAGTACCGGCGGGTTTCGGGAGTAATGGCGGCAAGCTGGAACACGGTGGTTTCCGTGGGATATTCGGTATTCAGGTTTTCGATGTCCGTACCGAGGCATACAATGGTGCCGTCGAAGAAATGGAACGACTTGCGGGCACGGTGAGAACCGTTATACTTATCATGTTCATGCAGCACCATACCGAAGTTACCGTTCAGATGTGCCTGGGACAAACCGCCGGCAAAAGCCTCATCGGAATAGAGCATCTCCTCCATACCGGAGAAGGTATCGACATTCAATACCCGGGCACGCAACTGGTCGAAAGGCAGATGAATGCTCGTGACACCCGGAATACGATTCCAGTCGAAACCGGATTCCTGCCAGCCACTGGTGGCAAAAGTAACCATTTCATCGGGTTTTCCGGTAAGAATCTGCATGCTGCCATGTGCCAGATAACGGCCATAGAAGTTGGCGGGGAGATAGTGCTCGGCAGCCCAGAGATAACGGGAATGTCCGCGTACTACGGCAGCCCAGTTGTTACGACGCTGTACGGATACACAACCGTAACCCAAAGCCAGATTGCCTTGCGGGTCGGGTTCCGGACGGAAGCCTTGGGCTTCGAGCAACTTCTTCATCTCCAATTCGTGGCGGGTAGAAGCCTTCGGCAGATAGTCGGGCGCATTCTTGTCCGGAGCTTCTGTATAGGCAACCAGGCGCAGATAGGCAGCCGCCATTTCGGGGTCATATTTCAGCTTGCCATCCGGCGTACCGGCAATGGCCATCGTGGCATATTGGATAGGTATCAGGCTTCCTCCCCCGTTGGGATGGCGTCCGGACATGGAAAGCGACCATTGCTTCAGATTGCAATAGAAACGCATGGTGAGAAGCACTTTCTTCACCGTCTCGTGTGCCTGCTCGGACAGACGGAACTCGGTACCACTCAGCAAGTAAATCATATTAGTGGCACCGTCCAGACCGCCCACTGCATAGGCAGGATAATTGTTGCAATGATGGAAGCAAGCACCGTCCGGCCAGTCCCGGCGCAGGAAGGCAGCCTTTGTCCAGCCAACGGGAGAAGGAACGCAGGTATTGCAGTTTCTCCGGGGTATCCTCCATAATCAGAATGCTGGCTATGCGGCCTTGCAACTTGGTGTTGAACGTATCTATATCAATACCGTTGACGGCAGGTTCGGGATATACCTCATTGGTGATGGCATACCAGTTGAGCGTACGTACCGCCTCTTCCAGCTTACCTGCCTCACGCAACACGTCCTTCATCAAGAAATAAGCCACAAACAGACCGCGCATACTATATCCGTAATGGTGGATATTCCCCCAGCAACTGCCATAGGCAATACCCTGGTCGGTGGCGTTATCGTACATGGCGATGAATTTCTGCTTCAACTCGTGTTTCAGCGCCGCATCCTCCGCATTGTTGTAGGCGATGGCGACGCGTTTCATCAGGTTGAAATAGTCGCTTATCTCTATCCCCAGTCTGGAGAACATATCTTTGTCCCAATCGGGTACCATACGTTCGTATGCCTCGGAGTGACGTACGAAATAGATAGGACGTCCTGCTACCTTGCCGTTCTTGTAGGTAATCCGATAAAAATCATACTTCTCACGGATGGACTGCATCTCCTTGTCCGAAAGCGCGGAAGGTGTGTAGAGCATGCCGCGGAAACGCTTCTCCATAATCCGTATATCCTGCTTCTGCGCCTCGGTCACGTCTGTCAGAGGGATGTCCGGTTTCCACAAGGAGTGTTCGTAGATAACCAGCCAGTGGTTGGTGGTTCCCTTATTTACAAACGGTACCTGCAAGTCGGCAGTCTGCTGGCGGGCATCTACCTTGCTGGCAGTAATCAGATGGTCGAAAAAGAGTTTCCCTTTCACGTCGGGGGCTACAATGCGGATTTCGTCCATCCCTTCTTCCGGGGTGCCTTGCATATCGCGTTCATAACATACCCATGCTCCGCGCCAACCGGTGAAGTTGATGCCAAAAGGAAAAGAGGTGCATACCTTGCCATCCTTCAGGAACTCGAACCGAATCTGCTTGTCCTGGGCCTGCTCATTGTACACCCATACGATGAAAGCCGAAAGATAGGTGTCTTTCCCCGTCGGGTCTTTCTTCTCAAACTTCAAGTCTTTTTTGATAGACAGTGCGGCACCCGGCTCGAAAGTCCAGCTCAAACTGTGGTCGCCATCCCTATAATGTTCGTCGCTAATGCCCAACTGCGAACCAGCTGCCGTAGTGACAAACGCCGGAACCTGCTTCTCCTCAAAAGAAAGCAAGCGCTCATTCTTCACGATTTGTGCATGTACACTGCCCGGCAGCAACATGCAAACGAGCGCTACCGCTCCTATTTTCCATTTACTGAATTGCATCATGTCTGTTTATTTAAGGTTATCGATATTTGCTACTTGGAAATCTGCAAAACGTACGTGGTTCTGCCACAACCGTAAGGCGAAATAGCCGTCTCCTTTGCCATCGGCAACCGGTAAGCTGAAAAGCTCTTCACCATCCATGGCATAAGTGGTGGCTCCATTCTCCACACGGATTTTAACTTCATACCAATGGTTGGGCTTCAAAAGGTGGGCGGCATCGGTATACTCTTTCAAGATGGGTTTAATCTTTGCATCGTCCACTCCATAATACTCTCCATGGTATTCACGGAAACGCGTAGTTCCATTATCATTACCGCCGTAGCCCACATAGTAAAGGTCCAGCGTATTGTAATTCTTGAACTCGCCGTTGCGCCATGCACTGCGGGCAAAGAAGTCATCCGGATGCCGGGGGTCATCGGCCCCCCAAAAACAATTCAAGTCGCTGAGACGGTCGTAGCTACCATTCTCAACCACCACTTGTACCCGGTAGGTAATCTCATAGTTTCCCGTCAACCGTTCCTTATACCAAAGGGACAGCCCGTCCGGAGATACAATATCCATCGTATCGCCGATACATGTAATTTCCACTTTTCCGGAAGAATCCTCCACGACCCAGGCGGTAAGCCGGCAGGAAGCGCCCATCTCCATACCGGGGAGGACACATAAGAGAAGTTGCATCAAAAGAAGTTGTAACCGCATATTTCAATGTATTAGTACGGTACAAAGAAACCCCTCTTTTTGGAAAAAGGGGGGCATAAATCGTACAGAAGAAGGATAAAATAATGATTGAGGCGGATTTCTGCCCCCACTTCATCAAGGATGAAGTTCTTCGAAAGCCTTGTTTTCCTCTTGTACCGCCTGAATAGTTTCTTCCAGTTCATTGATAGGGAGATCGAAGTTGTACCAGTCGTTATAGCAGTCGGTGACATACCACTTGCCGTCTGTCAGTTCAAAGACCACACGAAGGGAAGGTTCTGATTCATCATAGCCTGCTTCAAACTCTTTATGGGCAGGTTCATTGACAGTGAAGTGAGAGATATAGGTACCTCCCTCCTCTTCGGTAGTACGTCCTTCCTTCAACGTTTCTTCGTCCAGCAATGCCCACTTCTCGCGGGTGAAGGGAAAAGTCTGTTCTGTCTCACCGTCATCCTTCAAGAGGGCGATGGGAGACTTCAAAGGAAACTTGATTCGGGAATACTGGAATGAAGCACTGGACGTGAATTTCTGGAGAAATGTCTTGAAATCCTCCTCTTCGGCAGCCAGACCATTGAGAGTCGTCAGCATGAGTGCCGCAAACAGACAAAAAACAAAGCGGATAGCCTTCATATACTCGGATTATTTTTCAATGCGCAAAGATAATATAAAAGTAATAAAATGCTAAGGCTATGGGGCGATAATTATTATCATCTATGTTTCAGATACTCATAACCAAACCGGCAACGCAAGCAGTCTTTCTTGTCACAATATTCCTTTTGAAGTTGAAGCAGAGCCTGCGAATCGGCAGCGGTAGATACCGGCAAACCGGCACCATCCCAAAGTCGGGTTACGTGATTGTTTTCGGCCTTCAAGGATTCAAGGAAACGGGTGGCACGGTCACACAAAACGTCATCGGCCTTGTGCAGGCCATAAGCATAAAGAAACGGGATGACCGTATTGATGGCAATCAGATTCAAGGCACCGTCCCCTACCCGCTTTTCCCTCCGGGGTGAAACCTTTCTGAAATTGAAGTGCTCCTCCCAATACGCGGAAGTCTTGGCAGCCAGTATCTTCTTCACCGCCTCCAGCGTTTCAGCCTCCATAACACGCGAGAAGAGCGACTGCTCCTTGTGATACAGACAGGCAAGCTGGGCGAGGCGTACATGTGGAAAGTTATCGGGACGAAGACGCAGAAACCGCCACTGCTCAACAGACATGGGAGCTGGCAGCTCGAACTTGTGTTGCAGGTAGCGGAACTCTTTCTGAAGTATCAAATAATAATCATCTGCCTCTGCCGAGACCTCCTCCAGCAGGCCTGCCTGCCCCAGGAAGAAAGCCTCCACTTGAAACAGACTGTCCCGATGCTTGTCTACGGCGCGGAATGGAAGGCGGTTTGCCCATGCCTCGAAAGCATCCCCATTCAGCCCGAAGCCGAAGTTACGAGCAAGAGTAATGAAGAAAACATCTTCCCAATGATGATTGCAGCGTTCGAGCCGCTGGGATATGACGCATGCTTTCTGCTCAAAACGCTCTACCTGCAAAGCGGACAGCCAGGAATGGACGGTCAGCTTTGGGAGGGAGGCAAGGATGGAATAGCAGGGAGGATAAATCTCTGTCTGCCGAAGCTCTTCATAGCGCAAGCGGACAGTGTCGGGGCAAGTGAGCACCATCTGGGGAACCAGCTCACCGTTCGTGCGGTACACATCACAATTCGATTCGCCCACCACGTGCAGGATGACGGTATCATACGCCTTGTCACGGTCGTGCCTATGGAGCAGCCAGTCTGATGCCTGCGTATGCACTTCGACGTTGCCCACCCAGAGCGTACCGTCTATTTTCAGTTTGGCATTAAAAAAATCGGGGC
>OHJK01001655.1_pt1 | contig 10612 bp, 8 predicted proteins | sample 1568541 | NCBI WGS metagenome assembly OHJK01 (sample SAMEA3879535, study PRJEB24766) | human gut metagenome | biome: human-associated habitat; feature: feces | place: USA | collected 1985/1987
TCATGTTGGGGTGGCCCTGCAGGTAGCTGCCGATCTTGCGCAGGGTCTTGAGGTCCTCCACCGGGAAGAACCCACGCTCAGCCAGCGCGGCGTACAGCGCCGGGGCCGCATGGCCCTTGGAGAGCACCAGACGGTCGCGGTCAGGGTTCTTGGGATCCTTCGGATCCACCTTCATCTCTACGAAATAGAGGTACGCCAGCACCTCGGCGATATCCAGGCTGCCGCCCGGATGGCCGCACTTGGCGCTGTGAGTGCCCTCGATCACGCCCATGCGGATGTGGCAGGCGTGTTTTGCCAGGGTAAGCTTTTCTGCATTTGTCATCTTTGGTCCTCCCGTATGAACCTCAGCGTTTGCATCGGATATGGTACGCACCCGGGCCGTACGCCCTGATGCGCTATTTCTCAAGTCTATATTATCTATTCTATGCAAAAACGTCAAGGTTCTTTCGTCAAAATGTACATCCCTTGGCAAAATCGCTTGTAAATGTTCCCGTTTTTGTTGAAAATGCAGGTCCATTTTGCCCCCGCAAAACATTTTTGCAGCTTTTGGCCGCTTTGCAATATCATCTTTTGCCGCTGTATGATATAATAAGATGAATTTGTTTGCTTTTTTCATCATTTTGGGAGGTTCCTATGTCTTTTTCCGCACCCACATCCCGGGCACAGCGCAGCCGCAGGTTTTTGCCCTGGCTGCTGTACCTGTATGCCCTTGTGCTGTTCGCCATGCACTTTGTCCGCATTTTTGACAACTCCTTCTGGGGAGATGAAGGGTTCAGCATCGGCCTTGCCCAAATGAATGTTTTTGAAATGCTCCAAGTCACAGCGGCAGATAACCATCCGCCGCTGTACTATCTTTTCACACAGCTCCTATATCATCTTCTGGGCAATCACGGATATGTCTATCATCTGTCGGCTCTGATTCCCTATGGACTCGTTCTGATTCTTGCCTGTACAGTGATTTTCAGACAGTTCGGATTGGTTCCCGCAGTTGTTGTTTCCACTTTTGCCTCTTTGACTGATACCGCTATCATGTTCAATGTCGAGGCCCGAATGTATTCACTCGGCGCTTTCTTTGTGTTAGCGGCCTATCTGGCACTCCATAACATTCTTCATTCCGGTAAAACCTCCGATTGGGTCATTTTCAGCGTCGCCTCTCTTTGTGCCGCTTATACGCACTACTATGCCCTGACTTCCGTTGCATTTTTCTATCTGGCTCTGCTTTCTCTGCTTCCGCAGGATAGGAGCAGCTTTAAAAAAATCCTTATCACTTATTGTGCCGCAGTGGTCGTCTACCTTCCCTGGCTTCTGGTATTGCTTTCCACTTTCAAACGCGCTGCGAAGGACTGGTGGTCCACCTTCATTCCTTCTCCGATCAATTGTATCGGATTCTTCTTCAACCCTTCTTGGACAGTCCTCATTTTCGGTCTTGCATTCCTTCTTTATTTCACAGCACAGGCCAAATCGTCCTCTAAATGGCTCTTCGCCCCCGATACGATCTGGCTTTTAACCGGCTTGCTTTCTGCCGCCGGCACCTCCGCAGTCGGACTGATCGTTTCACATGCCGTTCGCCCGCTTTTTCTCGTTCGATACCTTTATCCGCTTACCGCAGTCGTTTACCTGGTTTTTGGCTTTCTTCTGTCTAAAGTCCGTTGGAGAACCATTCTGTCCAGTATTCTGATTTTGGGCACGCTGGTGTGCAGTCTACCGGATCTCTACCAAACCTATCAGCGGGAAAAGCGCATCGACCTTGCGACCACCCAGTGTCTGGAAGTTATTACCCCCTCTCAGGATGCAGTTCTTTATACAACGAACTACTTCCTGAACTGGACACTCTTTGATTATTACTTTCCGGATCGTGTTCATGCTCAAATCGAATCCTCCGATATTTCTCAGTGCTTCACTTCTTCGCAGCCTGAGATCTGGATCTTTATGGAACATGCGCTTTCTGATGCCGAATTGAATACAGCTTCCGACAACGGTTATTCTCACACCAATGTCTGCAACAGTACATTTGCAGAAGGCCCCGGTGAAGATTCCTTTTATTACATCTACAAATTTCAAAAATCGGCAAACACCGCCCTGTAACCATCCTCATCCGCTGAGCTTGACAAGGCAGCTTTGCATCTGCTATACTTTTTGCACAATTCCCGGCCGAAGCCGGGGCTTTGCGGGCCGAAGCCCGTGTTTCTCCCCGCAAACACTATTTTAAAACAGACACCATGAAGGGGTCTGCCGCTGGCGCGCGTGCCGGCGGCAGGCCCTTTTTGTCTGTCATTTTCAGGAGGAATCATCGATGAATACCAAGACCCGTTCCACGACCCGTGATCTGGTGCTGGCCGCACTGTTTCTGGCACTGGCTTTCGTGCTGCCCATGATCACCGGCCATCTGCCTCAGATCGGCAATATGCTCTGCCCCATGCACTTCCCGGTGCTGCTGGCAGGCTTTGTGCTGGGCGGCCCCTGGGGCCTGGCACTGGGCTTTGCCGCCCCGCTGCTCCGCTCGGTGCTGTTCGGGATGCCCCCGATGTACCCCATTGCCATCGCCATGGCCTTTGAGCTGGCCACATACGGCGCTGTGGCCGGTTTCATGTACCGCAAGGTGCAGCACACCCTGCCCATGATCTACGCCGCCCTTGTCACCTCGATGGTGGCAGGCCGCCTTGTCTGGGGTGCGGTGCGCTTTGTGCTGGCCGGTCTGTCCGGCTCCAGTTTTCCGTTCAGCGCGTTCCTGTCCGGTGCGGTGCTCACTGCCGTGCCCGGTATCGTGGCGCAGCTCATCCTCATTCCGCTGATCGTGGCCGCGCTGCAGAAAGCAAAGCTGACAGATTAAAACCCCTGCGCTGACCGAACCTACACAGCAAAAAAGCCCGGAACCGTACCTGCTATGGCGGCAGGTGGTTCCGGGCTTTTCAGTTCATATTACAGTGTGGCAGCAGCTGTAACAAAAAAGAAGGAGAATCTTCAACCGGCAAATTGGAGAAGATCAGCCGGCAAAGCTTGCATTGACAGCGCGGCGGTTGCTCTGGTTGACAAAGTTCTTCTTTGCGCTCTCGAGCAGGCTTGCAAAAGCCAAGCCAATGCCGCAGTTATCGGACACGCCCTCGGTGACAGTCAGGTAAGCGTCCATCATAGTGTTGTCCAGAATCGCAGTGTTCTTGTTCATCATAATAAATATCCTCCGTATATCGGTAAATGTCATTGTGTTTTTTGGCAGGGCCTCTATCTCCCTGCATCCTCAGAGCGGAACCTCTCAGAACCCTTCGTTCTTTTGTTCCCCTCTCTGAGGATGGCCATATTATGCCACTCAATTATGAAATCGTTTTATAAATTCTATGAACAAACTATGAATTTAGTGATACATTTTTAACGTTCTTTCGTTCTTTGCGCAACTAGCACAAAACGTTTTTTATGAAAAATAAAGTTCTTGTATACATGGACGATTGAAACCTTGTTTGGAAAGTTTTTTCAGATTTTCTCTCCGTTTTGCCCAGAATTTCTCCTACAAAAAGAGTTCTTATCATGCAAAATCCGTCAGAATCCGTCAATTTCCAACAGGGCGAGGGCTTTCCTGTGCAAAATGCCCAGAAAAAAGTTCCAAACAAAAAGGCCGCCGTGCCAGCAGCACAGCAGCCTTTGAAAAGCCATTTCAGTTTTGCATCACTTGCACAGGAACGCCGGCAGGGGCTTGCCCTCCTTGCGCCACTGGTGATATTCCGCAGTGGCGGCAAATTCCACGTCACCGGCGGAGTTCAGGGCAGTTTCCACGGAATCCTGCACCACGCCGATGATAAAGCCGACACCGACCATCTGCATGGCGATATCATTGGAGATGCCAAACAGGGAGCAGGCCATGGGGATCAGCAGCAGGGAGCCGCCAGCCACGCCGGAAGCGCCGCAGGCACCCAGAGCGCTCATCACCGAAAGAAGGATGGCGGCGGGCAGGGACACCTGAATGCCCAGCGTATTGGCCGCAGCCAGCGTCATAATGGTAATGGTGATGGCGGCACCATCCATATTGATGGTAGCGCCCAGGGGGATGGAGACGGAATACATATCCTTATCCAGCCCCAGCTTTTCGCACAGATCCATATTGACCGGGATGTTGGCGGCAGAGCTGCGGGTGAAGAAGGCGGTCAGGCCGGATTCACGCAGGCAGCGGAACACCAGCGGATACGGGTTGCAGTGCAGATACACAAAGATGATAAAGGGCGAGACGACCAGTGCCATAAAGAGCATGGTGCCCACCAGCAGGAGCAGCAGCCTGCCGTACTGGGTAAAGATGGACAGGCCGTTGCTGGACACGTTGGTGTACACAAGGCCCATGATGCCGAAGGGTGCCAGATTGATGATCCAGCGGACGATCTGGGAGACTGCATCCGCGGTGTTTGCCAGGAACAGCTTGGTGCTGTCTGCGCCGTACTTCTTCATGGCCAGACCGAACAGGCAGGCCCAGAACAGGATGCCGATGTAATTGCCGTTCAGCAGGGCGCTGACGGGGTTTGCCACAAAGTTGGTGAGCAGGGTGTTCATCACCTCGCCCAGACCCTGGGGCACCACCTCGGATTCTGCCGCCTCAGCCAGAACGACGGTCTGAGGGAACAGGAAGCTGGTCACCACCGCAATGGCGGCGGCCAGGAAGGTGGTGAGCATGTACAGCCAGATGACCGTGCCAAAGCGCCGGTCCAGCCTGGACGTGCCCTGCGCCAGCGCACTGGCCACGATAACGAACACCAGCACCGGGGCAATGCCCTTCAGGGCACCCACGAACAGGCTGCCGAACTCTTCCACCCAGCCCGCACCGGGCACCGCCAGTGCCAGCACCGCACCGACCACAAGGCCGATGACGATGCGCAGGATCAGGCTGGTGGCGTTGTACCTTGCCGCAACCGCTTTCAACGTTTTCATAACTTTTCTACTCCCCTATCCAGATTGTGCGCCTATCGCGTACAGTTTTCCCATTCCTCTACACGGAACAAATATGATTATACGCCCTGCAGGGCGAAAAGTCAAAGATTTTCCCCGCTTTTTTGGTTTTTCACTTCAAGGCATACGGACACGAACTTTTTTCACTGTCCGCGCATAAAATACAGATTCACAAAAAGAGACCGCACCCCGTGGGTTTCGGGATGCGGTCTGTTCCGGTTTTAGTCGAGATAGGACACCTTGCCGGGTACAAAGCCCTGAATGCCCATGCCGGGCGCGTCGGAGACGGTGATGTTCTTTTCGTCGAACACGGCACCGCCGAGGATGTGGTCCTCGCTGCAGAGCACCGGGCCGTCGAGGTCGATCTTGGTGATGATCTTCTTGGCACAGGCCAGCTCCACGGCGGCGTTGACGGAGATCTTTGCTTCCAGCATACAGCCGATCATGCACTCCACGCCGTACACCTCAGCAGCGGCGGCAATGCGCAGGGCATTGGTGATGCCGCCGCACTTCATCAGCTTGATGTTCACCAGGTCGGCCGCGCCGGTCTGCATGATCCGCAGGGCATCTGCCGGGCTGAACACGCTCTCGTCGGCCAGCACGGGCACATCGGCATGGCGGGTGACATACTGCATCCCCTCAAGGTCTGCGGCGGGCACGGGCTGCTCCACGAACTCAATGTCCAGCCCCTTCTCCTGCATCTGGTTCAGGATGCGGACCGCCTGTTTGGCGTTCCAGGCCTGGTTGGCATCGATGCGGAGCTTGATGTCCCGGCCCACGGCCTGCCGCACCGCGGCAAGGCGGGCCACATCCAGCTCAGGGTCGATGCCAACCTTGACCTTCAGGCAGTCGTAGCCGCGCTGGACGGCGGTGCGGGCATCCCGGGCCATCTCCTCCGGCGGGTTGACGCTGATGGTGATATCGGTCACGATGTTTTTGCGGGCACCGCCCAGCATCCGGTAGACAGGGGCGCTGTGCTTCTGGCCCAGCAGATCCCACAGAGCCATATCCACAGCGGCCTTGGCGCTGGTGTTGTGGACAAGCGCCTTCTGCACAGCGGCGGTCAGATCCTCGAATTCATCAAGGTCGCGGCCCAGCAGGGCAGGGGCGATATGATCCTGAATGGCACCGAGGATGGCCCCGGTGGTGTCGCCGGTGATGACACCGGTCGGGGGTGCTTCGCCGTAGCCCACCGCACCGGTATCGGTGTGGAGCTCCACGATAACATCCTCAACACTGTTCACAGTGCGCAGTGCTGTTTTGAACGGCACCCGCAGCGGGGTGGAAATGCGGCCCAGCCGCACCTGCGTGATCTTCATAGTCCCGTCCTCCTTCTTATTCCAGCGGCAGGTTTGCCAGCTTGACAATGGCGTTTGCGATGATCTGGGCGTTCTGCACCAGACGTTCCAGATCGATGCATTCATCGGGCTGATGCTCTGTGACCGGGTCGCCCGCAAACAGGGGGCCAAAGGCCACCACATTGGGCAGCATCTTGGCGTAGGTGCCGCCGCCGATGCACTTGGGCGGGGCATTGTCGCCGGTGGCATCCCGGTAAACCTCCAGCAGGGCGCTGACCAGCGGGGTCTCGGCAGGGTAGTAGAGCTTTTCCTTGTGCACCTGCCCATCCAGCGCCCAGCCTGCGGCCTCAAAGGCGGCCTGCACAGCAGGCTGGCAGTCCGCCCGTTCCATGGTCACGGGATAGCGGTAGTTCAGCTTGACCCACAGATGCTGCGCGTCGCCCTCGATCAGCCCCCAGTTGCAGCTCATAGGGCCGGAGAGCGCATCCTCCAGCCGGTGGCCCAGCAGACGCTCGCCGTAGGGGTCGGTGCCCAGCTTCTCAGCCAGAAAGTGCACGGCCTGCCTGGCATCCCCCTCCAGCGGCAGCCGGTCAAGGTAGCACACCAGCCGCCCGATGGCGTTTTCGCCCTGCTCCGGGTGGCTGCCGTGGGCCGAAACGCCCACCGCTTCCACCTGATAGCCGCCGGGGATGGCTGTCACGGTGATGTGCTCTGCCTCCGGCAGGGAGGCCCCCGCCGGGGCGGTCAGCACAGCGCAGGCGTAGTCCGGCACCACATTACCGGCCACGCCGCCCTGCACCCTGCTCAGCTGCCAGGCACCGGTCTGGTGCAGCTGCACAGCATAGCTCTCGTTCAGGATGCCCTTTTCGCCGTTGATGACCGGGTATTCGCCGTCCGGGGTGAAGCCCATGACGGGTATCTCGCCGCCGTTTGCAAGGTAGTATTTGATATCGTCGGAACCGGCTTCCTCGTTGCAGCCGAACAGGATACGGATACGGCGGCGGATGGGGAGTCCGGAATCCCGCAGAGCGGCCAGAGCAAACAGGGAGGCAATGGCGGGGCCTTTGTCATCCGTTGTGCCTCTGCCCCAGATTTTCCCGCCCCGCAGTTCTCCGCCGAAGGGGTCACAGCTCCAGCCGTCCCCGGCGGGAACCACGTCCAGATGCCCCAGAACGGCGACCATTTCGTCGCCCTCGCCGTATTCGCACCAGCCCAGATGACCGTCCATATTTTCCGTGCGGAAGCCCAACTCCCGAGCGGTGTCCAGCACATGGACAAGGCTTTCCCGGACGGAAGCCCCGTAGGGCGCGCTGTCCTCCGCTTCGCCCTGAACACTGGGGATTTGAATATTCTGCCGCAGCGTGGAAAGAAGCTGGGGCTTTAACGCATCAACGCAAGCACGCAATTCCATAGAAATTCCTCCAATCACATTTCCCTGAGCAGCTCCACAAGATGTTCAGGGGTCTGGGCAATGGCCTTTGCCCCGGCGGCTTCCATGTCCGCCGTCTCGCCGTAGCCCCAAGCGACGCCGATGGTGGGAATGCCGTGGGCAGCCGCGCCGATCACGTCAAATTTGGTATCGCCAACCATGAGCATATTGTCCGCCCGGCCGTTCTGCTCCAGAAGATAGGCGATGACCTCGCTTTTGGAAGACCGGGACTCGTCCAGAGTGCCGCCGCAGACCATATCAAAGTAGCCGGCAAGGTCAAAATGCCGCAGGACCCGGTTCGCCATTTCCTCCGGCTTAGAGGTGGCGACACAGAGCTTGTACCCTTCACGCTTCAGCTCTTCCAGCGCTTCCCGGATGCCGGGGTAAGGGACGTTTTCATAAATGCCGATGGGGTTGTAGCGGCTGCGGAAAACGGTCACGGCCTCGTCCAGTTTCTCCTTTGGAACGCCGTACCGCGCCAGAGTATCATGGAGGGGAGGCCCTACGACGCTGCGCAGCTCCGCTTTTGAAGGGACGGGCAGGCCGTAATGCTCCAGCGCAAAGACGACGCAGTTGATAATACCCTCGCCGGAATCCGTCAAAGTACCGTCCAGGTCGAAAAGAATGACTTTTTGTTCCATATTGAGACCCTTTCTGTGTTTTCTGGATTATAGCACACTTTTCGGCGGTTCTCAAGAGGATTGAGGAATTAACAGGCGGAAAACAGCAGAGGCTCCTTAGAGCTTACAGAAACCGTCTGGCATACCCACACTTGCGGCAGAGTTCCTCTGCCGCTTTTTTCTGGGCAAAGCCCTGATAAATCGCCTTAGCGCGGGGCGTTTCCCAGATTTCCTCCAACGTGGTTTCAAACAGATTCCCCAGAGCAATGTCGCCCTCATGGTCAAGACAGCATGGGACAACGGTGCCGTCGCACAGTACGCCAACCTGATCCCGCAGCCCGTGGCAAAAGGCGCGTCCCCCGCCGTCGGGGGCGGAGAGGTCAGGCCAGTCGAATTTGTCGCCGTATTCCAGATAGACACGTTGGGCGATCTGCGTGCCCCGGGGCTGCACGTCCCATGGAGCGGGGAACGCCCGTTCCATGGCGCTGAGAATTTCCGGGTTTCGCTGTTCCGCACCACCGCCGTTCCACAGGCGGTAAACGACCAGAAATTTCCCCTCCGCCGCCTGCCCGAAGGAAAAGCACCGGGAGAGGTACGTTTCAAAGGGGACGGAAAGGTCGTTTGCTTCGAAGGCGTGGAGAGAAATATTTACCTTGTGAAGCGCAGGGGCGTTCAGCAGAATTTCCCGCTTTTCTTCCAGCAGGGTGCCGTTGGTGGTGAGAATCACCTTGAAACCCGCATCTCCCGCGAGACGAAGAAATTCCGCAAGCTCGGGATGGCACAGCGGCTCGCCCATCAGGTGAAAGTAAAGATAATCCGTCCACGGGCGCAGCTTCGGCAGCAGGGTGGCGAACTCATCCGCCGTCATGAACCGCTTCTCCCGCCGGGTGCCGGGGCAGAACGTGCAGTGCAGATTGCAGACGTTGGAGATTTCCAGATAGATTTTTCTCAGCCGCTTCATTCCGTCACTTCCTTTTCTAAAAGCATACCACAAAATGGGGATTCCCGCAATACGGCTAATTTTGCTTTACCGCTGGATTTCCCCCAATTTCGACATGGCCTTCATGGTAAACTGATGGCAAACGCGGCAGAAACCTGCCGTCATGGGGAGGAAATGGGGGATATGAAGGTCTCGTTCAAACGGGCGGCGGCTGGCTTGGCGGCGCTGGCTGCCGCGGCTTCGGGGGCGCTGCTGCTGAGCGCCCGGGCGGCGGAGGACGGCTATGTGCTGCACATCAACAAGGATGCTTACGTCTGCGCGTCCCCCTTCGTGGCGGACTATACGCTTACCGGGGAGGACGGGCAGACGGTTTTCTCCGGCGAGGATTTTGTGGAGGTCTACCATCTGACCGCCGACGGGGCGGGGGAGCAGGACGTGTCCATCGCTGCTTATTCCGTCAATATTGATGCGGAAGCTCCGGAAAAGGCAGGCTACCGGCGGGTGGGATTGGAGGACAGCGGCTGCTTTTCCGCCGAAACGGCGGGAAAGCTCCGGGCGACTGTGCAGTGGTCGTACCCCCACAAGGATGTGTCCGCCATTCAGGCGGCAGCCAATCCATGGCTCCTGAGTCACGGGTTTCCTGAAATACGACATCTGCAAAGCGGCGAAGCAGTCCTCGCGGCGCAGCTTGCCATCTGGGAGCTGACGAATCAGGGAAAGTTCACCGTCAACGAATACCTCTCCGGCTGGGAGGACATGGCCACGCCTGGATGGCGGAATTATCTGAGAAAGGTTACGAACGCCGACGTTTCCCGCGAGCCGCTGACGGAGGATTCGGCGGCGAATGTTGCGGGGCTGTACCGGTATCTGTGCAGCCTGAAACCGGCCGCGCCGGGGTGCGAAACGGTGTCGGACGCGACGCTGCAAGACCCGGTTTACACGGCGGTTAAGGAGCCGGACGGCAACTATACTGTCACGGTAAGCGTGGACATTCAGACGACGGTTGGGTCGCTGGACGCATTGACCCTCAGCGCCGACTGCGGCGGTCAGGTCAAGGAGCAGACCGTGACCGAGGCCGGAAGCTGCACGGTTTCCTTTTCCGGCCTTACGGACAGGCCGGAGGTGACGCTGGAGATCACCGGGACCCAGCACGGCGGCGACGTTTATCTGTTTGAGGGAGAAAGCCACAGGCTGCTGGGGTTCGACGACAGCATATTGCCGGTTCATGGCAAGCTGCTGGTGAAACCGGACTGCATTCTGAATATTACCGAATGCGCGGAAACCAGCGGCCTGCCGCTTGCCAATATCCGCTTTGACCTGTACCGCGCAGCGACCCGGGAGCAGCTGGAAAACGGGGATTTTTCCCTCAGTTCCATATCTGACGAAGCGGCCATGAAGGATT
>OHJK01001657.1_pt1 | contig 10609 bp, 6 predicted proteins | sample 1568541 | NCBI WGS metagenome assembly OHJK01 (sample SAMEA3879535, study PRJEB24766) | human gut metagenome | biome: human-associated habitat; feature: feces | place: USA | collected 1985/1987
CACCTCATCCGATTTCATGAAATCGGATGAGGTGTCTGAAGGCGGAGTGATGATCTTCAACGAGCAGGCGAAGAAAGACTTTGACGTGGACTTCATTACTCCTGCGCCTGGACATGTGGACGGGACTGTGACTGCCGGTATCTGCAAGGACTTCAATTTCAAGCCTTTGCAATATGGCCGCGACGATTTTGCCTTCTATGTGTTCGGTAAACACAGATGGCGTGACGGCCTTCATCAGGTCTATATAAGGACCGCGCCGGGCGCTGATGTCCAGTCGGTCATCAAGTTCGTGCTTGCGACCGTGAAAGAGATGGTGCCTTATGCTGATGACGAGCTGTATAGTCTGGATTTCTTCGACAAGGAACTCGGGGCCCAGTACAAGCAGGAAAGCAGATTGTCCACGCTTATCAGCATATTCACGTTGGTTGCCATCATCATTTCCCTGATGGGAGTCTTCGGTCTGGTGCTTTTCGACACCCAGCACAGAAGTCGTGAAATTGCTGTCAGGAGAGTGATGGGCGGAAGCGTAGGCGACATTCTCAAGATGTTCAATGCCAAGTATATACGCATTGTGCTGGCAAGCTTCGTAATTGCTGCGCCGCTCAGCTGGTGGGTCATCAGCAGATATTTCGCGGGCTTCGCATATCACACGCTGGTCCACTGGTGGGTATTCGCATTGTCCCTGGTGATAGTGCTTGCGATCACAATGCTGATCGTTACGCTCCGCAGCCTGGATGCCGCCACTTCCAACCCTGTAGATTCGATTAAGAACGATTAATATAAGTTTCGCTCTTGCGAAACACCGCTGTTAAAGCCCGCGAGGGCGACGGTAAGTTCCTTCCCCGAGGGGAGGGATTTAGGGTGAGGGTAACGTGCAAATAAAAAAGTGCGTTGGGCTTACAGCCTTCAAACAAGTGGCAGCTCTCAGGTTCGAGAAAAAACTCAGCAGATGGATAATCTGCGAAACGCAAACGATTAGTTTAACATAATAGCACATAATAGATGTAAAGACCTACAGGGCTGTCAGCTGCGTCACACTTGCGAAAGGATGGCGCAGCTTTTTATGACTGCACGGATTGTTCGCAAAAAAATGTATTTTTGTAATCGGCTTCCGGAGAGGGGCCTTGACGATAAAAGACATTGACAATGAAAAGTGGAAAGATACTTGTCGTAGATGACAACAAGGGCATACGGGATGCCTTGAAAATCCTGCTTGGAGGCTGTTTTACGCAGGTTCTGACACTTTCGTCCCCGACATCGCTGACAAGCACTGTCGAACAGATGATGCCGGACGTGATTCTGCTGGACATGAATTTCAAGGCGGATATCAATTCCGGAAACGAGGGGCTGTTCTGGCTGTCTGAAATCAAGAAAAGATGGCCTGAGATGCCCGTGGTGCTGTTTACCGCCTACGCAGACATATCATTGGCAGTGGAAGGTATGAAACGGGGTGCGGCAGATTTTGTCGTCAAGCCGTGGGACAACGCCCGGCTGCTCGAGACATTGACAGGAATCAGGGACAGGAAATCCAAGCCTAAAAAAGGCGTCTCTGTCAATGAGGGGCCGCAGATGCTCTGGAGTTCAGGGATGCAGCAGCTCAGGCATGACGTGGAACGTATCGCCCCGACAGATGCCACTGTGCTCATTACCGGCGAAAACGGCACCGGCAAGGATGTTCTCGCGCACGAAATCCACAGACTTTCCGGACGGGCGGACAAGCCAATGGTCTGCGTGGACGCCGGCGCCATCACGGAAACGCTTTTCGAAAGTGAACTTTTCGGCCACGTGAAGGGAGCGTTCACGGATGCGAAATCCGACCATGCCGGCAAGTTCGAGCAGGCTGACGGAGGGACACTCTTCCTGGATGAAATCGCCAATATCCCGATGCAGTCCCAGGCCAAACTTCTGCGTGCCATCCAGAACCGATGCATCACGAGAGTCGGTGACACGAAAGCTATCCCCGTGGATATCAGGCTGATATGCGCGACCAATGCAGACATTCCGTCCATGATACGTGACGGACTTTTCCGTGAGGACTTGTATTACAGGCTGAATACCATAAGCGTGGAACTTCCGCCTTTGAGAAACAGAAAAGACGTAATCATCCCGCTTGCAATGCAGTTCCTTACAGAGTTTTCCGAAAAATACGGCAGGGATGCAGAGACATTTACCCCGATGGCGAAAGCCGAACTGGAGACTTACGCCTGGCCGGGCAACATCCGCGAGCTGCGCAACTGCATTGAAAAGGCTGTCATTCTCTCAGACGGAAAGGCCATAGACGGATTCGGGCTGGACATCTCCAAAGCATCAGGAATGACTGAGATCAATGCCGGGGACACGATGGAAAATATGGAGGAGAAAACTATCCGTGCAGCAATGGCCCGATATGACGGTAACATATCAATGGTAGCCAAGTCCTTGGATATCAGTCGTCCTACGCTTTACGCAAAGCTCAAGAAATACGGAATATGATGGGCGCGGAAACAAATATCGGCACGTTATGGATTGCGCTTGGAGGTGTCGTGATTGCGGCATTGACCTATATCGTGACGAGAGCGGCGACAAGGCGGAAGATCATCGGCAAAATCGACTTCATGTCAGATGCGCTGGACAGCGGCGAGACGGCGTTCCGGTATTCTGAGAGCCAATGGCGGAACCGGCGGCTGAACAAGTCATTGAACCGTCTCCGGTCCATTTTCGAGGCTGAAAAGGCCGATATCCGTGAGCGTGAGCGGTATTTCGGGACAATGCTGGACCACGTCCAGAGCGGCGTCATCGTCATTGACGGAGAAAAAATCGATTATTCGAATACTGTGGCGAAAGGGTTTTTGGGAATGGCGGAGATTTCTTCGCTGCGGCAGATCGGGCGGATTTCTCCGGACCTGGCCAATGCTTTCCGCGAGGCTTCTGAAATGGAGTCGAGGGCATCTTTCATTTCGGAACGGGGCACGGTACAGTTTTCCATAAGTGCCTGTACAGCAAGGCTTCACGGCAAAGAGGTCAGCATCGTCACTTTCAATGACATTACCCGTGAGATGGAAAACAACGAGTCCGAGTCGTGGACCAGACTCATCCGCGTCCTCACACATGAAATCATGAATACGGTCACGCCTGTCGCATCACTCAGTTCGGCATTGTCCCAGAACCTGGACAGCTACAGTGCTGAGGACATCCGTTCCGCGCTCGGGACCATCGCTTCTTCGTCCGAGGGCCTGATAAGTTTCGTGCAGTCCTACCGTTCTCTGACGCATATTTCCGCGCCGGTGCGCAAGGCTTTCTATCTGAAGGACCTGGTCAATGATTCTGTCAACATCGCCAAAGCCAACTGGCCTTCTGTCAATGTCCTATATCGTGAACTTTCAAGCGACGTGATTCTCTATGCCGACTACGGACAGATGTCGCAAGTGCTCAACAACCTGATAAAGAACGCTGTACAGGCAGGTGCCGGGAACGTAAGCATAACCGCTTCTATCGACAAACGGGAGCAGACTGTCATCGACATTGCCAATGACGGGGAGCCTATCAGCGCCTCTGGCCAGGAGCAGCTGTTCGTTCCGTTCTACACCACCAAAGGCACGTCAGGCACAGGTGTCGGTCTGAGTCTCTGCCGCCAGATTGTCCGTCTGAACGGCGGCACCATCAAACTCTCCTCCTCCACTCAGGAAGCCACGGTTTTCACTATCGTCATGTAGTCTTACTGGTCCTGTTTCAAGACTTCGACCGGATTTTCGGCTGCGGAACTCCAGGTCCGGGAAATTATCGAAGCGAAGGAGATGAGGAAGGTCAATGCTGCCGCCACAATGATTATCCACCACGGGAAGGCTATAGCATTGTAAAAATCTGCCAGGTAGTAACGCATTGACCAGATACATACAGGAATCGCGATCACGACGGCGACGGCTGTCATCAGGATGAACGACTTCGAGAGTTTCCAGGCCGCAGACTTGACACCGGAGCCGAAAATCTTCCGGAGGGCGATCTGACGCGACTGCTGCTCAGTGTAATAGACGGACATCGCGAACAGGCCGAGCGCAGAAATCAATATGGCAAGCACCATGAACGTCATCACCAGCTTCATAGTGTTCCGCGTCCCTGTCAATGAATCCGCCAGGAAGTCATCTATATAATATATGTCCGTTTCGCGCGGCACACCGATATACTCTTTGGCTACATCACGCCATGCCTCGCGGACAGCATTCAACGCCTCTACCCTGTCGCCACGCACCTTCAGCAGATGATTCATACACACATCGGTACGGTTCAGCACAGCCCGATGACTGTCAGGCATTGGTTTATAAAGAGGATCACGCGCGTGGAAATCCGCTATTATACCGCAGCACTCATACTCTTTATCGGTACCGACAGTCCTGTTCTCGGCAGTAATCCCATAACGCCGCTGCGCCTCCTCCGTAAACCAGCATGTCCCTTCAATAGGATCGGAATACTGTTCTATCACATTGAACCCAAGCAGTCTGAATGCCGTACTGTCAACAGCAGTCATCTGAAGCCACGACATTTCCTCACCCTCGATATGTACGCCATAGCTTCCACATGAGAACGGGGGCTGCACTGCCATAGCCGCCGTCTCCACTTGAGGAAGAGCCTGAAGTCTCTGATGCAGAGCCTCCTGGGCAGCCATATTTTTAGAGCCAAGCGCCCATGAGGAAACCGACAGCAGATCTGTATTGTACCCTACCGGCAAAGATACCAGATGGCGCATCTGGAGAGTCATTGTCAATGCTACAGCGACAAGAACCATGCTTATGATGTTCTGGCAGACGATAAAGACCTTGCTGAACACCATCTTGCTGCGGAACCTGAAATCGCCCTTCACGACAGCTATAGGCTTGAATCTCGACACCATAAATGCAGGAAGAAGCCCTGAGAGAACCGAAACCAGCACGAGCACAATGACGCCGGCCGCAATGGTAGCCGCATCCGGAACAAGAACTATAGTTGTACCAAGAAGATTCTCTATCCAGCCCTTGAACAGCAGGGCGACCAGCACGCCGACCAGCATGCAAACAAATGTGAACAAGAACGATTCCATAAGGTATCTGCAGACAATGCTGCCTGAAGACTCGCCGAGAAGACGTCTCGTCGCCATCTCCTTTGCCCGTTTTCCCGTCTGCGCCACAGTAAGGTTTATGTAGTTGAAGATGGCTGATATCAGCAGTATCAATGCTACCGCCAGAAGCACCTCAACAATCTTCCTGTCCCCATGACGCAACGGGTTATATACGTCTATCTTGCTGAAATAAAGCTGGTCAAGCCTTGTCAACGTGGAGCCCCACAGGAAATTCCCGCCAGAACCGTCACGTGTATAGAAATCCTTCCAATAATCCACATACTTGTCCAGCAGCTTTTCAGCCACAGCGTCAGGCGAGGCACCATCCTGCAGCGTCACGAAAGTATGAACCATACCGAAATTATCCATTCTCTGGATCATGCCCTCCAGTTGCCTGTTGTTCAGGAAGATGTCATAATACTTCAGTTCATCATAAGGCCCGAAATCCTGAATCACGCCGGTTACCGTGAACCTGTTTTTTCCTATTTCAATGGTGCGTCCCACAGGGTCAGAGCTGCCGAATGCCTTATGCGCGAACTTTTCGGAAAGGATTACATCATTCAGTCCCGCAAGTATGCAGTTCCTGTCACAGCCTGAGAGCGTGTAGTCAAACAGCTGCAGGAAATTCGTATCAACACAGACCGCCTCGGCGGCATAATAGTCGTCATTGACAATGACATCGGCATCACCATACGCACCGACTCTGGTCCAGGATGTTATCTCGGGCACTGACGGGAAAAACTCCTCCGCAGTCCCGTACGTCATTCCTACGCACTCCCCCATGCCGACAGCATACAGCTGCTTGGAAAGCGGCTGCCTTGCGCCTACACTGAACTCCGTCCTGGCATATGAAGCCAGCAATATGACGAATCCCAGTGCCACTGACAGTCCCAATGCCTCGATTACGGCATAGAGTTTATTTTTCGAGAGAAATTTCAGATATGTGTTCATAGCTATTTGATAATCAGTTCATCTTTGTCGCCGAAGCTGTCGTAAGAGGATATGATAATCCTCTCGCCCGGCTCCAGACCTTCTGTAACTTCGTAGTACTGAGGGTTCTGGCGGCCAATGCGGACACTACGTTTCACCGCTTTCGTTCCATCGGCATTGACAACATACACCCACTTGCCGCCGGTTGCCTGATAGAATGAACCGCGTGGTATTATGATCGCTTCGGCCGGCTGTCCGAGCTGGACGTTCATATAGTATGTCTGGCCCGCGCGGATGTTCTCCGGCTGCTGTCCCACAAAGCGGAAATCCGCCTTGAACTTGCCGTCACGCACCTCAGGATAGACCTTGCGGATGGCTGCAGAGTACTTCTCGTTCTGTCTCTCGAAAGTTGCCTCAAGACCGGGCACGATTCTGTCAATGTAATGCTCATCTATCTGAGCTTCAATCTTATACGATTCCAGATTATTTATCTGGCCGATTTTGGAGCCTGCCGCCACTGACTGCCCCAGTTCCACATCGAGAAGTCCGAGTTCTCCGCTGATAGGGGCTTTTACTGACAGATTTTCCTTGCGGCGGCGTATCATGCTCATATTGATCCGCATGTTCTCCAGACTTTCGTGCATCTGTGAAATCTGCGTGCTGCGGTAAAGGCTGTCCTGTTTTTCCCTGTCAATGACGAGTTCCAGCTTGTCTTTCGCCAGTTCGTAGTCTTCTGATGCCTTCAGATAGTCTTCCCTGGCTATGAGTTTTTCCTCGTACAGCGTCTTGTTCTGTTCATATGCCCGCCTTGCCCTGCGCACTTCTATCTGAAGCGTGAGCTTGTCCTGCCGTACGGAAAGTTTCTGCTGTTCCATGGAAATCAATGTGTTGCGCAGGATATTTTCCTTCTCGGCGAGTTCAGCTTCGGAGTTGAGTATCTGCATGTCAAGACTTTCATTGGACAGTTCGACAATGACATCGCCTGCATTGACCTTACTCCCCTCCTCTGCGACGATTCTCTGGACGTTGCCGCCCTCGGTCGGGCTGATCTGGACGGTGGTCATCGGCTGAACCTGGCCGCTGACGCGGATATAGTCATTGAACTCGCCTTTCTTGGCGGTTCCTGTGATGAGGGAGCTGCCGTCAACGCGCACCGCAGAGCCGTTCCCAGTGATAACCAATATGACAAGGACTATTGCCAATGCTGCTCCGGCCCAATACTTAATGGCCTTCTTCGTGAATGCCGCAGCCAGTCCTGTTTTCTTTTCTATTATCTTGTCCATGATGGATGTTATTTATTGATCTATATATGATACTCCGTTATAGTACTCGACGACCCTGCGCTTGAGCTGGTACTGCAGCTCGGCATTGAGCCGTTCCGCCTTGGCCTTCAAGTAGTTGGACGAAGCGGTATTGTATTCTATCGAGGATATGAGTCCCTGTTCGAATTTGCGGGCGTTGAGTTTGAATGCCTCGTCATACACGTCGGCGCGTCTTTCTGCCTGAAGCAATGCGGACTCGGCTCCATCCCTGTCCTGAATCGCCCTGCGGACTTCCGATTCGACATCGCGGAGGGACTTGTCATATTCGAGGCTTGCCCGTTGATATGCATTGCGTTTTTTGGCCAATGCCGTGTGCTTCTGAAGTCTGTCGTATATAGGTATGTTCAATGACAACTGCACATATTCGCCTCCGTTGTTCTTGAACTGATTCCAATAAGGAGTTGCTTTGTAGCCGGTCTGCCCCGGGTAGGTGTAGTAACTGGTGGACCACCCGCCGTAGAGTCCGAGTGTCGGAAGGAATTGCCATTTCGCGGTATTCAGACTGCGGAGGGCATTGTCCATCGACCCCTTGGCGATCAGTACGGAAGGCATTGACCTGACTGCATTTGCTATGATGTCATCAGCGGCAGGACTGTTCGCGCCGGTCTGAATCGACGAGAGCTCCGGATCTATCGTAAGTTTCTCATCTACTGGCCAATACATTACATCCTCAAGTGTAATCATGGCATTGTCCCGATTGTTTGTCGCGGTGGTGAGTTCGTATTCTCTGTCGGCGAGGTCGGCTTTCATCTGGACCACGTCGGCATAGCCCTTCGAGCCGAGTTCTTCCTGACGCTCAGCCAGCCTCACAGCGTTTCTGGCGTTTTCCACCTGTTCTGTAAGGATTTCGGCCAATTTGGTGTAGTAAATGACATTGAAATAGGCCTCGATGGTGGCGAGGCAGACATTGTCACGTTCCTGCTGTTCCTTGGAAATGCCCATTGACATGGATGTGCGGGCGATTTTCAGGTTGTTGATGGCGGAGAATCCGTTGAATATGGTGAAGCCTGCCGACACGGAAAAGCCCTGGTTGAAGGACGTCGTGGTGAGATACGTATTGGTCTCAGGGTCGATGGAACGGCCCCATCTGTAGTAGCCGTAGGAGTTCCCTTCCGCTGAAGGCGTAAATGCTTCCAATATCGCATCACGTCTGTCGAGTCTGGCGTCATCGTTCTTGGACTGCTGGATTCGCACCTGAGTGGAGTTGCTTACCGCATACTCCATGCATTCGCGCAGGGTCAATGCCTTGGCTTGTGCTTGCTGGGCGGGGCTGTCCGCGCGAGCAGTGTCGGTACTGGCAGTGTGGCCTTGCGTGTTTTCCGTGAGCGGGGTCGTCCGCGTGGCAGTGTCCGTGCTGGCAGTTAGGCCTTGAGCGTTTTCCGTGAGCAGGGTCATCCGCGTGGCAGTGTCCGTGCTGGCAGTGCGGCCTTGCGTGTTTTCCGTGAGCGGGGTCATCCGCGTGGCAGTGTCAGTACTGGTAGTTAGGCCTTCGGAGGTAATTCCCTGTGCGAGGACCTGCCCGGAGGCAGTGGTCGCTGCAGAAATCAACGTCAAGACTATAATTGGTATTATCGGCTTCATAATTCGTTGCTGTTTTCCTTGATTCGTACTCATTGCAGTTTGCAAACAGCTCTGCATTGTCGTTTACGCTGATGTATTCATTGCTTATGGCACATGAAACACACATCATCGTTTAGACATGAACGAGCACGCCACGTGCCACATCAGGCAACAGATTATCCATCAGCTGATTACATTCGGACGTCATTTATCTTCTTGTAAAGAAACTTTACAAATCTGTAATGAAATTTTACAGTCCTATACATATCTTACTTGTCTGCCATGACACTGGGTCGTTCTCGAACAACCTGCATGTCGGTTTTCCGGACATATTACTGAGTATCAAGAACATACACTAACAGCCGAAAGCCAGGTTACCCACTTTTTCGGTTAACCTGGCTTTCGCTATATTCACTAACTTATTAGTAATCAACATCTTCACTTCACAACCCAAAGTCAGGTTGTTCGGATTTCGGATTAGAGGAGACGCTTACACGTGTTATTTCACTTCTTCTTTTAATTTAGCCACCTCCTCCAAGGACAATCCGGTAACATCGCAGATAATTTGAACAGGCAGATTGTTCTTCAGCATCTTCAGCACGATGCTGTTCCTCTCTTCCTCACGTCCTTTCGCGAGCCCTTTCGCGAGTCCTTCTTCAAGTCCGGTCTCCTTGGCATATTCAATCTGATTGTGGGTGTCACGTGCTGTTGTCATGGCCTTTACGTAATTTTGTTTGTCAATATTGTCAAGGCTGGCGTACTCGGCTACGTCGAAGAGGCGGCTGAAGATCCTGTCCCGCAGCGCTGCCGGTCTTTCCAGGAGTTTCGACAGGTTCTTCAGGATGTAGAGCCACTTGTCGAAGTCGGTGGTCAATTCATCCACGCCCTTGCTGAACTTCTCGACCTCGATGAAGACGAACTTCAACTTGTCCGTCATCGTCTTGCCGGTCGTCGCCTCACGCAGCAGATACCTGTGCTCGATGAGGTCGTCATCCTCGTACCTGAAGTTCAGCACTCCGAGGAAATACACCCCGTCCAGCTTGTAGTCCCACTCTTTCTTGATGCCGGTCTCCTCATCCCGCTGCGCCTTCTTGCCCTGTTTCATGATCGGGAAGGAAGTGTAGTACAATGCCCTCTCGAAAAAGTGTTTCTGTGTCGCACACTGCATTTCAACAATGAACTCCTCCCCTTTCTTCGTCCTGCAGATTACATCGAAAACCGCCTTCCTGTCATCTTCCATGATTCCCAGCTGCTCTGCCGGAATATAGGTGATGTCTTCAATCTCATGTTCCGGAAAGATGACTTTCAGGAATTCAATGAGAATGTCCTTGTTCACTTCGCTTCCGAAGAGCCGTTTGAAGGACCAGTCGACCATCGGGTCGATGTACCTCGCCTTGATCTTTTCATCCATAAAGGTAAAATTTTTTAGTTGTTAAACAAAATTTGGACACAAGATTCAAACTCAGTTATCGGTTTCTCGTGTCAATCAAGGCTACAATAGTATGCAAAATTTTTCCGAAAAGTAAATGATTCGCGGCAGTCAATTAAAATTTTTACGATTTTTAAATGTTTGATACGATTCTTAAATCTTTTATTTACAATTCTTAAATTTTTCGTCTATGTCTTGTCGATATCGTGGTCGAAAATTTCCGCTGACAGAAGTGGTCAATATTGGCCGAACAGCGGCAAAAGCCCGCTCTGCTCAGGGTGCTTCGCAATTCGCCGCGGG
>OHJK01001667.1_pt1 | contig 10572 bp, 9 predicted proteins | sample 1568541 | NCBI WGS metagenome assembly OHJK01 (sample SAMEA3879535, study PRJEB24766) | human gut metagenome | biome: human-associated habitat; feature: feces | place: USA | collected 1985/1987
TCAACTCAATAGACTAGAAATGTGATTTCTTCAGAATTGTTGATATTAAGCTGAACTAGAAAATATTTATTACAAAAATATTACAAAAAGATAGAATTCCATATTTCCGTAATAAAGATATAAAACCAATATTACAGTAATGTTAAATTTGCTTTGGTATGGTTGAAATATATTGAAAAAATGCTTAAACTAGAATATAATAAATAAAAATGAGGTGATTAAATGAAAATAGTAAAAAAATATATTAGAGTATTATTTGTTGTAACAATATGTCTAATATCAGTAATGAATTTTAATTCAAATAAATCATATGCAAGTGACTTGAGTATAGACAATATATTTAAAAAAGGAAATAGTTTTATAAATAAAGGCTCTGCATCTGCCGACAGTACATTGCCAATAGAAAAAGCAGAAGAGGAGTTTTTACCAGTTGGAAAAATCCTAGTAATAATTGCAAATGCGGTAGTTATTATTTGTGTAGCTGTTATGGGAATAAAGTGGATAACAGCAAGTCCTGACAAACAAGGAAAACTAAAACAACAATTAATTGGACTGGTTGTTTCTATTATAGTAATTTATGGAGCAGTTGGAATTTGGACGTTACTAAAAAATACTCTTTTTAACTTAGAAAATGAACAAACAAGTCAGCAAATAATGCAACTAATAAGTGAAGGAGGAATAAAATATGTCTACACATTACATACCTAGAAACGTAAAAGGTGAAGGAAGATTTTTATATATTTTTACTACTAAATCATTAATTACCTCAGCAATAGGTGCGGGAATCGGCTTCATATTTTATTATATTTTTAGTCTTGTAGGATTAAAAATGGCAGGAATTATATTGATTGCAATTTCAGCTTTACTTGGATTTGGAGCAGGAACAATAAAAATCCCATTAATTACATCATTCAAATTTACAAAGAATGTTGCGGGAGACTATATTGATGACATTATTATCAGATATATAAAATTTAAAATGAACAATGCTAAGATTTATACATATGTAGAAACAAAAGAGGAGGAAGAATCAGATGGGGACAAATAGTGCTATTTTTTGGATACAAATAATTACTGCGATTATAGTATTTGCAATTTTAATATTAGGCGGAATCTTATTTTTCTTAATTTTAAAAAATAAAAAAGCAACAGAAGAAACAGAAGATTCTCAAGAAGATAATAAAAAAGCAAAAAGTAAAAAAAGTGAAGGAACACAGGGAAAGACTTCTGTTAAAAAGTTCATGGAATTTGACGACATAATTGATAATATGATTGTGAGAAAAAATAGACAGCAGTATGTAATGGTAATTAAATGTAAGGGCGTTAACTATGATTTACTATCAGAAGATGAGAAGATGGCAGTTGAAAATGGATTTACACAGTTTCTAAATACTTTGAGATTTCCAGTACAATTATATGTTCAAACAAGAAGCTTAAATTTAAGGGACATAATTGATTCATATAAAGAAAAAGTTAACGACATGCAAAAAGAAATTGATGTATTAGATGCAAGAATAAAAAAGGCTAAGTTATCGGGAAATAAACAAACAATAGAAAAATTAGAGTTTGAGAGAAGAAGAAAAATTAATGTTTTAGAATATGGAACAGATATATCAAACTATATTGCTAAAATGAGTTTAAATAGAAGTGTATTACAACAAAATACTTACGTTATTGTATCTTATTATACTTCAGAGCTAGGAACAGACGTAAACAATTATTCAAAACAAGAACTAGATAGTATGTGTTTTAACGAACTATATACAAGGGCACAGGCATTAATTAGTAGTTTAGCTACAGCAGAAGTATATGGAAGAATATTAGATTCTGAAGAACTTGCTGAATTATTATACTTTGCATACAACAGAGATGATGCAGAAGTTCTAAACTTAAAGAGAGCATTAGATGCTGAATATGATAGCTTGTATTCAACAGCACCAGATATTATGCAAAAGAAAATTGCAAAACTAGAACAAGAGATTGAAGATGAAGCGGTAACACTTGCAACAGAAAGTATGCTTGAAGCAGATAGAGTTAGAACATTAGAAAGACAAAAAAAACAGAGAATAAAAGCAAGAGCTTTAGAAGTTGTTGATGCATACAGTGATGAAATAGATAAAGAATTATTAGAGGGAACGAAAAAAGAAATTAATAAATATGGAAGTGAAGAGCCTAAAAAAGAAAATGCAAGTAAAGAAACACAAAGCAATAAAAAAGAGCTAGAAGAAAAACCTAAAAGAGGAAGAAGAAGAAAAGAAGCTTAAAAGAGCGATAAAAAGGAAAAAATCCTAAAACAAAAGATTGAAAAAAGGAGATATGATTTTATGAAACTTATGAATCGTAAGAATTCTGAAGAAAAGAAAGAAGTTACTGAAGAAAAGAAAGTTGGAATCATAGATGGAAATAAAAAAACATTAAAAGACTTAATTGCACCTGCTGGAATTGATGCAACACATACAAATCATCTTGAAATAATATCAAATAAAAGTAGATTTGCTAGAAGTTTAGTTGTTTCAACTATACCAAGAACTTGTACTTTTCCAGAGTTTTTAAGAAGTATGTATACTTTTGGCGATGCTAATATTTCAGTATTTATAAAGCCTATTAGCGAAAGTACATCACAAACTGAATTAAATAGAAGAATTAATGAATTGGAATCTGAAAGAATCGTAGCATTAGATAGAGGAGATATAAACCGTGAAAGAATACTTGCACAAAAAAGAGAAGAAACTGAACAGTTAAGAGACTCAATTGCAAGTGGTTTTAACAAATTATTTGAATCTACTATGGTATGTACATTGTTTGCATATAATTTGGCGGAACTAGATAAACAAACAGAATTACTTGCCTCTGAAATGTCTAAGACATTAATTGGTGTTAAACCTACATGGGCAATGCAAGAAGAAGCATTTAAGACTAATATGCCTTTTGTAGACAATAAATTAAATGTTAAACATACATTTGATCGTAGTTCAATGGCAACTGTTTTTCCGTTTTTTAATTCTGAAGTTGGACATGAATCTGGTATACCATTAGGCTTTAATCGTCAAACTGGACTTCCAATTTTGTTTGATAACTTTAGTTCGAAACTTTCAAATTATAATATGGTTATCTTTGGTAAATCTGGTGCCGGAAAGGGTGTTACAATTAAAACTCTAACTTCACGTTCATCTGTACTTATGGGAATTGAGAGTTTAGCTCTAGATGCTGAAGGCGAGTATGGAGTTGTGGCAGATGCCTTAGGAGGAATTAATGTTGTAATTAGTCCTAATTCAAGAACGGTTATTAATTTGTTTGATATAGAACCAGAAACAATTAAAGATGAAATAACAGGAAAAGAAAGGATAATGCTAAACGTTGAAAACAAGGTAGAAGACGTAACACAAGCATTGTTAACAATGGCAAGAGGTTCTACAAGAAGTAAAGAAGTAAACGAACTTACAAAACAGATTATTTCTGAATCTGTTGCTGAAGAATATGCAAGTCTTGGAATTACAAATAACATAAATAGTTTATATATAGCTAAAAAGCAAGGATTTGATTTAGACTTTTTAGGCAACAAAAAAAAGGCAATGCCAACAATTGGTTCTTGGTATCATAGACTACTTAAGAAAGCACAAGAAAATAAAAATCCAGATTACAGATTTCATTATAGCTATTTAGTAAAAGTTATGAAGCAATATGTAAGAGAGTATAATGGACAAATGGCATACTTTGATGGACAGTCTACATTTGATTTATTAGAAGGAGTACCATTTATTAATCTAGATATTTCACAATTAGAGGAAAGGTTTGCAAGACCTCTTGCACAACAAATTTTATTATCTTGGATATGGGAAAAATATGTTAAGAAAAATAGTGAAGATAAAACAAAAGCAGCAAGAAAAAGAGTTCTAGTTGATGAGGCATGGATGCTTCTTCCATATCCAGAAGCAGTGGATTTCTTAAATACAATGGCAAGACGTGCCAGAAAAAGAAATGTATCTTTAGCGGTTATTTCACAGAAATTTCAAGATTTTTATGAAAAACCAGAAGTACAAGCTGTACTTACATCATCTGATACAAAATTATTCTTGGCACAAGATAAATCTGAAATTCAATACATAAAGGAAGTATTTAAATTAAGTGATGGAGAGGCATATTTCTTAACAACTTGTTCAAGAGGTGAAGGATTACTAAAAGTAGGAGAAGACACTGCAATTATTGCAATAAAACCAACGAAGAAAGAGTTTGAATTTGTAGAGACAAACTTAAATAAATTAAAAAAAGAAGAGTAATACAAGAGGGAGATAAATGAAAAAAAGACTAGCTTTTATACTAATTATAACTATATTAATAAATACCGTTATACCTAATTTCATTTATGCAGATCAAACAACTGACGTTGCTGGAGATACTAAATTTGAAGATGTGCAAAAGCATCAAAATGAAAAAGGAGAAAGTACATCTGATGAGGTATTTCATGAAGGAACTGCAACAGTAACTCCAAGCGATGGTTCGTCAAGAACAGAGAGTTTGGGTGAAACTGCAACATCATCTAATACAACAGCAAGTATATTGGCTAGTATTATAATAGGACTTCCATGGCTTGTAAACAATGTACTAACCATGATAGTAAATACAGTGCAAACTAAACAAATTAATGGAAATTTTACAATAGAAAATTTGCAATAAATACAAATTTATTTTGAACAATTATAATTAAATCTCAAATGCAATAATATACTATATAAAAAATTTATAAAAAACAGCAAGTGAAGAATTTTTGCGACAATTATTTGTTGAAACAGTTGATTTTTGCAAAATAGTGTGCTACAATAGCGTTGTGATTGTATATACATTTATCATACAATGATTTTTAGTTTTCAGGAGGAAAAATTTATGAAAAGAGTATTATCTCTTGCAATCGTTTTGATGCTTGCATTTTCATGCGTGTTCACAGCGTTTGCACAGACAGACTATACAGCGTCACCCGATGAGGCAAAAAAGGTAACAGAGCTTAAAATTACAAAGCTCCCCGACAAGCTTACATACACAGCAGAGGATGTGATTGAACCTGATATTGATTTATCAAAAATCGCAGACGAAAATGCAACAGAAGAAAGCCTAATCAAGTATTTCAGTCAGTTCAATCTTGAACTCAAACTTGACCTTACAGGTATGGAAGTTGAAGCTGTTTACAATGACGGTACAACCGAAAAGGTTGATGCTAAAGACTGCAAAGCTGAGCTTGCTGATCCGTTTAATTACGGCGAAGTAATTAAGGCATTGATTGAATATGAGAAAAATATGCCTGAGTTTACAGAAGATATGACCGAAGATGAGTTTTATGAACTCCTTGAAAAAGCTCTTAAAGTTTTAGTTGATATGATTTACAGAGAGTATACTGTAAATGTATCATATCAGGATGCACAGACAAGCTATAAGATTACATTAGAAAATAGTGACGATCCGTTTAATCCCGATTTACCCGATGACAATGACCGTTACGAAGTGGTTTCTGTAAAAGCACCCGAAAAGGTGAACTATACAAAGGCTGATATCGTAGATTTAGCTGATTACGATTATGATGATGAGCCGATTTACGGCTTTACTCCTGACTACAAGGGTATGGAAGTTGTTGTTAAGGATATCGTAACAGGCAAAACTTACACAATCAAATTTGACGGTACAGAAGATATCTATGTTGATGATGTATGTGTTGACTTCCCGGATGATAAGGATCAGAAGTTTAAAGTTGGTTGCCAAATTGATGTAAATGAACTCCTTGGCCTTGACGAGGATGAAGAATATATGACAGATGTTGATTTTTCGTTTGTAGTAAAATACAATGTATCAAAGTCTGCCGTAACTTCTTCAACAAAAGATACTGCAACAAAGGATACAGTAACAAAATCTGCAACAGGCGGCAACGGTGCAGTTCAGACAGGCAACCCGATGACTGCTGTTTCGGTTGCACTTGTAATGCTCGTTGCAAGCGGTGCAATGTTCGTTTGCTACAGAAGAAAGATTGAAAAGTAAATCAAATAATTGACACTCATTTTTCTTAATATTCAGACTACTGCCCCCGAATCTTTCAAAGGTTCGGGGGCAGTTATGTTCTGTAAAAAACGAAACGGCAACGGAAAAATTTATCCCGTTGCCGTTTAATACTTTAATGATTTCTATACTTAATCTTCACCGATAAGCTTTACGGTTGTTGCGGTGTGGTGAACCGCATCAAGATACTTTCCGAAAACATCGGCTGTTTTAATTTTTAAACTTGAGGTGTTTACACACGGATGACAGCCGACATATTCGCCCTTGAGAACATCCTCGTCAACAAGAAGTCTTACTCGGTTGTCCTTGTCATTCATAAGCCCCATAACGCTCACCGCACCCGGCTTGATGTCGAGAAATTCAAGCATAAAATCGGGAGTAGCAAATGAAAGTCTTGCACTTCCGATTTGTTTTGACAGTTCCTTTGTTTTAAAAGGTTTGTCACCAGGCATCATAAGAAGATAGAAGTCGGTTTTCTGCCTGTTGCACAGAAAAAGATTCTTGCAAATCAGCACATCAAGCACAGCGTCAATCTCGTTGCAAGCCTCCATTGTGTCAGCGTGTCCGTGGTCGGTTCGCTGATATTCAATTCCAAGGCTGTCGAGAAGGTCATATACTCTGATTTCACGGTCTTCTCTGCCTGTTAAGTCGGTTGGTCGTCCGTTGTAAAGTTCCATTTAAAATCCTGCTTTCCTGTAGTGTAATGCCTGTATCAATATTCGCTGTCGTCAATATAAGAATCGTCTGTATAGTCATACAAATCGGATGAGGAGGTGTAATCATCGTAGTAATATTCGCCTGTGTATTCCTTATAAGATGTTGAATCACCCGGCAGATAATCCTTGTCCATATACAGCTTGCTGTTCAGAATACCAAGCTCCTGCAACGCTTTTATAGTGTTTTTAAAGCTTTTGGGAACAGTATAAACAACCTGTGTTCTTGCGGCAGTATTGCCGTTGTAAGAATCCATATTTCTCATTCCATCGTAATACGAATTAACATCACCTGTTGCAATCGCAATCACACATACAGCATCGGGTTCGGATTTTATAAAGCTTTCGTATTCACCGTAATTGACATAGGCAACATCAAGCGCATGATCTGCATACTTGGTCATTTGATCTATTTTCGCAAAGTCCTCGTCACTGCAATTATCAAGGTCTTTGAGAAAAGCCTCTTTAATTTTTTCGGCTGTATTTTTGCAATTTTTAGAATAACTTACTGTTCCGTCATCATCAGTATAAATAATTTTGCTTGATACAAAATCAGGATGCTTATCGTCAGTTGCTTTGCCGTCAAAGCCTGAAACGATAAATGTGTTAATATCCTTGTAATCAGCTTTTACAAGCGGACTGTATGCCTTGATATAGCCCTTTGAATAGATGATGTCGGATGTGTCAAGTTCGTTATAAGTGCTTGAAAGATAGCTCTCTGTTTCTTCAAAAGCCGATGCTGAGCTGTATGTTCTTGTAACGATGTTACCGTTGTTGAGAGTGTAGGCAAATGCGTAATCGGGATTTTTTGAAATCTCGCTGAATACAGGAACATTGTCCTTGAACATTGAAACCCAAGTGTTTTTGAACTTGTTCTTTACCGAATAATTGCGGTTGTCTACAAGTTTGTAATGTGCCTCCAAGATATTTGCGATTGTGTCTTTGTCTGTAATATCGTCAGCCATATCTTTAAGATTTTTGCCGACAGCACTGTCTTTTGCCTGATAGTTTGAATTTGCGTCATAGAATCCGGCACTCTTGACATCCTGAGTTTTCGGTACATAGTTGTTGTAACCGAATGCATCAAAACAGCAGAGTGCAACTCCGACGCAGCTTACAATAATCAACGCACCGAGCGGAATCGAGGTTTTGATAAGCTTTGAAAAGCCTCTGTACAAAATAAGATGAACGATTATGTAAACGGGAACGCTTGCAAGAATAAATCCGAAAACAAAACCCGCATATCCGCCGAGAACATTTACCGAGGCAAAAAGCACACCGAGGAACATACCTGCAAGGAACGAAACAAGTACCTTGATTATGTAGCACGGAAGGTGGAATGCAAATGCCGACTGTGCTCTTTCCGCTTTTCTCTTTTTTGCAAGAAAAGCGCCGAGAACAATACAAGCAACCGAGAAAATCAGCCAGTAAATAATGTTGATTCCGTCATATGCGGCAAGCGGATTGAGTGCGTTCATGATAATGCTGTCTTTGAAAATGCCGACATAAAAGCCGTCAAAACAACCCACAACAATGCCTTTGATGAAGATTGCGGAAAGCGGATAAGCTACGCAAACCGCAATGAACATAAGCACGGAGTTGAGCATTGTTCCGCAACAAATTGCAATAAGACCGAAAAACGAGATTGATGCAAGTGTTCCGAGACATATTTTGAGGAACATCGAACTAAGCTCGCTTATTACGGAATTTCCCGTGCAGACCGTGATAATTGAAATCACTCCGAGGAAAAATAATGTCGGGATAATTGACATGAGGTATGCCGACGCTGTTTTTGTGACAAACAGCGTTGACCTGCCAATCGGCAGAGAACCGTACAAATCAGCCTTGCGCTTGTTGTGCAGATACGAATAAATTCGCACCGTGTAGATGATTGTAAATATTATTGAAATAAGATAAATGAGGTTTGCCGATGAATACTGGAAAATCTCGATTATGCCTGTGCCTGAGTTCGTAACTCCCAGAAAGTTAAGGCTTAACAACGCACCTGTAAAGGTCATGTCCTCGCCAAGCACAACGCATATTGTGTAGCAGATTACAACCGTTACAGCCGAGATAAGTCCGAATACCACAAGCAACGGAGTACAGGCTCTCAGGTCACTGCGGAAGAATGAAAATGCCTGTTTCATTCTGCTTTTAAATGATGTTTTCTGCGTCATAACCTGCTGCCCCCATTTCACTTATAAAAATTTCCTCCAATGTCATCGGAACGGCTGAAATGTAAAGCGGTTTATGCTCCTCAAGCTTTGGCATAAACTCATCTTCCGTTCCTCTGATTGTAAGGTTGAATATATTTCCGTTTCTCCACAAATTGATAACATTGATTTCTTCAAAGAACGAATCGTCGGGAACTTCCGTGAACGCAACCTGAACCTTGCGGAGTCCAAGCTTGATTTCGTCAATTTCACGCTCAAGAAGTAACTTGCCCTTGTGGATAAGGCAGATTCTGTCGCACAATTCTTCAAGCTCACGCAGATTGTGTGACGCAATGACAACCGTCATATCGTTTGCGGAAACATTGTCAATGAGAATTTTCTTTACAAGACGGCGGACAACCGGATCGAGTCCGTCAAAAATTTCATCAAGCAAAAGATATCTCGGACAGGTTGAAATCGCCAATATCAAAGCCGCCTGTCTTTGCATACCTTTTGACATATCAATTATTTTTGCATCAGGGTCAATAGGAAACACGGAGCAAAATTGTCTGAAAGCGTTCTCGTTCCAATTCGGGTAAAGACTGCGGTAAAGATATGCCGTGTTTTCGAGTGTTGCACTGTTTGAAAAATACGGAAAATCGGGAATAAAAAAACATTCGCCCTTAACAGACGGATTGTTATAAATGTTCTGACCGTTAATTTTAACTTCACCGCTGTCAGCATCAAACACACCTGACAAAATTCTCAGAAGTGTTGATTTTCCGCCGCCGTTGCTTCCGACAATGCCGAGTACGGAGCCCCGGTTTATGTCGAGCGTAAAATCATCAACGGCAGTTACCTTACCGAACCTTTTTGTTATGTGATTAACCTCAATCATTCTTACCGCCTCCTTCGTATATGGCGTCAATAATGTCAATAAGCTGTTGGCGGGGAACGCTGTACAGTTCTGCATTTTTGGTGGCTTCTCTGAATGCTTTCAGAGCTATATCTCTGTATGCCGTGTCTTTTGTCAGCTTGTCGGTCATAAATGTTCCTCTGCCGACAGTTGAGTAAATGTAGCCGTCAATTTCAAGCGTGCGGTATGCCTTTGCAACGGTATTCGGGTTTACTCCGATTTCTTTTGCAACCGTCCGTACAGGCGGCAGTCTGTCACCCGATTTGAACACACCTGCCGATGCAAGTCTGATTACATTGTTGCAAATCTGCTCGTAAATCGGCACACGGCTTGTGAAATCAATTGTAAACATAGCCGTCCTCCTTTTAATGATTTATATGCGAATTTGTATAACATGGCTAATTCTACACTTAAATTGTACCATTTGATTGTACCATTGTCAATGTACAATTTTAAAGTTTAGAAAACTTTTTAAAAAAATTACTCAAAGTATAAAAGCGATAAAACCGTCAATAACTATTGTAAAGACAAAACCGATTAAAATTCAGATTCGGGGGTAATTCTTTGCAATACGGAAAAGTTGAAATCTGCGGAGTAAACACATCACAGCTTAAACTGCTCAAAGAAAGCGAAAAACGGGAACTGCTTAATATAATCAAAAACGGTTCTCCTGCCGAAAAGAAAAAGGCAAGAGACAAGATGATTAACGGAAATTTGCGGCTTGTGCTGTCCGTAATTCAAAGATTTACAA
>OHJK01001669.1_pt1 | contig 10550 bp, 6 predicted proteins | sample 1568541 | NCBI WGS metagenome assembly OHJK01 (sample SAMEA3879535, study PRJEB24766) | human gut metagenome | biome: human-associated habitat; feature: feces | place: USA | collected 1985/1987
CTGGCCTTTTTTACTCCAAAGGATGAGATTCTTTCCGGCACGGGTAAATGCTACATAGAGCAGATTCAGGTTATCCACCCAAAGTTGGAGGCGTTCATGCAGATAATCGTTTCCGTAGATAGATTCTGCCATTTGCGTGGAATAATTAATAGGAAGAATATCTAAAGCATTGAATGGCGCTCCTTGAGGAGCACACCATACCAGTTGATTATTCGTTTCATTCTCTAATTTCCAGTCACAGAAAGGAAGAAGCACGGTATGAAATTCCAATCCCTTTGATTTATGTATGGAAAAAATCCGGATCCCTTCGATTTCTCCACTGGGAATTGTTTTGCTACACAAAGTTTCGTCCCAATAGCGAATGAATCCGTCGAGTTCAGAAGAATTATTTTGCAAATAATTTGTTACTGCATCAAAAAAAGCAAATAAATAAGCATCTTGTTCTTTGATGCGATTCATCTCGAACAAGCTGAATAATTCTTCCAATAACTCGTAGAGAGGCATTAACCGAAACTCTTTTATTTTATCAAGAAATGTCGTAGGAAGATAGCTTTCGGTGGGAAGAAGCAAGAGGGTATTCCAATCCAGTCCTTTCTGTAAGACCTCATTCTGATAGGCTATGGCAAGTTGGGCCCGTGCTATCTTGTTGTTTTCATCCGAGAGGTAACGAAGAGCATCCAGCATCATGCAGATAGCAAGGGAAGCGTCAAGACGGAAGGCTTCGTCTGACACTATTTTGTAATGCAGCTCCTTATCAAAGTAATCTGCGATGCGGGGAATACTTTTATTCTTTCGTACTAAAATAGTTATGTCGTTCAGGTGGATACCGGAAGCGAGCAGATGTTCGACTTCTTCTCCCAGGCTGATAAGTGTCTGTTCGGTATAGTCATGTTCTTCGTCCGGTTCGAGGAAAGAGGCTTTGACATAACCTTTTTGGGTGTTTAAGGGAGATTCTTGTACGACGTCTGCATATGCCTTTTGCAGATCTTGACAATCTTTGTTGAGCTGTTTTTTATAAACTCCATTCAAATAATCAGTAGCGGCCGTAAATATATGATTGTTAAACCGGATGATGTTCGTTTCACTTCTCCGGTTGGTTGCCAGTGTTTTGACGCGAATCGGGAAGTGGTCGATATGGTCATTTAACCCGTTGAGGATTCCCCAGTCGCCATTACGCCAACGGTAGATTGACTGTTTGACATCTCCTACAATCAAGCTGTCGGCTCCCTGGGATAATCCTTCGAGCAATAACAGTTTGAAATTACCCCATTGCATCCGGCTGGTATCCTGAAACTCGTCAATCATAACATTGCGGATGTTCGTTCCTATCTTTTCGAATACGAAAGAGGAATCACCGTCTTTTACTAATTGGTGGAGCAGGGCATTGGTGTCTGAGAGTAGGAATCGATTATTTTCCCGGTTTAACTCGCGTACTTCTTCGTCGATATTGGCGAGAAGTTGTACTTTGTTGAGATGCTGCAAAGACAGTCGGCAACTATTCAGTAACAGGTTATTTTTTGATCGTAACTTTTCTGCATCTTCCAAAATCTGCATAAGGCTGGAATTGGCTAAAGCAATAATGTCTGCATAGCGTGGAGACGTTTTTGTAGCCCAGTTTTTGGCATCTTCCAGACACTTTTCTACTGTAACGTTGCGAACATCGTTACCTAAAATACCGTTGTTGAGCTTACGGAAATAACTTCCGATTCCTCGTGAACCGTTTTTCAGATCGTCAGCAGTTAACGCATGTCCGTCTAATTCTCCTTCAAACTGATCATAGAATCCCTTCATTTGTTCCAAAATCTCAGTCTCCAGTGCTTTCAACTGTTTACGGTATTCTTTAATGGTATCCGGATTGCGTAGCCGATGACGGAGTCCTTCTCCTTTTTCTATATATCCTTCATCGAATATATTACGGCCGAAATTCTTGACTTCGTCCGATACGTTCCAACGTTTGTCGTCTGCAATCCGCTCATTGATATAATCCAGTAGCCATGCGAGGACAGGAGAGGTAGGGCCTAATTTCTCAATCATACTGTCTACCGCTTCACTAAGCACTTCCGTATTGTTCAGTTCGATATTCAGGTTAGGGCTTAATTCCAGTTCGCGAGCCAGATTGCGCATAACAGACTGGAAAAAAGAATCTATTGTTTCTACCCGAAACCGACTGTAGTCATGTAACATATAACCAAGGGCAATGCTTGCTGCTTCCCGTATTTCCTGCTCTGTTTTTCCCGTTTCTTCTTTGATACGGTTGAGATAGGCTTCGGATCCTTTGTCTCCTGTCTGAATACCGTACAGCTGACTAAGAATACGTTCTTTCATTTCTGCTGTCGCCTTATTAGTGAAGGTTACGGCAAGAATCTGACGATAGGCTCGCGGGTTTAGAATTAATAGTTTGATATATTCCACGGCCAGGGTAAATGTTTTACCTGAACCGGCGGAGGCTTTATAGACTAAGAGTTCACTCATTATTTAATGATTGGGTGTTATATAAGACAAAAATAATGAAAGTAGTAGAAGAAACGAAATAAAAACATGATAAAAAGATTTTTCCTTAGTATATTTGTGCTGTTGACTATATCATCATTAGTAGACAGAGTGATAATAAAATAAAAAATAGAGGAGAGGCGTTAGTAGTTTTCCTCTTTTAGTTGTATTATATATAAATGGATTAGATTTTTTTTATCTATATACTATGATTTATGCAGCAGAATAAAACAGTTTCTCAACAGAAAACTATCAACCCGGTTTACTGGGTGCCTACCGCTTACTTTGCAATGGGGCTTCCCTTTATTGCTATTAATCTGGTTTCTGTATTTATGTTCAAGGATTTAGGAGTTTCAGATACGCAAATAGCATTCTGGACTTCTCTTATTATGATGCCTTGGACACTGAAATTCCTGTGGAGTCCTTTTCTTGAGATGTATCGGACGAAAAAGTTTTTCGTATTAGTGACAGAGTTGTTGAGTGGGGTATTATTTGGGATAGTGGCTTTTTCTTTATTTTTCGATTACTTTTTTGCTATTAGTATTTCTACAATGGCTGTTATTGCTTTTAGTGGGGCTACCCATGACATAGCTTGTGACGGTGTATATATGGCTGAACTGAATAAAGAAGAACAGGCAAAATATATTGGAGTGCAAGGTGCATTTTATAATGTTGCTAAGTTGGTAGCTAACGGAGGATTAGTTGCTATGGCGGGAGCACTGGCAGAATACTTTGGGGCAATAGAAGGGGCTTCTTTAGAAGCAAATAAAGGAGCATATTCTTATGCATGGATGATTATTTTTGCTGTGATTGCGGCAATAATGGTATTAATAGGTCTCTATCATATAAGGATGTTGCCGTCTAATCAGATACCGTCTACAACAAAAAAGACGACCTCAGAAGTAGGGCGGGAGTTAGTAGCGGTAATTGCTAATTTCTTTACTAAAAAGCATATTTTTTACTATATCTGCTTTATTATATTATATCGTTTGGCGGAAGGATTTATTATGAAGATAGCTCCACTTTTCTTACGTGCTTCAAGAGAAGTTGGCGGATTGGGATTGTCTTTAAAAGAGATAGGTACGTTAAATGGAGTTTTTGGTTCGGCAGCTTTTGTGCTCGGCTCTTTGCTGGCAGGTATCTATGTCTCTAAGTTCGGGTTAAAACGGACACTTTTTACACTTTGTTGTATTTTTAATCTTCCGTTTTTGGCCTATACTTTTCTGGCTGTAACTCAACCAACCAATGTTTATCTGATAGGAACCTGTATTACTATGGAATATTTTGGTTATGGTTTTGGCTTTGTCGGTTTGACACTGTTTATGATGCAACAGATAGCTCCGGGGAAACATCAAATGTCGCATTATGCATTTGCATCCGGAATTATGAACTTGGGAGTAATGCTTCCGGGCATGGTTAGTGGCTATTTCAGTGATTTATTAGGATATCGGAATTTCTTCATCTATGTTTTGATTGCTACAATTCCGGCTTTTCTGATTACCTATTTTATACCATTCACTTATGATGATTCAAAAAAATAAATAACATAAAAATTTAATGATTATGAGTAAGATTCAAATGCCTTGGGAAGACCGTCCGTCCGGATGTACAGACGTTATGTGGCGCTATTCACAAAATCCGGTTATAGGACGTTATCATATTCCCTCATCTAACAGTATTTTCAACAGTGCGGTCGTACCTTTTAAGGAGGGATTTGCAGGGGTATTCCGTTGTGATAATAAAGCTGTGCAGATGAATATCTTTACAGGATTCAGCAAAGACGGTATTCATTGGGATATCAGCCATGAACCTATAAAATTCAAGGCAGGCAATACAGAGATGATCGAGTCGGAATATAAATACGATCCGCGTGTCACATGGATTGAAGACCGTTATTGGATAACTTGGTGCAACGGTTACCATGGTCCTACAATCGGTATCGCTTATACTTTTGATTTTGAAGAGTTTTTTCAATGTGAGAATGCTTTCTTACCTTTCAATCGTAATGGCGTTCTTTTTCCGCAAAAGATAGGTGGCAAATATGCAATGTTGAGTCGTCCTAGTGATAACGGTCATACTCCGTTTGGTGATATATATATCAGTTTCAGTCCGGATATGAAATATTGGGGAGAGCATCGTTGCGTAATGAAAGTAACTCCATTCCCTGAAAGTGCATGGCAATGCACAAAGATCGGTGCAGGTTCTGTTCCTTTCCTGACAGATGAAGGCTGGTTACTCTTTTATCATGGGGTTATTACTACTTGTAATGGTTTCCGCTATGCGATGGGGGCTGCCATACTTGATAAAAATCATCCGGAAAAGGTACTTTATCGTACTCGCGAATACCTGCTTGGCCCTGCTGCTCCTTATGAACTTCAAGGGGATGTCCCTAATGTGGTATTTCCTTGTGCAGCTTTACAGGACGGTGAACGTGTAGCCGTTTATTATGGTGCGGCAGATACCGTTGTGGGTATGGCTTTCGGATATATTCAGGAGATTATTGATTTTACTAAACGGACAAGTATCATTTAATAAGATATGAAACGTATTCTATTAACTTACACATTAGCTTTCATCCTTCTTCCCGTTTATGGGGGAGAGGGAGGAAGCTCCCCTGCTGAGAAGAAAAGTCTTTTGATAGATTATGTTGATCCTTTTATCGGGACAACAAATTTTGGCACTACCAATCCGGGAGCAATTTGCCCGAACGGGATGATGTCTGTGGTTCCTTTCAATGTAATGGGATCTTCAGAAAATAAATACGATAAAGATGCCCGCTGGTGGTCCACACCTTATGAGCATACCAACTGCTTCTTTACCGGATATGCTCATGTTAATTTAAGTGGAGTCGGATGTCCTGAATTAGGTTCTTTGTTGCTGATGCCTACTACCGGAGAGTTGAATGTAGACTATAAGGAGTATGGAAGTAAGTATAAGGATGAACAGGCTTCACCCGGTTATTATTCCAACTATCTGACAAAGTATAATGTAAAAACAGAGGTTTCGGCTACTCCACGTACAAGTATCGCCCGTTTTACTTTCCCTAAAGGTAAGAGCCATATACTACTAAATCTGGGAGAGGGACTGACAAATGAAAGTGGTGCTATGCTTCGCCGTGTAAACGATTGCGAAGTTGAGGGAATGAAGCTGCTTGGTACATTCTGTTATAATACTCAAGCTGTATTTCCTATTTATTTTGTGATGCGGGTAAAGAAAACACCTGTAGCAACAGGGTATTGGAAGAAACAGAGACCTATGACTGGTGTAGAGGCAGAATGGGATCCGGACCAGGGAAAATATAAACTTTATACCCGCTATGGAAAAGAGATAGCAGGAGATGATGTTGGTACTTATTTTTCGTTCGATACGGAGGAAGGCGAACAGGTAGAAGTGCAAATGGGCGTTTCGTTTGTCAGTATAGAGAATGCCCGGCTGAATCTGGATCGTGAACAGGAGGGTAGGAACTTTGAACAGATTCATGCAGAGGCTCGTGCAAAATGGAATGACGATTTGTCGAGAATTACTGTAGAAGGAGGTACTGATGCTCAGAAGACTGTTTTCTATACGGCACTATATCATTTGCTGATTCATCCGAATATATTACAGGATGTCAACGGAGAATATCCGGCAATGGAGAGTGATAAGATTATGACGACAAAGGGAGACCGCTATACAGTGTTTTCTCTCTGGGATACCTATCGCAATGTTCATCAGTTGCTGACACTGGTCTATCCGGAACGCCAAATGGAAATGGTACGTACTATGCTTGATATGTATCGGGAACATGGGTGGCTGCCCAAATGGGAATTGTATGGAAGAGAGACATTGACTATGGAAGGTGATCCGAGTATTCCGGTTATCGTAGATACATGGATGAAAGGATTACGTGATTTTGACGTTGATTTGGCTTATGAAGCGATGTATAAGTCGGCTACATTGCCGGGAGCAAAGAATCTGATGCGTCCGGATAATGATGATTATATGTCCAAAGGCTATGTACCGCTTCGTGAGCAGTATGATAACTCGGTATCTCATGCATTGGAATATTATATTGCAGATTTTGCGTTGTCCCGCTTTGCGGAAGCTTTGGGAAAGAAAAAGGATGCGGAAATGTTTTATAAACGTTCTTTAGGTTATAAGCATTATTATAGCAAAGAGTTCGGTACTTTCCGTCCGATTCTTCCTGACGGCACTTTTTACAGTCCGTTTAATCCCAGACAAGGAGAGAATTTTGAACCGAATCCCGGTTTCCATGAAGGTAGTGCATGGAATTATTCATTCTATGTGCCACATGATGTTTATGGACTTGCCAAGTTAATGGGAGGAAAGAACCCCTTTATCAAAAAACTGCAAATGGTTTTTGACGAAGGTCTTTATGACCCGGCCAATGAACCGGATATTGCCTATGCTCATTTATTCTCTTATTTTAGAGGAGAGGAATGGCGCACGCAGAAAGAAACACAACGGCTGTTGGATAAGTACTTTACAACGAAGCCGAATGGTATTCCCGGTAATGATGATACAGGGACAATGTCTGCATGGGCTATTTTTAATATGATTGGTTTTTATCCCGATTGTCCCGGATTGCCGGAATATACATTAACGACTCCTGTATTCAATAAAGTGACTATTCGTTTAGATCCGAAATGGTATAAGGAAAAAGAATTAGTGATAGAAAGCAATCGTACTCAACCGGGAACTTTATATATTAACAAGGTGTTATTGAACGGAAAGAAATTCAATCAATACCGTATCACGCATGATGAACTGGTTCATAGTCAACGTATATTATTTGATTTAAAGTAACACACAGTGTTTCATAGGTATCGTTTTTGGGTTGACAGGGCTGTCGGACTTTTCAGGGTTCGGCAGCCCATTTTTTATTACATTTATATTGATTGTTGTTCCCGATAAAAAAGAGTGACGGTATGTGTCGGGTATAGTGTCTCTATATAGCTGGAACAGCGTCACTATGGGTTCGTTGTCGATAATTCCCGGGATAAAAGTTCCTAATCCCTGGGGTAAACAGTGGAATGCTGCAAGGCGAATAGTAATTTGCGATAATTATATGTTTCCAACCGACTTTTTTCTCTGGAATTTGTTTCCTTTGTAGAAAATGGATTTATTATGGGAAAACAGAAAGTAGCATTAGTCCTTTCTATGGGTGGTGCGCGTGGTATTGCACATATTGGAGTCATAGAAGAATTATTACGTCACAATTATGAAATAACTTCTATTGCCGGAAGTTCAATGGGAGCAATGGTGGGAGCGATGTATGCTTCGGGAAAACTGGAAGAATGCAAAGAATGGCTGTATAGTTGGGATAAGCGCAAGATGTGGGAACTGGCAGACCTCACATTAAGTCGGGACGGACTGGTGAAAGGAGATCGCTTCATCAAAGAGTTAAAGGAGATAATCCCCGATATGAACATCGAGGACTTACCGATTCCTTATGTTGCCATGGCCACCAATATTGTTTGTGATCAGGAGGTGAGGTTCGATAGTGGCAGCTTACATGAGGCTATCCGCGCATCCATTTCCATACCAATGCTTTTCCGCCCTTTGCGAAAAGACGGCATGGTATTGATTGACGGGGGGATCTTGAATCCCCTCCCGCTCAATCATGTACATCGTACCGAAGGAGATATTTTGATAGCAGTCGATGTGAATGCACCGGTTGATTGCGGAAAGAGAAAGAAGATGAGTCCTTATAATCTGTTGACAGAATCTTCAAGAATGATGATGCAACAAATTACTCGTTATCAGATAGAACGCTGTCAGCCGGACATATTAATACGGATGTCCGGCAATGCTTATGATATGTTGGAGTTTCATCATGCAGAATCCATTGTAGCGACGGGGATTGAGATTACTCGAAATGCATTAGATCGCATTGGCGTGACATCCCAAGAAGGATAGACTTATTCCACATAAATCATCTTTTTCGTCATTCCTCCGTCAATGGTTATGTTCTCTCCGTTGATGAAGTCATTGTTTTCCTCGCAAAGAAATAAGCACATACGGGCAATGTCTTCCGGTTTGCCCACTCGCCGGGAAGGGTGTTGTGAATGGTCTTCCGGGCGGAGCTGGTTGTAGTCATGTGTCTGTATCCACCCCGGTGCAATAGAGTTTACCGTAATGTGCCATTCGGATAATGATGAGGCTAATGCATGGGTTAAAGAATAGATACCACCTTTTGAGGCGGCATAACCTTCACTTCCGGGCTCGCTCATCAGATAACGGGTGGAACAGATATTGATAATTCTTCCGTAAGGATTGGGAAAGGAAAGGGCTTTACGATGAATGGCAAGTAATCGTGAAGTGATAAATACAGGACGCAGGTTGACAGAGAGAATCTTGTCGAAATCCTCTATACTTGTTTCCGTGATAGGAGAAAAGTTGCTAATGCCTACATTATTAATAATGATATCAAGATCGCCCCATTCCTTCAGAATTTGCAGGACACAATTCTCCAACGACTCTTTATTGCTTACATCAACCTTGTGGAATATGCTTCCTGTTTCTTTTGCAGTTTGTTGACCGGATGCATCATTCGTATCACAGAAAGCGACTAGGCAATCCGCTTGAGAAAATGCTTCTACGATTGCTTTGCCTATTCCTTCCGCTCCGCCTGTTACGAAAACTCTTCTTTTCCGTCTGTTTGCATCAGAAGGTATCTTGTCTGCTTGTCCCGTTCTCACCTGATGCGTTGTTCCGGTTTTCTTTTTACCATACTTCTGTGCTTGTTTCCAAACAGCTTTTCTGGCTTCATATTGTTCCTGCTGTCTTTCTATATAATTATCTGCCATGATTTCTTTTTTACTGGCAAATGTAAAATATAAAAAGGATAAATGCAAAGAATCGCCCGCTCCTTTTTGTCCAAACGAGCGGGTGATTCTATTCCATATACCATGGCCCCTAAACGGCCGTTTCCCAATGGTAATGCTTCGGTCCATACTTGTGCCGGGCGATCGTACCAGAGTTTATATTCTTGCACAGATGGTTGCTTTTCTTGTGCATGAATACTACAGGCAATAAGGTGTAGAAATAATTAAAAGTTATCGGGCATAAAAACGAATTTCAATATCCGGCTGAAAAGGACTTACTATGCATAGGTGAAAATACGTTGGAAGTGTAAATACAATAATGTGTACTTATCTATTCATTATAAACAAATAACTAAAATGTATAGTTTAATTATTGGACCATTATTGTTCCGCATTGATCCGGAAGGTTGGCAAAGTTATATTCGTTCTTTTCTTGTAAATTGAAATATACTTCTTATATTTGTCGTTAGAACATTTAACGAAAAAAATTATGAAAAGTTTAAAGGTTACATCTATGTTGGCAGTACTGATGTTCTTGTTTATAACAGGAATGCAGGCACAGACCGTAACTCCCAGTAAGAAGTATATTACAAAGGAGTTGAATAACGTAAGCAATTTTAGCTCAATCAAGGTGCTAGGCAGTACTGATGTTGAATATCGACAGAGTAGTGGCTCTAAAACAGAGATTTCTATATATGGTTCGGACAATTTGGTCGATTTGCTGGAAGTGTCTACTGCGAATGGAGTGTTGCAGGTGAATATCAAGATGGGGGTTAAGATTCTTAGTGGAGAACGTCGTTTGAAAGTGATTGCTTCTTCTCCTTCATTAGATGAAGTAGATATTAAAGGTTCGGCAGATGTATATCTGAAGGGTACTATTAAAGGTGTTGATTTGACTCTGAACATAACCGGTTCCGGAGATATTGAAGCGGAGAATCTGCAATATACTAATCTTTCTGCTTATATAAAAGGGAGTGGAGATATCGATGTGAAAAATGTGAAGGGCACTACTGTAAAAACGATAGTCAGCGGTTCGGGAGATGTGAATATCAAAGGCACTGCGAAATGGGCTGCATTGACTGTAAACGGCTCCGGTGACATCAGTGCTGATAAGTTGGCGGCTACTGAAGTGATTGCCACTGTTTCAGGTTCCGGCGATATCTCTTGTTATGCTTCTAAACAGTTGGATGCAAAAGTTAGCGGTAGCGGAGATATTGAATATAAAGGAAATCC
>OHJK01001679.1_pt1 | contig 10528 bp, 10 predicted proteins | sample 1568541 | NCBI WGS metagenome assembly OHJK01 (sample SAMEA3879535, study PRJEB24766) | human gut metagenome | biome: human-associated habitat; feature: feces | place: USA | collected 1985/1987
GCCTTAGCTACTTCTGTCATCTTTCGTGGTGACGATAACAAGTATTGGGAGAAGTCTGGCGATAGTATTGTATGTATTGACGAGGAAATACCATTTGGGATTCCGTCCTCATGGAGTTGGTGTAGGTTAGGAAATATTGCATCAGTTAAAGGTGGAAAAAGAATACCTGTAGGTGAAAAACTTACAACGGAAAATACAGGGCATATGTACATACGTGTTGCAGACATGAAAGAAAATACTGTAAAAACAGACGATATACATTATATTTCCGAATCAATTTATCAAAAAATAAAATCTTATACAATATCTACAGAAGACTTGTATATAACTGTTGCTGGGACAATAGGAAGTGTTGGCGAAATACCAAAAGTTTTTGATAATGCGAATCTAACAGAAAATGCCGACAAAATAGTATTTAGAGGTATTTGTAAGAAATTCTTAATGTACTGTTTGCTTTCAAATTTTGTTCAGTCACAAATAAAGAAATGCACAACAAAAGTAGGTCAGCCCAAATTAGCAATAGTAAGAATAGAAGATTTGCTAATACCACTTCCACCTATAAAAGAGCAATATAGAATAGTACATAAAATAGAACAGACAGCAAGTATTATGAGCAGATAGGCAAAAAATGCTTGGATATAACTGAGCAAATTCCCTTTGAAATCCCAAGTAATTGGGAATGGTGTAGAGTTCGTAATGTATCAAACTCTTATATTGGTCTAACGTATAAACCGACAGATATTGACGAGAAAGGAACTATCGTATTACGTTCCTGTAATATACGAAATGGCAAGTTAGCATTAGATAATATTGTAAGAGTAAGTTCTTCCATATCTGAAAAATTGCTTATAGAAGAGAATGACATTATAATTTGTGCAAGAAATGGGAGCAAACGATTAGTTGGAAAATCGGCTCTTATAAGGAATTTGTCAGAACCAATGACATTTGGCGCATTTATGGCAATATGCAAAACTCCTATTTACGAATATATGTTTGCTTATTTGCAGTCTGATTTGTTCTTTGGGCAGTTGAGAGATGTGAGTAATACAACCACAATCAATCAACTAACCCAAAACAAATTCAATGATTTTCTTATTCCGATACCACCTATAAGGGAACAAGAGCGTATTGCTTTCAAAATAAGCCAGTTATTTCAAAAGTTGCGCTGATAACCCTATCTTTTGGACTATTCTTTTCTGCTCTTGAAATGGCGGAATGCCAATTATAAGACCATAGAATAGCTCCTTGTTGAGGTGTGGAATAGCAGCTCCTTTCTTTGAATTGCGCAAAGTTTCTTTGTAAAACTGTATAAATGCCAAAATATAAGGTTCATACAGTGAAGAACTTATCCATAGTTGCTTGAAAGTGCTACCCATATAGCCATCTTGTGGTACGATGAAAACTTCACCAGAGTTTTCACCGTCCACAAGCATTATATTGTCACCCTTATAGACAAGTTTGCCTTGTTCAATAATAGTTCCAGAACTTTTACCACGTAAGTATTTGGCATCTAACAGGCATTGTTTGCCAGTGGTTTTCAAGCCGTCTGTAAGTTGGCAAACTGCATATAATCGAACAATAGACCAAGAACTTGGAAAGTCAAAAGGAAGTTCAATCTCTGTTGCTTCGCTCCCTATCTGCTCATAATACTTGTTATCGTCACCACGAAAGATGACAGAAGTAGCTAAGGCAGACTTCTTTAGCTTGCCTTCCTTTACGAGTTTCTGCTTTTCTACCTTTATATGTTCGAGTAGTTCTGCGGCAGTTCCTTCTTTAGCTATTTGTGGTACAAGTTTCCCTTGTATTGCCTCTTGTAAAACAGACTTTTTAATCAGTTCTTTTATTGTTTTATTCAAATTGTCTAACTTTTCTTGTTGTATCCCATATCTTTCTATGATAGGGAGTAAAGAAGTAACCTTTGATATTATTCGTGTCTGTTCGCTTCTTGGTGGTATAGGAACAAGATAATTGCATACTGTTGTAGTCGAAAGTTCCTTTTGTTTAGTACTGCCATCTGATTTATCTTCTATTACACTTTGAACCGTTGGGCTTGCGAAGTAGAAATAGAAGAAAAGAGGAGACATAAAGGGTTTGAACAATCGGATGACTGTTACATGACTATCTGCAACAGCCAGCTCATAAGGATTAAGCCTTGCGTAATATACAGCCATTCGACCCAATGTGCCTAATCCGGTGGAGTTCCACATCAAATCTTCATCTTGCAGAATTCTTTCAACAGCATATTTAGACAATGAATCTGGCTCTATAAACTGCGCTTTGTCAATAGAAAATCCTGCCCATTGGTTACACTTTTGAGCAACGACAGGATATTTCTTTATAGGTGAATATTTGGGAGATTTACCTCTTTGAATGTATATTGAAACATCCATGAGCCTTGCCCAACTCCAAGATTTCGGTATCTCAAACGGTATCTCCTCGTCAATGCACTTCACCTCTCCAGTAGCGAGTATCTTCTCATAATAGGAACTCATAGAACAAATCCATGCCTATTTATTAGGACAACATAATGTTTCACTAATAAACGATTAGAAATGGAATTAGACAAATTTGAAGAGTTCCTAAGCCAAGGCAATATGGCTAAGAACACGATTTCGGCATATCTGTATGCCGTGAAGGAGTTTGGCTCTCGACACAAAGAGTTGAACAAGAGAAACTTGTTGGTTTACAAGACCTACTTGATTGAGACTTACAAACCAAAGACGGTGAACCTCCGTATTCAGGCGTTGAACAAGTACCTTGTATTTGTAGGCAAGACTAAGCTCCGCTTGAAGTCGGTCAAGGTACAGCAACGTTCTTATTTGGAGAATGTCATCAGCAATGCCGACTACACCTTCTTGAAGAACAAATTGAAGAAGGAAGACAACTTGGAGTGGTACTTTGTGGTGCGTTTCTTGGCTGCGACTGGTGCCAGAGTGAGCGAACTTGTGCAAATCAAGATTGAGCACGTGCAAATAGGCTATTACGACATCTACACCAAGGGTGGCAAGATACGGCGTATCTATATCCCAAAGACATTGCGCACAGAAACAGAAAAGTGGTTGCAGACACTCAACCGTACAAGTGGCTATCTCTTTCTCAATCGCTTTGGCGAGCGTATTACTACAAGAGGCATATCACAGCAGTTGAAGAACTATGCGGTGAAGTATGGCTTGAATGAAAAAGTGGTGTACCCTCACTCGTTCCGCCATCGTTATGCCAAGAATTTCTTGGAGAAATTCAACGACATTGCCCTGCTTGCAGACCTTATGGGGCATGAAAGCATCGAAACGACACGTATCTATCTACGAAGAAGCAGCATTGAGCAACAAGAGATAGTTGACAAAGTGATAACCTGGTAATCGGAGCATATTCTATATTTTTTGATATGTTATCCATGCTATTAAACTATGCAAACGAGTATATGCTTTTTACAACAAGTAGAGTTGATTATCAGCGTTTTGCATTACCTTTGCACTCAAAAGAAAATACGCATGGGACTATTCAAGAAGATAAAAGACATATTCAACAACGACAAAGGCAAGGAGACAAACACGCAAGAGAACGTTTCCTTGCCTTCTTCTATAAATGTACCTCAACTGTCCACCAAGCAGCCTTTGGTAATGCCTGGTGTTACAGAGGTTATAAAGGCAAGGTCATATCTGAAAGCAAATGACACAGAACAGACTAAATGCCAATACGAGAGTGCGGTTCAAAAAGGATATTCATTGAACCTTGAACCCTATAATTGGCTACTGCGCCATTATACAAGCAAAGAACAATGGAGCGATGCCAAGCGTGTTCTGTTGCTTGTCCCTGCAAAATTCAGCCAAGATGCGCTTGTTGTCGAATTTAGGGAAGTAATAAGGCAACGAGAAGACAAACTACCCCAAAAGGCCAATCTCAACAGAACCATTACCACCAAAGATACATTGGCAAACCGATACAAAAGTTTGATTGCTCAACTGCCCGAATTTGACTTCTACACAAGTGGAAATGACGCTCTGTTTTCAGAAGACGCTCCAGTGTGCCATCAGATAGAATATATAATCAGCCATATAGAGAATGAACTACGCAAGGCAAAGGTTGCCGAGAAAAGCAATGATTACATCACCGCAACCAATATCTATGAAGAGTTGATTGCCAATGGCTATTGGAAGCCAGAGCCTTACAACCGTCTGCTTTATATCTATGATAAGGCAGGACTTACAAATGGTGTAAAGGAATTGCTTGTTCTTGCAATAAGTTTCTTTGAAAATCAGCAAAAGAAACAGAAACAGGAATTGTTACGCCTTGCCGACAAGTACAAAAGCAGAGCCTATGCAGAGGCGAAAATAAATCAAGGAAAGACAGTGGCATATTTCGATGGTTTCTTTGAAATATACATGCCTTTCCCTGATATTGATGTCTGGAAGCGAATACTCGCTGACACTACCGCTTAATGCCCGAACTCTTTTTGGGATAGTGTTTGCTGTGGGCGAATCTCATGCAACGTCTGGCAAAGCTGAAAATATCCTCGTCCTTATCCCTCCAAGGCAATTCCGAATTGGAGCCACCGCCACCTCCCGACTGCGTGATGCTTGTTGCCCCATTGACGCCCTCAATGAACATCTTGACAGCTGTGCCAAGCACATCTTTGAAACGCATATCGCACATATCTTCAATGATGGTGTTCTCTGCCATTTTCTTGGCTTCAGGTACATTGGCGCAAATTCTACTGCTCATCGTCAGCAGTTCTTGGAAACTGCCTGCAAGGATAGAGGCTTGGGCGTATGTTTGCAATGTCCGTGAAGTTTGCTCCTGCACGACACGTAAAGTTTCAGCCTCAGACTTCTGCGCCCTTGTCATGGCTCTGAACTCGGCAAGGGCTTCATCGGCTGCACTCAGTTTTTCTCGTTTGTCCGTCAGCTTGAACTCCAAGGTGGACAACTGACTTTTGAGCCGTTCCAGTTCCTTTGACAACTCGGAATGTTCGCCATTCTGTTGTTCCAACTGTTTCTCAACCTCATGGATTTTGTTCTCCACCTCGGACTTCTGGTGAGTGAGGTTTTCTATCATCGTTTTCAGACCTTTAACGGCATTCTCCTTTCTGCGAATGTCAAGTTCCAGTTTGCCATTTGCGATTTCCAACTCACGGCTTTCGGCTTGGAGTTGTCTATACCATTCGTCACGAGGGACATGCTGGGCATTGGTAGCCGAAACAGATTCACCACGTACCAAGCCCCACTTTTTGTTGACCTCTGCCAAGTAGTCGTGGATAGCATCCAGTTTGTTTGCATCACCACCAAAAGTATCTCGGTATTTGATACGCATCTTCTGTTTCTTCTCATCGTACATAATGGGCGTGACAAGGCAATGGATATGCGGTGAAGACTCGTCAAGATGGACGGAAAAGTCAATGATGTTGTCTTCGCCCCAAGCATCAGCTACAGCCTTGTAGATGTCCTTTGCCCACAATTCTATCTCCGATTTGCGCTTGACATGGCTGTTGTCTGCGCCTTTCGCTCGCTCCACATTTTGGTCTCCGAAAGCCATTTCTCGCATTCTGTCGGCATCGCCCGAAAATATCATGTTGCAGGCAATGCGATATTTTGGCGTTTCAAGCCCTTTGTTAGGGTCTTCCGCACCAGTGGCTTCCAAACGGTCTTGAAACCGTTCTAAAATGGGCTTAGAAGAGCCGAGAGGCACAATCTTACCGCCCTTGACTATCTCAAAGTTGAGATGCGCACGGCTCTTGTCGTAGTTAAACTTCTTGTTGGAGGCTTTGGCTTCCCATTGGGATTCCGTCCAACGCCTCTGATGTTCGTTGTCTTCACCTGCCGAAAACGACTTGACGGCTTGTTGGTGAAACACTTGGTATTCTGGCATAATGTTATTTCTTAGATGGGGTATTGAAATTTATAAAATGAGCTTGCTCTGGTGTCCTCCTGGGGGCTTGCCCGACGGAGCATAATTCGGTTGGTGATAACCATACCGAGGATTATGTTCCCCATCTACATTATGCGTACATATAGGCAAGCCTCTTCTGTTGTGTACCATCACTGCTCTAAAACGGTTTTGATGAAGTCTTGGCATTGCGTTCTTACTGGCAAACTGACAGCATGAAGGCAAATGCCAAGACTAAAAATGAATGAATGGTAGGTTACATTTCACGTTGCTCGTGGAATTGCTCCATATCTTCCGCTAACAACTGCTCTCTCACATCATCAGGGATTTCTTCCAAGGAATGGATTTGCTCCATTTCCGAAGGAGTGATTTCTAATGAATCGGAAGAAGGCAAAGGCAAAGTTGAAGAAGTCGGATCTGAAACAGACTTGTTCGGGTTCTGTTCCGACTTCGATTTGCCGTTGTCTCGCTTATAAAGGGCATTGGCTGTATAAACCGTTTCACCCTCATGCTTCCACGCTGCTATGCACCTCATATCCATAATGGTGGTAAGGCAATCAGTTTTTATTGTTACGATACCCAACTGTTCCAACTGTTTCAAGAAGCGGATAACTGTCTTTCGGTTGCAGTTCCATTCCTTTGAAAGTTCAAGGGCAGATACACAAGTTTGTCCTTGCATTAGTGGTTTGGATATACCACGCTTGGTATAGGTGGTATCGGCAGTTGCCGTGTGGTGAAGCAGTCTGCGGAAACATTGTATTCTGTTGATGCCTCCCTCGTTGCTACTGAGAAAATTCAGTTGTTCGTCCGTCAATGACAAATAGTAAGTGACAGGGCGAGTTTTGTCTATCTCTTTTCTTTCCATGTCCGAATGGTTTATAAATGGTGAATGACTTAAAGGACAACAAATCATCGGTGAAGACCATGCTGTTGCCGTGGCATATCCTCACTGACAATCTCCATGAGTTTTCTATCCAAGCGTTGAAGTTCATCTTTGTTAAGACTGTTTATTGCCTCTATGCTTACTCGTAATGCAACGGCACGTCTTCCATACAAAATGGCTTGTTCGTCATTGTCTATCGCATGGTTTGCACCAGTTGCTTCAATGTAATCATTGACGGCATCCCTCATGGATAGTTCACGAAGTCCTGTCTTAGCCCAGAGGACAGACAGTTTGACTGCCTGTTCCTTCTTGGCTTCAAATTCTGTTGTCCTCATGGCTACTTAACACTTAAATTTTTCAAGATACGGTTGGCTTCTTCTGAAACCTGCGCCTTTGACGCAATCGCATTTCTGCGAATCCATGTCAAGAGTTCCGCTTTCTCGAAATACACCATCTTGCCATTCGGCTTGTAATAAGGAATGGTCTGCTCATGTGTCATCTTGTAGAGCGAACTTTTTGTCACTCCCATAAATCGGGCAGCTTCTTCCAAAGTCAGCACTTCCTTACCTGCTGACAAAGTATTTTCAAGCACTTCCACTCGCTTGGCGAGTTTTAGGTTCTCCAGCATGAGTGCTTGAACATCTGGAGTAACGCTTTGATTGGTTCGTGATTCCATAATCTGTTGATGTTTTAATTTGACTATTTCATCATGACCATTGTTTGTGATTGCAAGTTGAAAGTGGTGCAAAGGTATGTAAGAAATTTCTCATTCTGTTAGAAATGCTTGGTCAATGACGAAATCTTAAGTTATATTATAATAATGAAGTTGTTTCATACTCTAAATCATACTTGGATGAAATAAAGTGAAGACAAAATCAAACTTAGAAACGATAGTAAGAATACAAGAGAAACGCTGTTTTTGGAACTTGGTTGTCAAACCCTCAAAACAACCATAAAATGCAGAAATGGTGCTTGGACTGTAATTTTATAGTTGCAAATACGCAATTATCTCTTTTTTATTTGGAAATTTTTGTTGCACGTTTGTTACGTGGAGGTGTTTTGTAAAATAACAACACTGATAATCAACGAGTTACACAGCGAAATAATCCCACGAAGTATAGCATTGCTCCATAGAAATGCACCGTGAGATAGCGTATCAGCCATTTTGCCCAGGCCCCTTCCCATTTCGGTAATAGTGAGAACGCCCATTGTATCGGTCCGAATATCGTCAGCATACCAAGGAGTATCTGTTGGCAATAGATGGTCGCCCACCAACCGATACGGAAGACTATCAAGGCAATGAGCATGATAACCTTATCTATGCCGACCACTGCTCCTGCTGTGAGAGAAGTGAACCAGAGCTTTGAAGCGTCTGTCTCCATGTTTGTCACTTCATCCACACCTGCTTGTTCCATAGTGGATTCTATCAAGTTGGGATCCGAAGTTCCTGAATGGGCTACATCTGCCTGTGCTTGCAAGGAGGTGTATAAGGTGTCTCTCGTGTATATGAGTTCCTGAACTTCTGCAAACTTGTCTTCAATCTGTGCAGACTCTGCTTCATACAAATCGTGTGTATATGAGCCTATACAGTTTGGGATATACGAGAGGAAGTCGAGTACACACCAACTGCTACCATTGTTAGATATGCCAGTATCTGCAGGTGGGTACCACCAACAGAGAATGACACTGACCACAAGGGGCTTGAACAGCTTCATGATGTCTATCGGCTCATGCTTTACCATCATCTTGTAGGCCATACTGCCAGCTACGACTATCGAGAACAACGCAGCCAAAGCCATACACATCTGCAATATCCACCAATTATCCCAAGCGGGTCTAACCATCGGAAATGAAAGGATAGCAAGGTGATGTAATATCACTGATTTACAGTCTATTAGGAATGAAAGCCAATTTTGGATTGGTTCGTTATTCTTTCCTAAATTAGCGGATTGTTTACCCACTTTTGTCTCGTTTTTGTCCCTCGTTGTATTATCTTTGTATCGCAAGTTAAATGCTTGATAATCAGTGATAAAAGAATATATTAACATCAGAAAAGAAAGGAAATAAAATGGGACGAAAGAAGAAAGAAATCCGTTTGAAGGAGCCTGTGCGCATCCGAGAGAAGAAGATAGCAGGTGGCAACATCAGCCTCTATCTTGACATCCAGAGAGAGGGTCTTGTGGATTGGGACAAGGTGAAGAAGTCACGCATGACACTTACCAAGTGGATGACTTTGTGAAGTACACAAGATTTTCGAGGAAGTGGACATGGTCAAGCGGAATTTCATTATAGGTACAAGCGGTACGAGCCTCACCACGGCGGATGGTTCCTCCCATAGAGATAACATCATCGTCTGGGTGTGGAGAGAACACGATAACCTTCTTAGCAATCCTACGCCGTGGTTATACAGCCGGTGGTGGTCCTGGTCTTCATGTCAGTGGTATGGATATCAAATAGAATTTCTTCATACATTTTGTTAGGTATAATTATCAGGCATAACAGCCTATAGGATTCGTAAGTGTTTTGGGGCATGGAGTTTATCTCCGTGCCCTTTTTATTTATGGGCTTCTGATGATGATTTTGTGTATAACTTATACTTAAACTTATTTTCTATTACTAATTGTGTTAAAATCGTGTTAATATCAAGTTTAATTTGTGAGCATATTAATATTTTTTATATATTTGCATCTCGAAAAATAGGAGGAAGATAGTATTAACCGGCCTTAGATACTGAAAACGCATCTTTTGGTCATATTATTAACTTAAATTTTCAACAAAAGGAAAAAGATGTAGAATCGGTCCCACGTCTCACGATAAGAGACGATCACCAGCACTCCAGCTGCTTACGCCCTCATAAATTGTTAGCGCAAACAATCATACTCTGCTATAATGAGGCAAGAAAATTTAAACAACTACAATAAGAATACAATATGAAGAAAAACTTAAGTACGCGAATCAAGCGCAATCTGTCGAGGATAAAGTCTCTGTGTATTTTCATAACAGATGTCTATTTAAGTCTGGACAGTGAGTTTATTGTAAATTATATAGAATCTAAAAACATAGTAATTATGAGTGATAATAGAACAATTGAATTGCACGATAATGCAACGTATATTGAAAATTATGGTGATGGATCTAAGAAGAAGGAAGAAAAGGCAAAGGCAGAAGAGAAATTCCGTCCGTTGCCGGAATCTCTTGCTAATCCTCAGGGGTTAATGGTGCTCTCCAGTTTGGCGATACATGGCTTTCTTGATGAGCATTTCCAGCCTAAGGGACTCTCTGTAGCTAAAACTGCAGTTCTTGCGTCCCAGATTTCTACCAAACTCGGCATACAGAATGTATGGGTGGTGTTCGGTACCTTTTGGAATATTGACAAGGAGAATCTTCGCTCTGCCTTTAATAAAGGGATGGAGCAGCAACAGATGTCTGGATTTATCGGAGAAACTGCAAAATCGATAAATATCTGTTAGTTAGTCTGTTATATAACGTGAATGACGTTTCATAAATTAATTCGTACCTGGTACGCGTACCAGGTACGTACTAGGTAGGTTTCAGCATCTTGTTGTACTTTTGCCCCCGGAATTCAGAACCGATATGGTCTGAGTTTCGGGGGCTTTTGTGTATAGGCACATCAACCGTTGTGGGAGCGCCCAACTGTTTTAAAAAGGAATTTATAAGATGAAAGCAATGAAACCTTTTTATTTTGTTCATCCGCAGTACGGAAAACTGAGGGTGGTGGTGATTGGAGGCAAAATCTATTAC
>OHJK01001684.1_pt1 | contig 10488 bp, 13 predicted proteins | sample 1568541 | NCBI WGS metagenome assembly OHJK01 (sample SAMEA3879535, study PRJEB24766) | human gut metagenome | biome: human-associated habitat; feature: feces | place: USA | collected 1985/1987
TTAGCAACCGTGCGAATTTCAGCGTTTTGCGTTACGATGCTGTCAAATAACTCTTTCTGAATACAAATATAAATCAATTATTTGAATACGCAAAACAGACACGAACAAAATATCATCGCTCGTGTCTGTTTAACGATATATTTGGAAATTTAAAAGAAATTTCCAAATATAAAACCCGATATTGTTGCCATAATGATAACCAAAGCTACATAAACAACGGTTTTCTTCGTCCCCATAACACCTTGAATTACCAACATATTAGGTAACGACAACGACGGGCCGGCCAGCAACAATGCAAGTGCAGGGCCTTTGCCCATGCCCGAAGCCAACAACTCTTGAATTATCGGCACTTCGGTCAGGGTGGCAAAATACATGAATGCTCCCGTGAAACTTGCGAAGAAGTTGGATAGCAAAGAATTTCCACCGACCGCCCACTCAATCCACTCGTTAGGGATGACTCCGGCAATAGACGTATCGTCATGTGTCGAACCCAAAAGAAATCCGGCTGTCACTACGCCGACGGCCAGCAAGGGTAATATCTGCTTGGCAAATCCCCATGATGACAATGCCCATTCTCTATTTTCCTCGTTTCGTTTATCAAACAGCAGGATGATGGAAAGCGAAGCTATACCCACAACCATCGGAACGAGCGGTACTAATTTAGCATTAACAATAAGGGCATCTGCAAGGAAAACAGACACAATCGTTGCCACGGTTCCGACACCTACCCATAACGGACGTAAATTCAATATTCGGATAAGCGACCAACAGAGCATTAGAGCAAAGATTCCCGTAATATACCATTTATAAGAGAAGATTAAAGTCCACAAATCTTTGTCAGAGGCAGAGGGCGCACCCCAATTTGCAAAGACGAGAATCAGCACCAACGTAAAAAAGTGAAACGACGTCTGCCACATCGGGCGTTTTTCCGGTGGCGGAACGATATTCATCTGCTCCTCTTGTTTGGCTTTCTCTTCCTTTCGGAAAATAAATGCCATAGCAAGACCTATCACTACGGAGAATCGTTCGTGCAATACCCATCTCTATACCTAAAATACGGGCTGTCAAGATGATGGATAAAATACTGATAGCCGGGCCGGAATAGAGAAAGGCTATGGCTGGGCCTAATCCTGCGCCCCGTTTGTAAATACTCGTAAACAACGGCAGAATCGTGCAGGAGCAGACTGCCAATATGCCGCCCGAAACAGCAGCTACCGTATATGATAACCACTTCTTGGCATTTGCTCCGAAATATTTAAGAACCGAACCTTGACTGACGAACACGGCGATTACGCCTGCAATGAAAAAGGCGGGAAGCAGGCATAACACGACGTGTTCCTGCGCATACCATTTGGCAAGGTCAAAGGTTGCATCGACAGCCGTCATGAATCGCTCGCTGCCGAGTGGCATGAAAAATACGGCTACAAAAACTACAATCATCCAAAAGAGGATTTTCAACTCTTTTTTAGTATCCATAACTACATCTTAAATACCGAGTAATTGTTTTACCTCTTTTTCGGATGGAACGTGTCCTTTGATTTTAACCACTCCATTCACCGCAACTGCAGGAGTAGCCATAATGCCGGAATTGAGTATTTCCACAATATCCTCTACTTTCGTGAGTGTCACGTCGAGATTGTTCTCGCTAATTACTTTCTCGATTGTCTGATAGGTTGTCTTGCATTTGGCGCAACCCGTTCCCAAAACTTTGATTTCCATATTTCTATCTTTTTATAAATACATCATTACACAATAATATATGCCGATAATTGTGAATACGCCTCCGACAATTCTATTCAGCCATTTCTGTACATTCTGCATTTTGCCATAAAAACTGCCGATATGCTGTACACTGAACGCCAATATCCAAGCTACTGTCAAAACGGGCAATGCGGTAGCTACGGCAAAAAGGACGGGCAGCAGATAACCTGCGGCAGTTGTTGCCGACATGGGAATCAGCATGCCGAAGTAGAAAACTCCGCTGGTGGGACAAAATGCCATAGCGAACAACATGCCGAGCAGAAATGCTCCACATCCACCTTTACGGGCCAAACCTTCTCCATTTCCCTTGAAACCGAAAGAGGGTAATTTCAGTTTACCTCCGAACAATATGAACAAACCTATCAAAAGCAAGGCAGGGCCGAGTACGAGTTCTCCGTATTTGCCGATGAACTTCTGAATACCGAAAAGGCTTGAACCCTCTTTAAGTATCAGTATCAATACGATCCCCAATAATGTATAAGCAATTACACGACCAAGCGTGTATAGTAAGCCATTGAGGAAAATCCGACGGCGATTTTCAATGTCTTTACCTATAAATCCGATAGCTGCGATATTCGTAGCCAACGGACAAGGAGAAACTGCCGTAAGCAATCCCAAAAGCAAAGCCGTAAGTGCAGGAGTTGTGCTGTTGTCTAATAATGTCTGTAACCATTCCATAGGACTTTATTTCAATAAGGTACGGACTTTTTCAGTTATTCCGTTCTTGAACGTGTCGGGAGCGGTACGGGCATTGGCAAAGGCATATTCGGTTAGATTCTCATACGTTTCTTTACCATCTTTCCATTTGCTAACGAAAAGTGAAGACCATGTAACCTCGTATTTTTCGGCGATGGTTTCGTTCTTCGGATCGGAAATGTCAATAGTTCTAAAAACGAGAGTTCCGTTTTTCAATTCGTTGGCAAATTGTACCTCTACCACTTCTTTGGCGTTCTTTTCTATTGCCATACAGGTGGCGCACCGCTGTTTACCATGAAAATACAACACCTCCACATGGTCTTTCTGCTCCAATTGTTGTGCTTGCTCTACATCGGTAGAAGCACTCTTCTTTGTCCCATTGTTATCGCAAGCAGTCAATCCGCAGCAGATAATCAAGGCTAAAATCAATCTGTTCATACACATTTGTTTTTATTGGTTGTTATTTATGTTTGTTATTCGCAAAACTACGAATATTGATTCTAAAAAAATTGTCGCTATTCGCAACAACTTTCCTTTTTGCATATACATTGCCCGAAGAATTTAGAAAAAAGCATAGAAGCTATTTTCCAATTCTCTCGATTGATACAATATTTTACTTTCGGCGTTTCTATTTCCCCTTGTATCAACCCCGACTCTTTTAGTTCTTTCAGATGTTGTGAAACCGTCGCTTTCGCAATGGGGAGTTCTTCGTGAATATCTCCGAAAAAACAGCAATCCTGCTTGGCTAAAAATTCAAGAATAGCCATTCTTGCCGGATGTCCCATTGCTTTTGCAAAACGGGCTATCTGCTCTTGTTCCAATGTATATTTCTTGGATTCCATAGTCTTCCTATTTTTATGTTCGCAAATTTACGAACAGTATTTTAAACTGCAAATTGTTTAAGATTTTTTATCAGTTTGACTTAATCGATTGGGAATAAACTTTTAGCGAATTATTTGAGAAATAGAAGTAACAATTTGGCAACTGTGCGAATTTCAGTATTTTGCGGTGCTATGCTGCAAATAACTCTTCTAAATGCAAAGTTAGAACAATATTCAAAACTACAATATTCCAATCAAAAAACAATATGCAGTCAATGTCAATTTGAATTTAACCTTTTCTTACACAATATACCAAATGGGGCATATCAACTCCACGATAGTGTTTAACAATAGAATCAATCGGATTCATACCATTACGAAGTGCCACTTTTTGCGATGCAATGTTAGTATCTCTGATAATTGAATATAATTCATCAAATTTCAGCGTATTAAACCCATACTCCCGACAAGCTGTTGCGGCTTCAACTGCATAACCTTTATGCCAATATTTATGAGCCAACAAGTAGCCGATTTCGGGAACTTGCGCCGTCTTGTATTCCTGCATAGTAATACCGCATTGTCCTATCATTTCGTCGGTATCTTTAAGTAATACGCTCCACAATCCGAATCCATAATCCTTATATCGTTGGAGTTGCTTTTGTATCCATGCTATGGTTTCTTCTTCATTAAACGCTCAATTTTATGCTTCAATCCTATCATTGATGAAACGAGATAATGTATTTCTATCAACTTTACATATTTTAGCTATTTTGCGTTTAGATACACCCACTTGTAATAATTCACGAATAAGGTTTTCCTTACCCGATAGTTTGTACTTGTCAGGAGCGTTTTTCTTTCCTTTCGGACGTCCAAGTATAACACCTTCCGCTTTTTTTCGTGCTAAAGCTTCCTTTGTTCGCTGAGAGATAAGGTTACGTTCTATCTCTGCAGACAATCCGAATGCAAAAGCCAATACTTTACTTTGTATATCTTCGCCGAGCTTGTAATTATCTTTAATAGTCCACATCCGACATTCCTTTGTCATGCAGATATTTAGTATTTCCATTATCATAAACAAATTACGCCCAAGACGAGATAATTCTGCACATATTATTAAATCATCTTTTTGTACTCGTCTTAATAGTGTTCCGAGCTGTCTTTTGTTATAAGCTTTTGTACCACTGATAGTTTCTTCTATCCAACCATCAATTTTGATGTTTTCTCTCTCACAGAAGTTGTTGATTTCAAATCTCTGATTTTCTACCGTCTGTTTATCGCTACTAACTCTAATGTATCCGTAAATCATAATTCTAAATGTTATTATTCATTCGCAATGGCGAAAGATTCCATTTAGAAAATACATCATTTACTTTAGGCTATATTACATGACTTAACAAATTATTTGTGTTTTGATGAGGTGCTATTGGCAAATATGTGGATACTGGAAGCCTAAATTCAATACTGCTTCAAGAGAAAGATTAAGAAATTATATTTGCAATTATTTTTAAAAGTCTGATTTTCTCCGTTTTTCAATGAAATTGTTTTGGTAGCAAAAAAGAAAAACATTACTTTTGCGAATGAGAAAAGCGTTCTTTTGATTAGTGCAGAACATTGCAGAATGGAGAAGCTCGCTGGTTTCCAAATCGTTACCTGTTAAGCTGAAAATCTTTGTAAATTCTTTGTTTTCAATGAGTAAGAAGAAATAATATGTCTTGCTACATAGGTTGTTAATGGCGTATGCAGTCCTATTTTCTCACTCAATTCGTGCAGGCGTTTATTGATGTGCTTCAACGTTTTCTTAACACGTTCTAAGATTTGCTTCTCGGTCGTGTGTACGTTGCGGTCGAGGATTGGAAAGATATAGTCCTCCTCCATTTGGTCGGTGTGGTACTTGTCGATGATTTCCTGTGCCTGTTCCGTAAGACAGCAGTTCATCATCTTACCCGTCTTGCGTCTTGCATAGTAGATGCGTCCATTGTCGATGTCTCCATAAGTCAGCAGGGCAATGTCTTTGAAATTGATTCCAGCCATGAAATAAGAGAACAGAAAGATGTCTTTGGCAAGTTGGGTGTAAAAGTCCCTGTCCGATAAATCCAACTCAATCAGTTTGTGGATGTCCTCTTTCGTGATGGCCCGCTTGCGGGTATTCGTCCATAGGCTACCCACTTTGAATTGCTGGAAAGGATTCGATTTAGGCACGAATACGCCCTCTGAAACCGCCTTGTTATAGACTGCTTTCAGTACGCTGAACTTGGTAGCAAGGCTGTTATTGACATTACCCCTTTGACGCAGGAAGATTTCAAATTCCCTTAAATAAGTCAAATCCAATTCCTCAAAGTGCATATTGACCGAGCGGAATTGCGACATAAGGGCAAGTGTTACCTTATGTTTGCTGGCGGAACCGTACTTTTCAACTTTTTCCAAGCGTTCGATAACCTGTTTGAAAAAGTCCCCTACGGTGCAGTTGATTCGTTTGCCGTTCTGTTCAAAAAGATTATCGAACGTAACAGGGATTTCCAGCACCTCCAACTTTTTGATTTTCTTTTCGTATTCACGGATTTTGGAGGTGATTTGAAACTGTATTTCTGCTCCATCGGGGCAGTCGGTGGTAGGTTGTTGTTTCTCAAAATCCCAATGCTCCAGCGCAACGGATATGCCCAATCCTACGAACTTACGGCGGCGGTCATGGGTAAAAACAAGAGCAAGAGGGGCTAAATGGTTTCTGTTGATAGCGTCTTTGCGACATACAACGTTGATTGTCATAATCTTTACGGATTACGCAAGCAACAAAATGCGATTCGTGTGTTACACGATTTTATGTATCACACTCTGTATCACAAACCACGATTTCAGGGTATTTTGTGTCACAGAAAGGGCCTCTGTAACATCAGTCAGCAGAAATGAAAAAGCTGATAATCGTTTGATTATCAGCTTTTTGCTTGGAGCGGAAAACGAGACTCGAACTCGCGACCCCAACCTTGGCAAGGTTGTGCTCTACCAACTGAGCTATTTCCGCAAATTGCAAATAATCAGTTATTTACAAGCGTTAAAATAGCTGTTTTATACCTTAAAAATCGGTCTGTAACACACTCTGTATCACATTTTCTTGCTTGCAAATTGTTTGTAATTTGCAGATTCTTAATTTGTTAGGTAAAATTTCATTCCTTGTGCTACATAAAGCATTTAACACGTGTCATTCATAAGCAATTATGTTATTAGTTGATAGAGAATTAAGCGTATTCATTTATTGGATTTCTCTGCAACCGACCCCAACCTCGGTTCAGAAAAAAAGAGGAAATTTCTTTCCTCTCTCCTTTTAAGAATGTTGTGTTGCTTTTGTTTTATCTGCAATTTGTAATAGTTTTTCTGAAATATATTCAGGAGTAACCATTAAAAGCAATGAGGTCGCTATATCTGATTTTCGAATATCAATATCGTTTTTAGCAAGGTCGTTTTGGAATAACTTTTTGATAATATCTGTTGTTTTATTGATAAATACAGTGTTAATATTCAAGATTTGGCCTTTTTCAAAAGGAGGAGTATTATATGCAATATTAGACATACAAAGTCCGTGGACAAATTCAGACATATAGCCAGATATGAATTGAGATACACTATTTTTAATTCCTGCTTGTTGATATAATTCCAGCCATGAAAATCTATTTCCCTTTATCGTATTATTTAACTTTTTGTATTTCCAATTACGCCTTTGGATGATATTTTCCATATCAACATTACATAATGGATTATTTCTAATCTTTTTCAATAATTGATCTTTTGCCTTTAGATCACTCTGCATAGTTGTTTCAATTTGTTGGGCCAGTTGATCTATTTCAGTTTGTTCAATATAATTGAGATCAAAAGTCAAGGATGGAAATTTGCGTAGTTCCTTTATTCTATTTTCAACCCCATCTAAAACATACAAGTAATGTCTTAATTCTCTTTCTTCTATCGTTTTAGAGTTAATATGGATGAAATGTAATATAGTATAGTTATCGACAATCATTCGACTAAGTGTAACCAAAGATGAAACATCTATCCTATCTTCACATAGTAGATGAATTGACTGCCAAGAATCCAACATTTTCCTAATAGCGAATAATATGTAGCTATTCAGATCACTTATATACGGAGACTTATATATCTTTTGCAATTCATTAGAGATATAATCTAATTCGCAATAGGCAAGTTCAAATAAACCCTCATCATCTATCCCCATTTTACCCATGAGGTCTTTATATACTAATCCCATATTTCTTAATTATATCTATATAAACTGCTCTAAATATTTCTCGTTAAAACCCGTGAGTGGAAATTTGAATACGTTCTGTTTGCCCTCCTTTGTCGTATAGTCGAATATGACCGTATCACTCTTTATATGGGCTTCAAAGAGATTAAGCATACAATTGGACTTGGGAATATCTACCATGTTGGGCAATACAATGGCGAGACAACCCTCCTCTACGGCTTTTGGATTTAGCAGATAGGAGAATCCTACCATATAACGACCTCGTTTCTGAAAACAGATGGTCATATCTTTCGTAGGGTCGATGTCGAGTTCAAAGATATAGTGAAACTCTCGTGGTGTGGGGTCATCAGTTCTACGTCCTACGAATAGACAGACGCCGTAAATATTATCATAAGATACCCCTTTGGAGATATACGATATTTGAACATCGTCGATAGTCTCTGTCCCCGTTTTTCAATTAATACTTGGTGTTTTTCTTTTCATTTTAGCTAAAATTTATATTGTGATTAAATCTTTGATTATGATGTAAATATACGAAAAATTTATGAAATATGCAAGTAATATAAAAGGACAGACTTGGAAAGAATGATCTTCCCAAGTCTGCCTAAAACATAACCTATATTACATTTCCGTTATGGTCGTAAATTTGGACCACCTATCTGCACTTTGATATGTAACAGCACAACCTGCAGGAACGACTAATTTCAAGTATTTACTATTTCCGCTATCAAAATTAAAAGTTGAGTATAATATTCGTCCTTAGTGTAAGTAAGTATTGGCGGAATCTCTGTACCAAGTTTTATTGTAAATGATATTTGAGAATTCCACCTATTTCGGTAATTGAAAGCATAATTTCCAATAGTTTTTATTTGGGTACAATTAGAAGCATCAAACAATGTTAGGTTATCACAATTAGTAAAAGCCCCATATACTGTATTGCCACCATCTTTATACCCATCCTTAATAGTTATAAGTTTGGAGCCCTCTTCAAATGACACTATTTCCAATGAAGAACAATCATGAAAAGCCCCACTTCCAATAGTTGTTACACTTGCAGGAATTTCGATTTTAGTTAATGACGTACATTCTAAAAACGCACCATACGAAGTAACACGATTACCACTATCTTTTACGCAATCGCCAGTAATCGAAGTTAATCGAGAACCTTTCTCAAAAGTTACATTCACCAATCCAGTACATCTACGAAAAATTCTTTCTCCAATCGTTTCTACACTTGAGGGGATTTCAATCGCTGTCAAAAGCAGAATTCCCTATAGCTTTTAGGTTTGAATTTTTCTCAAAAGTTATAACCGTAAGAGAGTGACAATCCGCAAATGCACCATCTTCAATAAGTTCAATACTTGCAGGAATCTCAATTGCAGTCAATGAGTTAAGGTTCGCAAATACGCTTTGGGGGATGATTTTTAATTTTGCCCCTTTCTCAAATGCAATTCGCTTTAATTGAGAACAGCCACTAAAAGTTGTAGAACTAATAGTTTCTACATTTGCAGGAATCGTTACCCTCCATAGATTTGAACAGCCATTAAAAGTGTCATCAAGATTAGTTATCCTAGTAAAGTACTTCAGTTCATTAAATGTAATAGTCAAGACTTGTTCTGACATTTTCCATACTATCGGACAAAAAAAGTATCCGATGCCATCTGCGAAGATACGCAACTATTCTCACTCTCACAACCTGATGAGCCAATAACCTGCTCATCAGGTTGTATTTTCCCTGTATCCTGCAATTGATATCTCCTTGCCACCTCCATTCCTTCAAGGAAAGTCTGCATGGGTGTTTTCCCGAAACAGTATTTCCCGGAGTGCGTCCTTTGCGTGTTATAAGAGTTCATCCAAGTGTCAAGGTCTGCTTGCAGTTGTTCTATCGAGGTGTATATCTTCTTTCTGAAAGCGATGGCGTAGAATTCGTTCTGGACAGTCCTGTTGAAGCGTTCACAGATGCCGTTTGTCTGCGGGCTCTTGGCCTTGATCTTGGAATGGTCGATGTCCTCGATGGCCAGATACAGTTCGTATTCATGTGTTTCCCTGTTTCCGCAGTATTCGGTTCCCCTGTCCGTGAGCATCCTCATCAGTTTCAGGTCATGCTGCTCGAAGAACGGAACCACCCTGTCATTGAGCATGTCCGCCGCCACGAGCGCGTTCTTCCTGTCGTAAAGTTTGGCGAATCCGATTTTGGAATAGGTGTCGATGACCGTCTGCTGGTAAATGTGCCCCACGCCTTTGATATACCCTACATAATAGGTGTCCTGCGCCACAAGGAAGCCTGGATAATAAGTCTCTATTTCTCCGTGTGCCTGTTTCTCCGCCTTGGCTTTTTCCAGCGCGGCCACCTGGTTCTCGTCAAGCACGATACCTTCCTGCTCCACCTTGGTCGAAAGTGCCTTCAGGCGTTTCTGGAAGGTCTCCATGTCATGCCTGAGCCAGATGGAACGCACTCCTCCGGGAGATACGAGTATGCCTTTCTTGCGCAGCTCGTTGGATACGCGTACTTGTCCCAAAGCCGGGTTGTCTATGGCCATCTGCACTACAGCCTGCTCTATGCGCTCCTCCACGCGGTTCTTTATCACCGGCTTTTTACGGGAGATCTCCTGCAGGGCCAGTTCTCCGCCCTGCTCGTACAGTTCCTTGAAACGATAAAAACTGTCACGGCTGTATCCCATGATCTTGCAGGCTCGTGACACGTTTCCCAACTGTTGGGACAGTTCAAGCAGTCCCAGTTTGTTCTTGATGACTTTTTCTGATGTGGTCATAACTTAATCTGCTTTTATGTTACAAATCTACTCTTTTTATGCGTAACTGTCAGATTAAGTCTTGACTAATTCATTTTAGCACTCTTTTTATTTAAAAAAAACGAGCAATCATTAATTGATAATTATACCATCTTAATTCAAATCAATATTTACTTCATCGTTACTCATATCGCCATCCGTATCAGTTGTA
>OHJK01001689.1_pt1 | contig 10481 bp, 13 predicted proteins | sample 1568541 | NCBI WGS metagenome assembly OHJK01 (sample SAMEA3879535, study PRJEB24766) | human gut metagenome | biome: human-associated habitat; feature: feces | place: USA | collected 1985/1987
GGGGATATTCATAGCCTACAGCTTTGCCGCGCTCATGTTCCTGCCCATGGAGGCCTACCCTAAGGCCGGAGAAACCGTGCCGAATTACTTTGGCAATCTAATGGAGACTGCGCTCATGTTCTTTGCCTCGGGCGCGTTCTGGTCGCTGACGGGCATGACCTTCGCCGCGCTTACCGACAGCAAATACATGGCCTACGCCTCGCCCTTCGTGCTGTTCTATCTTCTCATAATCCTGTATGAGCGGTACTTCGATAAGCTCTTCGTGCTGTACCCGCGGGAGTGGCTCAACCCGTCCCCAAGGTGGGTGTTCGGTAAAATAGGGGTGGCTGTGCTGCTGACAGAGTTCAGCCTGCTGATGGCGCTGGCCTTTGCATTCGCCGCGAAAAGGAGGCTGGAGAGGATATGAAGCCAAAGCAGATCTTCGCCGTGACCCAGTATAACTTCCGCCGCTGGTACAAAAACCCAAGAATAGCAATCACCTTCTGCCTTGCGTTCGTGCTGTGCTTCCTGCTGTCGGACAAGGCGGTGAAGTTCGCCAAGGAATACGAAACCACCATGCAGCTCGTGGAGGCATTTGTGTGGACGTTCGGGGACAGCAACTCAATACTTTTTTCCTCGCTGCTATTGCTTCTGCTCTTTGCGGATATGCCCTTTATATCAAGCGCCACGCCCTTTTACCTTATGCGCATAGACCGCAAGACCTGGCTCATGGGGCAGGCGGCGTATATCGCCTTGGCCACGCTTATCTACCTTGCGTTCATACTGATTTCCACCTCCCTGGTCTGTATGCGGCAGAGCTTCATAGGGGATATGTGGAGCGAGACCGCCGCCATCCTCGGCTACTCCGGCGCGGGGCAAAAGGTGGCCCTGCCCGCGCTGGTGAAAACCCTTGAAATGAGCCGCCCGTATGAATGCATGGCGACCATATTCCTGCTGATGCTGCTTTACACCCTGCTCATGGTGTTCGTCATGCTCTTATTCAACTTAAGGCGCGGGCAGCTTGCGGGGATAGCCGCCGTGTTCACGTTCAGCCTGTCCGGGTTTTTACTCAACCCCCAGACCATAAAGGCTATATTCAAACTGCCGGATGCGCTCATGTACAAGGCCAACGTTGCGGTGGGCTGGCTTTCGCCGCTGAATCAGGCAACGTATCATATGCACAACTTCGGCTACGATCTTTTGCCAAGGCTATGGCAGACGTATCTTATATTCGCAATGCTCATCGCCCTGTGCTTTTTCCTTTCCCTTCGGGCGGTGCGGAATTACAACTTTAACTTTGGCGGTACTGAAGCATGAACATTATTTCGGTCAAAAACCTATCCAAGGACTTCGGGCAGGAGCGGGTATTAAAAAGCGTCACCCGCGATTTTGAAAAGGGAAAAATCCACGGCATCGTGGGCAACAACGGCAGCGGCAAGACCGTGCTCATGAAATGCATCTGCGGCTTTCTCATCCCCACCGAGGGCGAAGTCATAGTCAACGGCAAGCGGGTGGGCAAAGACGTGGACTTCCCGCCCGGCCTCGGCCTGATAATCGAAACGCCGGGGTTTTTACCCAACATGACCGGCGTGAAGAACCTTGAGATATTGGCCTCGCTGAATAAAAAGATAGGGCTTGAGGAGATAGCCGCCGCAATCCGCCGTGTGGGGCTCGACCCGCTTATGAAAAAGCCTGTCGGCAAATATTCCCTCGGTATGCGCCAGAGGTTGGGCATAGCCCAGGCCATAATGGAGGATCCCGCGCTGCTCATTTTAGACGAACCGCTCAACGGCCTTGATAAGCACGGCGTTCGGGAGATGCGGCAGCTCATAAAGGGGCTGAAGGAGCAGGGCAAGACCATACTGCTGGCCAGCCATAATCAGGGGGATATAGACGAGCTTTGCGACACCGTGTGCGAGATGGACGCGGGAGTTATGACCATGATACGGGAGGAAAGTATATGAACCGATTATTTGCGGCGCTTATGGCAATATTGCTGCTTGCGCTGCCCGCTGCCGCCTTTGCTGAGGGCGAAACGCCGCCCGCGGAGACCCAAGCGCCTGTAACTACACCGGAGCCCACGCCGGAGCCTACTCCGGTGGCGGATAAGCTGATAATAGACAGCTGGAATCTGTACGACGGCATGGATAGAACCTACGGCGCGGGCTATGTGCCCCGCATAGTGAACGGATGCTGTTACATTATATTCCCGCTTATAGGCGAAACCTATGACGGCAAGGTGACGGTAACGGCCGACCTTGGCGCGACGGCGGACAGCCCCTTCGTATTCGGCAACTATTCGCAGACCGCAGCCGGCTGGGGGCGGTATGTGTTCATGTTTGAAATACCGCTTGTAAAAGGGCGGATAAACGGCTCCTACCCCGTGACGCTGAAGGCGGACTACCTCGACGTGCTGGGCCAACAGAAGCAGCAAAGCTTCACGCTGTATGTGACCATATCCGACGGCAAAAATCCGCCCGACCCGAACGACGTGCCGAAGCAGGAGGTTGAAAAGCCGGAGCTGTTCATATCGGCCTGCGAGATAAATCCAAACACCGTCACAGGCGGCGACGGGTTCACGGCTACGGTCACGATAGACAACATTGGCGCGATACGCGCCCGCTCTGTGCGGCTGTCCTACGGGAGCGAGGCGGCGGGCATAATACCCGCGGACACGAACAGCGCGATGCACTTGGAGAACATTGCAAGCGGCGAAAGCGCGACAGTTTCATTCGCGCTCCGCACCACCGGAGACGTGCTTGCGGGCGAGCAGCCCTTTTACGTTACGCTGGACTACGTTGACCTTTACGGCGGGGTGTACACCAACACGCGGACGTTCCTCGTCCACGTTACCCAGCCCGCAAAGATGAGCTGCGACCCCGTATCCCTGCCGAAGGAGGTCACCGCGGGCGAAACGATATCCCTGCCCGCCAACGTGTTCAACATAGGCAAAAGCCCGCTCAGGAACGTCACCGTGAATCTGATCGGCGCGGGACTTTTCCCCACCTCCAGCGTGTTCTTAGGGGACATTCAGCCGGGCGAAGCCGGCTACGGCGAAATGAAGGTGTTTATAGGGATGCTTAGCATGACCGAGGGCTACACCGAAAGCTACGGCAAAACAAGCGCCGTCTACACCGTTACATATACGGACGACGCGGGCGAAACCCACACCGCCGAGCAGCAGCTTTCCACCGAAATAAAGCAGCCGGTGATCGCCGGCGAAAAGACCGACGCCGAAAAGCAGGCCGAGGAGGAGCAGAAGCGCGCCATGAGCCAATGGTGGATAAGCGCGCTTGCGGCCTTCGCAGTTATTGCGATAATCGTCGCGGTGATTGTGGTCAGTAAGTTTGCGAGGATGATGAAGGTGAAGTAAGGAAGCAGAAATAAGGTTCCGTTATTGAGTACGTTAATATAGCGTTTTGATAGAAAGCGTCACGAAAGATTTGTGTTTTCGCGGCGCTTTTTGTTTGCGTCCGTTTTCACGGCGCATCCGCGCCCCTCCGTTTCTTTTTGATTGCTTACACAAAATCAAATTTTTACGGAGGATTACAAATGAAAATCATCAATTTGAGATACTACTACCCAACTCTCTATACGCACGATGTGGCCTGCGCTGTTCCGGACGAATTGAAAGAACTGCTCGACCAATTCATATTGGAGGATTATCGTTACGATGCTAAGCGGAGATACCATCGTGCCTTCTACTCATATGACGCTCTTGACGGCATTGAAAACGACATACTGATGTTCGGGCCTTCCCCATGTGAACTATATGAGCAAAAGGAGCGTCATGCCGCATTGTATGCCGCGTTGTTGAAGCTGCCCGAAAAGCAGCTGCGGCGCATATATGCCAATTATTACCTTGGCATGAGCAAGGCGCAAATAGCCCGAATAGAAGGCGTGAACGAGAGCGGCATTCGCAAGTCCATACGGAGCGGCCTGAATATGCTGCGAAAAGAATTGAATTTTTTCTGTAACGGGGTACGGAAATAGCCAAAAAACCTCTGGATATATGAGGGGAGCAAATCTCCCCTCATGCAGCATAACAGAATATCCAACGGTTCGGATACGTTAGCCACACGGCGAGCGATGTGACACATACGCTAAGACTGCCTGCGGGAACTTCCCGTAAACAAGATGGCATCAAAGGTACGAGCGGTAGCATCAATGCCACGACCCTTCGCACGGCGCGAAGGCCGCCAAGACCCGTGTGGTGAATAATGATACTTCTGTACAGTCGAGATTAAGTTCCAGAGTGCAGCCCGGGCGTTTCCGGGGTGGTGAAAGTCCAATGTAGGCCGTGTGCCGCGGCCAGTCCGCATCGTTGCCCATGCACAGGGAAGTAGTGTCAAATATGTGCATATTGAAACGGAGGAAAAATAAGCGGCGGTCTTTACTGTTGTTTCGACAGGTTAATCAGGCCGCCGCTCAACGTATATTCAAATTTGCATTATCAAGATAAGATAGGAGGATACATATATGTGCAGTTCATGCGCAGAAATACTTGACCAGCGAATTATTGGCATTAACTCTACTCAAAGCATTTGCAGGCAAGGAGACAGAATTATTGTCATTGACGGCATATGCAAAGGTGAAAAACCGCTCGGAGAACTGCTTCTTGAAATAGCGGCAGACAGAATCAATGCGAAAGCTTATTGACGGCGCAGACTGGACACATATCATTCATCCGTATATATTGATGGCGTGAGTTGATATACGTTCTGAATGCGCTGTTTTCTGTTTGGAGATATAGCAATGAGAGTGCAGAACATTCACAGAGTCGGAATTTATCTCCGGCTTTCCAGAGACGACGGAAACAGCAATGCGGAAAGCATGAGCATCGTGACGCAAAAGCAAATGCTTACCGACTACGTAAAAGAAAGAGGGTGGGATTTAACAGAGACATATATTGACGCCCCTGTAATAATAGGACTAAAAACATTAAGGCGCGAAAAGTGCTGGAAACGTGGTGCTTTTTGATCCTTTTCGCATAAAAACCGCAAGAAAAACATAGTGCGTCTGTTTACCCAAAGTGGCGCTTGGGTCGGCAGATGCACTTTTTTCATACCCTGACGCAGTAACATGGCATGGACAATCGGTATTACATAGCACATCCACTTGCTCCACGACGGAGCCGCGGGTGTGCTTTTTTTGCCCAGTATGGGCAGGAATGGAGGCGAAAGCAATGAACGGACATACAGAGGACAAACCGAAAGACTGCCGGTACTGCTATTTCTGGAAGCAGACCGAGGGCTGCACCTACCGCGGCAAAACCGGCTGCTATTATATTTCAGCGCAGAAGCCGCCTGCCGCCGTCAGCGAGTGTGACGGCTGTCCGTATGGGCGGGCGTCTCCCTGCATCGGCTGGTGTACGAAAGAGCTGCTGCGCTCTATGGGTCTTTGGAAAGGGCGTGAAGATACATGACGCTGGACTATTACTACGGGGATCAGGCGGAACAGTTCTCCTTCTACCGCATCCCCAAGTTGTTGTTCACAGATAAGCGTTTCAAAGACCTTTCGGCAGAGGCAAAAATCCTCTACGGCCTGCTCCTTGACCGCATGAGTTTGTCTGCCAAGAATGGCTGGCTGGATCAGGAGGGGCGCGTGTACATCGTTTATACCGTGGAGGATATCATGGACGCACTTTCCTGCGCTTCGCAGAAGGCCATGAAGCTGCTGAACGAGCTGGACGATAAATGCGGGCTTATCGAGCGCAAGCGGCAGGGGCTTGGCAAACCCAATCTCATTTACGTCAAGAATTTTGTTGCCGCGCCGGAATCAAAATTCAAGAATGGTGAAAATCAAAATTCAGGAGTTTTGAAAATCGAAACTCAAGAATTTCCCAAATCAAAAGGTAGTAATACTGAGAAGAACAATACTGATTTGAACGATACTGAGTCTCTTCCCTTCCCTTCGTTCAGAGACGGTCAAAAGCGGGAATCGAAAAGAAACGATGCGGAGCGAAGAGTGCAGTACAGAGAACTTATCATGGAGAATATCAGCTATGACGTTCTGCTGCTGGACTTGCCGTATGACAAGGAGATCGTCGAGGAAATTCTGGAGCTTATCGTGGACACGGTCTGTACCACAAAAGAGACCGTGCGCATTTCCGGCGACGACAAGCCTGCGGAGGTGGTCAGGAGCCGGTTCCTGAAGCTGGACAGCGAGCATATCCGCTTCGTAGTGAGCTGCATGAAGGAGAACACCACAAAAATCAAAAACATCCGTCAATATCTGCTGGCAACGCTGTACAACGCTTCGTTCACCATGACCAGCTACTATGCAGCTCTGGTTCAGCACGATATGGCGGAAGGACGAATTTAGATGCCGCTGGCTGTATGGCCTGCGGCTTTTCGCATGTTACGGAGGTGAACGCCATGCCAAAGAAGACAGACCCAAAGGACACACAGAGCACACAGCCGGAGCAGGTACAGCAGATACGCATTTCGGATATCCACCCCTTCAAGAATCATCCATTCAAGGTGGTGGACGATGCACTCATGCAGGAGACCGTAGACAGCATCATGCAGTTCGGCGTGCTCAATCCCACCATCATCCGGCCAGACCCCGGAGGCGGCTATGAAATGGTCGCCGGACACCGGCGCTTGCACGCAAGCGGCCTTGCCGGGAAGGACACGATTCCGGCCATTGTCCGCAATCTTACAGATGACGAGGCGGTGATCTTGTTGGTGGATACCAATTTGCAGCGCGAAAACATCTCTCCCATGGAACGCGCACAGGCATACAAAATGAAAATGGAGGCGCTGAAACATCAGGGACAGCGGACGGATTTACACAAGGAAGCGACTTCTTGCCAAGTTGGCGAGAAGTCAGCATGGGCAATTGCCAAGGTAAGCGAGGACGCACACCAGAGTGAGCGCCAAGTTCATAGATATCTTCGTCTCACAGAGCTTGTTCCTGAAATCCAGAAAAAGGTTGATGCCAAAGAAATCGCATTTAACCCCGCTGTTGAGCTGTCGTACCTCAATCCGGAGGAGCAGCGGGGCGTTTTGGATGCAATGGCGTATTCGCAGAACACCCCCTCGCTTTCACAGGCGCAGCGGCTGAAAAAGCTCAGCCGCGAGGGCAAATGCACGCAGGATGCTATGTATGCGGTGATGTCCGAGGAAAAGAAGGACGAGCTGGATCGCGTCACGCTGAAAAGCGATACGCTCCGCAAATACTTCCCCAGGAATTACACGCCGCAGCAAATGGAACAGGTCATTATCAAGCTGCTGGATCAGTGGCAGAAAAAACGGCAGCGCCAGAACGAGCGCTGAGAAAGGACTATATCATGGAAAACTTCACGGTAAACATCACAGGAGACGTCAACATCATCCTCCCCCACAAGAAAGTGCCCCGCAGGGTCAAGCTCAAAAGCGATAGCTATACGCCGGTCTCTGGTTTTCAGCTCACCCCGAATGATGAGGAATACGATGAAAGCAATGTTTCGGTTCTGCTGACTGTCCCCGGTCAGAAAGCCAAATCCATGCGCCTACTGGACGCGCTCATCGAGACCGACTTCCGCTGCACACATGTGCGGCAGGTGCCGACCTTTGACCTGTACATGGCTTACGAAAGGAAAGCAGTCGTGACCGTCAGCGGTGAAACGTACCTGACCGGCCCCGCCATCGTGTTCTACTGCCTCGATGATGAATTGTGGGATATCTCTTCGGGGGATGCCGGTCTGGTGCGGCGGCTTTTTGAAGAGCGCACCGTGCAGCTTCATCACGGAGACGAAACGATCCCGGCCATTGCGCTGTAAGTCGTGCGCCGGTGCATACTGCGATCATTACGGAAGGAGGCGTTCATAATTGCAGGAAGAGGTTGAAAACAGGACAGTGACTCTTGTAATCAGCGCAACGAAGCTCACCGGGCGTGTGCTCAAGGCTGCGGTTGCAAAGTTCCTGGCACACCAGAAAGCGAAAATCGCTGAGAAAAAGCGCGCTGGCCCCGTAAAGCCCACCGGCAAGCAGACGGTCAAGCAGCTTGTCGGTCAGAATCAGGGCGTTGCCAACATCGAGATTAGCGATAAAAACATCAAGGATTTTGACCGCGTAGCGCGGAAATACGGCGTGGACTATGCCGTAAAAAAGGACAAAACGCTCTCGCCGCCCAAGTACATGGTCTTCTTCAAGGCGCGGGACGCGGATGCCCTCACAGCGGCTTTTGAGGAATATACCCGCAATACGGCAAGGAAGCGGCAGAAGCCCTCCCTCATCCAGCATCTGCATGATATCCAGGCTGCAAAGGATATCATCAAGCCTGCGGTCAAACACAAGGATAAGGGGCTGGAACTATGAAGAAACCTGTAAACATCAAGAAAATCATACTCCCCAATCTCCCGTATCTTCTGTTCGCCCTGCTGGGAACCAAGTGCGGACAGGCTGCGCGGCTTGCTCCGGGGCTGGACTTTTCCCAAAAGGCGCTGCATATTCTGGATGGCTTCCGGCTGGCCTTTGAGAGCCTGCTTCCGAGCTTCCGCCCCGCCGATTTGCTGGTCGGCGTCCTGATTGCTGGCGCGCTCCGGCTGGCGGTCTACGTTAAAGGCAAGAATGCCAAGAAGTTTCGCAGGAATATGGAGTACGGCAGCGCCCGCTGGGGCACGCATGAGGACATTGCGCCGTATATCGACCCGGTATTCGAGAACAACATTATCCTCACACAGACCGAGAGCCTGACCATGAACAATCGTCCCAAAGATCCGCGGACGGCGAGGAATAAAAATGTGCTGGTCATCGGCGGCTCCGGCAGCGGCAAAACGCGCTTTTTTATCAAGCCCAACCTTATGCAATGCCAGTCAAAGGACTACCCGGTTTCGTTCGTTGTCACCGATCCCAAAGGCAGTATCGTGGTCGAGTGCGGCAGACTGCTGGAGAAAAACAACTACCGTATCAAGATATTCAATACTATCAACTTTTCCAAGAGTATGCACTATAACCCCTTCGCCTACATCCACAGCGAGAAGGATATCTTGAAGCTGGTCAACACCCTGATCTGCAATACCAAGGGAGACGGCAAATCCGGCGACGATTTCTGGGTGAAGGCAGAGACACTTTTGTATTGCGCCCTGATCGGCTACATCCATTACGAAGCCCCCGAAGAAGAGCAGAACTTCGCCACGCTTATCGAGCTGGTCAATGCGATGGAGGTGCGCGAGGACGACGAGACCTTTGAAAATCCCGTGGATATTGCGTTCAAGGAGCTGGAAAAGGACAAGCCCAATCACTTCGCTGTGCGACAATATAAAAAGTACAAATTAGCCGCGGGCAAGACAGCTAAGAGCATCAATATTAGCTGCGGCGCACGCCTCGCCCCCTTTGATATCGCGGAGCTGCGGGAGATCACCATGTATGATGAATTGGAGCTGGATACGCTGGGAGACAAAATATACGACAACCCGGATGCCAAGGACGGAAGGTTCAAAAAGACATCGCTGTTTCTCATCATGAGCGATACCGACAGCACCTTCAATTTCCTCATTTCCATGATTTACAGCCAGTTATTTAACCTGCTGTGTGAAAAGGCAGACGACCAGTACAAAGGCCGTCTGCCAGTGCATGTGCGCTGCCTGATCGACGAAGCGGCAAACATCGGGCAGATACCGAATCTGGATCTCCGCCTGCCTCGTCTTGCAGGCACAAAGCCAGCTCAAGGCGCTGTATAAGGACAACGCCGATACGATCATCGGGAATTGTGACACCTCGATTTTCCTCGGCGGTAAGGAGCCGACCACGTTGAAAGAGCTGAATCAGGCGCTGGGGAAAGAGACCATCGACACCTTCAATACCGGTGAAAGCCGAGGGCGCGAGGTCTCTCACAGTCTCAACTACCAGAAGCTCGGAAAAGACCTTGCCACCGTGGATGAGCTTGCCGTACTGGACGGCTCCAAGTGCATCTTGCAGCTTCGCGGCGTGCGGCCATTTCTGTCCAATAAATTCGATATCACGCAGCACAAGAATTACAGATACCTGTCGGACGCAAACCCCAAAAATGAATTTGATATTGAAAAGTTCCTCTCTCACAAGCTCAAGCCGAAGCAGGACGAGACTTACAATGTCTTTGAAGTAGACGTGTCCGAAACGGATGAAACAGCGGGAGGATCACCCACTTTTTCATAAAGATTTATCAAGGCAAGGAGGCTTGATACACCATGACAGACAGAAGACACCGGCTCATACTGCAAGGCCGGAGCGAACAGAAGCAATCAAAAATTGAAAGGAGACGCCGGAATCGGGGGCCGCACAGCGGTTTTCGTTCCGGCGCTTGCATTGTGAGAACCCATTTCTAACCCAACATCCCGCATATTCCGGCATACACATTTATGGATTTCTTCAACTCTGCTGTCGATGTTCTTCAAACTTTGGTTATCGCCCTTGGCGCAGGTCTCGGAATCTGGGGCGTCATTAACCTGCTGGAGGGCTACGGAAATGATAATCCGGGGGCTAATGCTCATGTGCGGTAAAGTAACACACAAGAATTTGATAGACAGCCTTCACTAT
>OHJK01001692.1_pt1 | contig 10458 bp, 6 predicted proteins | sample 1568541 | NCBI WGS metagenome assembly OHJK01 (sample SAMEA3879535, study PRJEB24766) | human gut metagenome | biome: human-associated habitat; feature: feces | place: USA | collected 1985/1987
TATAAAAATATTTAAAAAACTGGACTTTTATAAGTGTTTTAAACTCTTAAACCTCTGCAAAACAAAGAAATAAAGCTATAAATTTCGGTTTAACTGAAAAAATCTGTAACTTTGCACGCTATCTGTATACACAGCGAAAAAATAATAATAACAAAAAATAAATCAAAAAAATGCAGAACAAAGGTATTGTAATTGTAACAGCCGTCCTTTTGACGCTTGCAAGTATCTTCTATCTCTCGTTCTCGGCTGCCACAAAGTACTATGACAGCCAGGCTGCGAAGATAAAGGATCCTATCGCACAGCAGGACTACAAGGACTCCGTGAAGTATCTTGGCATCTACTCTTATCAGAAGTGTCTCGAAACACAGATCGGTCTCGGTCTTGACCTTAAAGGCGGTATGAACGTCATCCTTGAAGTGAGCGTTCCTGATGTACTCGAGAACCTCGCCGACCACAAGGTAGACGCAGCTTTCGTTAAGTCGATGAAAGAGGCTCGCGCAGAGCACGAAGTATCGCAGAGCGACTTCATCACTCTCTTCGTCAACGCTTTCAAGAAGAACGCTCCGGGACGTCATCTCTCAGAGATTTTCGCTACACAGCAGCTCCAGGGCAAGGTGTCGCCTAACTCTTCTGACAAGGAAGTAGAGAAGGTGCTCCGTTCAGAGGTGCAGGCAGCTATCGATAACTCGTTCCTCGTCGTACGTACACGTATCGACAAGTTCGGTGTCGTACAGCCTAACATCCAGAAGCTCGAGGGTCAGCAGGGCCGTATCATGGTAGAAATGCCTGGTATCAACGAGCCGGAGCGCGTGCGTAAGCTCCTCCAGGGTAGCGCAAACCTTGAGTTCTGGGAGACATACAACTCAGACGAAATCATCCCTTACCTCTCACAGCTCAACCAGCGCGAGGCTAACCACCGCTCTGGTGCCAAGGAGGAAGTAGCCGACTCGGCTGCTACCGACACAGCAGCAGTAGCAGCAGCCGAGAAGGTAGAAGCTAAGGCAAAGGCAGCGTTCAAGACAAAGAAGGACGCTAAGGCAGACGACGCAGCAGCTATGGCTGAGGCTAAGAAGCAGAACCCGCTCTTCTCTGTGTTCCAGCCTTCTGGTAACGGTGCGCTCAGCCTCGTAGGCTACGCTTCGGCACGCGACACAGCAGAGGTAAACAAGATTATCTACTCGGCTCTTGCTAAGCAGATACTCCCCGCCGACTGCCGTCTCCTTTGGAGTGCTAAACCAGCTGACGGCATCCAGGCAAAGAACATTTACGAGCTCCACGCTATCAAGGTGACAACCAGCAACGGTCGCGCTCCTATCGAGGGCGACGTAGTGACCGACGCTAAGGACCAGTTCAACAACCTTACTGGTTCGCCTGAGGTATCAATGACCATGAACTCTGACGGTGCACGCCGCTGGGCAGCCCTCACAAAGGCTAACGTAGGCAAGGCAATCGCTATCGTACTCGACGGTACTGTTTACTCTGCTCCGCGCGTAAACGGCGAGATTTCTGGCGGTCAGTCGTCTATCTATGGTAACTTCACAATCGAAGATACAAAGGACTTGGCTAACACTCTTAAGTCTGGACGTATGCCGGCTCCGGCACACATCGTTCAGGAGGAAGTGGTAGGTCCGACACTCGGTGCACAGTCAATCCAGCAGGGCTTCATCTCGTTCATCTTCGCCTTCATCATCTTGATGATCTACATGGTAGTGATGTACGACTTCATCCCAGGTATGGTAGCTAACGGCGCCCTCCTCCTCAACCTCTTCTTTACCATGGGTATCATGGCATCGTTCCAGGCAGCTCTTACAATGCCAGGTATCGCCGGTATCGTGCTCGCCCTCGGTATGGCGGTGGATGCCAACGTGCTTATATACGAGCGCACCAAGGAGGAACTCAAGAAGGGTCTCGGCACCAAGCAGGCACTCTCGCTGGGTTACAGCAACGCCTTCTCAGCCATCTTCGACTCTAACTTGACATCAATCATCACAGGTATCATCCTCTACGTGTTCGGTACAGGTCCAATCCGCGGCTTCGCTACCACACTTATCATCGGTATCTGCTGCTCGTTCTTCACCGCAGTGTTCCTCACACGCCTCGTTTACGAGAACCGTCTGAAGCACGACAAGTGGACAAAGCAGAACTTCTCTACACGCGTATCACGCAACTTCATGGCGAACAAGAACTTCGCGTTCATGTCGTCATACAAGACATCGTTCACAACGTTCGGCGTCGTAATCCTCATCATGCTCGGCAGCTTCTTCGTACGTGGCTTGAGCAAGGGTATCGACTTCACTGGTGGTCGCAACTACGTAGTGGTGCTCGAGAAGCAGACAGAGCCTGAGCAGGTGAAGGAAGCTCTCGTACCGCTCTTCAAGGGCGCAACAGTTAATGCTCTCGCACTCGGTACAGACGGCAAGACAATCCGTATCTCTACCAACTACAAGATTGAGTCGAACAACCCGGCTATCGACAACGAGGTAGAGGACATACTCTACAAGGGTCTCCACGGCGCAGGTCTCGTAACTCAGGGCAGCGTTGAGGCATTCAAGAACCCTGACGTACGCGCAGGCGGCTCAATCGTATCGTCTACAAAGGTAGGTCCGGCTGTGGCTAAGGACATCACACACGGTGCTATCATTAGCGTACTCTTCGCCCTCGCAGCCATCTTCGTCTACATCCTCGTGCGTTTCCGCAACGTAGCGTTCTCAGTAGGCTCTACAGTAGCCCTCGCCGTAGACGCAACAATCGTTATCGGATTCTTCTCACTCCTTTGGGACGTAGTGCCGTTCTCTCTCGAGATCGACCAGACCTTCATCGGTGCTATCCTTACCGTTATCGGTTACTCTATCAACGATAAGGTGGTTGTGTTCGACCGTATCCGCGAGAACCTCACACTCCACAAGAAGATGGATCTGCAGGAGCTCTTCAACAAGTCGCTGAACGAGACCCTCGCACGTACTATCAATACATCGTTCTCAACACTCATCGTGCTGCTCTGTATCTTCTGCTTCGGCGGTGAGAGCACTCGCAGCTTCTCGTTCGCAATGTTGCTCGGTGTAATCTTCGGTACACTCTCTTCTATCTTCATGGCTGCTCCGGTGGCTTACCTCACACTCGGTCGCAAGATCAAGCACGATGAGGCAGCTCTCGAAGCCGTAGAGGTGAAATAAGCAGACAATTAGTTAATATACTAATATACAAGCGTGGCGCTCATACAGAGTGCCACGCTTTTTTTGAAATTTTGCATATTGTAGGAGGCTACGGCATTCCTGCCGTAGCCATAAAAGTACAGTTGATTAATTGTATTTGCCACGGTATTGGCTACGGCAAGAATGCCGTAGCCTCCTACAGTAAGCCTTTTATTTCAGTTGTTTGTATACCCTCTCAAAGCAGGGTACATATCGTAGCCTCCTACCCACCTTATCGTAGAGATTCTTGTATATACAGAGAGTAAGAGTCTTCAGGGAGTGACTTTGGATTATTAGCAATATAATCAACAAACTTTTCAAACTCATCCCAATTTCTAAGTATTCTGTCAAATATACCTTTCTGCCATATATCCTCATCTATTCTTAATGACTTTCTAAGTTGATAAGCAGTAAACCCCTTAACTTTACCAATAATATTATTTATTGGTTTATTTGTAAGTGATGACAATAATATATGCACATGATTTGGCATTACGACAAAGGCATGAAGTAAGTATTCCTTGTTGTTATAATAGTGTAATGCCTCTACTAAAACACTACGTACATCTTCACGTTGCAGCATACAATTTCCATAACCATTATTTAGCCAATATTCCATCTTACGCATCATCATTATATCGTATGTTTTGCGGGCGTTGTTACCGGCAGTTCCTTTTTCTTCCTTTAGCATATTGGCACGGTCAGCTAAGAATTCTTCCACTTTATTCTTAGGTAATGAGTCTGCTAATCGAAATGTAACGAACATTGTTTTGTTTTCTTGAAACCAATGAGGCAATTTTCGTCCCCATATTTCTACATGCTTTCGTTTTTCAAGAAACTGTATAACGTCATAGGGAATGTTGTTAGGATTAGTCATAAACAGAATAGATATGGTTAGAGTTGCTTAAAAAGATAAGGATAATGTATATAACAAAGGTAGTTATTAAGCATTGAATGGCAAATGAAAAACAAAGAAATCTTTTAAAATTCTTGTGTTTTTATAAAAAATAACATATTGCAGGAGGCTACGGCATTCCTGCCGTAGCCACAAGCAAATATTAGTTAGCATCCAATGGCTACGGCAGGAATGCCGTAGCCTCCTACAATACTATTGCTTCTGCCGTAGCCTCCTATAATATTCGTTTTTAATGCTCTCAACAATAAAAACAATCAAGCTTGGAAGATTTTATTATCAACAAAATCGTGTATTGCTTCGATTTTCAGTAACTTTGCATCCGAAAATATAAACACATAATATAATGGAAGAGAACAAGTTCAAACGCACCACTGTGACTGCGGCTTTGCCATACGCCAACGGTGGAGTACACATCGGTCACTTGGCTGGCGTGTATGTGCCTGCCGACATCTATGTGCGCTATCTGCGCCTGAAGAAGCAGGAAGTGATGTTCATCGGCGGTAGCGACGAGCACGGTGTGCCCGTAACAATCCGCGCACGCAAGGAAGGCATCACGGTTCAGGAGGTGGTAGACCGCTATCACAACCTTATCAAGAAGTCGTTCGAAGACTTCGGCATTTCGTTCGACATCTATAGCCGTACTACATCTAAGATTCACCATAAGTTCGCAAGCGACTTCTTCCGCACGCTCTACGACAAGCATGAGCTTGTAGAGAAGACAGAAGAGCAGTTCTGCGACGAGGTGACAGGCGAGTTCCTCACCGACCGCAACATCGTCGGCACATGTCCGCGCTGCGGCGCTGAAGGTGCTTACGGCGACCAGTGCGAGAAGTGTGGTGCAACACTCTCACCCGAGGAACTTATCAACCCTACAAACAAGAATAACCCGGGTCACGGACTCGTGAAGAAAGCCACAAAGAACTGGTACTTGCCGCTCAACAAGTGGCAGGACTGGCTGAAGCAGTGGATTTTGGAAGACCATAAGGAGTGGCGTCCGAACGTGTACGGCCAGTGCAAGTCGTGGCTCGACATGGATCTGCAGCCGCGCGCTATGACACGCGACCTCGACTGGGGTATCCCCGTACCGGTAGAGGGAGCAGAAGGCAAGGTGCTCTACGTGTGGTTTGACGCACCTATCGGCTACATCTCCAACACTAAGGAGCTTTGCGACGCACATCCCGAGAAGTGGGGCACGTGGCAGACATGGTGGCAAGACCCCACATCACGCCTCGTCCACTTCATAGGCAAGGACAACATCGTGTTCCACTGCATCGTCTTCCCGACTATGCTGAAGGCTCACGGCGACTATATCCTGCCCGACAACGTACCCTCTAACGAGTTCCTCAACCTCGAGAACGACAAGATTTCTACATCGCGCAACTGGGCTGTATGGCTCCACGAGTATCTCGTAGACTTCCCCGGCAAGCAGGACGTTCTGCGCTATGTTCTTACAGCCAATGCGCCTGAGACAAAGGACAATAACTTCACATGGAAGGACTTCCAGGATCGCAACAACAACGAGTTGGTGGCTGTTTACGGCAACTTCGTCAACCGCGCCCTGCAGCTCACGAAAAAGTACTTCAACGGCGTTGTGCCTGAGTGTGGCGAACTTCAGGAGGTAGACCTCAAGACTATCGAGGAGTTCAAGGACGTGAAGCAGAAGGTGGAGGCATTGCTCGACACATTCAAGTTCCGCGACGCACAGAAGGAGGCTATGAACCTCGCACGCATCGGCAACAAGTATATCACCGACTGCGAGCCGTGGCACGTAGCAAAGACCGATATGGAGCGCGTCAAGACTATCCTTTACCTCTCTCTGCAGCTCGTGGCTAACCTCGAAATTGCTTTCGAGCCGTTTCTGCCGTTCAGCTCGGCACGTCTGCGCGAGATGCTCAACGTTACCAATACCGACTGGGCTCAGCTCGGCTCTACAGAGCTGCTCAAGCCTGGTCATCAGCTCGGCACACCAGCGTTGCTCTTCGAGAAGATTGAGGACGAGGCTATCAATGCTCAGCTTCAGAAACTCGAGGATACGAAGAAGGCTAACGAGGCTGCCAACTACGTTGCTGCACCTATCAAGGAGAACGTAGACTTCGACACATTCGAGAAGCTCGACATCCGTGTTGGTCATATCAAGGACTGCCAGAAGGTAAAGAAGTCGAAGAAGCTCCTGCAGTTCACTATCGACGACGGCTCTGGCGTTGACCGCACAATCCTTTCGGGCATCGCAGCTTACTACGAGCCTGAGCAGCTCATCGGCAAGGATGTGCTCTTCGTAGCCAATTTCGCTCCGCGCAAGATGATGGGCATCGAGAGTCAGGGTATGATCCTCTCTGCCGTAAACTTCGACGGAACGCTGAACGTAACCACCGTGACAGGAAACGTTAAGCCGGGTTCGCAGGTAGGATAATTATTTCTTATACAATATAAAACAAGCCCTATACAACGATGTTTGTATAGGGCTTGTTTTATTAGGAGGCTACGGCATTCCTGCCGTAGCCATTATATGCAGTACATATTATTACGATTTATTGCTATGCCTACGGCAAGAATGCCGTAGGCTCCTACGTTTTTTTATTTGTCGCCGAGTCCTTTTACGATTCGCGTTATGCCTTCGTTAAGCAGTTCGCTGGTGCAAGCCATGTTGATGCGTATGAACGCTGCGCCTTCAGTGCCGTACATGCTGCCCGCATTCACCCATACTTTGTTCTCGTGCATGAGCATCTCCTCTATTTCGTCCGACGAGATATGCAGTTCCGAGCAGTCAATCCACGCCAGATACGTGCCCTCCATGCGCATCACCTTGCACTTCGGCAGTTCGCGAGCGAAGCGTTCGCGCAGCAAGTCGTAGTTGCTTGAGATGTATGCGCGCAGCTGTGTGAGCCATTCGTAGCCCTCGTCGCTGTAAGCAGCCTGCAGGGCGATTACTCCGAACGGATTCACGTCGCACACCTCGTTGATGTTTATGGCGCGGTCGATGCGGTTGCGCACCTCAGCGTCGCGGCAAACGATGTTCGCAATCTGCAGTCCGGCGGTGTTGAACGCCTTCGACGGCGAGCAGCAGGTTATCGAACCGCGGCTCAGTTCGTCGGGCAGCGAACCGAACGGCACGTACTCGTTGTCGTAGAGCGTCAGTTCGCAGTGTATCTCGTCCGACACAACGCGTACGCCATACTTGCGGCAAAGCTCCGCCACGCGGGTCAGTTCGTCGCGCGTCCACACGCGTCCGCCCGGATTGTGCGGGTTGCAGAGCAGCATCAGTCGTGCGCGTTCGTGAGCGAGCTTGTGTTCGAGGTCGTCGAAGTCGATTTCGTAGCGCAGTTTCTCCTTATTATATATAAGCGAGTTGGAGACCGTCTCGCATCCGTTGTTGCGTATTGAGGAGAAGAAGCAGTTGTACACCGGTCCCTGCACTATCACTTGGTCGCCGGGCAGCGTAAGCGCCTTGATAACCGCCGACACAGCCGGCACCACGCCCGACGTGTAGATGATATCCTCGCGGTTGATGTGCCATCCGTGATGCTTACCAAACCAGTTGCACACTGCTTCGTAGTACGCCTCAGGCACACGTGTGTAGCCGAATATGCCGTGCGCCACGCGTCGCTGCAAGGCTTCGGTGATTGCGGGGAAGGTCTCGAAGTCCATATCCGCCACCCACAGCGGAATGATGTCAGTCTCTGGTGCCGAATCCCATTTGTAAGAATCGGTGCCGCGTCGCTCTGTTGGTCTTGAAAAGTCGTATTCCATAGCTTACGTCCTTTTTATGTATGCTTATGCACGCGTTAGAATCTCGCAGTCAGCCGGCTTTTTGATGTTCTCGTCGAGTATAATCTCGCCTATGCTGTCAGCCACGATGCGTCCTGACGCAGGGTTCTTCACGCTCTTTATGTGTCCGCGTATGTCAGCCTGCACGGTAGAATACTCGAACGCGCGGTCGCATTCGGCGTCGAACGTGCAGTTCTCGAGCACCAGGTCCTTGGCGTAGCAGAGCGGTTGCTCGCCAGATATATGGCAGTTGACGAGACGCAGTCCGCGCGAGTGCCATCCGAGGAACTCTCCGTTCAGTTCCGAGTCGTACACCGTCACGTTGTCTACCTCCCAGAACGAGTCTTTTGTGTCTATCTTCGCATTGCGAATCTCTATGTCGCGCGAGTACTGGAAGACGTACTTCGCGTCCGACACCAGTCCGTCCACCTTCACGTTGCGGCAGTGCATGAATGGGTATGTGCCTTCGTGCAGCACCACGTTCTCCAACTTCAGTCCGTCGATGCCCCAGAATGTTTCGTCGGCATCGTTCACGGTTACGTTCTTAAGCGACAGATTTTTCATCTCGCGGAAGAACTTCGGACCGTTTATCACGCAGTCCTCCATGTGCATATCGTCAGAGTACCATATCGCCGAGCGCGAGCCCGGAGCGAAATAGCAGTTGCGTATGTCCGACCCCTTTACGTGCCACAGCGGGTATTTGCCCTCGAAGTAGCAGTTGCGGCATACTATGTTACTGCACTCTTTAACGCCCGATTCGCCGAAGGTGATACGCACGTGGTCGAGCTCAACGTTGTGTATCTCGAAGAGCGGACGCTCTCCGCCGAAAACCTTGTTACTGATCTTTTCCATAATGTTTACATGAAGTTTGAATGTTCCAGAATTTGAGTTTTACCAAGAAGATTAAGCCTCTGAAGCATAGTTCGATGCACATGGCTATCCACACACCGCGCAGTCCCATCGATGGTGCAAGCATTGCAGCGAGCGATATGCGCACGCCCCATATAGAGATGAGGTTCATTATGCTCGGCACGAGCGTCTTCGCTGCGCCCACGAACACGCCGTAGCTCACTATTGCAGCGGCGAACATCGGCTCTGCGAACGCTTCTATGCGCAGCACCTCCACGCCCAGACGGCGCACCTCCTCGGCAGGTGTCATCATCGCCATCGCCGTTGGTGCTCCGACGTACATCACCACACCCATTACAGCCATTACCGTCACGCCCAAGCCTACAGACAACCATGCGAAGCGCTTCATCAGTTCGTGCCTGCCTGCACCCATGCTCTGTCCGACGAGTGTCGTTGCAGCGTCGGCCTTTTCCAGATCTTTCGCGCCGACCGAGCGGCCGACGAGCGCAGCAGCCGCGTTTGCGATGCCGTAGCCCGGCATGTAGCAGAGACTTTCGATGATTATGCCGAACGAGTTGGCAGCTATGGCGAAGGTGCCCAGCGGCGCAATGATAATGGTCGTCATCACGTAAGCCGAGCACATGATGGTCTGCTGCAAACCCATCGGCAGACTGATGTGCAGCGCGCGCTTCACTACGCCCCATGTAGGCAGAAAGCGTCCCGTGTCGATGCGCAGCGACAGCTCTTTGGAGCGGAAGCAGAGAATGTACATCGTTATGGAGGCTGCCACCAACTCAGCCGACACCGTGCCTATCGCCGCGCCCATTACGCCCATGCCCATGCCGGGCATCATTATCTGTGTGCCGAACAACTCCACGGGTCGGGTGGGGAAGATGAGGAAGAAGTTGAACACCACGTCGAGCGACATCATCACCACGCTCATCACGCTCGGCACGACCATATTGCCCGAACTACGGAGCATTCCGGCTCCGAATATTGAGAACTGGAAGATGGGCAGAGCCGTAGCCACGATGGCGAAGTAGGCTGAGGCGGTGGGGGTTATATGGCTGTTGCCACCGAGCCATGTAGGCAGAAACGGACTCACCGCCAGCGACACTAATCCGAGCAACGCGCTCACCACGAGCACCGACATTATGCCCTGACGCAGCGTGCTGCGAGCACGTGCAGGGTCGTTGGAGCCCAACTGGTGGCTCACCTGTACGTAGAAGCCGGCTGCCGTAGCCGAGCAGATACTGCCCAGCAGCCACATAGTGGTCTCCATGAGTCCGATAGAAGCCGATGCCTCCGCACCCATACTGCCCACCATCGATGCGTCAATATATTGCATCATCGTCGTCGTGAGTTGCGCAAGTATAGCCGGTGTGGCGAGAAACATTACCAATCGAGCCTGCTCGCCGAGTGTCATAGGCTTACCCAGGCGTATCATCGAGAGTAATGCATCTTTCTTCTTGTCTGATTTCATATATAAATAATGTGTGTACCTATTGAATTGTTAAGCATGTTGTTATCGTAATGCGAAGTTACAACTATTTTAAAGAATACACAATTCAGCAGATACGATATATGTAAGATATTTAACAAAAACAAGAAAATTGGTCATAATGTTTAAAAAAAGTTATATAAAAGTTGTTTCATGTGAAATATTTTACTACATTTGCAACATATAAGTGTGTCCTGAGACAGAATAGAGTCCGATATTGGCTATATCTGATAGAT
>OHJK01001696.1_pt1 | contig 10442 bp, 12 predicted proteins | sample 1568541 | NCBI WGS metagenome assembly OHJK01 (sample SAMEA3879535, study PRJEB24766) | human gut metagenome | biome: human-associated habitat; feature: feces | place: USA | collected 1985/1987
CGGAACGTATCGGTGTTCCTGCATCATTGGTCCAGGTGGATTCTGTGGGACTGATAATATCGAATGTCCGCAGGGCTCTCGTGACCGCTTCCATCGACCAGAAGGAACTGGATGTATGCAAGTCCGTGCTGCTCAAGTCGATAGAGGCCAGGCTGTCGGATCCTCAGATGATCATGTCAATGCTGGCGCTCAGATATTCTTACGGCAAGGACCTCGTCACGAGGTATAAGGACAATATCAATGCTGTCAATGTCGCAACTGTCAATGACATATTGAAAGGTCTTGCAGGGGGCCGTACCGCAGAATATGCGGTCAGGACCAGACTGGAAGGTGAACAAATTATTGATACTCAGCGCTCTCCTGTGTTTACGGGAGTGATTCCGCGCCTGGTGGCTGCTTCCGATAATAGCAAGGCAGGCATTCAGGGTCATAGGCATTGACACTGCTGCTTATACTCCTGTCTGGAAGGATTCGGCAGCGTTCGTGAAACTTCTGCCGCTGCTGCCTGAGCCGCTGAAATTCCAGCCAGCCGAGCCTGTGAAAGTGAAGACAGATACGCTGACCGTGAATCCGGCCGACAGTATGGCAGTCAGTCCTGTGGACAGCACGATGACTATTCCGGTTGTGCCTACGGATAGTATTATAGTGCGCAAAATCGAAAATCCGGCTGACAGCACTGCTGTGAAGCCGGATTATATGGTGCCAGAACCGCAGGCTGACACTGTGTCTGTAAAATAGGTATTACACGATATTGACGTAATCCTTGATATCCTGCGGGGAAACCGGGTTACCTCCGAGAATGAGAAGCCTCTCGACCACGTTCCTGAGTTCACGGATATTGCCGGTCCAGCTCTTGTCCTGGAGCATCTTTATGGCCTGAGGCGAGAACTCCTTCTTCGGCATGCCGGACTCGGTGCTTACCTTGTCATTGAAATAATTGACCAGCAGAGGAATATCGTCTTTTCTCTCATCAAGAGAAGGCACGTGGAGAACGATTACGCTCAAGCGGTGGTAAAGGTCCTCACGGAAGTTGCCCTTCTCTATCTCCGCCCTCAAGTCCTTGTTCGTAGCTGCGATAACCCTCACGTCCACCTCTATGTCCTTGTCGCTGCCTACCCTGGAAAGTTTCCTTTCCTGAAGCACACGCAGGACTTTTGCCTGGGCCGCAAGACTCATGTCACCGATTTCATCCAGGAACAATGTTCCGCCGTCAGCCTGCTCGAACTTACCCTTATGCTGCTTGATAGCAGAAGTGAAGGCTCCCTTCTCGTGGCCAAACAGTTCACTTTCAATCAGTTCGGATGGTATGGCGGCGCAGTTTACCTCGATGTACGGCATGGCGCTTCTGCTGCTCTGCTGATGAAGGCTTCTGGCTACCAGTTCCTTGCCTGAGCCGTTCGGGCCGGTTATCAGCACACGTGCATCGGTAGGCGCCACCTTCTCTATCATCTCGCGGAGATGCTTGATCGGAGCGGACTCTCCCACCATCTGCTGCCCGAACACCTTTTTCTTCAGGTTTGTGTTTTCCGTGATGATTTTAGAACGCTCTGTGGCGTTTTTGATGGTGATAAGTATTCTGTTGAGGTCCAAAGGCTTCTGTATGAAGTCGAAAGCGCCTTTCTTGATGCATTCTACAGCAGTGTCGATGTCCCCGTGTCCGGAAATCATTATGACAGCCGAGTCGATGCCGTCTTTCTTCAGCTTCTCCAGCACTTCCGTACCTTCCATATTTGGCATCTTGATATCACAGAAAATGACATCGTACCTCTCTTTTCCGGCCATATCCAGTGCCGTCGCGCCGTCCTCGGCGGTATCCACGGCGTAACCTTCGTCGGACAATATCTCTTTCAATGAATTTCTGATGGCTCTTTCGTCATCAACAACTAAAATCTTCATAATAATCTGATTTGCTATTCTGCATTCTTGGCAGCGGCTGCTGCCAATGCTGCTGCGTGCTCTGCCTTGGCCCTTTCTACTGACGGAGAATGTTTGAGGACGAATCCCGAACTCAAGTACTTGGTTCTCACGTCTTCGTCATTGGCAAGCTTCTCAGGCGTGCCGGACTGGAGAATCGTGCCCTCGTAAAGAAGATAGGCCCTGTCAATGATGGCCATAGTCTCCTGGACATTGTGGTCCGTGATGATCACGCCGATATTCTTGTATTTGAGCTTTGCGATGATGTACTGGATATCCTCCACAGCCACAGGGTCCACACCCGCGAAAGGTTCGTCCAGCAGGATGAATTTCGGATCAATGGACAATGCCCTTGCAATTTCGCATCTTCTGCGCTCACCTCCGGAAAGCTGGATGCCGAGACTCTTGCGGACTTTGGAAAGATTGAACTCGTCTATCAGCGATTCAAGTCTCTCGTTACGCTCCGCCTTGGTCATATTGGACATCTCCATGACGGACATGATATTGTCCTCCACAGACATCTTCCTGAAAACGGACGCCTCCTGAGGCAGGTAGCCCACACCCTTGAGGGATCTTTTGTACATAGGCAGGTCCGTGATATCCTCATCGTCCAGATATATGCGGCCCCCGTTCGGAACAATCTGTCCTGTAATCATATAGAAACTTGTGGTCTTTCCCGCTCCGTTAGGTCCGAGGAAGCCGACGATTTCGCCCTGCTGTACTTCCATGGACACTCCCTTCACCACAGTCCTGACCCCATATTTCTTTACCAAATTTTCGCAACGAAGTTTCATTTCATTCACTATTTTACATCCAGACCGAAATCCTTCACCAGATTGCCGATCTCTTCATTGCCGGAAATCATGGCCTTGGCCTTGTCCTCCGGCATGTATATTCTCTTTTCCACTTTTTCCTGAGGAATCACCTCGACGGCAAGACGCACTCTGGACGAGCCGAGGTCCTTCTGGATCTTGGACTCGAGTTCCCTGAGCAATTCCTGTTCCACCCAGGCCTTCTGCGAGCTGTTCTGCACATAAAATTCCAGAAGTTTGTAGGATTCCTTGTTTTTGACAGTGGTTTTGGTCGAGGACAATGTAGTGTAAAGTCTCGGCCTGCTCACATATTGCTCCGGTATTTTCTTCCAGCTCTCGTAAATCGCCAGGTCCTCAGGCATCTTGTCTGACAATGTTATGCCCGAAGCGCTGACTTCCTTCCTTTCGCCCTCTTCATTGATGGCATCAAGCGAAAGCGATGACGCAGTCTTGGTTGCCTTGCGTCTTCTTGCAGCAGGTGCCGGGGCGGGCTGTTCCTCTGCATTGGCCTGAGTCTCAGTCTGTCCTGCGTCATTGACCTGAACAGGAGTAGGCTCTGTTGCAGTCTGTACGGGGCTTTCGGCTGTGCTTGGAGTGGTCTCCTTCTGAGGTGCCGGTGTTTCGGCTGAGGCCTGGCTTACCGTCCTGCTTTCAGGTGTATCCATGACAGGACCGGATGCGGCAACTGCCTTCTCCACCGGTGCTGCCTGTCTTGCCGGTGTCGCCTGACGTGGTGCCGCCGGAACTGACTGGACGGCGTTGAGCGCCACCTCGCCACCTGACAGGAAGCAGAGTTTCATCAGGGTAAACTCGATGTGCAGCCTCGGATTTATGCTCTCCTTGTATCCTGCCTCGCACTGGGCCGTAATGGCGAGAGCGTTGTACAGGAACTGGAGCGAGCATTTGTCCGCCTGCTCCTTATATTTCTTTTTCAATGAATCAGGCAGCTCCAGCAATGCGTCCAGTGCCGCGTTCTTCGCCACTACCAGATTTCTGAAATGGTCGCTCAGAGATGACACGAAGTACAATGCATTGAATCCCTTGGACAGGATGCTGTCAAACTCCAGAAGTGCTGAAGCATAGTCGTTTGCAAGCATCTGCTCCGTTATCTTGAAGCCGTGTTCGAAGTCCAGCACGTTCAGATTATGCAGCACGTCCTCATACTTGACGTCGGTTCCGCAGAACGCCACAGTCTGGTCGAATATGGTCAATGCGTCACGCATCGCTCCGTCAGCTTTGCGTGCTATGATATGCAGCGACTCGTCATCTATAGTGATGTTCTCCTTGACGGCGATGCTGCGGAGGTTGCTGACGATGTCCGGGATGCTGATCCTGTTGAAATCATAGGTCTGGCATCGTGACAATATGGTCGGCAGGATCTTGTGTTTCTCCGTCGTCGCCAATATGAAAATCGCGTGTGCGGGCGGTTCCTCAAGAGTCTTCAAAAACGCATTGAACGCCTGTGAGGACAGCATGTGCACCTCGTCGATGATATATACGCTGTATTTTCCGATCTGCGGAGGAATCTGCACCTGGTCCATCAGGGCCTTGATGTCGTCCACACCATTGTTGGAAGCGGCGTCTAGCTCGTGGATGCAGTACGACCTGCCTTCCTGAAACGAAATGCATGATTCGCATTGGCCGCAAGGCTCCATGTCCGCGGACGGATGTTCGCAGTTGATGGTCTTGGCGAAGATTCTGGCAGCGCTGGTCTTTCCCACGCCTCTCGGTCCGCAGAAAAGATATGCGTGCGCAAGTTTTCCTCTGACAATGGAGTTCTTCAGGGTGCGCGCAATGTTGTCCTGCCCGATAAGTCCTTCGAAAGATGTCGGGCGGTATTTCCGCGCTGAAACTATGTATTGAGTGTTTTCTGACATTTTTTAAACTACTTCACACAAAGATACATAAAGTAATTTTAAATGCAATTGCGGATATGGGGGTTCCTCCCTCGCGGATGGAGAAACAAAGAGGTTGTTTTGAAAAAAATGACTATATTCGTGGAGATTATTAATAATGATCACTTGATTATGTCATCAGTATTGAAGTACATTGTAAGAGCGGTGAAATACTTTTTCTATTTCACCATATTGCTGATAATCATCATGACCGTGCTTGTCCTGGCCCATGTGCTGGACGGAAATATAAGCACGATGTTCAGAAACGGATACGACTCATTGTGGCAGATAGCATTGATGTTCGCGGCGATTTCTTCAGTTTATCCGATATTCGGATTCGTGAAGAAAGAGGCATTGATACCGGGCGAATATGCAGAGGTGCGCGATGGCGTCGTGAAGTATATGGAAGACAAGGGATACCGCCTGGAGAAGGAAGAAGGCGAGAACCTGACCTTCCGTAACCGTTCTTTCCTGAACCGCCTGTCCAGAATGTTGGAAGACAGGATTACCCTGACCAGAACGCTTGGCGGATTTGAGGTGGAAGGCCTCAGGAAAGATACCATAAGGATTATCTACGGACTTGAAAACGCACTGCGAAAAACGGAATAAGATTATGACACAGGAACTTAAAACCGTCGCGCGCTATTCAGACCAGATGAGCGCCGACTTTGCGGCAGGACTGCTCAATGCCAACGGAATCCCGGCCGAAGTTTTCGGTCAGGCCTCTGCTTATCCTTCTATCAATGCTGCCATCGACAGCCTTGAGGTGAAGGTCAATGCTGACAACTACGATGATGCCGTCAAACTTCTGGCGGACAATGCTTCCCAGAATTCTTCTCCGTAAGCCGCTATGAGAGGTTCGCGTAAAAATTCATATACGCGGACATTCTCTCGCCGGCCTTTTTCGAAAGCATCCTTGCAGATTTCCCATCTGTGCAGGTTCAGTGCGTCCTTGCCGTTGGAAAGTTTGGTCACCCTTATAGGATAGAGCCAGCAGGATATCGGTTTGCGGAATTTGCATTTTCCGGCGAAATAACTGCGTTCCATGGCGCAGAAGCAGTTCTTATGCTCATCGAAGAGCGTATATGCGCATTCCTCGGTCCCCGGACAGAGCGGAGTCACTATATCCCCGTCGACATCTATCTCGAAGAATCCCTTTTTGTCAATGACTTGTCTGCCGGACTCCTGCATCAAGCCGGAGAAGCTCCCGTACGACTCTTCTATCTTGTCGATTTCCTCTTCTTTCAGCGGAGCGCCGCTGTCACCTATTATGCAACAGCAGCCTTTGCACTTTTCATAGTCGCAGGCGAAGTATTCCGTGATGACTTCTTCTGACACAAGGCAATCGCCAATCTCGAAGATTGTCCCGAATTTTCGGTTGTTTTCCATTTGTTCTGTTGGAAAAGGTGAAAAAAAAGAGTGACTAAAAGTGTTTTAGTCACTCCTGTATCTGGTTTTGTCCCAATACCTTATACACGCTGGCCGTATGAACGGTCTGTGGTGTTGACGGTGATGACGTCATCCTGGTTGATGAAGAGCGGAACCATGATCTTGGCGCCTGTCTCGAGTGTACACTCCTTGAGGGCGCTGGTAGAAGCGGTGTTGCCCTTTACGGCAGGCTCTGTATAAGTAACCTTGAGAGTTACGTATGTAGGGAGCTCGCAGGTGAGGCATCTCTCATCATCCACTACGAACATCATCTCCACGTGCTGTCCTTCTTTCATGAGATCTGCGTTCTCTACGACATCCTTAGGAAGGTGAATCTGCTCGTATGTCTCTTCATGCATGAAGTTGAATCCGTCCTCATCTTCATAAAGGAACTGGTAAGGACGTCTCTCTACATTGATGGTCTCTACTTTTGCACCTGCGGTGAAAGTGTTTTCGAGGATACGTCCGTTCTCGAGGTTGCGGAGTTTGGTTTTTACGAATGCTGGACCTTTACCCGGCTTCACGTGCTGGAAGTAAACCAGCATACAAGGTTTGCCGTTGAAATTAAGGTACATTCCGTTTTTGAAATCAGCTGTTGTTGCCATATTCTTAGTATAAAATTGTTTCAGTCAGATTTTTACGCCGCAAATTTATAAAATTGCCTGATAACTGCAAAATTTTGCTATCTTTGCACCGCTTTTCAGAGGCTGATTTCTGCGGAAACGTCCAAGATTTCCGGAAAATGACTCGAAACCCCCTGAAAACGGCTTTGGAAGTGCTTGACAATAATCGAGAATGAAACCCGGTATGAAGATAACAAGTGCAAAATTTGCAGGCAGCAGTACGAAGGTTGAACAGAAACCGTCGCGCAAGTTGCCCGAGTTCGCCTTCATCGGAAGGTCCAATGTCGGAAAATCCTCACTGATAAACATGCTGACCGGAAACGGCAAACTGGCGATGACCTCCGGAACTCCCGGCAAGACCAAGCTGGTGAATCATTTTCTTATCAATGACAGCTGGTACCTGGTGGATCTGCCCGGATACGGTTATGCCAAACTTCCTGATTCTGAACGCGAGAAACTCAAGAATGTCATAAGGGATTATCTGAACCATTCTCAGGAAATGGTCATGTTGTTCGTGCTGATAGACGTAAGGCACGATATCGGCAAAGTGGATATGGACTTTCTCAACGAACTGGGAAACAGTGACATACCATTTGCGATTATCTTCACGAAAGGTGACAAGATGGGCCCGGTGGCCAGAGCGACGCAGATAGAAAAAGACAAAAGACAGCTGTCCGAGTTTTGGGAGGAGTTGCCTCTGAGCTTCGTCAGTTCGTCAGAAACCGGACTTGGTCGGGATGAAATCCTCAATTACATAGGAACCGTCCTTGCTGAACAGAAAGAAACAAACCAATAACTTTTATATGAACTGCCAACATAAAATGGAATTGTTTGCCTGCAGGGCCTCAAAGGACTTTGCCGCAAAAGTCGTTGCTGAACTTAACAAACTTCAGCCGGAAGGAGAAGGTGAAATTCATCTTGGAGATTCAGAAGTCACTGTCTTCAGTGACGGAGAGTTCCAGCCTTCATTTACTGAAAGCGTACGTGGAGCCACCGTATTTGTGCTCCAGTCCACATTCCCGCCTGCAGAGAATCTGATGGAACTGCTCCTCACCATCGATGCAGCCAAGAGAGCTTCAGCTTACAAAGTGATTGCCGTGATGCCTTACTTCGGCTGGGCACGCCAGGACAGAAAAGACAAGCCGAGAGTGTCTATCGGAGCCAAACTCGTGGCAAACCTTCTTTGCGCAGCAGGGGTGGACAGGATAATGACCTGCGACCTCCACGCTGACCAGATCCAGGGTTTCTTCGATATTCCTGTGGACCATATTTATGCAAGCAAGGTGTTCATACCTTACCTCAAGTCGCTCAACCTCGAGAATATGGCCATTGCGGCCCCTGATATGGGCGGCGCCAAGAGAGCCAACGCTTATGCCAAGGATCTCGCCTGCCCGGTGATCATCTGCCACAAGTCCAGAGAGAGGGCCAATGTAGTGGCTTCCATTACCGCTATCGGAGAAGTTGAGGGCAAGAACGTGGTTATCGTGGATGACATGATCGATACGGCAGGAACATTGACAAAAGCCGCTGACATCCTCATTGAAAAAGGTGCCAAGAGCGTGAGAGCCTGCGCGACCCACGCCATCCTTTCAGGACCGGCTTATGACAGGATCAATGCTTCCAAGCTCTCTGAGGTGTATGTGACTGACACGATTCCTCTTACGACAGATCCTGCAGTGGACAAGAGCAAGATCAAGGTGGTTTCAATGACCGAGACATTTGCGAGAATTATCCGCAAGGTCTGCGACAACGAGCCTATCAGCCCTGAGTTTATTTTTTAAGACATTGACAAATCCCTCTCCTTTGCGGAGGAGAGGGTAACATTATATTATGAAAGTTTTTCTTGCAGCATTGATACTTATCGGAATCGGAGTCGCCGGAATGTGTTTCAACATCATCTTCCGCAACAAGGCGTTTCCGCAGACCGATGTCGGGTCCAATGACAATATGAAGAAGTTGGGCATCAGATGTATGCGCGAGGAAGACGACGAACGTTTTTCGAAAACGGAAGGCGGAAAGAAGAACGGAGCGACATGTTCCGGTACGTACAGCGAGTCGTGCATCGGCTGCGGCTTGTATCCGTCAGAGAAAAAAGCTGACAAGAAGGGCTGAGGCCCGATTATATACGAAGCCCGGGATACGGGAAAAACAATCTTCTCGTGAGAGCAGATATCAAGCATTAAAAAGATGAGTTTAGTAGCAATCGTAGGACGCCCTAATGTGGGCAAGTCCACACTTTTCAACCGCCTCGTAGGTATGAGGCAGGCCATTGTAGATGAAACCGCAGGCGTGACACGCGACAGGCATTATGGAAAATGCGAATGGTGCGGCAAGGAGTTTTCAGTGGTGGATACCGGTGGATATACTTCCGGTTCGGATGACGTTTTCGAAGAAGAAATCAGAAAACAGGTAGTAATCGCTATTGAGGAAGCGGATCTGATATTGTTCATGGTGGAGGCCGCCACGGGCATCACCGATTACGATTCGGAAATAGCCGACCTGCTCAGAAGGAGCGGCAAACCGGTAGTCGTGGCCGTGAACAAGGTGGACTCCGGTGAAAAGATGTTCGACACATATCAGTTCTATGGTCTCGGTCTCGGTGAAATTTTCAGCATATCGGCAGCCAATGGCGGCGGAACAGGTGACCTCCTGGACGAGGTGCTCAAGAAACTGCCGGAGGATACGGAAGCGGAGGACGAGTATCCTGGCGTTCCGCGTATCACCATAGTAGGCAAGCCGAATGTCGGCAAATCCTCTCTTACAAATGCGCTTCTCGGCGAGGAGAGAAATATCGTGACTTCCGTTGCCGGAACCACAAGAGATTCAATATCATCGTATTACAACAAGTTTGGCCACGAGTTCATGTTCGTGGACACTGCAGGAATACGTAAGAAGAACAGAGTCAGCGAGGATCTGGAGTTCTATTCTGTGATGCGTTCCATCAGGGCCATCGAGCACAGTGACGTCTGCATCATGATGATAGATGCCACTACCGGTATGGAGGCGCAGGACATGAATATCTTCAATCTTATCAAGAAGAACAGGAAGGGCTGCGTCCTGGTAGTGAACAAATGGGACCTTTTCGAGAAGGAAAGCAATACTCTCGCAGAGTACACCAAGTCGCTCAGGGCAAGGATAGCTCCGTTCAGCGATGTTCCTATCATTTTCACGTCAGTGCTCAAGAAGCAGAGAATCCTGGATGTGCTCAATGAAATCGGCCACGTGTGGGCCAACTACTCCAACAAGATTTCCACATCCAAACTCATGGATGCCATGCTGCCGGAAATCGAGAACTATCCTCCGCCGATGTGGAAGGGCAAGCTCGTTAAAATCAAGTATATGACACAGCTTCCTACCAAGTTCCCGGCATTTGCGTTCTTCTGTAATCTCCCGCAGTACATCAAGGAACCGTACAAGCGTTTCCTGGAAAACAAGCTGAGGGAGCACTTCGACCTCACAGGCTGTCCGGTACAGCTGTTCATGAGGCAGAAATAAGAAACTTCCGACAAATAAAAAATCAGCGGCTCATTTTACGGACCGCTGATTTTTTTTATTTTTCTCTGAGAATTTTCAACTGCTGAATCTTGTAGGTGACTTGCTTGTAACTGACGAAGATCGTGACCTCGAACGTCTCGCCCCCTGCATTCAGGCGTCCAACCGCGTATTTCATATTGGAACGGCCTGCAGTATGTGTGATTTCGAAACCTCTGGGCGTGTAGCTGTCGAAGAAGGCTTTCAGGATCTGCCGTGCCTGGTTCTTGCTCGAATCG
>OHJK01001747.1_pt1 | contig 10250 bp, 8 predicted proteins | sample 1568541 | NCBI WGS metagenome assembly OHJK01 (sample SAMEA3879535, study PRJEB24766) | human gut metagenome | biome: human-associated habitat; feature: feces | place: USA | collected 1985/1987
CGTCACAGAAAAAGACTTTGTCCTGCGGTATGATAAAGCCACAATCAAGAAAGAGGTGGCGAACATGAAAATCAAGCTCAATCCCGATCAGGAGATTGTCAATACCATCCGGGAAGGACTCAAGCGCACCGGCGGATACTGTCCCTGCCGCAGGGAGCGCACAGAGGCAACCAAATGTATGTGCCAGGAGTTTAAGGATCAAATTGCAGATCCGGGCTTCGAGGGATTCTGCCACTGTATATACATGAGAAAAAGCCCAGCATTTGCTGGACTTTTTCGACGAGCAGCGGCGGGACAGATAGAGTCTGTCCCGCCGCTCGTGTTTTAAGGGCATATTGGCTTGATGAACCGGAAGTTACAGCGCCGCCTTTTTCCATTTTCTGATCTTAGTTCTAAACGTTCCGAAAGGAGCAACAGTATTAACGTGAATGAACCTGCAAAACATCCCCACCCGCACGGAGCGAATCAATCATTGCGCAGATAGACTTGACATTTTCGTTCAGTTCGGCTTTCAACTCTTGAAGAGACAAATGAGCGTAGGTATCCGTGAACCACTGATACAGCTCGCCAAGTTGATTCCATTTGAATTCGTCTGACGGCGTCTTTACTTGAAGTCCCCTTCTTTCATCTTCCTCCCATTTAAGAACCAATGTTGTCCAACCCACCTGATAGGCAAGGTTTTCTGCCGGGGTCCGGTCAACCTCATCAACCCTTTTATCTTTTAAGGCTTCTGGTATGCTGTCAAACTCCGAAATATATTTCTCAAATGTTTTATTGATTTCAGTTTTGAGTTCTTCTTTACTTTTGTATACTCGCAAAAAAACACCTCCATAACTTTCGGTTTGTCTATTGAGCAATGATTCTGATTATAGCATAGCTTTATGAATTATTCTATTACTGCACTGAGCATCATGGCGCTTTAGGGGAAAGACATGGCGTTTTCGGGGGGATTTTTCCTTTCGCCAACTGTATAATGGTAGGCGGTTAGAAAAGGTTGACCCCACACGGTTAAAAGACTCAGCTGTTCTGTTATTTCGCTATGCGCGCCCGTTGGTTAGCTTGCTCTAACTAAAGATTAATTACTCAGGAGGTCATCAGAATGAAAAAATTCGCAATGCTCATGTTGTGCCTTGTGCTTGTGTTTGCTCTTGCAGCCTGTGCTGGAACGGATACCACGCCGCAGGGATTGGTCTCGGATACCGTCACGGTAACGGATATGAAGGGCGAGGTTGCCATCCCGGCAAATCCACAGCGCATCGTTGATGTAGCTGGCTTGACAGAGGAACTTCTTATTCTGGATATGAAGGTAATTGCCTCGGCTAATACCAGCATGTTCGATGGGGTGTCTGTCCCCAAACATCTGACAACGCTTTTTGCCGAAAGAGGTATTGAGGTTGTCGGCAATTACTCCGGGTCTTCTTCTACCGGAGACCTGAACCTCGAAAAGATCGCGGAGTTAAAGCCTGATCTGATCATTATGAATATTCGCCATGAGAAGGTTTATGAACAACTCGCAGCTATTGCTCCCACGGTCATGATCGACGATGACATAAGCTATGTTAACTGGCGCGGAAGATTTAAGCAACTGGGGCAGTGGTTTGATAAAGAAGCAGCCGTAGAAAAATGGCTTGCCGACTACGATGCCAAAGCTGCGGAGCTCGCGGCAAGAATCAGGGATATGATTGGGGACGAAACCTTTGCTGTATTGGAGGCCAATTCCGTTCATTTTGGTTCCTATTACATCTATCGCAGCGGCGGGCCGGGTGAGCTTGTCTACGATGAGCTGAAACTCACACCATCAGCCGGCGTACCGGAGAATGTCTGGGGTGAAGTGGTCGATGCGGAATACTTTTCCCTGATCGATGCAGATCACATCTTCTTCTTTAGCGACGACGGCAGAGCTGGAGACACGGGGACCCTTGCCGTGTGGAAGAATATGAAAGCGGTCAAAGCCGGCAACGTTTACTTTGGTATCAACGAAGATCAGTATAATATGGCTTTTACGGCGATGGGAAAGGAACTCTATTTGGAAAAGCTCGCGAACGCGATCCTGAACCATGGGAACATTGAGTAAGGGAACAGGCGCGGTTGCGGGAATATCGCAGAGACAAGGGAGATACAAACGCTCCGCGCCGGCTTTTCTGATTATTCTTGTTGCATTGGTGCTGCTGCTTGGGTTCTCAATGGTTCTCTCCGTCTGCACCGGCATTGCTGGCGGTAGCTTCAAGGTCTTTGCGGAAACGGTTATATACCCCGCCAAGGCTTCTGATGTTGGAATGATTATGTTGGAAATGCGTATGCCCAGGGCGCTGGCTGCCGGGCTGACAGGAATGGCCTTCGCTCTCTCCGGCGCTGTGATGCAGGGAATTACCAGAAACCCCCTGTCGGACGCCGGCCTTCTGGGGATCAATGCGGGAGCTGGTTTCTTTGTCGCGCTGTCCGCAATTCTGTTTCCCGCCGCATCAGACATCGTGAAAACATGCGCCGCCTTTGCCGGAGCCGCTCTTGCGGTATTCATGGTCTATGGTTTCGGCGTCGGCAAACATAGATCCGAATCTTTCCGGTTCATTCTGGCAGGCGCTGCTGTATCAGCCCTGCTTACCGCGTTGAGTCAGGCGGTTTCTCTGGCGTTTGGGATCGTGAAATCCCTTTCTTTCTGGAGCGCGGGCAGTTTGTCCGGTGTGACATGGCAAAGCTTGAAATTGCTATCCCCGGTGATCCTCTCAGCCAGTGCGCTTGGTTTGCTTTTATCGAGCCGGCTATCAGCTTTGGCACTGGGAGAAGATAGTGCCGCCAGCTTGGGCGTAAATGTCCGCACGGTCAGGCTTTTCGGTATGCTTGTGGTGTTGCTGCTTGCGGGAGCCAGTGTATCGCTCGTGGGAGGCATCGCATTTATCGGTCTTATCGTACCGCATATATCCCGACTTCTTGTGGGAGGTGATTACCGCAGGCTGGTTCCCGTGTCTGCGCTCATGGGCGGCGTTGTGATGGTGCTGTCGGATATTGCGGCACGCATGATAAACGCCCCTTTTGATACGCCTGTCGGCGCACTGGTATCCATCCTCGGCGTGCCCGTCTTTTTTGCGCTTACTTTCAGGAAGGAGGGCATGGTCTTATGAAAAAGAAAACCAGGCAGCTCCTTATTCTCAACGGTCTTCTTATCCTGATTGTGGCTGCGGCTATCTTATCCGTTAACAGTGGTTACGCAAGAATTCCCTTCTCGACTGCGGTTCACAGCATATTCCAACCGCATATGGAGGGAACCTCCGTAGTCGTAGCGCAGTTTCGCGTTCCGAGGATCGTCCTCGCCGTTCTATGTGGGATGGGTCTGGCACTTGCCGGATGCGTTATGCAGACTGTCACGGGTAATCCGCTGGCCGATCCGGGGATATTGGGCATAAACGCAGGGGCGGGATTTGCCGTTATGCTGTTCCTGACATTTTTCCCTGCGCTGCATATACGTACCATGGCATACCAGCCGATATTTGCCATAGCGGGCGGGCTTTGCACAACGGGACTTCTGTATCTTTTTGCAAAGAGGAACGGAAAACTCCTCCCAATATATTTTCTGTTGGGCGGCATCGGTCTTGCGTCCCTTTTTTCTTCGTTTATGCTGATCATGGCCGCGAACATGGACAACAGCAGCTATCAGCTCGTGGCAAGATGGCTTGCAGGAAATATTTGGGGAACGAGCTGGCATCAGGTTCTTGCCCTGTTGCCCTATATGCTCATACTGGTTCCTTTTCTTCTTACAAAGTCGAACATACTGGATATTCTGCTCTTAGGAGAGAATACGGCCATTTCTCTGGGGATAGCCGTAGAGAGGGAGTTGAGACTGCTCCTGATTGCATCGGTGGCTCTTACCTCTGCCTGCGTTGCCGTCAGCGGAGGGATCGGTTTTGTGGGACTGGTAGCGCCGCATATGGCACGAAGGCTGATCGGAGGCAGACACCACGCCCTTATGCCTGCCTCCATGCTGCTGGGGGCGCTGCTGTTGCTTTTGGCAGACACGCTGGGACGGTCTGCCTTTCAGCCGAGGGAGATCCCGGTTGGTATCGTGATCTCCGTGCTTTCGGCTCCGTATTTTCTGTTCCTGCTCCGCAGGTATTTTTAAGGGAGGATGTCTATGCTTTCACATATGCAGGCAAAGGGTTTGTCTGCCGGATATAACGGGGAGGCCGTCTTCAGGGGGCTTGACTTAAAAATCCCTGAAGGCAGCATAAGCACCTTGATAGGCTCCAACGGCTCTGGAAAATCCACCATACTGAAGACACTGTGCCGGATCATTTCCCCGGATTCCGGCGCAGTATACCTTGATGGCGAAGCGATCCACGAAATGCCGACAAAGCGTGTTGCCCAGAGACTTGCGCTGCTGCCACAGGGAGCGCAAGCCCCTGCCGGCATCACAGTCGGCGACCTTGTGGAATACGGGCGTTTTCCTTACAGGTCGGCACTAAGCGGTCTCGGCGAAAAGGATCGGGAGATCATTCAGTGGGCTCTTGCCAGTACAGGCATGAGTTCCCTTGAACATAGAGAAATGGAGAGGCTTTCGGGAGGTCAACAACAGCGGGCATGGATCGCCATGGCGTTGGCGCAGAAAACCGGATTGCTGTTTCTGGATGAACCCACGACCTATTTGGACATCTCGCACCAACTGGATATATTGTACCTTCTGCGCCGCCTCAACCGGGAAAATGGTGTTACCATCGTAATGGTTCTTCATGATTTAAATCATGCCATCATGTTTTCCGACTATTTGGTGGCGATCAAAGACGGGATGCTGCACAGCGCAGGTACGCCGCAAGAGGTTATTACCCAGCAGGCGTTGCGGGAAATCTTTGATGTAGAAGCGGAGGTCATTACACATCCGGTATTAAACGTTCCGGTATGCCTCCCCTTCAGGATAACGGAGCAGAACAAAAAAACAGGAGGTTCGAACACATGAAAAAAAGGGTGCAATCAGTGCTGTTCTCCGTGCTGGTGGGTGCGCTGCTGCTGTGCGCCGGATGCGGCAAATCAGGAGACATCTACACGGCGGGCGTTTATACGGCTTCCGCTGAAGGTTATTCCGGTCCGGTTACCGTAGAGGTAGAGTTTGACGGGAGCAGCATATTGTCTGTACATGTCCTATCTCACAGCGAAACAGTAAATATCTCAGACCGCGCAATAGATGAGATCCCTTCCCAAATCGTGGAGGCGCAGACCTGGGATGTGGATGCCGTTTCATCTGCAACATTTACCAGCGATGCCATTCGTGAAGCGGTCAGAGATTGCTTCGCGCAGGCGGCACTCCGATGAACCATTTGCGTTGCAAAGGGTATTTTGCGGTGATAGAATGGGTGAGATGAAGGGCAAGTCAAAAAATCAGCCATAGCTGCTGTTTTAAGTGCTTTTCCAGCGAAGTGCCGCAGGCATTTCGCTGGAGATTCCATATATGGCTGTATGAACTCCTTTCCATGCACAAAAGAATATCGCGAATCCTCCAAGCAAAGGTATATGTGGTTAGTATAAAATGTGTCACTCTCATTGACAAACCCAATATGCTCGGTTATAATATACCAGCGGTATATACCATCGGTATATCGGGAGGCGTAGGAGATGGAACGAACGGAAACCCAGAGGAGGATCCTCGAAGTTGGAAAAAAAGAATTCCTGGAAAAAGGCTTCAAGGACGCATCTCTGAATAAAATCGTCACGGAAGCCGGCTTCACGAAGGGTGCCTTCTACGGCTACTACCCGGATAAGACCGCTCTGTTTGAAGACCTTGTGGGCGAGATCGCAAGCGAGCTGCTCACCCGCTTCAAGGCGGCACAGGATGATTATTTTGACCTCGTCCCGGAGGGAAAAGCAAAAGACAGTCTGGCACTCTCCACCCAGCACCTGCACGAGTTTGTCGCGTTCATGTACGACCATTTCGACGAATTCAAACTGATCCTCTGCCGGGCGGAGGGAACGGGCTACGCGGATTTCATCGAGGTGTTGGTGGAGCTGGAGGTCGATCGATCCGAAGAATACTACGCCCTCCTCAGAAAAAACGGTATGCTCTCCGGGAGCATGACTCGTCAGCTTCATCACATGATCACAAGGGCCTACTTTACGGCGGTGTGTGAAACCATCGTCCACGACATGCCGAGAGAGGAAGCCATGAAATACGTCGATGAACTGGCTATCTTTTTCCACTCCGGCTGGAGCGGACTTTTAAGGCTCGAATGAGCCTTAAAAAATAACCATCGGTTAGTCACCTCTAACCGATGCGGCGCATCCTCCAACAAACCTATATATTTTAAGAAAGGAACACGGAATATGAGCAAACAGAGAAAAGAAAAGCAGCCGCCGGTGCTGGGCAGGCTGCTGGCATATGCCGGAGGGCATAAGTGGCTGTCCGTCTTGGGCTGCGGGCTGTCCGGCGTTTCGGCGGCGGTCGGCATTTTCCCGTTCGTCTTTGTCTGGTACGCGGCCCGTGGCATTTTAACGCCGGGAGACGGCGTTCCGGCAGGGCTTGCCCGCTACGGCTGGTACGCGCTGGCGGCAGCGCTTCTGAGCGCGGCGATCTATTTCGCCGGGCTCATGTGTACCCACCTTGCGGCCTTCCGGGTGGCAACGAATATGCGAAAGGCGGCGGTCGCCCATCTCATTGACCTGCCGCTGGGGTACTTTAACGCCAACCTCACGGGGCGGCTGCGCAAGCAGATCGACGACAACGCGGCACTGACAGAAACGCTCCTTGCCCACACCATCCCCGACGCGGTGGGCGGGATCGTAACGCCGATACTGGCGGTGGGGCTGCTCTTCGTCTTTGACTGGCGCATGGGGCTTGCCTGCCTGATTCCCATGATTATCGGGCTTGTCTGCCTGATGAGCATGATGACCGGGACGGGCATGAAGTTCTTTGAGGAATACCAGCGCGCCGGAGAGCGTATTTCCGCCGAGGCCACGGAGTATGTCCGGGGCATCCCGGTGGTGAAGGTATTCCAGCAGACGGTTTACTCGTTCAAGAGCTTTCATGCCGCCATCCTCAGCTACCGCGACCTTGCCAGCGGCTACGCCATGATGTGCCGTATGCCCTACACTCTGCTTACGGTGGTGCTGAACGCCATGTTCCTGCTTCTCATGCCCTTGGGAATGGTTCTCATCGGCGGCGCGGCAGACGGCTGGGCGGTGCTGGCCGATCTGGTGTTTTACATCTTCTTCGCGCCCCAGCTGGCCTTTATGATGGAGCGGCTGATGTACGCGGTCAACGCACAGATGGAGGCCGCCGAGGCAGTGAACAAGCTGGAGGCGATATTGAAGGAGTCGCCCCTTCCCGAGCCTGCGGCGGACAGCGGAAGCAAGCCCGCAGACAGCGGCATTTCCTTTGAAAATGTCACCTTTTCCTATGACGGCGCGGACAGGCCCGCGCTGACGAATGTGAGCTTCCATCTGCCGCAGGGGGAGGCGTGGGCGCTGGTGGGCCCCTCCGGCGGCGGCAAGACCACCATCGCCCGGCTGATCCCGCGCTTTTTCGATGTGCAGGCAGGGGCGGTGCTCCTGGGCGGACGGGATGTGCGCAGCGTCCCCACCGCGGAGCTGATGGAGCAGATCTCCTTTGTCTTTCAGGAGGTGCGCCTGTTTAAGAAGAGCATCCGAGACAACATCCGCGCCGCGCGGCCGGACGCAACGGAGGCGGAGATATTACACGCGGCGCAGCTTGCTCAGTGCAGCGATATTCTGGAAAAGACGCCGGGCGGGCTGGACGCCGTGATCGGCGCCAAGGGCGTGTACCTCTCCGGCGGCGAGATGCAGCGAATCGCACTGGCCCGGGCGATCTTAAAGGACGCGCCCATCGTGGTGCTGGATGAGGCAAGCTCCTTTGCAGACCCGGAGAACGAGGCGAAGATACAAAAGGCCTTCGAGGTGCTGATGAAGGGCAAGACCGTGCTGATGATCGCCCACCGCCTGTCCACGGTGCGGAACATGGATCGCATCCTCGTCATCCGGGACGGCGAGATCGCCGAGGAAGGAAAGCATGACGAGCTTCTAGAAAAGGGCGGCGTATACGCCGCTATGTGGGAGGAATACCAAAAGGCCGCGCAGTGGAAGGTAGGAGGTGCCGCATGATCGAACGCATCCGCAAAAAATACGCCATGACGGAGAAGGGCGCAAAAGACTATGTGGCCGCCGTGTTCTGGTCCGTACTGGTCAACATCAGCAAAATGCTGCCGGTGGGCGTGCTGGCCACGGCACTCTCCGGCATCGTAGAGGCGCTGACAAACGGCACCGACCCAGGGGCGGGTCTTACGCGCTTCCTGGTCGCGGGCGTTCTTGCCCTCGCCGCGCTCTTTGTGACCTTCCTGATTCAATACAGAGCCCTATACGAAGCCACCTACCGGGAAAGTGCCAACCGCCGCATCCGGCTGGCGGAGGTGCTGCGCCAGCTCCCGCTGTCCTTCTTCGGAAACCGTGACCTGACTGACCTGACCACCACCATCATGGGGGATACGGAGACGCTGGAAAAGGCATTCTCCCACTTTTACCCCGCCATGCACGGCGCGCTCATCTCCACGGCGCTGATTTCCGCAGGCATGCTGCTTTACGACTGGCGGATGGCACTGGCTCTTTTGTGGGTGGTGCCCGCGTCGCTGCTGATGGTCTATCTCTCCCGGCGCATGGAAAAGCGGCATATAAAAAAGGGTCTCGTCACCCGCCGCGCAGCCACCGACGCCATGCAGGAGGTGCTGGAGTGCGCGCCGGAGATCAAGGCGTGCAACCAGAAAGCGCGGTATATCGCCGACCTGAACCGCAGGCTGGACGAGGCGGAGCAGGACACCATCCGGGGCGAGCTGTTCACAGGCTCCGTGGTCACGGCGGCGCAATCCTTCTTAAAGCTGGGTATCGCCACCACCGTCCTCACGGGGGTAACGCTGATGAGCCACGGCGACCTGGCACTGATCCCGTTTCTGATGTTCCTTATCGCCGCCACCCGGGTATATGACCCCATCGGTGCCATGTTTGCCAACATGGCAGCGGTTTTCGCCTGCGAGGTGCGCATCGAGCGTATGCAGGCGATCGAGAACGAAAAGCGCATGACCGGACTGACCGAATATGATCCCGACGGCTACGACATCCGATTTGAGTATGTGACCTTTGCCTACCGGGAAAAAGAGGACGTGCTAAGAGACGTTTCCTTTACGGCGAAGCAGGGGCAGGTGACGGCGCTGGTGGGCCCCTCCGGCGGCGGCAAGTCCACGGCAGCCAAGCTGGCAGCCCGCTTCTGGGACCCGGCGGAGGGAACGGTGCGGCTGGGCGGCGTGGATGTGTCCACGGTGGACGGCGAGGCACTGCTGAAAAACTACGCCATCGTATTTCAGGATGTGGTGCTGTTTGCCGACACCGTGATGGAAAACATCCGCCTCGGCAAGCGGGACGCCACCGACGAGGAGGTGCTGGCGGCGGCGAAGGCGGCGCAGTGCGACGCCTTTGTATCCAAGCTGCCGGACGGCTACCATACCCTGATCGGGGAAAACGGCTCCCGGCTCTCCGGCGGTGAGCGGCAGCGCATCTCCATTGCCCGCGCCATCTTGAAGGACGCGCCGGTGATTTTGCTGGACGAGGCAACGGCCTCGCTGGATGTGGAAAACGAGACGGCGGTGCAGGCGGCGTTGTCCGGATTGATCAAGGATAAGACGGTGCTCATCATCGCGCACCGCATGCGCACCGTCATGAACGCCGACCAGATCGTCCTGCTCTCCGGCGGCCGCGTGGCGGAGATGGGTTCTCCGGCCGAGCTGCTGAAAAAGAACTGCCTGTTCCGCCACATGGCGCAGCTCCAGAGCGAGAGCATGGAATGGACGGCGTAGGAACCCCCGTAGAAAATGGGAGTTCGGATTCAATGTTGAAAAAATGAAGTGTTGAAAACAGGGAGGAACGAATGAAAGAAATAAAGAAATGGTCTGTCAAGGATGTGATCACCACGGTGCTTCTTTCAGCGGTGCTGATCGCGATCCAGCTCGTTGTCAACATGGTCTGCATGGCCAACGACTTTGTAAGCATGGTGCTGTCCGTGGGGATCACCATGTTCCTCTGCGCACCGGTCTATATGCTCATAGTCAGCCGGATCGGCAAACATTTTGTGACGCTGATCTATATGACGATTCTCGGTGTGATTTTCCTGCTGATGGGCAACTGGTTTTTGCTTCCTTATTATGTTCTTGTGGGGATCCTCTGCGAGGCGATTCTCTGGAAGGAAGGCTCCTGCCAAAAGCCGAAACGGC
>OHJK01001771.1_pt1 | contig 10150 bp, 10 predicted proteins | sample 1568541 | NCBI WGS metagenome assembly OHJK01 (sample SAMEA3879535, study PRJEB24766) | human gut metagenome | biome: human-associated habitat; feature: feces | place: USA | collected 1985/1987
CGCCGCGGGCTTTCCTGTCCCTCCGCCTTGACAACCCGCCCGGATTTCTGTATGCTGGTCGGGAAAGGAGCTGGTGCCCTGTGGTGGACGGCAACATCATCTTATCCGTGGCAAAAGCCATGGAGCTGCTGCAAATATTGAGCCAAGCGGGAAAGCCCCTGCTGCTGAAGGAGCTGACCGCCCTGTGCGGCTACCCCAAGAGCACGGTGTTCGGTCTGCTGACCACCATGCGCTCCTACGACGTGGTGACCCAGACCCCCGACGGCAGATACGCGCTGGGACTGCGGCTTTTTGAGTACGGGCGGCAGGTGGAGCGGTCGTGGGACATCTCCTCCGTGGCGCGCCCCTACATGGAGCACCTGTGCCGGCAGACCGGCGCGTCCGTGATGCTCTCCGTCTGCGAGGGCGGCAGCGTCATCACGCTGGATCAGGTGGAGACGCGGGGCAGCCTCCGCATCGTGTCGGACACCGGCTCCCGCCTTCCTATCTACTGTACGTCTCAGGGCAAGGTCTTTCTGGCGCACATGACCCGCACCAGCGCGGAGGCTCTGCTGCGCGGGCAGAGCAGAAATCAGTTCACGCCCCACACCATCACCGACATTCCCGCCCTTCTGCGGGAAGCGGAGACCTGCCGCTTGAGCGGCTACGCCATTGAAAACGGCGAGTACAAGATCGGGCTGCGCTCCATCTCCGCGCCGGTCTACACCGTGGAGGGCAAGGTGCGCTACGCCGTGGGCGTGATCGGTATGTTCCGCAGCGTCCACTCCGACGAATTTCACAGCGCGGTGGAGCGCGTCTGCGCCGCCGCCGCCATGATCTCCGCCGCCTTGGGCTACCGGGGACAGGAGGAGCAATAGACCGCGCCGCCTAAGCAGAATTTCCCCTTGCAATCGGCTGTGGACGGGTGTATAATGCAGAAAACTGAACAGACGGGAGCTTGTGTGACAGGCTGAGAGGAAGGTTTTACCTTCGACCGATAACCTGATTTGGATAATGCCAACGTAGGGACGGCTGTGTGCTTTGCGGAGGTCATCCAGTTCGGGTGACTTCCGTTTTGTATTTGAGAGGAAAGGACGTGAGTGGACCTATCCCGAGTGGTTTCGGGCGGATAGAAGGGGAGCTCCTTGTGTCTTGTAATTTTGCGAGGGAACCCGTGTTTCGGGGTGAGAGGAGAAAATGGATTCTCGACCGAGCGAAGTCTGTTGCTTCGTATAAACATGAAAAGAGGCAATACAAGTGAAAAATTCCAACAGTATTCTGAAGATGACGGTTCTGGCGATGCTCGTCGCCCTCGGCGTTGTGATCTCCCCCATCCTGCGGGTGGAGGGTATGTGCCCCATGGCGCATTTCATCAACATCGTCTGCTCCGTATTTCTGGGGCCCTGGTACTCGCTGCTGTGCGCCACGCTGATCGGCATTATCCGCATGGCGACCATGGGCATCCCGCCGCTGGCACTGACCGGTGCCGTGTTCGGCGCGTTTTTGTCCGGCGTTTTTTACCGTCTGTCCAAGGGCAAGATCATCTGCGCCGTCATCGGCGAGATCATCGGCACCGGCATTATCGGTGCCATCGCCTCCTACCCCGTTATGACGTACCTGTGGGGCAAGGAGGGCTTGAGCTGGATGTTCTATGTGCCCTCCTTCATCTGCGGCACCCTCATCGGCGGGAGCATCGCCTACGTATTCCTGCGTAAGATGGCGTCCAACGGTATGCTGCCGAAGCTGCAGGTCAAGCTGCACTCCAGAAGCTATACCGACAGGAGCAGCGTCCTCTCCGACTCCCTGACCATCGCGGCCTTCGGTGCCATTCTCTTCGTGGTCATCAAGCTGGCGTCCGACATCTTCGAGCTGACCGCCCCCCTCTGGAACACACTCTCCTACGCCGCCCCGGCGGTCTGCATCGCCGCTGCAGCCATCTACTACATCGTCAAGAAGGTGAGAACAGCCGATGCGGCACATTCCTGATATTCTCACGGGGCTGCGGGAGCGCGCCCCACTGATCCACTGCATCACCAACCCCATCTCCATCAACCAGTGCGCCAACGCCATCCTTGCGCTGGGGGGCCGCCCCATCATGGCGGAGCACCCGCGGGAGGTGGAGGAGATCACCGCCACCGCCGGTGCGCTGATGCTGAATCTCGGCAACATCACCGACGTGCGGATGGACGCCATGCGCCTTGCCGCCCGGACGGCGGCGGAGCGCGGGGTCCCCATATTGCTGGACGCGGTGGGGGTCGCCTGCTCCCAGCTGCGCCGTGACTACGTCTGCCAGCTGCTGTCGGACGTAACGCCCACGGTCATCAAGGGCAACTATTCCGAGATCAACGCCCTCTGCTGTGCGGACTACCGCGCCTCCGGCGTGGATGCCGACGGTGCGCTGGACACGCCGTCCATGGATCGTGCCGCCGCCGCGCTGGCGCACCGCCACGGCGCGGTGCTCCTTGCCAGCGGCAGGGTGGACGTTATCACCGACGGCACGCGCCTCGTCCACAGTAATAACGGCACGCCCCGGCTCTCCGGTGTCACCGGCACCGGCTGTATGCTGGGCGCGCTGACGGCGGCCTGCCTCTCCGTGTCTCCCGACATGGACGGTGCCGCCGCTGCCTGCGCCGTGCTGGGTATCTGCGGTCAGCTGGCGGAGACGGAGCGCGGCTCCGGCAGCTTCATGGTGGGGCTGCTGGACGCGCTCTCCACCGTGGACGGCGCGGTCATCGAACGTTATCTGGATAGGGAGGAGATCACCATTGAAGCATCTTGACACCAGCCTGTATTTCATCACCGACAGCACCGGTCTCAGCGAGGAGGAGTTCCTCCGCCGGACGGAGGAAGCACTGCGGGGCGGCGTAACGCTCCTACAGCTGCGGGAGAAGAACCGAACCACCCGGGAGTACCTGTCCCTCGCCGAAAAGGTGCACGCACTGACCCGGCGGTACGGCGTGCCCCTGCTCATCGACGACCGGCTGGACGTAGCCATGGCGGTGGACGCCGAGGGCGTCCATCTGGGGCAGAGCGACCTGCCCATCCACGTGGCGCGGCGCATTCTCGGCGCGGACAAGATCGTGGGAGCCACCGCCAAAACCGTCCCCCAGGCGCGGGAGGCATACGAGCAGGGCGCGGACTATCTGGGCGTGGGAGCCATCTATCCCACCACCACCAAGGTCAAGACCGTCCTCACCTCCACCGATACCCTGCGGGACATCTGCGCCGCCGTCCCCATTCCCGTCAACGCCATCGGCGGTCTGAACAAGACCAATATCCACGTGCTGTGCGGCATCCCCATCGCCGGTATCTGCGTCGTCTCCGCCATTATGAAGGCGGACGACCCCCGGCAGGCGGCCATCGACCTACGTGAGCGGGCGAAGGAGCTGCACATCCTTTAATTCCGAGAGACCGCCCCGGCGCACCGCGCCGGGAGGCTTCCAGCGGCGGATCGGGGGCACCACCTTCCGCCGCTCTATAAAAGTAATGCTGAAACAGGAAAGGAGCAAACCAATGAGAACAGCATTATCCATCGCCGGAAGTGATTCCAGCGGAGGCGCCGGTATCCAGGCAGACATCAAGACCATGTCCGCGCATGGCGTATTCGCCATGACCGCCATCACGGCTCTGACTGCCCAGAACACCACCGGCGTCACAGACATCTTGGATTCCACCCCCGCATTTCTCTCCGCACAGCTGGACGCCGTATTCACCGATATTTTCCCCGACGCGGTCAAGATCGGCATGGTGTCCTCCGCGGAGCTGATCTCCGTCATCGCCCAAAAGCTGCGGCAATACAACGCCCGCCACATCGTGGTGGACCCTGTAATGGTAGCCACCTCCGGCTCCCGATTGCTGCGTGAGGACGCGGTGGAGGCACTGAAAACGGAGCTTCTCCCCTTGGCGGAGGTGGCAACGCCCAACATCCCCGAGGCGGAGATCCTGGCGGATATGCCTATCCGCACTCCGGCGGATATGGAGAATGCCGCCCGCAGCATCAGCGAAAAATACGGCTGCGCCGTGCTGTGCAAGGGCGGACACGACCTGAACGACGCCAACGACCTCCTTTGGAGGGACGGCGCCGGTCACTGGTTCAACGGCCGCCGCATCGACAATCCCAACACCCACGGCACCGGCTGCACCCTGTCCAGTGCCATCGCCTCCAATCTGGCGAAGGGCATGGCGTTGGAGGACGCGGTACGCCGCGCCAAGGAGTACATCTCCGGCGCGCTGGCGGCCATGCTGGATCTGGGACACGGCAGGGGGCCCATGAACCACCTCTTCGATCTGAAGAGCGCGTACATAAAGGGGGCGGAGTGATATGACCTCTGTTTCCACCCGCCTTCACGACGCGGCGGCTCCCGTCTGGGAGGCGTGCCTGCGCCACCCCTTCGTCACCGGCATCGGTGACGGCACACTGGATATGGAGAAGTTCCGGTACTTCATGCTACAGGACTATCTCTATCTTTTCGACTACGCCCGCGTGTTCGCACTGGGCGTGGTGAAGGCGCGGGACCCGGAGCTGATGCGGGTCTTTGCCGCCAACGTGGACGCCATTCTGGGCGGTGAGATGAAGATCCACCGCGCCTATATGAAGCGTCTCGACATCACGGAGGAGCAGGTATTTTCCGTAAAGCCTGCCCTTGCGAACCTCTCTTATACGAACTATATGCTCTCCGTCGCCTACGCCGGTACCCCCATGGAGATCGTAGCATCCATTCTGGCGTGCTCGTGGAGCTACGCCGAGATCGGGCAGGCACTGGCCGCCATCCCCGGCGCGGCGGAGCACCCCTTCTACGGCGAGTGGATACGGGGCTACGCCTCCGAGGAGTACGCCGCCACCAATCAGGCACTGATCGAGCTGATGGACACGCTGGCGGCGGACGCCACCGAGTCGCAGCTTGCCTATCTGACGGATGTGTTTGTCAATTGCAGCCGGTACGAGCTGGGCTTCTGGGACATGGCATGGGAAGTGCAGCCATGAGTATTCTCCGCTTCGACAACGTCTCCTACCAGTACCCTGGCGAGAGCTTCGACATCATCGACCGTCTCTCCTTTTCCGTGGAGCCGGGGTCGTTCCACTGCATCGTGGGCGTCAGCGGCTGCGGCAAGAGCACCATTTTCCGGCTCATCAACGGTCTGCTGCCGCCCAAAGCCGGCACCATCTCCGTCAATGAAAAGCCCATCACGGCGCGGGAGCACTACTGCGGCTATATGCCCCAGAAGGATATGCTGTTCCCGTGGCGCACCGTCGGCGAAAATCTGGCACTCCCGCTGGAGATACAGCGCAGGCACACCAAGGCGCAGCAGCGTGAGCTGATCGACGCGGCACTGGCGGATGTGGGACTGGACGGCTGCCGGGACAAGCGTCCGGACGAGCTTTCCGGCGGTATGCGCCAGCGGGCGGCGTTCGCCCGCACCATGCTCACCGGCAGCGACCTTCTGCTGCTGGACGAACCGTTCTCCGCGCTGGACTTCCTGACCCGCATCTCTATGCAGGAGTGGCTGCTGGAGCAGTGGCAGCGTCACAGGAAAACCATCCTGTTCATCACCCACGACGTGGAGGAGGCGATCTTCCTGTCCTCCAGCGTGCTGGTGGTGGAGAAAACGCCCATCCACGCCCTGCGGGAGATCCCCGTCCCCATGACCTATCCCCGCACCCGGCAGGATCTCATCCGCCCGGAGGTGGCGGCACTGCGGGAGCAGCTGGTGGAAATGCTGAGAAAGCAGGTGACGGAATGAAAAAAGCCTGTAAAAGCAACCTCCCGGCACTGATCTTCCTGTTCGCGCTGCTGATTCTCTGGCAGCTGGGAGCCATGAAGGTCAACGCGGCGTACATCCTGCCCACCCCCGTCCAGATCTTACAGCGGCTGTGGCAGCTGCGGGCGGCACTGTTCACCGTCCACCTGCCCGCCACCATGACAGTCACGGCGGTGGGACTGGCGATCTCGCTGGTGCTGGGTCTGGGGCTTGCCGTTCTGATGGATGCCAGCCCCTTCTGCCGCAAGGCGATCTACCCCGTGGTGGTGGCGTCCCAGACCATCCCCACCACCGCCATTGCGCCGTTGTTCGTGCTGTGGTTCGGCTACGGCATCTGGAGCAAGGTGCTGGTGACGGTGCTCATCACGTTTTTCCCCATCACCATCACCGTCTACGACGGTCTGCAATCCGCCAAGGTGGAGATGATGGAGCTGCTGCTGACCTACGGTGCCGCCAAGCGGGACATCTTCTTCAAGATCAAGGTGCCTTGCACGCTGCCGTACTTCTTCTCCGCCATCAAAATGGCGATCCCCATGAGCATCATCGGCGCGGCCATCGGCGAATGGCTGGGCGCACAGAGCGGCTTGGGCTATTTCTCCCGCCGCATGATGACCCAGCTGGACGGCGCGGGTGTCTTTGCCCCCATCGTCCTGCTGTCCGCTGTGGCGATGGCGGCGGTGGCTCTGGTGGCACTGCTGGAGAAAAAGGTCGTCCGCTGGCGGGGCGAATTCTAAAAAATAAAAAATAAGAGAGGTATATAAAGATGAAACGTATCGTATCCATGCTGCTGACCTGTGTGCTGCTGCTGTGCTGCGTCAGCGGCTGCGGCGCGAAAAACAACGACAATAACACCACCACCGGCGATCTGAAGGAGCTGGACGTGGTGCTGGACTGGTATCCCAACGCCCTCCACGCCTTTATGTATGTCGCCATCGACAAGGGCTACTACGCCGACGAGGGCTTGAAGGTCAACATCCGCTTCCCCTCCAACGCCAACGACGCCATCTCCCTTGTGGCGGCGGGACAGGCGGACATCGGTCTGTACTACCAGCAGGATGTCATTCAGGCTCGCGCTGAACAGAATGTCCCCGTGAAGTCCATCGGAGCCGTGGTGCAGGCGCCTCTGAACATCGTCCTGTCCCTGAAGGATAAGAACATCACCGGAGCCAAGGATCTGGTGGGCAAGACCATCGGCTACGCCGGCACGGAGCTGTCCGAGGCACTGATCCGCAGCATCATGGCAAACGTGGGTGCCGATTACAGCGATGTCACCATGATCGACGTGGGCTTTGACCTGATGAGCAGCATGACCACCGGCAACGTGGACGCCACCATCGGCTGCCTTGTGAACCACGAGGTGCCCCAGATGGAGGAGGAGGGCTTCGAGGTCAACTGGTTCGATCTGGACGACTACGGCGTACCCTCCTACTATGAGGGCGTGTTCCTGGCCAACGACGACGCCATCGCCAACGACAGCGAGACGCTCTCCGCCTTCCTGCGCGCCTCCGCCAAGGGCTTTGCCGACATGAAGGCGGATCCGGAGGAGGCACTGCGTATCCTGCTGGCGAACCAGAACGAGGAGAACTTCCCCCTGTCCGAGACGGTGGAGCGCAAGAGCATGGCGACGCTGCTGCCCCTGATGGAGACGGCGGACGCCGCGTTCCTCAGCCAGTCCGACGAGTGCTGGCAGGAGAACATCGACTGGATGCTGGCGCAGAACCTGATCGCCAAGGCTCCCGCGCTGGACGATGTCCGCGTCGATCTCACCTTCTGACAACATACACAAAAGCGGCACCCGCAGGGTGCCGCTTTCTCCGTCCTCCCGTTTCCCAAATTTCCCCCTTGACAAACGGAAAAACTGCGTATAATCCAAATTGAACACCGTTCACAAATGAGAGGTATACCATGAAAGTAAAACGGAACACACTATTGCTCATCGCCTGCCTTGTGTGGAGCGCGGCGGGTTTCAACATCCTCCGCATCGGCTTGCAGGCTTTTTACAGCGGCTTCAGAGCTGGAACGTATTCACCAGCAGCACCAACGCCAGCCCGTAGTACGTCACCACCGCAACCAAGTCGTTCACCGTGGTGATCAGCGGGCCGGAGGCGACCGCCGGATCGATGTGTACCCGGTGGAACAGCATGGGGATCACCGTCCCCACAAGGCTGGAGATCACCATGGCGACCACCAGCGACACGCCCACGCACCCGGAGATAAGGAACGACGCACCCCATGCGTACCCCTTGCACAGATGGATATAGACCCCCAAAAAGGCGAGAGCCATCACGCCCAGGAACCCGCCGTTGAGCAGCCCCACCCGCATCTCTTTCCACAGGAGGGACAGCTCCTCCCTCCAGTCCAGCTTCTCGTCCATGAGCACGCGGATGGTTACCGCCAGCGACTGTGTGCCCACATTTCCCGCCATGTCCAGCACCAGCGACTGGAAGCAGATCACGATGGGCAGCACCGCCACCACCGACTCGAATACCCCCACCACCGAGGAGACGCCCATGCCGAGAAACAGCAGCGCGATCAGCCACGGCAGCCGCTTTTTCACGCTGACGGACACCGGCTCCCGCAGATCCTCCTCCGAGGTCAGACCGCCCAGCTTCGCGTAGTCGTCGCCCATGGCGTCGTCCACCAGCTCCACCAGCTCCTGCGCCGTCAGCACACCGGCGATGGTGCCGTCGTCCGACAGCACCGGCAGGGAATCCTCCTCATACTCGGCGATCCGATCCATGCAGTCCTCGATCTTCTCATGCACCAGCACATAGGGGTACCCCCGCCGGATCACGTCCTCCAGCGGCTCGTTCTCCCGTGCGATGATCAAGTCTTTCAGATCAATAGCACCGGCGAAAACGCCCTTGCTGTCCACCACGTACAGCGTGGAGATATTGTCGTGCTCCCCGGCCTGCCGCACCAGCTCACTCATGGCGCCGCGAATGGTCAGCGTGTCCGGGATGCACACGAAATTGCTGCTCATGCGGCTTCCGATCTCCTCCTCCCGGAAGGTCAGCAGCCGCTCCACATCCTCCCGTACCTCCTTGTCCAGATGCGCCGCCAGCCCCTTTTTCTTCTCCTCCGGCAGCTCCTGCAAAATATCCAGCGCGTCCGCCGCGTCCATGCCGGAGACGATCTCCGCCGCCAACGTATCCGGCAGCGTCTCCAAGCAGAGGGCGGCGTGGTCGAGATAGGGAAACACCTCCGCCAGCGTCTGCGGGTCTGACCGCCGGAACAGCTGCTCCCGCTCCTGCTCCGTCAAAAGCGCGGCGGCCTTCGCCACGTCTCTCTCGTGGTACCGCTTCACCAGCTCTGCCAGCGTCGCGCCGCCCTGCGCGGCGTGGGTGATCCTCGTGATCTCCAAGGCGAGATCGTTTCTTTTGTTCCTGTTCATCATGTCTGTGTCCTCCTTTGGCTCTAAAAATGGGCGCAAAAATGCACCGCTTTGGGAGATAGTTGCCACAGCAGAACGACTCCAACGCGGTGCACGAGAACACGATAAATCAGAATGTGGTTACTCCAAGCCCATGGACAGCCACATTCCGCATCCATATTTCACTGCACCGCATGACCGGCTTCGTCCTGTACTTCCGCAGCTATCCATGAACGTTCACCTCCATAAAAACAGACTAAATCGGGTCGTTTTCCGACCACCCAACAACATAGCAGACCCCGCCTCGTTTGTCAATACTTTTTCCCCGCCCATGAGATGATTGTGGCGTTTTCCCTGAAAACGTGCTATACTCACGGTATCCGACAGCGGAAAGGAGCACATCCCATGAAGAGAACCGTCCTTTACCACGCCCCGATGGGCGACTTGAAGATCACCTGTGAAAACGGCGCGGTCACGGAGCTGCGCCGCGTCGCCGCCCCTGTCGTTGAGACGCTGCCCGACGCTCTGACGGCGCAGGTGTGCCGCCAGCTGGACGAGTATTTCGCCGGCACGCGCCGCGCCTTCGACTTTCCCTGCCGCCTCCGCGGCACCCCTTTTCAGAGGAAGGTCTGGGCGGCACTGTGCCGCATCCCCTACGGTGAGACCCGGACGTACAAGCAGATCGCCGAGGCAGTCGGCAGCCCCAAGGCGTGCCGCGCCGTGGGCATGGCGAACCACGCCAACCCTATCTGCATCGCCGTGCCCTGCCACCGCGTGATCGGCACGAACGGCACGCTGACGGGCTACGGCGGCGGACTGGACATGAAAGCCGCCCTCCTCCGCCTCGAAAAAAACTGATCGCCCCGCCCCCACGCTTCGACGCTTCGACCTGCCTTGCTGCTGTTATTGCCACGCCAGTCCGCAGACTGGCGTGGCAATCCGCGTCCCCCGTCCCCACGCCGCAGGCGCGGAAATTATTCATTATTTATTGCCCCCGCCGTCCGGCGGGGGGCTTTGCTGAAAAAATTCCCCGCCGGC
>OHJK01001788.1_pt1 | contig 10055 bp, 10 predicted proteins | sample 1568541 | NCBI WGS metagenome assembly OHJK01 (sample SAMEA3879535, study PRJEB24766) | human gut metagenome | biome: human-associated habitat; feature: feces | place: USA | collected 1985/1987
TGTTTTAGTATATATGTTTCATAGGTTTTTGACAAGTGAAAATTACATTTTTATATAATTTTAACCACGAGCATTTTTTTATGTAAACTTATTAACATTTGAACAAAGCACAATTCCAAAATATCTGATTATACTGTTTGATGAGGCAACTTATATTCGTAAACCGTAAATTCCTTTGAAATACCGAAATTAAAGCATCATAAGCTGTACTATTCACACCGGCTTTGATTGCAATAACAAAATGCCAGCCAAAACGGTGTTTCACAAATAGAACCCCCACCAACACAGAAAATACAAAAACTCCGCAACTGCAACAGTTGCGGAGTAATTTGTGCGATTTGTGTTTGTGATTGGTGCTTGACAGTAAACCAAAAAATTAACGTTTGGAGAACTGAGGTGCGCGTCTTGCTGCTTTCAGACCCGGTTTCTTTCTTTCTTTCATACGAGGGTCTCTTGTCAGGAAGCCTGCTTTTTTCAGTGCAGGACGGAATTCAGCGTCAACTTTCAGCAGTGCGCGAGCAATGCCGTGACGGATAGCACCAGCTTGGCCGGAAATGCCGCCGCCGTTTACGTTAACGAGTACGTCATATTTGCCTTTGGTTTCGGTAACTTCGAGCGGTTGGTTAACAATCAGCTCTAAGGTTTTCAGACCAAAGTATTTGTTCAATTCACGGTCGTTGATAACGATGTTGCCTTCACCCGGAACCAGGCGAACGCGAGCAACAGAAGATTTACGACGACCAGTTGCGTTATAAGTAACTACTGCCATTTATTTGTTCCCTCCCGGATATTATCTAACGTTGATTTCCATTACTTCAGGTTTTTGAGCTGCATGCGGATGTTCGCTGCCAGCATATACATGAAGTTTGGAGAAAATTTGAGCGCCGAGGCTGTTGTGCGGAATCATGCCTTTAACAGCGAGCTCTACCATTTTTACAGGGTTTTTCTTCAGCATGTCGCCAGCTTTTACATAGCTGTCGCCGCCGAGATAACCGGAATGACGGAAATAAATTTTGTGAGTCAGTTTTTTGCCGGTCAGAACAACCTTATCTGCATTGATAATGATTACGTGATCACCGGTGTCCATGTGCGGGGTAAAGGTCGGTTTGTGTTTACCGCGCAGGACTTTTGCAACCTCTGCAGCCAGGCGGCCCAGAGTTTTATCAGCTGCGTCAACAACGTACCATTTGTGTTCGATGTTAGACGGATTAGCCATAAAAGATTTCATCGCTTGTGTCCCTCCTAGATATTTTCCAAATATACAGTTCGTTGCGATCTTCTCACCGTATTTCGGGGCTAGTGAAATCAAGCGGAAAATCACGTAGATATATTATACGCAACTTAAGAGTTTAAGTCAAGTATTTTTGTTAAAATTTTAGCATTTTCCAAGAGTTTTTCCCTTAAAGCTGCGGATACTCCCGATAACCTACCTCTGCCAGGTATAATCCCTGTGCCGGAGCAGGCTCGTTCAGGAATTCACAGCGCTGTGCCGTCAGCTCGGCGGCAAAATCCTGCACCGTACGCTTGCCCATTCCCACCTGCACCAGGGACCAGACTATGTTGCGTACCATGTGATACAAAAAGCCGTCACCGCTGATGCAGAAAAGAATCTCTTCGCCCTGCTGCTGCCACTTGGCAGCATAAATGGTTTTTATCGGCGAAGTATCTACGCTGCCGCTGCTGCGGAAGGCACTGAAATCATGTGTTCCCAACAGCAGCTCCGCTGCCTCGTTCATAGCCTTCACCTCAAGCTGCTGACGCAGCTGCCAGGCATAACGCACCATAAAGGGATTGACGTGCTCATTGACAAGCAGCTTGTAATGATATGTCTTCCACTGTGCGCTGAAGCGCGCATGGAAGCCTTCCGGCATCTCCTCAGCGCTCACCACCACGATATCCTCCGGCAGCAGGCTTGCCGCCGCACGCACCAGATTAGCACAGGGAATGCGTCCGTTCGTAGTAAAGGTCACCGTCTGCGCCAAAGCATGCACCCCGGCATCCGTGCGCCCACTGCCTGCAGTTACTACAGGTTCGCCGCACAGCATAGTCAACGCTTCTTCCAAAACATTTTGCACAGTCTGCACGTTCTTCTGCTTCTGAAAGCCATGATAGGCACTGCCGTCATAGGCTACAACCAGCTTTATTGTACGCATACATTCCCCCAGCGCAGTACTGCGAGGCCAACCGCCAGTATAATAATCAAAGCAAAGGCCAGGTAATCGCGGCCGGCATATACCAGCTCATGCATACGTGTACGTCCTTCGCCACCACGATAGCAGCGTGCTTCCATAGCCACAGCCAGTTCATCGGCACGGCGGAAGGCACTGATAAACAGCGGCACCAGCAAAGGCAGCATATTTTTCATTCTCTGGAAGATATTACCGCTGGCAAAATCAGCGCCACGAGAGGTCTGCGCCTTCATAATACGGTCCGTTTCATCTAATAATGTAGGAATAAAGCGCAAAGCAATGGTCATCATCATAGCCAGCTCATGCGCAGGAACACCCAGCTTTTTGAACGGACGCAGCAGATTTTCAATACCGTCAGTCAGTACAATCGGTGATGTCGTAAAGGTCAGCACTGAAGAAAACAACAGCAACAGAATCAGGCGTACCGCCATCTTTACGCCCATGTCAATGCCTTCGGCAGTTACGCTCAAGAACTTCCAGGTAAAGACAATATGCTCACCGGGAGCGGTAAACATATGGATCAGCATCGTGAGAATAACAATAATCCAGATAGGCTTCAGAGATTTGAAGACCAGCATCCACGGTACTCTTGAAATAAGAATCACCACAGCTGCAAAGGCGGTCAGAATGCCGTAGGCTAACGGCGTTACTGCAAAGAAAATAGCAATGATATAAATCAAGGTAGCCAACAGCTTAGTACGCGGATCAAGCTTATGGATAAAGGAGTTACCGGGGAAATATTGTCCTAAGGTTATATCTGTCAGCATTATTTCCACCCCTTTGCTTGCTTAATCGCCTTAACCAGGCTCATATCGTCCTTAATATTCTCTTTCACGGCCAGGCCGTTTTTGCGCAGTAAATCCGCCAGCTTGTAAACCTGCGGCACATCTACGCCAACCTTGACCAGCTCATCGGCATGCTGCTTGAAAATATCTGCGGGAGTACCGTCGAACAGCACCTTGCCGGCGTTGATAACCAGCAGGCGATCAGCATATTTTACTGCCTCCTCCATGCTGTGCGTTACCAAAACAATGGCAATACCGCGGCTCTTGTGCAGCGACATGATTTCCTTGAATACGGCATTGCGGCTGCGTGGGTCCAAGCCTGCGGAAGGCTCGTCCAAAACCAGATAATCCGGGTTCATCGCAACTACGCCGGCAATAGCTACACGGCGCATCTGGCCGCCGCTCAGCTGAAAGGGAGAGCGCTGCGCATAGGTATCATAATCCAGGCCGACGAAGTCCATAGCCTCACGCACCTGCTTTTCTACCTCGTCCTCGGCAAAGCCTTTATTGCGCGGGCCGAAGGCGATATCCTCAAAAACAGTTTCCGCAAACAGCTGATGCTCGGGATACTGAAATACCATGCCAACCTGCTGGCGTGCAGTCTTGGCCTCCGCACCCTTGGCAGTAATATCAATGCCATCAATGCTTGCGCTGCCCTTATCAGGCTTCAGCAAGCCGTTTAAATGCTGTACTAAGGTAGACTTGCCGCTGCCGGTGTGTCCTATAATGGCAACTATTTCGCCCTTGGAAATCTCCAACGACACATCATTGAGCGCCAGGCGTTCAAACGGCGTGCCCTTGGAATATGTATGATATATATTAGAAAGTTTTATTGACATAATGCCTGCGCCAGCTCCTCATCTGTAATAATATCCTGCGGCAGCTTTACACCGCTTTTGCGCAGCTCGCTGGCTACCTTCGCTGCCAGCGGAGCCTCCAGTCCCAAGGCCTCCAGCTCATCCACTCTGCTGAAAACCTCACGCGGAGTACCCATAAATCTGATATGACCTTTTTCCATAACAACTACGCGGTCGGCAGCCAATGCCTCGACCATGTAATGCGTAATATAAACTATAGTCATCTTCTTTTCTTCATTAAGCTTGCGTACAGTGCCGACGATTTCCTTGCGTCCCTGCGGATCGAGCATAGCAGTCGGCTCGTCCAACACAATGCATTCCGGCTGCAGCGCCAAAATGCCTGCTATAGCTACGCGCTGCTTTTGGCCACCGCTAAGAAGATGCGGTGCATGCTTGGCATATTCCGTCATACCTACTGCAGCTAACGAATCTGCTACACGCTGCGGTATTTCCGGTCCCGGTACGCCGATATTTTCCGGGCCGAAGGCCACGTCCTCCTCCACAATAGCCGCAACTATCTGGTTATCGGGATTTTGAAATACCATGCCCACCTTTTGGCGGATATCCCACATTTTGCTTTCATCATCAGTGTCCATACCATCTACCAGCACGGTGCCGTCGGTCGGCAGCAGCAAAGCATTCAAATGACGTGCCAGCGTAGATTTACCGCTGCCGTTAGCGCCGATAACAGTAACAAATTCGCCCTGCTTAATCTCCAGGCTTACGCCATCCAGTGCTCTTACCTCATTGCCATCAGCATCTGTATAGTAATGCTTCAAATTCTTTATACTAATCACAACAGTGCCTCCATCATAAATTCGTGTACTTACTAATTATATACGTGATAAAAAGATTAGTCAACCTTCTTTTATTGCAAGGTTAACCATAATGCTAAAAAAGTAAACCATAAACGCTAAAGCACGTTTACGGCTTATTTTTATAAATCAAAACGTTCAATTTTAATGCCAACAAAGCAAGACGAGCTTTAGAAAACGAGAAAACAGCCTGCAGGGGATATTGCAGGCTGTTTCTCTTAGGAAAGCTGTTTATGATGAATTTGATGGGAAGGGTGTAGCAACTTCTTGCTACACTCATAGTATACTACAACGCTGTGACAGAGCAAGGGCAAAGTTTTGAAGAAAACGTGAATAAAATCCTTGCATAAACTGTTCTTGAATTAAAAATTAACGCTTATTTATCCGTAATCTGTGCTCCAAACGGCAGCAGTGCCAGCTTAGCCAGCTTAAAATGCTGCATACCGAAGGGAATGCCGATAATCGTGCAGCACAAAATCACAGCAAAAACAGCATGCGTAATTGCCAGCTCGATACCACCGAAAATCAGCCAAAAAATATTTAACAGCAATGAGGTTGTTTCGCCGCTCAAAACTACGTCCTTACCAAAGGGGAAGAAGCTCAAGCGTCCCAGCTTAAAGCACTGCAGCCCGACAGGAATACCGATAATTGTCAAACACCACACAAGACCTACCAGATACCAGATAATGCCTGCTAAAATACCGCCAAATAAAAACCAGATAATATTACCGATAATGCTCATTGCACACTTCCTTTCATCTACTGATACTGACAAACCAACCGGCACACCGAAAAATATACACGTAATTGGTTACTGATACATTTGATTTAAAAGATTGTAAGTAATCTCTCTAAGGCTAGTTTAGCATACCGCTAACTTTTGTGCAAGCGCAAAGGCAAGCGGCACTGTGGGAACTCTGGGGAGAGTCTCACAGTGCCGCTGCCTATATAAAATTAATTGGGAAAACTTAATGATTGGTTTCTTCGGCTAATTTTGCCGGAACCAGCTCAGATTCTTCCTTGAGATGTTGTTGATATGCTTTAGTTTCAGCAACAACTACGCCGGAAAGAGCAACCAGAGCAATCAGGTTAGGCAGAGCCATCAGACCGTTAACGATATCGGACATAACCCAGATTTCTTCCAGCTTCAGGAACGGGCCAACAGCTACAAGAATAATGAAACCGATGCGATACGGAAGAATTGCTTTAACACCCATCAGATATTCTACGCAACGTTCGCCGTAGTAGTTCCAGCCAAGGATAGTAGTGAAGGCGAAGAGCACCAGGCCAACCAACAGTAACCAAGTACCAAAGGCAGGGAATGCAGAGCTGAAGGCTGCATTAGTCATGGCAGCACCGTTGAGATCGCCGTTCCAAACGCCGGTAACAATCAAGGACAAACCGGTCATGGTGCAGATGATGATAGTATCAATGAAGGTACCGGTCATGGAAACCAGACCTTGTTCAGCAGGCCAATGAGTTTTTGCTGCAGCTGCTACGATAGGAGCAGAGCCTAAGCCGGATTCGTTGGAGAATACGCCGCGGGCAACACCATTACGCATCGCCAGCATAACAGTTGCACCAAGGAAGCCGCCCTGTGCAGCAGTAGTAGTGAAGGCACTTTCAATAACCAGTGCGATAGCGCCCGGAACCTGGTCCGCAAAGCTAACTAAAATGCCCAAGGTAGTAAAGAAGTAAATTACTGCCATGCCGGGAACAACCTTAGAAGAAACATTAGAGATAGATTTCAGACCGCCGATGGTTACAGCAGCAACCAATACAGTAAGAGCAATACCGGTGTAGATAACCGGGATACCAACAGAGATTTTGGTAATCTCAACAATGGAGTTTACCTGAGCAAAGGTACCTACGCCGAAGTATGCGCACATGATACCGAAAATACAGAACATCATAGCCAATGGTTTATATTGCTTGCCAAGGCCGTTTTGAATGTAATACATCGGACCGCCGGAGATATTGCCGTTAGCGTCGACAGTACGATATTTTACAGCCAGCAGGCATTCTGCATATTTGGTTGCCATACCGAAGAAGGCAGCCAGCCACATCCAGAACAATGCACCGGGGCCACCGGCCTTAATTGCGGTAGCAACACCGACAATGTTACCGGTACCAACAGTTGCAGCAAGTGCAGTACACAGAGCTTTAAAGCTGTTTACATCACCGTGACCATCATTCTTGGCACAGAAGATCAGCTTCAATGCCTGCGGCAGTTTCAATACCTGCAGCAAGCCTAAACGAATAGTCAGCATAATGCCGGTACCTACAAGCAGCACCAGTAGCGGCGGACCCCAGACAAACGAATCAATTGCATTCAATGTTTCCAACATGATGATTTCCCCTCTCATTTTCAAAGTTCCCTAAGTAAATAAAAAGCCGGAGTATGATTATCTGATACTCCGGTTTGTCAGCGGCCCTGATAGCTATGCTATAATTGTTGTTTTGCTCCGTCCACTGGCCTGAGAGATAAGGATGTGTATACGCACATCTTTGCACCTTCGGCGCCCATTTAAGGGACTCTCCAGAGTTGTGTCTGTACACGGTTCTTGCTTTTTATAAGCACCTGAGAGTTTTGCTCCTTCGGTAGGCATTGCCTTCTCCTATGTACTTCATCCACTCATTATTTACTTATGTATCTGATTATAACACATATTAAACAAAATTCAAGAGCTTACAGCAATGTATACACGCATACATGCAAAACTGTAAACTAAAGTATGTTTATTGATTTTTTAATAATAAAACGGCGCTGTGGGAACTCTGGGGAGAGTCGCACAACGCCGCTTTGCTATATAAAGATGAAATACTAGGCTTACTTATTTATTCTTTTCTTCAGCCAGATGCTTCTGATAAGCCTTGGTTTCGGCAACAACTACGCCGGACAAAGCAATCAGAGCAATTAAGTTAGGAATAGCCATCAGGCCGTTAACAATATCCGCCAAAACCCAAATCTCTTCCAGCTTCAGGAAAGGACCGCAGGCAATCAGGCAGATGAAGATGATGCGGTACGGCAGAATTGCCTTTACGCCCATCAGATATTCTACACAGCGTTCACCGTAGTAGTTCCAGCCAAGGATAGTGGTGAAAGCAAAGAGTACAAGGCCAACCAACAGCAGAATGCTGCCAAATGCAGGGAACGCCATGGTGAAGGCAGATTCAGTCATTGCAGCACCGTTCAGAGGTCCGCACCATACACCGCTGACAACCAGAGACAAGCCGGTCAGAGTACAAATAACAATAGTATCAATAAAGGTACCGGTCATAGAAATCAAGCCTTGCTCTGCAGCCCATTTGGTTTTAGCAGCAGCAGCAACGATAGGAGCAGAACCTAAGCCGGATTCATTGGAGAATACGCCGCGGGCAACACCACTGCGCATTGCCAGCATAACAGTAGCACCGAGGAAACCGCCTTGAGCAGCAGTCGGAGTGAAAGCAGAATTCAGTACAGTTGCGATTGCATCAGGAACCTGATCTGCAAACACAATCATGATACCAACAGTAGTCAGGAAGTACAGCAGAGCCATAGCAGGAACTACCTTTGCAGCAACAGTTGCGATGGATTTCAGACCGCCGATGGTTACAGCGGCAACAACAACAGTCAGAGCAATACCGGTGTAAACAACAGGAATACCTGCAGAAATCTGGGTAATTTCAACAATGGAGTTTACCTGAGCAAAGGTACCGATACCAAAGTATGCGCACAGAACACCGAATATAGCAAACATAACAGCCAGCGGTTTGTATTTTTTGCCAAGACCATTTTCAATGTAGTACATCGGGCCACCGGAAATATTGCCGTTAGCATCGACAGTACGGTATTTTACAGCCAGCAGACATTCGGAATATTTGGTTGCCATACCGAAGAAGGCTGCCATCCACATCCAGAACAAAGCGCCCGGGCCACCTGCTTTAATTGCAGTTGCAACACCAACGATGTTACCGGTACCAACAGTTGCAGCCAGTGCGGTACACAATGCTTTAAAGCTGTTTACGTCACCACTGCCATCGTTCTTGGCACTGAAGATCAGGCCCAAAGCCTGTGGCAGCTTGAAAACCTGCAGCAACTTCAGACGGAAGGTCAGCAGAATACCGGTACCAACCAAAAGTACCAGAAGCGGCGGACCCCAGACAAACGCATCAATTTCATTCAAAATTTCCAACATGATTCAAACATCTCCCTTTAAATTCCCATTAATTACTTATAAGCAAATAAAAAACCGGAGTATACAAAAAATACTCCGGTAAAAGTCAATGACATATGATAGGCAATAGCGCCATCACATAAGCTTTGCTCTGTCCACTGGCCTGAGAGATAAGGACGTTTCTGAATTTCAGAATACATCTTTGCACCTTCGGCGCCCATTTAAGGGACTCTCCAGAGTTGTGTCAGCATACGGTTCCTGCTTAAAATTAAGCACCTGAGAGTTTTGCTCCTTCGGTAGGCAGTGCCTTCTCCCATATACATCATCCACTCGTTATTTACTTATGTACGCTATTATAACACACTTTTTGAAGAACGCAAGCCTTTTTTCAAAATTTTTTTATGTATACACGAATACATAAAGGAGTGTAACTTTTGAAGCAAATCACCTGCCGTTTTCATCAGCAAAGCTACGCTCACTTAAAAGATAACAGGGTACAGCAATAAGCTGTGCCGCAACAGAAACAATGATGAAGGTATTCAATGAATAATCATAAACAGCTCCCAACAGCCAGCTGCCCAAAAACCACGCTAAGCCAAAGAAAAATTCGAACGCACCGTAGCTGCTGGCACGATGCTCCTTACTGGTCATAGTGGCAACAGCTGCTTTCATAATAGATTCCTGCGCACCCATGCCTACGCCCCACAAAGCAATACCCAGCATAATCATACCCGGTGAAGTCATGCCAAAGGCAAAAAATGCAAAGAAAGCTGAAATAGCCGTAGAAATAACCAGCGCCTTCGTACGCATTTTATCAAACAGCCAGCCAAAGAAAAGCGCCGCAGCCGCATCCACAAGCATTGCGCCTGAATAAAGCAGCGGCAAAGTGCTGTCGTCAAAAAGCTTATTTTTTGCTAAATGCATAGTCACCAACGGGAAATCCACAAAGCCGAAGGCAAAGCAGCTGATGCCCGCAAGATACAAATAAAAGCTTTTCTTGCCAACGAAGCTTTCCTTCTTCTCTACCTTGGCTTCCGGCTCAAAGGCTTCCGGATTCGGGAAACGGCTTTTAGCGAACAGCAAAAAAGCAATTGTGCAGACAGCAGGCAAAGCCAGAAAAGCAAAGGCTGCATTGTATACCTTGTATTCATCGCCATGCTTATACAGCATCACCGCATAAAGCAGCAATGGGCCGATAAAAGCGCCAAGCTGATCCAACGCTTCCTGTATAGCAAAGCTTTTGCCGACC
>OHJK01001790.1_pt1 | contig 10046 bp, 6 predicted proteins | sample 1568541 | NCBI WGS metagenome assembly OHJK01 (sample SAMEA3879535, study PRJEB24766) | human gut metagenome | biome: human-associated habitat; feature: feces | place: USA | collected 1985/1987
TTTTGTAATCAGAGATATTCAAAGCACTCACTTCCGATATAAATTATTTTTTATAATATAATCGTAAACACTTTTATCAAGCATACCGCTTATCAAATCAAATTCATCAAGGTTATCCCTTATGAATGTTGACGATACGCTTATTACGGGATTTGGCAGAATAACCGCATCTGCTCCCATAGGTTTCAGAACATTCTTGTAGAATTTTTCAAGTTCAGACTTATTTTCATCATCACGGGGAATTGTTATTATTGACGATTTTTCAAATATAATTTTAGGATTTTTCCACCTATCCAGAGTCAGAAACATATCCGCACCCATTATTGTATATAAGTGATCATCAGGATAAATTTCTTTTAGCTGTGTAACAGTTTCGTAGGTGTAGCTTTTTCCCTGTCTTTTAATTTCGATATCGGACACAGAAAAATTTTTCTTTCCCTTGCACGCAAGTTCACACATATTAAGGCGATCGTTTTCGCTTGCAAGGTTCTTGCTTATTTTGTGCGGCGGAACAGCCGTAGGTATCATAATAATACGATCAAGTCCAACACTGTCCATACAATACTCGGCAAGCATTATGTGTCCTTTGTGAACAGGATTAAAAGTTCCGCCGAAAACACCTGTTTTCATAATTACTTCTTTGCCTTTGGAAGCTCGATAACAGGCTCATCATCGTTTCTTCTGTAAAGTACAAATTTTGAACCGATTACCTGAACAACATCCGCAGAACATTTTTCTGCGATAGCTTCGGCAGCTTCTCTTGATGAATATGCACTGTTTTCAAGAACCTTACCTTTTATAATTTCTCTTGCCGTAAGAGCATCGTCTGCCTGTTTGATGATATTATCCGTAATTTCACCCTTGCCAACAATAAGAATTGTATCAATACGATTTGCAAGTCCTCTGAGAAATGCTCTCTGTTTGCTGTTCAACATATATTAATTCCTTTCAAATCAGTTGTTTTTGAAATAGTTTTCAAGTTTAGCTTTAAGTTCTGTCAAAGCCTTTCCTCGATGACTTACGGCATCCTTTTCTTCGGCTGAAAGCTCTGCAAAACTCTTGTCGCCAAACATAAAAATCGGATCATAGCCAAATCCGTCTTTGCCGATTGGCTCATAACCAATTTTACCTTCACAAATACCCTCGGCTGTTATCTTTGAACCATCGGGAAGAATGCAACAGATTGAAGAAGTGAAGTGAGCAGAACGCTTGTCATCATCGACATTTTTCATCTCATCAAGAAGTTTAATGTATCTTTCTTCATCTGTCAAGCCTTCACCGCCATAGCGAGCCGTGTAAACGCCGGGTCTGCCGTCAAGAGCGTCAACACACAAACCCGAATCATCGGCAACAGCCGGAAGTCCCGTTTTTAAATAAGCCGCATTAGCTTTGAGAAAAGCGTTTTCGGCAAAAGTAGTTCCGTTCTCCTCTACATCATCAAGAGTTATTCCCTCTTCTTTTGGAGTAACCGCATTGATTCCGAGCGGATTAAGTATTCTTTCAAGCTCGACAAGTTTCTTTTTATTATTGCTCGCAATTATAAACTTCATATTCATCATTCCTTAATGCTGAAAAGTGCGTCTGCAAAAGCATCGGGATTAAACGGCTGTAAATCGTCAATTTGCTCGCCTACACCGATATATTTAACAGGGATGCCAAGACCGTCCTTAATTGCAAGAACTACACCGCCTTTTGCAGTGCCGTCAAGCTTTGTAAGAACAATACCCGTAATTCCGGTTGCCTGTCTGAACTGCTCAGCCTGATTAACCGCATTTTGACCTGTTGTCGCATCAAGAACAAGAAGCTTTTCTTTTGACGCATCCGGAAGCTCACGGTCAATTACACGGTTGATTTTTGCAAGCTCATCCATAAGGTGCTTTTTGTTATGAAGTCTGCCCGCAGTATCACAGATTATTACATCTGCATGTCTTGCCTTTGCGGCTGAAATTGCATCATAAATTACAGCAGCAGGATCACTGCCTTCTTTCTGCTTAATAATTTCGCACTTGCTTCTGTCTGCCCAGATTTCAAGCTGTTCAATTGCGGCAGCTCTGAATGTATCGGCTGCGGCAAGAATAACTTTTTTACCCTCTTTTGAAAGTGCATTTGCAAGTTTACCGATTGTAGTTGTCTTTCCTACACCGTTCACTCCGATTACAAGAATAATTGACGGAGATGTTGCAAGATCAAGTTCTTCACCGCCTCTGAGCATATCGGCAATAATTTCTTTGAGAAGCGAAGTAATTTCAGACGGATCTTTTATACCTTCCTTTTTTACTCTTTCTCTGAGTTCTTTACAAATCTTTTCGGCTGTCGGAACACCTACATCGCCCATAACGAGCAATTCTTCAAGTTCTTCAAAAAGCTCATCGTCAATTTTTGTAAAAGATTTGAGCATTGAGTCAATCTGACCTACAACCGCATCACGAGTTTTTTTCAGTCCCTCTTTAATCTTTTTGAAAAATCCCATATTATCACTGTCCTTATAATTACTTTGAATCTATACCGAGTTTTTCCGCAACTTCGGTTGAACGAAGTTCGAGTAATTTTGAAATGCCCTCATCCTGCATTGTAACACCGTAAAGCACATCGGCTTCTTCCATTGTACCACGGCGATGCGTAATGAGAATAAACTGTGTATTATCTGTCATTCTGCGAAGATATGCGGCAAAACGATAAACATTTACATCATCAAGAGCCGCCTCAATCTCGTCCATTACGCAGAACGGAGCAGGTCTTACTTTCATTATAGCAAAATAAAGTGCAATTGCAACAAGCGCTTTTTCACCGCCTGACAACGCCTCAAGATTTATAACAATCTTACCCGGCGGATGAACAAGAATATCAATTCCGCTTGTCAGAATATTTTCCGGATCCGCAAGCGAAAGTGACGCTGTACCGCCGCCGAAAAGTTCTTTGAAGGTGTAGGTAAAGTTCTTATTAATCTGATCAAAGCTCTCGACAAACACTTCCTTCATCTGCTTTGTGAGGTCAGTAATAAGCTTTTCAATCTCTTTCTTTGACTTTTCAACATCATTTACCTGTGCGCTCATAAATTCATATCTTTCGGAAACTTCTTTGTACTCTTCAATAGCGGATACATTTACATTTCCCAAAGACCTGATTTTTTGTTTAAGCTCGTTAAGTCGCCTCTGCGCCTGTTTTGAGTCATCAATTTCAACAGCACAATCTTCTGCCTCTCGTCTTGTCAGTTCGTATTCTTCCCAAAGCTTTGAGATAATATCATCATACTGCTTCTGAATGTTGATTTTTCTCTCTTCAAGTCTGGCAAGCTCTCTGCCGGAGGTTTCACGCTCTGATGTTTTATCACGCTCAATAGTTCTGATTTCGGCACTGCGTTTTTCAAGCTGTTCTCTGTCAGCATTGATTTTTTCAATAGCTTTTGAGCGTTCGTTCTGATTGGCAATCAACTTTTCAATTTCTGCATTTGTAGAATTTATAAGCTCTGTCTTTTCAAGAATAACACTCTTGATTCTTTCAATCTCTTGATTTAGTTCTGCTTTTCTTTCAAGGTTTTCATTGCCTGTTGATTTTGCAAAAACAATATCCGAATTAAGAGCGTCGATATCCTTTTGCGAAGAAACAATTTCCAGTCGCAGATTCTGTAACTGCAAAGAAATTTCTTCACGCTTTTTTGTAAGCTCTGCTCTGCTGCCCGTAAGTTCATTTACCTTTTCTTCGGCAGCAAGGATTTTCTTATTGAGTTCAACAAGGAGCTGCTTTGCGGAATTTTTATCTTTTTCAAGAGCTTCAATTCTCCGACGACAATTTGTAATTTCATTCATTGAATTTTCAACAGAAGCACCTGCATTGGCAAGTTCATTGTCACAAGCTCTCTTTTCAGCCTCGAGTCTTACAAGGTCTTGTCGAAGATTTGAAAGATCTGCTCTTGAACCGAGAAGCTGAGCCTCAAACGCCGAATATTCACGAGAAATTTCAATACTTCTGTTTTCGGCATCTTTTGATTTCTGTTCAAGGACGGCAGTCTGCTTTTTAAGTGTTTCAATCTCATTTGCTCTGCTGAGAAGTCCTGTGTTTCTGTTAAGCGAACCACCTGTGAGTGAACCGCCGGCATTAACAACCTGACCGTCAAGAGTTACAATTTTAAATCTGTAAGAATATTTCTTAGCAATTGTTGTTGCGCAGTTCAAATCCTCTGCAATCACAATTTTACCGAGTAAGGAATAGAGGATTCCGTTGTATTTATTATCGCATGAACAAAGATTTGCGGCAACCCCTACAAATCCGTAGCAATCTTCAAGACCGTTTTCACGGAGTTCTCTCGGCTTGATTGTGTTAAGCGGAAGAAATGTTGCACGACCGCCGTCAACGGATTTAAGATATCTAATTGCCCGCTTTGCATCCTCATCGGTTTCGGTTACAATGTTCTGCATAGCCGAACCGAGAGCCGTTTCAATTGCAACTCCGTATTCTTTCGGAACTGAAATTACTCGTGAAACAGGACCGCATATTCCATGAACCTTGCCGTGACTTTGAGCATTGACAACTGTTTTTACGCTCTTTGAAAAGCCCTCAAGATTACGCTCAAGATTTTCAAGGAATGAAATTTTTCTCATATGCTCCTTGACATCAAGCATAAGTTTGTTGCTTTCTTCACGGAGTTCGTCTTTTTTCTTTTCTTTTGAAGACAGTTTAAGCTGTAAACCGTCTATTGTATTTTTCAGCGATTCAATTTTTTCTTCTGCAACACCGATTTTATTATCATAATCTTTTGAAATATCGGCAAGTTCTTCAGACTGCGTTTTCTTTTCGTCATTAGATGAAATTAAAGATTCTATTCTTGAATTAAGTTCCGAAACCGTGCTTTCGGCAGTCATCTCGGTAACTCTTGCATCAGCCGACTTTGAAGTAAGAACAGAAAGCTCGGCAGTAATTTCCTGCAAAACATCACCGCTTTTACCTGAAGTCGTATTAATTTCGTTAAGCTGTTCCGAAAGCTCACTGTACTTTTTCTTTTTAGCGATTATATCAGCGTCAAGTTCCGAAATTTCTTTTTCCTTATCGGCAATTCTTTTTACAAGTTCATCCGCATTGACATCAAACTGTGCAATATCATTTTTTATTCTGTCAATATTTTCATTGTTATGCAGAATATCATTCTCCGCAACAGACACAAGAGAACGCTTCTCTGAAATCTGCGATTCAATATCCGTGATTTCGGTTCTGATACTTTCTATTTTAGAAGAATATTCACCGTTTCTTATGTAAATTTCTTCACTTTCGGTCTGAATTTGTTCAAGTGCGGTTTCTGCGTCATCATATTGAGATTTTGCAATTGAAATTTTCTCATCCTGAACCTTTAATTCATTTTGTGAACGGTCAAGAGTTAAAAGCCAGAGTGCAATTTCAAGACCTCTTTTTTCTTCGGAATATTCAAGAAATTTTTGAGCTTTTTCAGACTGCTTTTCAAGAGGACCGACTCTTTCTTCAAGTTCGGTTACAATATCACGAAGTCTTAAAAGGTTGTCCTCCGTACTTTTTAGCTTTCTCTCAGCGTCAATTTTTCTGTATCTGTAGCGAGAAATACCCGCAGCTTCTTCAAAAATTTCTCGTCTGTCCTCACCCTTTGATGAAACAATGCTGTCAATCTTACCCTGACCGATCATTGAATAACCGTCACGACCGAGGCCTGTGTCCATAAAGAGTTCGTTGATGTCTTTAAGACGAACAGCCGCTTTATTGATAAGATATTCGCTTTCGCCGCTTCTGTAGTATCTTCTTGTAACGGCTATGTCATCGCCGTTAAAATCAAGAGCACGGTCTTTGTTGTCGATATTCAGAGTAACTTCGGCATAGCCCTGTCTTTTACGCTTATCTGTTCCGTTAAAGACAACATCTTCCATTTTGGCACAACGAAGGCTCTTCGGTGACTGTTCACCGAGAACCCAGCGGATAGCATCACTGATGTTACTTTTGCCTGAACCGTTAGGACCGACAACCGAGGTGATTCCCTGTTCAAAAGATAATTTAGTTTTATCGGGAAAGGTCTTGAAACCTTGAATTTCCAAAGACTTTAATCGCATCAGCAAGCTCCTATTTTAAATATAATTCATATTTCTGCAAAGAATCGTCAAAACAAACCGAAAAATTATATCCGAGTTCATTCAATTTTTTTACATTACTTCTCTTTTGTCCGAGAAATTTCGACAGAGATTTAGAATTGATAACAACCGTTTTAATTTCATTCAAATCGGGAAAATCTTTTGCTTTTTCGATAAACTTATCATAAAAAAGCTTATTTTCGCACAATTCCTTAAAAGCCGGGTGATAGTTGTCACCGTAGCTGTTATTTACAAGGCTGTCGGAATAATGAAGTCCGAGCCTGATAATTTTTATATTGTTCTTTTCAAAAAGCTCAATCAGCTTTGAACAAAGGTTGACGGACTTTTCAAGACTATACGGTGTGTATTCTCCGTTAAGGTAAAGTTCGGCAAGCTTTGTATCTTTCATAATGACCGTAGGATAGATTCTTACGGTATCGGGATTTATTTTCGCAAATGTTTCGGCTGTGTATAAATCCTTTTGAATATCTGATTTATACAGTCCCGTCATCATCTGCAAGCCAAGTGAAAAGCCATAACTTTTAATAAGCTCTGAGGATTTGAAAACATTTTCAGCGCTATGTCCTCTGTCATTTGCAAGAAGTACATCGTCTGACATAGATTGCGCACCAAGTTCAATTGATGTCACACCATAGCTTTTCAAAATATCAAGAATTTCTTTATCAATATAGTCGGGACGGGTAGAAATTCTTATTCCGCAAAATTCATCTCTGAACTTTTTAGTTGCATCAAGGAGAGATAACATATAGGTTCTGTCAATAGCTGTAAAACTTCCGCCGAAAAATGCAATTTCTGCATTTTTGGTGCGTTCGCCCAAATCAAAAGCCGCTTTACCAAGTGTCTGTTCAACATCAAGGGGAGTCGGCTGATATGCCTGACCTGTTATCTTATTTTGATTGCAAAAACTGCACATATGCAGACAACCGTTGTGCGGAATAAAAATTGATACATTACTGTGTTTAATAACCCATCAGCTCCAAAGCTTCTCTGGCGGCCTGTTGCTCCGCTTCTTTCTTACTTCTTCCGCCGCCTTTGCCGATTACATTACTGTTGAGATGAACTTCAACAACAAAGTGTTTGTTGTGGTCAGGACCGCTTTCACCCACGAGAACATATTCAAGCTGTTCACCGGGATTCTTCTGGATAATCTCCTGCAAGGCGGTTTTATAATCGTTAAGTTTCTTCTTCTTTGAGTTCTTGATTGCAGGAATTACAAAATTAAGAATATGTTTCGACGCAGGATCAATACCACCGTCAATATAAATTGCTGCAATCAAAGCCTCAAAGGCATCCGAAAGAATTGACGGGCGTTCTGCACCGCCGTTGTTTCTTTCGCCTTTACTTAACACAAGGTACTTTCCGAGTTCAATCTGCTTTGCAAATTCAAAAAGAGTTTTCTCGCAGACAAGTGACGCTCTGAGCTTTGTCAATTCGCCTTCGGGAAGTTCGGGACAATGCTTGAAAATATAATCGGAAACAACAATTGAAAGTACTGCATCACCGAGAAATTCAAGTCTTTCATTATATTTTATGTGTTTAGCCTTATGTTCATTTGCATAAGAAGAATGAGTAAGTGCCTCTGTAAGCAAATCTGTATTTTTGAATGTATAGCCGATTCTCTTTTGTAAATCTTCCATTATAAAACTCCTAAAGCAACATTATTTGCAAAAATTAAAGTGATGAAGAGATCGCTTCAATAGCGTTTGCTTTTACATATTCAACAGAAAGTCTGATAGCATTCTTAACTGTAACAGCCTTGGCACTTCCGTGTGCTTTGAACACCGGCTTTGATGCACCGAGAATAGGCGCACCGCCGTATCTGTTGTAATCGAAATGCGTTTTCATATTTTTAAGGTCCTTCATAACAAGACCTGCCGCAAGTTTACCCTTGACGCTGCCCATAAACATATTTTTAATCTGATTCATCATTACAAGAGCAACGCCCTCATATGTTTTGAGAATCAAATTACCTGTAAAGCCGTCACAAACTACAACATCACACACTCCGTTCGGAATATCCCTGCCTTCTACATTTCCGATGAAATTCAAGTTGCTGTTCTGAAGAAGTTCATGCGTATTTCTGTAAAGTTCTGTTCCCTTGTGTTCTTCTGCAAGTCCGACACGGGGGTTTTTGATACCCATAACCTTTTCCATATATATTGAACCCATAACAGCAAACTGATACAGCATTTCGGGACGACACTCAACATTTGCACCGCCGTCCATAAGCATAAAGAATCCGCTTTCAGACGGCATAACAGGAGCAAATGCAGGGCGTTTAATCCCCTTAATTCTTTTTATTGCAAGAGTTGCACCGACACACAATGCACCGCTGTTTCCTGCACTGACAAATGCATCGCCCTTGCCCTCGTTAAGCAAGCGAAGACCTACAGCCATAGAGCTGTCCTTTTTTTCTTTAAGAACAGACTCAGCAGAATCTTCCATTGTGATTTTCTGTGTACAATGACAAATATCAATATTATTCATTGAAAGTGAGTTTTCCGAAAATACATTTTTAATTTTGGTTTCATCACCGGTCAAAGTTACATTTATGTTATATTCGGCAACTGCCTCAACACAGCCTTTGATAATTTCCAATGGAGCGTTATCACCGCCGAATGCATCAACAATTATGTTCATTCCATTCACCTTAAATATCCTTTAAATAATTATCCAAACTTTTCAACGCTCTTGCAGAATAAGCTGCACCACGCTCTTTTTTATCCCTCGGTCGGTTTTCAAGCTCCGGCAAAACTCCGAAGTTTGCACCCATTGGCTGAAACTTTTTAACTGACGAATCAGAGATGTATGCCGAAAGTGCGCCAATCATTGTATCATTTGGTAATGTAATTGTGCTTTTCCCCTCAGCAACTCGACAAGCATTTATACCTGCCATAATTCCCGAAGCTGCGGATTCCATGTATCCTTCAACACCTGTAATCTGACCGGCAAAAAAAAGACTATGATTGTCCTTAACAGAAAAATCGCTGTTAAGTATTCTCGGCGAATCAAGAAAAGTATTTCTGTGCATAACACCATAACGAACAAAATCCGCATTATGAAGTGCAGGAATAAGCGAAAACACTCTCTTTTGTTCGGGGAATTTAAGATTAGTCTGAAATCCTACAAGATTGTACATATTACCGACTTTGTTTTCTTTTCTGAGCTGAAGAACCGCCCAAGGTCTGTGACCTGTCTTTGGATTCACAAGACCGACAGGTTTCATAGGTCCAAAGCGAAGTGTTCCCTCGCCTCTTTGTGCCATTACCTCAACAGGCATACAGCCCTCATACACCTTCGGATTGCTGACATCGCAATCATGCAAAGGAGCTCTTTCTGCAGATATGAGTGCATTGTAGAAGGTTTCATATTCCTCCTTGTTCATCGGACAGTTGATATAATCGTCACCGTCGCCCTTATCGTATCTTGATGCACAAAAAGCGTACTCCATGTCAATACTTTCAGCGGTAACAATAGGAGCGGCGGCATCAAAAAACGAAAGTGAGGAACCGAACATTCCCCTTATATATTCGGCAAGCGGTTCAGAAGTAAGCGGTCCGCTTGCCACAACCGTGATTCCATCTTTCGGAATTTCACAAACTTCTTCTTCGTAAACCTCAATAAGCTCACTGCTCTTTATGCCTTCCGTTGCAAGAGAAGAAAAAATATCTCTGTCAACGGCAAGTGCTCCGCCTGCAGGAACTTTGCAGGCATCTGCACACTTCATAAGGAAAGAATCGAGTCTACGCATTTCTTCTTTCAAAAGCCCTGCGGCGCTTTCAACACGCATAGCTTTAAGAGAATTCGAACAAACAAGTTCAGCGTATTTCTCAGTATGATGAGCAGGCGTTTTTTTATTCGGTTTCATTTCATAAAGATGCACTTTTATTCCGTGAGAGGCAATCTGCATTGCCGCCTCACAACCTGCAAGTCCTGCACCGA
>OHJK01001799.1_pt1 | contig 10022 bp, 10 predicted proteins | sample 1568541 | NCBI WGS metagenome assembly OHJK01 (sample SAMEA3879535, study PRJEB24766) | human gut metagenome | biome: human-associated habitat; feature: feces | place: USA | collected 1985/1987
CGTATGGCGGCGGCCTCCTCAATCGGGTTCAGGCTTTCGCGCTGAAGATTTTCTACAAGAGCTATCTCCTGAATTTCCGCATCGTCAAACTGCTTTACTATTACGGGTACGGTTTTGAAGCCCGCAAGCCTTGCCGCGCGGAAGCGGCGCTCGCCCGCAACAATCGTATATCTTTCCCCGTTTTGGTGCACTATTATGGGCTGCACCATGCCGTGCCGTTTCAGGCTCTCCGCAAGCTCGTTAAGCCTTTCTTCATCGAATGTTTTCCTTGGCTGGTCGGCATTTGTGTCTATCATGTATATGTCCGCCTGCACAACGCCTTCCGGCGGAGTGGCGGTAAAATCGCCAAGCAGCGCGTCCAGCCCGCGCCCAAGCTTCTTCATTGCCATTGCTTATTTCTCCTTTTCCACAAGCTCCCGCGCCAAGGCGTCGTAGGCCTTTGCGCCGACGGATTTAGGATCGTATTTATTGATGGGCATGCCGAAGCTCGGCGCCTCGCCAAGGCGCACGGAGCGGGGAATTATGGTATCGTACACCTTATTTTTGAAGAATTTCTTCACCTCAAGCACCACCTGCTCGGAAAGATTGGTGCGCGCATCGAACATTGTGAGCACAACGCCCTCCACCGCAAGCTTGCTGTTAAGATGCGTGCGCACAAGCTTTACGGTGTTCATAAGGTCGCTCAGACCCTCCAGCGCATAATATTCGCACTGTATGGGCGCAAGCAGCGTATCGGCCGCGGTAAGTGCGTTTATGGTAAGCAATCCCAGCGACGGCGGGCAGTCTATGAAAATATAGTCATAGTTTTTGCGCACCTTGTCCAGCGCGCGCTTCAATACCGTTTCGCGGGCAAGCGTGTTCACAAGCTCCACCTCAGCACCCGAAAGCTCCTTGCGGGCGCATATCAAATCAAGCCCCTCGGTGGGGGTCTTTACGGTGGCCTCGGCCGCGCTCACGCCGTTTATCATAACGTCGTATATGCTGTGCTCCGGTGCGTCCTTATCAACGCCAAGGCCGCTGGTGCAGTTACCCTGCGGGTCAATATCTATGCACAGCACCCTTTTGCCCAGCGCCGCAACGCAGGCGGAAAGGTTAACGGTGGTGGTGGTCTTCCCCACCCCGCCCTTCTGGTTTGCAATGGCTATTATCTTGGACATGCTTTTCTAATCTCCCTCAGCTTTGCTTCGTCCGCCTCTATGTGCAGATCCATAAGTATTTCATCGTAATATTCGCCGTCAACGCAGAATCTCCCGCGGTGGCGGCCTATCTCTTCAAAGCCGAAGCGCTTATACAGCGCGATGGCGCGCTCATTGTCCGCATACACGCCGAGTTCAACGTTTTTAAGCGATGCTTCCTTCGCAAGCTCTATAAGCGTTTCCATTATCGCGGAGCCCACGCCGATGTGCCAATACTTCCTGCGCACGCTCAGCGCAATTTCCCCCGTGTGCGCCAACCTGCGGCGCGGATAACAGCCAAGGCTGAATATGCAGGCAAGCTCGCCGTTTATACGGCCGCCGTACACGCCGCCGCGCTCCTGCTTCAAATTCTCCTCCAATATTAGGCGCTCCTCTTCCTCGCTTATGCCAAGGCCGTTTTCATCCATCAGCAGAAAATGCGTCTCCCCGCCAATTGTTTTAAGATATTCCAGTATTTCCGCCGCGTTTTCGCCCCGCGGGCGGAATATTTGCAGCACGCTGCCATCGCGCAGCACAACGCTTTTTTCCATTGCCAGACATCTCCGTTTTGCGATATTTCCCTATTATTATATAAGATAATTCCTAATAACACAATGACTCAATGCCGCATTGTTTCACGTGAAACATTATAAACGGATAAATTCCGCAAAAAAAGTGATTATAAAGAACGGCTTTGGCATAAAAAAGGCGCCGCGGGGAAAATGGCGGCGCCTGACAACACGGCATGGGCGGCCTTGGGGAGGGAATCGAAGGCAAAGCCCATGCCAAAGATTATATCTTGAGTTTACTTCCCGTCCCGTATCCTTACGGCAGCCTTACTCACGGCGGGAATAAGCGCGGCAATTACGCACAGTATGGTATCCACGCCGATTGTGGTGAAGTTATACATGAACGAATACGCCCACGCGTTGGCGTAGCCCGCCTCCGCAGCGGAATCGGCGAAGAATATCGCCCCGCTGAGCACGCCGCACAGCATGCGGCAGAAGCCGCCAACGCCCGCGCCGAGGGCAAGGCTTTTGGGGAAGAAGCCCGCAAGGCCGAGCACCGTGAAGGAAAGGAAATAATCCAGCACAAACTGAACGGGATGCACAACGTACGCGCCCTGCACCACCTGCAAAAGGCTATACGCAAAGCCCGCCAGCAGGCCGGCCGCGGGGCCGTACATCCACGCGAACACGAATATGGGCAGCATGGAGAACAGCGTTATGCTGCCGCCCATGGGCATGGAGAACAGCTTGATATAGCTGAGCACGAACGCAAGCGCTATGCACAGCGCGCCCTGCACCAGCATACGGGTGGTAATCTTATTGCCCTTTTTCTCAACTGTCGGCGCGGCATTGACGTGCTTTTTATTCAGCACCGCAAGCACCGCTATCAGCGCGGCGACCGCCACGATGGCGCCTATGAACATCCAAAGTTCCGTACCCTCAAGCTTTGCAAGCTTTTTAAGAAGTACAAATTCCATTCTTGTTAAAACCTCCGTGTGTTTCTTTTGAAAAAAGAAAAATCTCCGCAATTCTTTGCGGAGAAACCGGACGGCATTTTCGCATGCGCCAAATCTATTCTCTCCGCTTCCCTACGCCGGCATTATCCGTACAGGTTCCAAGGGTATATCTCAGCCTGAAAACAAGCTCCCCCAGCGGGTGATTATTCTCTTTTCGCCGCTATATTAGCACGTTTGTGAAGAAATGTCAATCCGTGCCTTTTGGTGCGCTTTATAAACTTTCTGCAAAAACAAGGGGACGCATCGCGTCCCCTCAACTTTACGATCTCTCACGCTCACCCGCCGTCAGGTGGATTTCACATTGCTCAAGCAATATTTCACTACGCTTCAGCGCAATTTCACCCTGCGTAAGCAGGATTTCACTGCGGGCGTAAGCCCGCTTATCCTTCGTACGTAAAGAATCCGAAATGCTCCGTGCCGTTCATAAGGCCGAAGCGGCCGAGCGTGGTGGGTATCTCCCCCGCCTCTCCGCTGAGCTTGTAATAATCGGGCCACCAGCTCAGGAATTCGCTGTTCAGTCCGTCCAGCGCAGTATCGGGCATATAGAACACGAAGTCCGTGCCGTTTTCTATGCCGTGTGCGTCGCTCAAAACAAAGCGTACCTCATCCTCTATCCATTCCGCGCCATTGCTTTCGTCCTTTGTCAGCTCCTCAAGCGTCATGGCATAGGAATTGTCGTCTATCTTGGTTATGTTGGCGAACCTGCCGGAAAATTTGCAGTAATACACTGTTCCCTTGGGGTATTTTTCGCTGTTTTCGATCATTTCGCTGTCGTGGTATTCGCCGGTGAATGTGCCGTCCGCGTTCAGCGTGATCTCTGTTCCCCATGCGCCCGCGCCGCTTGCAAATATCATGTTCAGCGGATCGTCGCCTATGGGCAGCGCAGCCGCGGCGTTATCCGTCTCCGCGCTCTGAGTTTCGGCAGGCATTGTCCGGGCGGGTGCAGTCTCGGCAGGAGCCGCGGTAGGCTCGGCAGTAGCTATTATATCGGGCGTAACCTCCGGCTCTGCGGTGTTCACGGGCGCGGCGCAACCGGCAAGCATTGCCGCCGCCAATGCCGCGCAGATAAATGCGGTTATTATCCGCCTTAGCTTTTCATTCATTATTTTACTCTCCTTATCCGGCGCGGTGCTGCCCGCGCTCAATTCGGTCTATAATAATATGCTTATGTGCCGGTTTTATCAACACATAAGCATATCTGTTTCAAGTTTGTTTACAAGTTTGCGTCCTCTTCCCGCCAGGCTTGCAGCAGCGCATCCGCGGTTTTGTTCAGCTCCTTTTCAAGCGTGCGGAAACGGCTCAGCAGCTTTTTCCCCTCCGGCGCGACCTCCGCCCCGCCGCAATTACGCATCTCATATCTTCAACCATATTATTCACCCGCCCCGCACCGGATTGTTTCACGTGAAACATTCTTCCTGCGCGAAATTTATTTAAGCTTTATTATGAATATTCCCGGCATAAGGCCGCCCGCTTCGGTGCGCGTTTCCGTCACCAGCTTGAGCTTTGGCCGTTCGCGTATCAGCTTTTTCAGCAGCGTGAACTCCATCGTGTAAAGTATAGCCACGCCGTCCTCGTTCAGCCATTGCGGCAGCCGGTCCAGCAGCCCCGCGTACAGCCTTTCGTTGTTTGCATGCGTCCCCACGCGGTTGCCGAAGGGAAGGTTTGCGACAATCTCGTCATACGGGCGCTTCGCTTCAAAGCGCAGCATGTCGTTGCATATGAATTTGGCCTTTGAGCCCGCGTTTTCGGCATTTTTGCGGGCAATGTCTATTGCCCTATGCGCAATATCAACGCCCGTAAGGCTTGCCGCGGGCGCAAGCTTTTCCCTCTCAATAAGCAGCGTGCCGCTGCCGCAGCAAGGATCCAGCACCCTTGCGTTCACCTTCATGTGCTCCATGGCATAGCGCAGCACGGCCGCCGCCGTTGCGGGATGTATGCTTGCGGGCAGCGCCTCGGTACGGTAGGTGAACCTATCGTCGCAAAACACGGTCGGTTGCAGAAACGCATCCGCGCGGCCCTGTTCTTTTATTTCAAATATAAGCTCCGCTTCATAGTCGCTCGGCGCATTCACAAGCTTTTCGCTGTCTATCACCGCGGCTATCGCGCGGCTTTGCGCCGCCCTGTCCTTCACTTCGCCCCTCAGCTCAATTCTGTATCCGTAGGGCGGTTCGCCATCGCAGCAGTTTTCAAAGAATTCGCGCATAAAGCGGCCGCATTGCAGCAGCTGCTTCGCGTCGCTCGCGTCCATGTCCCGCGCTATTGGCATCAGGATGCTCTGCATGCTCCTAAGGCGCATCAGCTTATCTATATCCTTTGTTTTTATAAATACGCTGTTGCCCTTGTGCGCATAGGGTTCAAGCTCCCCTTCCTCCATGTCGTAAAGCAGGGAGCCTACCAGCCTGTCCGGTGCGCGGAGCTCAAATTCATACTCCGTATCGAGCGCGCGGAATGCGTGATGCGCAATTTTCGTAAGCTTGCGCCTTGCGCTGAGGAGAGCGTCCGTCTCCTCGGCAAAGTGTCGCTTTTCACTTTCGTCCTTTGCGGCGGGAACGGTGTATTTTTCAAGGAAAGCCTTGGCCTCCTCGCCGCCTATCGCGCCTATTGAAAGAATAATACTCGGGCGCACAAAGCGCGTCTGCTCCCGTTCAAGCGCGTCAATGAGCCGCGGCGCGTCCGCTTCCCTTTCAAGCGCTCCCATCAGCCGCGCAGTGTTTTTCCTAAGCTTAGCGTCGTCAGATAAAAGCATGGCTGTGAAGCGTTCGTTTTCATCCGCGCTGCAAAGCTTATCCGCCATAGCTTCGCGGAATTTCTTCTGCTTTGCCAGCCTGCATAAAAACGCGCCCGCCGCCGCATTATTTTCTTTTATATACAGCGCCCACGCCGGCTCAAACGCCTGCTCCGCCTTGGCGGCAAGCTTTTCGGGGCCGTTGGGCTCACTTAGTATTTTCAGCGCCTTTTCGCGGCTCATGTGAATCATTTTTTGCTCCTTTTTGCGGCTTCGGCGCGTATAACGTCCAGCACCTCGTCCGTGCCGTCCGCCTTGGCGTCCGCGCTCATGGTGGCTGTGAAGGAAAGCCGCCTGTCGTAAAGATCGTTCACGCTGTCAAGCAGTGTGTTTTCATTAAGCTGCTCCTGCTCCAGCACCATTGCGTAACCCTTGCGGGAAAAATAACCAGCGTTCTGTATCTGATCCCCCCTGCTTGCGCTCAGCGGCAAGGGTATGAGCAGCATGGGCTTGCACAGCGCTAAAAATTCAAACACGGCGTTTGCCCCCGCGCGGGAAATAACAACGTCCGTCGCGGCAAAAACGTCGCTCAGTTCGTTTGATATGAATTCATATTGCTTGTAGCTTGCGCTGTCCAGCTCCTTCTCCGCCTTGCCCGCGCCGCATATATGCACAATGTCGAACGTGCGCTCAAGCTTGGGCAATGCCGCGCGCACGGCGCTGTTTATTGCCGCCGCGCCAAGGCTGCCGCCCATTATCATAAGCACGGGCTTTTCCCCGTCAAAACCAAGGAAGTCAAGGCCGCGCTGCTTATCGCCCTTGTAAAGCTCCGGCCGTATGGGAGTGCCGGTATGCACGCCTTTTTCACCGGTGAATTTGAGCGTATCTTCAAACGTTACGCAGATTTTGTCCGCAAAGCGGGAGTTTATTTTGTTCGCAAGGCCGGGAGTATAGTCGCTTTCGTGCGTAACCACCGGCACGCGGCATTGGCTTGCCGCAATAACCACCGGCACGCTCACGTATCCGCCCTTTGAAAACACTGCGTCCGGATCGATTTTGCGTATAATGCGCCGCGCCTCGCCTATGCCTTTAAGCACCTTAAACGGCGTTGCAAGCGTTTTCAGCGAAAAATACCGCCGCAGCTTGCCCGCGCTTATTTCATGATAAATAATATAGTCCTTGTCGGCCATCAGCTTTTTTTCTATGCCGTCCGCCGTGCCGATATAATGTATCTCGTATCCCTCGCTCAAAAGCTGGGGGAAAAGCGCCATGTTCGGCGTAACGTGTCCGGCGCTGCCGCCGCCCGTGAATACGATTCGTTTGTTCATTGCTCCTGCCTTTCGTAAAACCGTATTTTCCGTTCATAATATGCTCATTCGCCCCATAAGTATATCATTTACGGAACCTTTGGGCAAGAATCCCCTACTTCCCCACGCAGAAGCGGGAGAATATCCTCTCTATCACGTCCGATGTTACCTCGCGGCCCGTTATTTGGCCAAGGGCATAGAGCGCGGTGCGTATGTCCGCCGCGGCAAGGTCGGTGCCCATTGCGGCGTCCGCGGTTTCAAGGGCGGCCTTCGCCTCCGCAAGGGCATGTATGTGGCGGGAGTTGGTAACAAGCGCGCTCTCCGCCTCCTTTGTCAGCAGCAACGCCGCCATGCGCTCCTTCAGCTCCTCTATCCCTTCCCCCGTTACGGAGCTTACAGCTATGGGCGCAAATTCGGCGCAGCTTTCATCCGTGCCGAAGCCCTGCTTGTCCGCCTTGGTAAACAGTATCAGGCATTTTCTGTATTCGCCCCGCTTTGCGGCATTTATCAGCGCGCGGCTTTCTTCATCGATAGGCTTCGTGCCGTCTATTGCAATAAGTATAAGGTCGGCCCGCTCGCCCGCCTTCCTCGCCCGCTCCACGCCTATGCGCTCCGCCTCGTCCGCGCCTTCGCGTATGCCCGCCGTGTCCGTTATGCGCACGGGCGCGCCGCATATATCAAGCGTTTCCTCAAGCGTATCGCGCGTTGTGCCGGGTATGGAGGTAACAATCGCCCGCTCCGTGCCCATCAGCGCGTTGAAAAGGCTCGATTTGCCGGCGTTCGGCGCGCCGAGTATGGCTACCGCCGCCCCTTCGCGGAATATCCGCGCCGCGTTGCCGCCGCGTATCAAATAGTCAAGCTTATCTATTATGGGCGCAAGTTCACTGCCGAGTGCGGATACCGTGTCCTCCTCAAGCTCCTCCGGATAGTCAAGCGCCGCCTCAACGCCGCTCAGTATATCAATAAGCCTGTCCTCTATATCCTTTATGCCGCTGCCTATGCTGCCCTCAAGCTGCTCCTCCGCCATGCGCGCGCCCTGCTCCGTAACGGAGCTTATAACGTCCATAACGGCTTCCGCCTGGCTCAAATCAAGCTTGCCGTTCATGAACGCCCGCTTTGTGAACTCCCCGCCCTCGGCCGGGCGCAGGAAGCGGGAAAGCACCGAAAGTGTCCGCTTTGCAATAACGCGGCTGCCGTGAATATATATTTCCGCCATGTCCTCGCCGGTATAGGTTGCGGGGGCTTTAAGGAAGCAGGCCATTGCGGAATCTATCGTTTCCCCGCTTTCGGGGTCTGTAACATGGCCGTAGTTCATAACGCGGTGCTCCGGCGCGTTTTTGCAGCGGAAAACCCGCCCAAGCGCAGCATATGCTCCGCTTCCCGTTATGCGCACTATTGCTATCGCCCCGCCCACAGGCGAGGACAGCGCGAATACAGTATCCTCACTCATCCTTTATGTTGCCCTTCCCTATGTCCCTTGTTATCTTTTCCAGCATCTTCGGTTCGTTATCCCGCGGCTTGCAGGCGCAATGCATAAGCAGCGCGCGTTTCACTTCCCCCACCCGCGGGCAGGGGCGTATGTTCAGCCAGCGGCAAATGTCCTGCCCCGTGCATCTCAATTCCTTTTCGGTAAAGGGAGCGTTTTCGGCCTGCATTTCGGCATATACGCGCTTCCAGCGCTCCGCCGTGTCCACCCGGCCCAGCTCTATGCCGCTGCCGTGCACGTCCGCTTCACGTATAAGAATAAGCTTTTGCGCGCCGTCCCGCCCAAGCTCCACAAATTTCCTTTTTATCTTGCGCACGCGCGTTTCGCCCTTCAGGTCAAACATATGCCACCGCACTTCTTCCCTTAGCGCGGCAGGGGCTTTAAGCCGTGTCAAAACGTCGTTCGCTATGCGGGCGGAATACATTTCGTGCCCATGCATGGAGCCGTGGTCATAGAACGCGGTGGCCTTGCCCGTATCGTGCAGAAGCATTGTCCACCTGAGCACCAGCTCCGGCGGCACAGCCGCGCACGCCCTCAGGTTATGCTCCATAACGTCGTATTTATGGAAATCCCGCCTTTGCTTAACGTCATAGCAAAGCTCAAGCTCCGGCAGCAGTACCTCTATCGCCCCGCTCCGGTGCAAAAGATGCAGCGCGCCAATAAGCGCATCGTATCCCGCTCCGTAGGCCGTGTCCGCCATTATAAGCTTGCACAGCTCGGCATATATCCTCTCCGGCGAAATATCCTTCAGTCCTTCGCGGCTTGCGTATGCGGCGGCAAGCGTGTTTTCATCCGCTTCAAAGCCAAGCTGCCCCGCAAAGCGGCACAGCCGCAGTATCCTCGTCATCATGCATTATCAGCGCGGGGTCGGGGCTTGTGGCGCGGAGTATCCGCCGCGAAATGTCCTCAATGCCGCCGGTGGGGTCTATTACCTCCTTTGTGAGCGGGTCAAGGTAAACGGCGTTCACGGTAAAGTCCCGCCTGAACGCGTCCTCCTCAAGCGTTGCCGCGAAGCTGACCTCGCTTGGCCTATGGCTGCCCGTGCCGTCGTAACGCTCAGTACGGAATGCGGCGTATTCAAAGCTCATCCCGCCCATAACTATGTCCAGCGTGCCGAACGCCGCGCCCTTTTTGCGGCACTCTATGCCCCGCGCGGTAAGCATGGCTTCAACATCCTCTATCCTGAGCGCGCTGCAAACGTCTGTGTCGTTCACGGGGTAGCCCAGCAGGCAGTTGCGCACCATGCCGCCCACAGCGTACAGCCGCGCCCCGTTTTCATTGAATATCTCCGCCAATGCGGCAAGCTGCGGAGCAATGGTAAAATCGTGCATGTGACCTCTCGCGCTTTATTTTGCCAGCTTATACAGGGCATATTGATTAAGGCTTACGCCTTCCTTTTTTGCGCTTTCCACCAGCTCTTTATGCAGCGAACGCGGTACGCGAATCATAAGCTTTCCGCTGTATTCCTTATGGTTTTTATAATCATCCAGCGATATTGAATCCGCGCTGTCCTCTTTTTCCGCAGTCTCTATCGCCTTTATATCTTCCACGGTGGGTTCTTCCGCCTCAAGCGCATCTATTACCTTCATTCTTTCTTCAAATTCTTTATTATCAAGCTTTTTCATAACTTCTGCTCCTTTCAGTACTTTTATGCTATCATATATGCTATCGTTTTTCAACTGTCTTAATTTAACTCCCTCAGTCTATTCGCTGTAAGCTAATTTTCTGAGGGAGTTAAGGCTCTCCGGCCGGGGAGCTGGCAAACCGAAGGTTTGACTGAGGGGTTGTGATAAACAAGAGCTAT
>OHJK01001801.1_pt1 | contig 10009 bp, 8 predicted proteins | sample 1568541 | NCBI WGS metagenome assembly OHJK01 (sample SAMEA3879535, study PRJEB24766) | human gut metagenome | biome: human-associated habitat; feature: feces | place: USA | collected 1985/1987
TCATCGACGACACGCCGGAGGCCATCACCGTCTCCTGCTTCGAGCCGGTCCGCCGCGAGATCGCGCGGCTGGCCCTGGAAAAGCTTATTGCCGACGGCCGCATCCACCCTACCCACATTGAAGAAATGGTGGAGAAGGCCCGCCGCGAGGTGGACGGCGTCATCCGCGCCGAGGGCGAGCGCGCCGTGCTGGAGACCGGTGTCCGCGGACTGCACCCGGAACTGCAAAAGCTGCTGGGCAAGCTGCACTACCGCACCAGCTACGGCCAGAACGTGCTGCAGCACTCCATCGAGGTCAGCCATATCGCCGGCATGATGGCGGCGGAGCTGGGCGCGGACGTGCAGGCTGCCAAGCGCGCCGGTCTGCTCCACGACATCGGCAAGGCTCTTGACCACGAGTTCGAGGGCACCCACGTGGCGCTGGGCGTGGAGTACGCCCGGAAGTACCGGGAAAAAGAGGACATCATCCACGCCATTCAGGCGCACCACGGCGATGTGGAGTGCCGGACGCTGGTGGCGTGTCTCGTGCAGGCGGCGGACGCCATCTCCGCGGCGCGTCCCGGCGCACGGCGCGAGAATCTGGAGAACTACATCAAGCGTCTGGAGAAGCTGGAGGAGATCACCGGCTCCTATCCCGGCGTGGAGAAGAGCTACGCCATCCAGGCGGGACGCGAGGTTCGCGTCATGGTCAAGCCGGAGCAGGTCAGCGAGGACGAGATGGTCATTCTTGCCCGCGAGCTGGCAAAGCGCATCGAGAGCGAGCTGGAATACCCCGGTCAGATCAAGGTTCACGTCCTGCGGGAAACGAAGGTCGTGGAGTACGCGAAATAAAAATTTACTTTTTACAGAGCCGCTTCGGATTGCGAAGCGGCTCTGCTTTTGTTATAATGTCCCGTATAGAGACAGAGGAACCGCCCCACCGCCCCCTATGGAGGATACCCCATGAAGCGATTTACACTTGTATGCCTGCTGCTGGCAACGCTGCTTACCCTGACCGCCTGCCTGCCCACCACCGGCGATACCCCGCCGGAGGAGCAGCACCTGACCGCCGACGTTCCGGAAACGGAGGTCTGGCACCGCCGCGCCGACACATGGAACGGCACCGTGGCGGGGCAGACGCTCTCCCCCGACTTCGAGCGCATCAGCGGCGGGGCGGACAAGGGCATGACGGTGGGACAGGAGCTTTTGCTGCTGGACTTCATGGACTGCTACTACCGCTCCATCGCCAGCCTACAGGTCATCGACCCCTCCGAGCTGTTCGCGGACGCGGCGGAGACAGCGTACCACAAAACCGTCTGGCACGGGCTGTGCGTCATCCGCCGCCTGTCGCCCCTGGATCTGACCATGACCTCGTACAGCTACGCCCTGCGCTGTGAATCCCTCTCGCCGTCGGAGGAGACGGGGGGAGCCGTGGACATTGTCCTCCGGGAGAGCAGCGTGGTCTACTTCGCGGGGCTGAACGGCCTCGCCTCGGAGCAGCTGGGCGTGGAGCACACCTTCACCCTCGTGGGCAGCAACGACCGCTGGCACATCCTCCGCCACACCTCCGACGACAACCCCTATTACAGCGCGGACTATGACCGCCTCACCGGGCAGGACAAAAACTTCCCCGCCATCACCGACTATATCGAGGCGCGGCGTGAGCTGCCCCGCGACGTATCGGCGGTGCTCCCCGCCGCCGACCACCCCTACGACCGGCAGGCGGCGCGGCAGTATATGCTCGCCTACGTGGGCAAGCGGAGCGACACCTTCATGGCGTACGACGAGGTGGGCGGCAACTGCATGAACTTCGGCTCACAGGTGCTGCTGGCGGGCGGTATCCCCATGGACGACGATGGCGGCTACGAAAAGGGCTGGTACTGGTACAGCAAGAGCAAGGCGTCGCTGCCCTGGGTGAACGTGGGCTGGTTTCTGGAGTACGCCGCAATGCCCCGCGCGCATGGGATTGTGGCGGTGGTGAACGCACCCTACTTCAGCGGCGAGATTGGCGACATCATCACCATGGGCGTGCAGGAGCCTGCCAACCACACCACCGTCATTCAGGATGTCGTGCGGGACGGCGACGGCGCGGTGGTGGACTACCTGCTCTGCTCCAACACGGCGGATCTGCGGAACTTCCCCGCCTCCGCCTATTACTACACCAACCGCCAGCTGACGAAGATCGTCGGCTGGAACGACTGACAAGGAGGCGTATCCCGTGGAATATAAAGTGCTTTCGCTGGGCGATGTGGCAAGTGAGACGGGCTTACAGCTGCTGGAAAAGCAGCTGCGAGCCTTCAAAAAGGAGCATCACATCGACTTCACCGTGGTCAATGGTGAGAATATCTCCGGCAGCGGGCTGACCCGCGTACAGGCGGAGCTGCTGTTCGCCGCCGGTGCCGACGTGGTCACGCTGGGCAACCATACCTTCGGCAAGCCCCAGATCGCCGGCTATCTGGACGAGGAGCGTTACATCCTGCGCCCTGCCAACTTCACGGGCCGCGCCCCCGGTCACGGCTACCAGACCGTGGACTGCGGCGCGTTCACCGTGGCGGTGCTGGTGCTCATCGGCAGATGCGATCTGGACTTCAACGCCGAGAACCCCTTCACCACGGCGGACAAGCTGCTGAAGACGCGGACGGACAAGCCCACCTTCACGCTGGTGGAGTTCCACGCCGGTGCCACCAGTGAAAAGCTGGCGTTGGCGTACTATCTGGACGGGCGCGTCTCCGCCCTCTGGGGCACCCATACCCACGTGCCCACCGCCGATATGCAGGTGTTCCCCAAGGGCACCGGCTACGTCACCGATCTGGGCATGACCGGCCCTATTCGCTCCGTGCTGGGCGTCCGCCCGGAGCAGTCCGTGGAGTTCTTTCTGGGCGGACTGCCGGGACGGTATCAGGCGGCGGAGGGAGCCTGCGCCGCGCAGGGCTGCATCTTCACGCTGGACAGCGGCACGGGGCTATGCACCAACGTGGAGCGCATCGAGATCCGATAACGCCGCAGCGCACCCCTGCATACCGTATACCGAACGCGGCTATTATAAAGAAAAAGGAGATAGATCGTCATGTCTGTTGAAAAAGTGAGAGCGTACCTGACCCCCTACGGCGTAGCGGATCGTATGCGCGAGCTGGAGGTATCCAGTGCCACGGTGGAGCTGGCGGCACTGGCTCTGGGCGTGGAGGGAGCCCGTATCGCCAAGACCCTCAGCTTCAAGGTGGGGGAGGAGCCCATCCTCATCGTGGCAGCCGGCGACGCCAAGGTGGACAACAGCAAGTACAAGCACTTTTACGGCACGAAGGCGAAAATGCTCACGGCGGAGGAGGCGGTGGAGCGCATCGGACACGCCGTGGGCGGCGTGTGCCCCTTTGCCCTGCCCGCCGACGTAAAGACGTATCTGGATATATCCCTGCGGCGGTTCGACACCGTGTTTCCCGCTGTGGGCAGCGCGGCCAGTGCCATCGAGCTGACCTGCGCCGAGCTGGAGCACTGCTGCGGCAGCAACTTCGTCCAGTGGGTGGACGTGTGCAAGGGCTGGCAGCCGGAGGAAGCCTGAATGGTGCGCCTGCTGCACGCAGGTGACTTCCACCTGGACAGTGCCTTCACCGCGCTGACGCCGGAGCAATCGCGGCTGCGCCGCACGGAGAGCCGCCGCACGCCGGAGCGTCTGGTGGAGTGGGCGAACGATCACGGCGTCCAGCTTCTGCTGCTGGCGGGCGACCTGGGCGACACCGCGCCCCTGCTGGCGCAGGCACTGGGGTGCTTCCGCGGTCAGGCGGTCATCGCCCCCGGCAACCACGACCCCTATACGCCCGACAGCCCCTACGCCCGCACCGCATGGAGCGACAACGTCCACATCTTCACGGAGAACCGGCTGCAAACGTTCCTCTTTCCCCAGTACGGCTGTGCCGTCCACGGCGGAGCCTTCACGGCGCCGGACTGTCCTGCGGACAGCGTCCTCACCGGCTTCACCGCCCCTGATGACGGTCTGGTGCATATCGGGCTCCTCCACGGCGACGTCACCGCCTCCGACAGCCGCTACCGCCCTCTGCGTACCGCGTCTATCGCCGGGAGCGGTCTGGACTATCTGGCTCTGGGGCACGTCCACGCCTGCGCCGGCGTGCAGCAGGCGGGCGCGGTGCCCTACGGCTACTGCGGCTGCATCGAGGGACGGGGCTTCGACGAGCTGAACGACCGTGGCTTCCTGTGGGGCGAGGTGGAGCGCGGCAGGGCGGAGCTGCACTTCGTACCCTTTGCCCACCGCCGCTACTGCATCGCCCACGTGGATGTCACCGAGGGCGACGCCCTCTCCGTCTTAGAGCGCGCCCTGCCCCGCGACACGTCGCGGGATGTCTACCGTATACGGCTCACCGGCACCCCGGAGGAGCCGCCCCGCCTCGCCCTGCTGTCCGACGCGCTGGCGGAGCGATTTTTCGCCCTCCAGCTGCGGGACGACACCTCCGTCCGCCGGGAGCTGTGGGACAAATGCGGCGAGGACACGCTGCGGGGACTTTTCCTGCAAGAGCTGCGCCGCCGGTACGATGCCGCACCGGAGGAGGAAACCCGCCGCCGCATTGAGCAGGCCGTCCGCTTCGGCACGGCGGCGATGGACAACCGGGAGGTGTAAGCGTGAAGAACATCCTTATGATCGGCACCGGCGGCACCATCGCCAGCGAGATGACGCCCTCCGGCCTGACGCCGGAGCTGAACAGCACGCAGCTGCTGTCCTTCGTGCCCCGCATCGGCGAGCTGTGCCGCGTGGACTGCCTCCAGCTGTACAGTCTGGACAGCACCAATATCCGCCCGGCGCACTGGCTGGGCGCGGCGCGCACCATCCGGGAGAACTACGACCGCTACGACGGCTTTGTGATCTCCCACGGCACCGACACCATGGCGTATACCGCCGCCGCCCTGAGCTATCTCATTCAGGGCAGCCCCAAGCCCATCGTCCTCACCGGTGCCCAGAAGCCCATCTGGTTCGACGGCACCGACTCTAAGCGCAATCTGACGGATGCCTTTCTCTACGCCTGCCGCGGCTGCGGCGGCGTCCAGATCGTATTCAACGGCAAGGTCATTCTGGGCACCCGCGCCCGGAAAACGTGCTCCAAGAGCTTTCAGGCGTTTTCCAGCGTCAACTACCCCGACCTCGCCGTGGTGCAGGACGAGCACCTGCTGCAATATATGCGCTGCGCCTGCTACCCCCGCCCCGTGTTCTACGACACGCTGGACGACAACGTGGGGCTGCTGAAGCTGATCCCCGGCACGCCTTCGGCGGTGCTGGAATTTATGCTGGAGCGGTTCGACGGACTGGTCATCGAGTCCTTCGGCGTGGGCGGCCTGCCGGAATACGAGGGCGACGACAGCTATTACGATGTCATCCGCCGGGGCGTGGAGCGCGGCAAGCTGGTGGTGATGACCACGCAGGTGCCCAACGAGGGCAGCAATCTGGCGGTCTACCACGTGGGCGGGCGGCTGAAAAGCACGCTCCATCTGCTGGAGGCATACGACATGACCACGGAGGCCGCCGTGGCGAAGCTCATGTGGATCATGGGACAGAGCCGCGACTTCCGCCGTGCGGAGGAGCTGTTCTACCGTCCCGTCGCCCGCGACATCCTCTACGAGAACTGACTGCGAAAGATGAAAGATGAAAAAGCCGCCCACCGGGCGGCTTTTTCGGTTTTTTCAGCTGTTGTGCCTGTTGATAGGCCGCCGGTACAGCAGCCGCGCCAGCTTCCGCCGGTCGAAGGGCAGCAGCGGGTACAGATACCCCTTTCCCACCACCGGCTTCGCGGTGCAGATCAACACCAACGCCAGCGTGATCCCGGCGGCGAAGCCCCACCAGTCCCACAGCCAAATCAAAATCAGCAGCATCATACGGCACAGCTTGGCGGTGTACCCCAGCTCATAGCTGTGCTGGGCGTAGTTAGCAACGGCGACGAACGCCATATACACCAGCACCTCCGGCACCAGCCACCGCGCCTGCACGGCGAAATCCCCCAAAATCAGCGCGCCCAGCATACTGAACGAGTTGCTCAGCACGTCCGGCGTGTTCAGCGACGCGATCTTCAGCACGTCGATGATAAGCTCCACCAGCAGCAGCTGGAGGATCAGCGGCACGTAGTATTCGTCCTGCACCAGCAGGAACCGCAGGCTCTCGTGGAGCCTGTCCGGCTCCTTCACCAGCAGATACCACAGGGGCGTGATGAACATGGTCAGCAGCAGCACCGCCGTCCGGATGACCTGTAAATACGTCCCGATAAGCGGCGGGAAGTAGTAATCGTTGATCTCCTCATTGAACCGCAGCAGCGTGGTGGGCAGCAGCAGCGCGGAGGGGGAGTTGTCCACCAGCACCACCACGTCCCCCTCCATAATGCACGCCGTCGCCACGTCCGGTCTCTCCGTATAGCGCGCCTTGGGGAAGGGATTCCAGAACTGCCGCGGCGCGATGGCCTCCACGATGGACTCCTGACTCATGGCGACGGAGCCCACCTGAATGTGCATCAGCTTTTCCCGCAGCTCCTCCAGCAGCTCCTCGTCCGCCTCTCCCTCCATGTAGCACAACGCCACGTCGGTGCCGGAGCGTTCCGGCAGCTGTACCCTCTCCAGGCGCAGATGGGTGTCCCGCACCCGCCGCCGCAGCAGCGCGGCGTTCTGCATCAGATTCTCCACAAATCCGTCGTGGCTGCCCCGCAGCACCCGGCTGGTGTCCGGCTCCTCCACGGCGCGGCAGGGGAAGTGCTTCAAGTCCATGAGTATGCCCCCGTCGTACCCCTCCATGACCACCAGCGTCTTTCCCGCGAACACCCCCATCACCGCCTTGTCCCTGTCGTACTCCACCGCCGCGTCGCAGGCGGACACATACCGGCGGCAGAAGCTCTCCGCGTCCGGCGCGTCGCGGAGCGTGGACAGAGCCTGCCACGCGGCGATGATCCGCTCCAGAACGTCCTCCTGAGCATAGCCGTTCACCACCCACAGCCGCGCCGCGCAGCCGCCCACGGTCAGATCCCGCCCCGTCATGTCGAAGCACCGCCCCACGCCCAGCAGCGCGTCCAGCGCAGCCGTCCTCTCCGCAAAATCCTTTTCTGCCATCACTTGTCCTCCTTCGCACTCTCTCCCGGATAGTCTGCGGCGTTCCTGTGATTTTATGTACAAGCCCCGCATAGTATGGACAAAAAGGGAGGTGGCAGCCATGCGAAAAAGTGCGGCGGCAGGCTGGATACTGGCGGTGCTGCTCTTCGGTGCCGCGTATTTGACGGTGCCTGCGCCCCCGGCGGACACCGCAGTGATGCCGGAGACGGAGGAACCGCCGGTGCACCGGGACGCGGATCTGACCCTCGCCATTCTGGACGGCGGCGCGGTGCAGACCATGACCCTCGCCGACTACCTCACCGGCGTGGTGCGGGGCGAGATGCCCGCCTCCTTCGAGCTGGAGGCGCTCAAGGCGCAGGCGGCGGCGGAGCGCAGCTACGTCTACTACCAGCTGTCCAAGGGGCGCAAGGACGCCCACCCGGACGCGGACTTCTGCACCGACCACACCTGCTGCAGTGCCTTTCTCTCGGAGGCGTCGGCAAAGGAGAAATGGGGCGGCGACTTCCTCCCGTGGAACACCCGCGTGGAGCAGGCGGTCTCCGCCACGGATGGGCAGGTGGCACTCTACGGCGGCGCGCCCATTCTGGCGGTGTTCCACTCCTCCTCGTCCGGGAGAACAGCGTCCGCCGGCGACGTATGGAGCGGCGACCTGCCCTACCTCGTCAGCGTTGACAGCCCCGAGGGGGAGGACTCCGTCCCCAACTATTACAGCACCGTCACCTACTCCGCCGCCGAGGCGAAGGAGCGTCTCCTGTCCGCCTGCCCGGAGCTGAAGCTCACCGGCACGCCGGACAAGTGGTTCGGTGCGGTCACGGAGAACGGCTCCGGCAGGGTGGAGACGGTGCCCGTCTGCGGCAGGGACATGGAGGGCACGGCGATCCGCCGCATTTTCTCCCTCCGCTCCGCCTGCTTCACCGTCTCGGCGGACAGTGCCTCCGTCACCTTCCGCGTCACCGGCTACGGCCACGGCGTGGGCATGAGCCAGTACGGGGCGAACCGTCTGGCGAAGGAGGGCAGGACGTGGCAGGAGATCCTGACGTGGTATTACAGGGGCGTCACCATCGGAAATGCGTGACAACCCTCCAAAAACATGGTATAATCTCTTAGTTACAGCGTATATTTACAGTTTGTTAAGGAATGTTCCCGCGTCCCGCTGTAAGATATACCTAACGATAATGACCGGGAGGAAAGCGTCTATGGCTCGCAACATTCTGGTGGTCGAGGACGACCGCAATATATCCGATCTGATCCGTATGTATCTGGAAAAAGAGGGCTTCGAGGTACGCAGTGCCTACGACGGCGGCAAGGCGGTGGAGGAATACGACAAGCAGCCGCCGGACATGGTGCTGCTGGACATCATGCTGCCCGTCATGGACGGCTGGGCGGTCTGCGCCCACATCCGTGAAAAGGGCAAGACCCCCATCATCATGCTCACGGCGAAAAGCGACGTGGGGGATCGCATCACCGGTCTGGAGATGGGAGCCGACGACTATCTGGTCAAGCCCTTCGAGATGAAGGAGCTCATGGCGCGCATCAACGCCGTCCTCCGCCGCAGCGAGATCCCCGACGACACGAAGAAGAAGCTGGTCTTTGACAAGCTGGTCATCAATCTGGACAGCTACGAGCTGCTGGTGGACGGCAAGAAGGTGGACACGCCCCCCAAGGAGCTGGAGCTTTTGTACCATCTGGCGGCCACGCCCAACCGCGTCTACACCCGCAACCAGCTGCTGGACGAGGTCTGGGGCTTCGACTACTTCGGCGACAGCCGCACCGTGGATGTCCACATCAAGCGTCTGCGCGAGAAGATCGAAAACGTCTCCGACCAGTGGGAGCTGAAGACCGTCTGGGGCGTGGGCTACAAGTTCGAAGTGAAGTAAGCCATGCGCGACAGGATCAAACGTATTACCGGCAGCCTCTATTGGCGGCAGTTCGTGCTCACCGCCGGTATGGTGCTGCTGACCATGGCACTGCTGGGCGTGTCCTTCTACGCCCTGAGCTATAACTACACCGTCTCGGAAAAGCGTCAGGAGATGCGCGACCGCGCCCTGCTGGTGGCGCAGCTGTCCGTGGACTACTTCACCGCCGGCGACGACGCGGAGCGGGCGCAGGAGGAGGCACTGCGCTCCCTTGCCAGCGTGGCGTCCCGCGTCACGGATGTCAACTTCCTCATCTGCAACACCGACGGAGCCGTTCTCCTGACCACCGACCCCTCTCTGGGGGGCAAGAGCCTCACCGTCCCCGCCGACATCACCCAGACGGTGCTCACCGGCGAGCGTCTGTATGAGGGGCGCACCACGGCGGGCATCTATGAAAAGAAGCAGTTCGTGGTGGGCGTCCCCATGACCGACGGCGAGGGTACCACCCTGGGACTGGTGCTGGCGGTGATGAACAGCGCGGAGCTGACCCAGATGTGGCGTTCCTTCATCGCCCTGTTCTTTATGACCAGTGCCATCATCCTTGTGATGGCGTTCGTGGTCAGCTTCCTGACCTCCATGCGTCAGATACAGCCCCTCACCGAGATGGTCAAGGCGACCCGTGCCTACGCCGGCGGCGACTTTGACGTGCGTATGCAGGAGACGGGGGACTGCGGCGAGATCGGCGAGCTGGCCGCCTCGGTCTTTCAGGATCCGCGGAGTCAGTTTTTTACCGTAAACAGCTCCAATGAAGTGGCCTTCGGTCTTGAAAATCACGGTCTGCCGCAAGATAAAATCCGTCAGCGGGTGGAGGAGGCCTTCCGGATCTTTCATCTGGAGCGGCTGAAGGATCGCAATGTCTACGAGTTGTCCAGCGGCGAGCGACAGCTCATCTCCATCTTGTCCGCGTGGGCAATGGACACAGATATTTTTCTGCTGGACGAGCCCACGGCCAATCTGGACTTCGCAGCCACGCAGCAGTTAAAAGAGATTCTGCTTGCCCTGAAAAAGCAGGGCAAAACGCTGCTG
>OHJK01001807.1_pt1 | contig 9960 bp, 5 predicted proteins | sample 1568541 | NCBI WGS metagenome assembly OHJK01 (sample SAMEA3879535, study PRJEB24766) | human gut metagenome | biome: human-associated habitat; feature: feces | place: USA | collected 1985/1987
ACCTTTTTTTGATTAAAAATTCACAAAAAACATTTGTTAAATGAAGATTATTGTGATACAATTTTTTTATATTTGGGAGGTGCGCTAATGAAGGAAGTATTAATTACATCGGGAACAAGCTTTGAGGGATATGATATCGTTGGCTATGGAACATACAAGTTCACACAGACGATACTTAATTCCAACTTTTTGAAGGATTTCGGAACATCTATTGCGGATATTGCCACGGATAGAAGAGATATCTATCAGGAGAAGATCGATGAGATCCTCAATGAAACAATCAATAATTTCACAGATATGGTCCGTGAGACGAAGTACAATGCTGTAGTTGGATTCAGAACAGGTGTTGAGGAATACACCAACAACGTAACTGCTGTTGTTGCCAGTGGAACTCTGGTAAACATAAAGGAGCAGTACAAGTCGGAATTTGACAAGAGCAGCTTTATCAGAAACGAGATATATGTAAGAAACTATTACGACCTGCTCGTGCCAAGAGCATCAAAGGTGGTGCTTGCATCAGAGGGCAAGGGAACAAAGATTTCCGTGTGGTTCAACAACTACAATAACGACGATATAAAGGCACTTAAGGCAGAGCTTCAGTTCACCAATATCTATGGTGACAATATAACACTGCCGGATGTTGATTTTACATTTGATAAGACCAACCTCAAGCTCCTCAAGTCGGATTATGTGGAGTGTAAGCTTCCGGACAAGTATATAAAGATGATATCCTCCGTCAAGGTATACATCAAGAAGTATGTCAAGGCCAGCGGAGTATACGAGATAGATGCGGATTCTATCGGAATTGAGATGTCTGACGTTAAGTTTAAGGCACTCAAGCTCAAAAAGGGAATTGATGCAGTTGCAAACTACAAGTCAGACGGACTTGTGTGGACATGTAACTGTGGACACGTAAACGAAGGCGGCGCAGAGGAATGTGTGATCTGTGGAAGAAAGCAGGATGAGATGAAGAACTCTATCACATTCAACTACGAGCCTATGCTTGAAGAGATGAAGACAAAAGAGTATGTAATAGAGATCAAGGATGTACTCATGAAGTACATCAAGGACATTGATACAGGAATGAGAATGCAGCTTCTTGAGATCATGGAGTCCGGTCTTAATTACGAGAAGAGCAGAGGATCCATGAAGGACTCTGTTATCGAGAAAGTTGAGAATCTCTTCCTTGGATTATAGGGATTATAAGACGATATGCAACAGTACATGGTACAGATAATAAAAAATCTTAAGGAGAAGGGTTACAGACAACTCAATCCGGAAAGTAACAATGTATACGGCAGAGCAGACAGCGATGCCGTATATATTGTTGTTATAGGCAGTAATCATAATCTTGATTCTGAGACTCTGAAAAAGTTCAATAATAAAATATTGCTTGATGTTTCTTCGGATTCGCATATAAAAGTCAATCTTCTCAATATACTCATCACTCCAAACGGAATGTTTGATGATATGACAAAAAAGATAGTTGAAGAACTGGACAATGTCTGGCTGTTCGCGGAGGATTACGGAAAGCTGTATATATTTGAGAATCAGCCCACTGACTTTGACTCACTCTATGATGTGATCGATAAAAAAACGGTGGTGGATAACCGCAGATCCCAGCACAATCTGATAAGAATGTTCGGTGTTGTAACACCGATATTACTGTTGATAAATATTCTGGTGTACGTTGCATGTATCTTTGTATATCAACCTACGGAACTGGCTGTGGAAGTGCTTGCGATATCAGAAAAAGGACAATATTACAGATTCCTGACATCAATGTTTACACATTTTGGAATAGCACATCTGGTTGGAAATATGGTGATTTTGATCGCACTCGGTGCGAGGGTTGAGAATATAATAGGCAGATTCAATTATATCATAGTTTATATTGCCACGGGTCTTACTGCGTCATTTGCATCATACATAGATTGTTTTTATAATAATACATATGCTTACTCGGCTGGTGCATCCGGAGCGATATTTGGTCTTCTGGGAGTGCTGGTTGTCATAGCATTTTATAATAAAGGCCGGGTGAAGGATCTGTCACTTATTAATATGCTTATATTATTTATTCTGACACTGGTTAACGGAAAGATGTCAGAAGGTATTGATAATGTTGCCCATGTGGCGGGATTTGCGGCCGGGTTAGTTGCCGGGATAGTCCTTTTGCTGACCAATCAAAAGGTTGTAAAGAATAGCCGTTTATGATAAAATAATACGATGATAAAAAAGTGGGAGGCTGGGTTATGAGTACTGGAATCAGTATGTCAAGTGTAAACAAAATAAAGGAACTTGCAGACAATGGCGATTACAGTCTCGCTCTCGATATACTTGAACATCAGGATCTGTCGAAGTCACTTAGTCCACAGTTTATTAGAATATGCGGCGAGGTGTATTACGAGAACAAAAGATATCCTGAGGCCAGAGCGGCGCTTGTCAAGGCACATGCCATGGCTCCGGCTGGTAACAAGATAATATATTCTTTGATAAAACTGTATTTATCCATGGGATTTACACAGCTTGCAGAGCATTATTTTGAGATATATACATTTAATCAGGCCAATAAGGATGCAGGTACATACAGACTTGAATATATGATAGCCAAGGCACACAGGAAGCCCGTGAATGAACTTTACAGCATACTGGTGTCGGCGAATGATGTTGAGACGGATGAAGAGTGGGATTTTGAGATGCTTCTGCTTCATGCGTACATAAGAAACAGGGAGAAGTTTGACAGCGCCTGTGTTGAATTCAGAGCGCATTACAAGAACTCTTCACATTTGTATATGCTGGACAAGCTCATGGGCGGCGATGTGGATCTTGAATCCATGATTTATTGTTATCCTGACACGGAGATGTCGGATGATGATCCTGAGCAGGCAGATACAAGAGCAAATGAAAATAAGATATTGGAAGAAGACGATCTGAGAATGCATCCAAAGGATGCTAAGATCATGATCATGGTCGAGGATGACGCACCTGTGACGAGTTCCATGAAATTCAAGCAGATGTGGATTAGATCGAAGGATAAAAAAGAGCAGAAAAAGGAAGCTCGTCAGGAAGAAGAGAATTCTGAGCCGAAGAAGAAATCCAGAGGTTTATTTGGATTGATGTCAAGGAAAGAGGAAGAGCTTGTCGAGCAGGAGATGGAATCTCTGAAGAACGAGAATCTTGACAAGGAACAACTGCTCGAGGAAGTTATTTCCGATACCGCTGATGATGCCGGGAATACGGCAAAGCCTGAGCTCAAGGCGATGATCAGTGACAGTGAGAAAGCTCCTGAGGGAAAGTCGCAGGATATGACCGAGATAAGCGGGGAGCTGACTCCTGAGGATGCAGCGGTGTATAACAAAGATAACGACAATGAGTATGAGGATTCCGAACCGGTGGAGGAAGATAATTATGTTATCGAAGAAGAGCCGGAGGAAGTAGTCATGGTTGAAGTTGATGGTGACGATTCTGATGACGTATCTGACAGTGCGTCAGATCGCGATTCTGAAGACGATACTGTTGTGGAGACCTTTGATCCTGAGTTCGAGGGAGACTTTGAGGATGGATTTGAGGCGGATGCAGAGCCGGAGACTTTGCCTGATGAACCGGTTGAATCAGAAACGTTTGATTTTGATAAAGCCTTTGAATCTCTTGAGGAGTTCGAGGTTGACGATGAAAATCTCGAGGATCTGATGGAAGATGCGGAGTCTCAGAATGATGTGGAAGAAACTGCTGTTGAGCCGGGTGTAGAGCAGAATGAACCGGAAGTTGATGAAGTCTCAGTTGAGATCGAACCGGAGATCGAAGAAGAATTCGAGGTAGATGCAGATTCTGAGCCTGAATTCGAAGAAGAACTTGAGGTTGGTGCAGAATTCACGATCGAGGCAGAGCCAGAGACTGAGGAAGAATTAACAGTCGAGGCAGAGCCGGAGGTTGAGGAAGAATTCACAATCGATGCCGAAGCGGAGATTGAAGATGAATTTGAGACTGAAGCTGAGCCAGAGTTAGAAGAATATACAATCGATGCGGAATCTGAGGAATCTGAGATGGAAGAAGTTCCAGTGGAAGTCGAACCAGAGGTGAAAGAATTTGAAGCTGAGGCTGAACTGGAGATCGAAGAAACTGAGGCTGAAGCTGAATCAGAGGTCGAAGAGGAATTCACAATGGAAGCAGAGGATAAGTCAGAAGAGAAAATTGCGATGGAGACAGAACCGGAAAAGCCAAAGAATAATGGCTTCCCGGTGTTTAAGAGCAGTCTGTTCCCTGACTACAACACAGAGAATGCAGCACTGTATGATCTGTCGGCAGAGAAAGATATAAATGCAGAGATAGAGGCTGATGAAGCCAAGATATCGGAAAGTCTTAAGAAAGAGGAGGATCTTATCGGTGAAACAGACAGACTCCTTGCAAGACTTGGAATTAAATTCAACACGGAATTCAATTCTATATTGAATTTTGATGATGAAGATAAAGAGGATGATGTGGCAGCTCCCGACGAGGAGAAGACAGATGAGCAGGAATCCCCACAACAGGAAACGGTTGACGCTGAACCAGAGCAACCGAAGAAAAAGCCGTTCAGACTGAAGGGCTGATCAAAGAAGAAATAAAGTAGCATGATCATACATATAGTGTATTGCTTTTTATTTGAACAAACGGAAGGAGGCGAGGGAATTGGCTGTAGATCAGACAGAAGCAATGATTGCGGCGATCAAGGCACAGCTTGAAAAGGAAAGAGCTGCAGAAGCTGCCAAGAAAAAGAGGGAAGAAGAGGAAGAACTTCTCAAGAGCGGCAGCAAGAAGAAAGATGCTGAGACTGCTAAAAGCCAACACAAAACTTTGTCCAAGGAGGAGTTAGAACGAATCGAGGCTAAGAAACGCCGTAAGAGAGAAGAGGCTCTTGGAATTGTTCATGAGGATGAACCGGAAACTTCAACTGAGGATGAAAAGCAGGACGATGTTCCAAAAGAGGGAGAGGGACTGAAGCCTGAAGATAAAAAAGAAGATAAAAAAACAGAGGGAGCTGCACCTAAGCTCAGTCTTAACCTTGGAGGCATCGCTGATGATATGTCGGGCGGTGGTCTCGGAGGAGGCCTTGGCGGCGGATTAGGTGAAGGCGGTCTTGGAGGACTCGGAGGCGGCCTTGGCGGAGGACTCGGAAGTACACCTAAGACAGAGGGAGGCCTTGGATCAGGCGGCCTTGGCGGCGGTCTTGGAAAAACACCTAAAACAGAAGGCGGTCTTGGTGGCGGATTTAAGTTCGGCGCCGGAACTGAAGGTACAGTTAAGTCAACAGGTGGAAGCAATATTGTTCTCACTGATGATGATGAAAATGCTGAGGATGAAGAGACACTTGAGTGGGTAACTGATAAGAATGCAAAGGTGAATAAAGTTAAGTCACCTAAGGGAGGCAGTGATGCGAACGGAGATCTGTTCAGCATTCTCCCAGATAGAAACAAGCAGGCTGCGGCTGGAGAGTCATTGTATGATTTTGATGATGATGATGACGATGATGACGATTTCCTTGGAGCAGGAATAAAGAACCTGTCCAATATAGACGAGGAGAGTCCTGAGGAGATAGCCAAGAAGAAGGCTGAAGAGGAGGCTAGGAAGAAAGCTGAGGAGGAAGCCAAGAAGAAGGCTGAGGAAGAAGCTAAGAAGAAGGCCGAGGAAGAGGCTAAGCGTAAGGCTGAAGAGGAGAAGAAGCGCAAAGAGGCAGAAGAGGCAAGAAAGAAGGCTGCCGCTGAAAAGGCTAAGGCTGAGGCTGAGGCAAAGAAGCAGCAGGCGATCGACGATGCCAGAAAGAATGCTGAAGAGGCAAAGAAACATGCTGAGACCTCGAAGAAGACCATCGAGGAATGCGAGAAGACAGAGAAGGATCTCGAAAAGCAGCTTGAAGAATTTGCTGCCAAGAAGCAGAACTATGATGCAAAGATGAAGAATGATGCTGAACTGCTTGAGCGAGAGGAGAAAGAGCTTGATGCCAATATTGCAAAGCTCAAGAAAGAGATATCAGATACAAATGAATCTGCTAAGAAAGAGTCAGACAGAATCCTCAAGGAGAGTGATCCTGATACATATAAGAACAATATGATCAATGAGGCTCAGGCTGCTGCCGACAAGGCTATAAAGGCACTTGCAGACACCAAGAAGACTAATGTGGATAAGGGTGTTGCTGAGTACAACAAGGCTGTTGATGCTGATAAGAAGAAATTGGCAGACATAGATGCGGATAAGAAGAAGTCTATAGAGACGGCCAAGAAGAAGCGCACAGATGAGGAAGCAAGAGCAGCCAAGATCATGAAGACTGCCGAGGCAGACAAGACAAAGGCTGGTGCAATATTCAGCGAGTCTAAGAAGGCTGAGGAAGAGGCTGATGCTAATCTTAAGAATACCACTGAGATGGAGAGTCAGTCACAGAAGACTCTTGATGAGCTCCAGAAGAAGCTTGAGGAGTCAGAGAAGGCTGTTAAGAATGCAAAGAACAGCAGAAATGATGCAAACACAAAGCTTGCAATACAGAAGGAAGAACTGAAGAAGGCAGAGAAGGTTGAGGAGGAGGCTGCAAAGGCTCTTGAGGCAGCAAAGAAAGCCAAGGAAGAGGTTCAGAAGAAGATTTCAGACAGCGAAGAGTTCATAAAGAAGGTTGCTGATCAGATTACAACTGCTGAGAACGACAACAAGAAGATCAGTGAGGATGTTGCCGCTGCAAAGAAGGAGAATGACTCATTCAAGGCTGCGAAGGCAGAGGCTCAGGAAGCTCTCGACTCAGCTAAGAAGTCTCTTGTTGAGGCTGAGGATCTTCTGGCAAAGGCAGAGGCTGCTGCCGAGGAAGCGGAGCAGGTAGTCGAAGAGGCTAAGATCGCAGAAGAGGTTGAGATCCAGAATGCGGAAGCTGCTGCCAAGGAAAAGACAGATAAGCTTACGGCAGAAGGAAAAGATAGAGAGACCAAGCATGAGGTGTTCCTTGCTGCTGAGGAAGAGAAGTATGCTACGGCAGAGGCAAGTGAGCTCGAGAAGGTTCAGACTGCAGCTATGAAGGCTGAGAAGGAAGCCTCAGATATGAAGACAAAGGCTGAAGCTGATGCTAAGAAGCTTCTCGATGATGCAAAGAAGAAAGAAGAAGAGTTAAAGAACAAGATCGCTGAGCTCAAGACAAAACAGGCTGAGCGCGTTGTTGCAAGAAAAGAGGCTGCTGATCAGGCCAAGACCGAGGCTGAGGAGAAGAAGAAGAAAGATCTCTCAGCAATAGACAAGGCCGAGGCTGATGTCAAGAAACAGCTCGCGGATATAAGAAGCAAGGCTACTGCTGCTGCAAAGGTACTTGAAAAGGCTATAAAGCGTGAGGAAGAGTACAAGAAGCAGGAAGAGCTTCTGAAGGAAGGCAAGGTTGAGGAAGCTGCACAGGTTATCACACAGGATGAAGAAGCAACTATGGCTGCTTCAGTAAGTGAGGCTGTTGCTGCGAGACGTAAATCACTGCCTAAGGAGGCAAAGTACCTCTACAAGTATCTCGGAGTCGAGCCTGCTGGTGCACAGATCGTTAACGTTCTCCAGACTCTCAAGGTAGATCCTAAGAGATCTAAGAATGTTGTTATTCTTGGACAGCACGGATTTGGACTTACCATGGTCGGTGAGGATTTTGCAAAGTTCTATTATGATATGGGAATCTGCAAGTCTGAGGCAAAGGCAAAGGTTAAGGCAAAGGTTATAAACAGCGGTAAGCTTGCAGGAGCAGTTGGCAAGCTCAAGGGCGGATGTCTTATCATTGAGAGTGCAGGACTTATAACACCTGAGAGATTCAAAGAGATGGTTGATATGTGTTCACCTGAGAAGAATGATGTTAAGATCATCCTCACAGGAGAGAAGACAGCTCTCAGCAATATGCTTGCAGCAAATATGACTCAGGCAAGATCGTTCAACAACAGAGTATACTTTGACCAGATCAATGAGAGTGGAATGATCAATGTGGCAGAGTGCTACGCTGATGAGAAGGGCTTCAAGCTTGAGAGCGGAGCAGATACAGCTATAAAGAATGCTTTGATGGCGATGGAGTCAGGAAATATCGACAGACTTCTCGGTGCTATGGATGATGCCATGAAGGCTGCTGAGACCAGAGATCCTATCGATAAGAAGATTCTTAAAAAAGAGATAAAATAAGTTTTGTGACGGATATACCGTTGTAGAATTTTGTTGAAAAAAACAATACCAGTGCTTATAATATCTGTGTTATAGCACTGGTATTATTTTGTTGTGATAAAGGAGAATTTATATGCTTTCAACTGATATTGGAGTAGATTTAGGAACGTCAAATGTATTGATCAGCGTAAGAGGTAAGGGAATTGTTGTAAACCAGCCGTCTGTTGTCGCATATGAAGTATCTACAAAAAAAGTAATAGCAATAGGAACAAAAGCCAAGAAAATGATAGGAAAGACTCCGGAGAATATAGAGGTCGTCAGACCTCTCAATAAGGGAGTTATATCTGATTATACAATAGCGGAGATAATGCTTAAGGCATTTATCAGAAGCGCAATGGAGAAACGTTCGGGAGTTGGAAGACCAAGGATATGCGTGTGTGTTCCAAGCGGTGTTACCGAGGTGCAGAGAAGAGCTGTTGAGGAAGCAGTGTACAAGACCGGTGCCAAGACTGTGTATGTCATGGAGGAACCTTTGGCTGCTGCTGTAGGAGCAAATGTAGATATCTATGAGGCAAAGGGTAATATGGTGGTCGACATAGGCGGTGGAACCACGGATATTGCGGTCGTATCCCTTGGTGGTGCAGTGGAGAGCAGCTCCATAAAATACGCCGGAGATGACTATAATAATGCACTCATCAAGTATGCCAGAAGAAAATACAACCTGCTTATAGGTTATCAGACAGCGGAGAATGCGAAGATTGCTGTTGGCTCAGTCGTAAAGCGTGATGAAGATATTGAGTATGTGATCAAGGGCCGTGATCTTATCAAGGGACTTCCAAAGGCTGTAACAATAACTGCGAATGAAACAGTGGATGCATTTGAGGAGACTACAGAGCATATTCTTGGAGCAATACACAATGTTCTTGAGACTGCACCGCCGGAGCTGGTGGCTGACATTGCGGTATCGGGCATTGTGCTTACCGGAGGAGGAAGTCTTATATACGGAATGGACAGAATAATCAAAGAGCGCACAGGGATAGAGGCATATGTATCGGAAAAAGCACTTGAGGCAGTGGCTCTCGGCGCTGGAATGTCTGTCAACCTCAGCGATAAGAAAGAAGATTAAATGTATGGAAAGAGATTATTTGCCGATCTGCATGGAGGACATGAAGAAGAGAGGGTGGACACAGGCGGACTTTGTGTTTGTCATAGGTGATGCCTATGTTGACCATCCCTCATTTGGCCCTGCAATCATAAGCAGATTGCTTGAGAGATATGGATATAAGGTGTGTATGATTGCCCAGCCTGATTGGAAGAATGACAAGAGCATTGATGTTTTTGGCAGACCAAGACTGGGCTTTTTGGTGTGCGGAGGCAATATGGATTCCATGGTGAACCATTATTCTGTGTCCAAGAAGAGAAGACAGAAGGATGCGTACTCTCCAGGTGGACAGATGGGACTTCGGCCTGATTATGCCACCACGGTCTACTGTAATCTGATAAGGAGAACGTACAAGGATGTTCCGATCATAATCGGAGGTATAGAGGCCAGCCTCAGACGTATGGCACACTATGATTATTGGTCTGATAAATTGAAACATTCCATTCTGGTGGATTCATCCGCCGATATACTTTCGTATGGCATGGGTGAGCACAGCATGATAGAGATAGCGGAGGCGCTCGACAGCGGAATAGATGTGAAAGATATCACATTTGTCAGGGGTACATGCTACAGGACAAAGGATATATCCGGTGTGCCCGAGGATTCCATTATACTGCCGGATTATGACAGTCTTTCAAAGGATAGACTGGAATATGCAAGAAGCT
>OHJK01001814.1_pt1 | contig 9941 bp, 9 predicted proteins | sample 1568541 | NCBI WGS metagenome assembly OHJK01 (sample SAMEA3879535, study PRJEB24766) | human gut metagenome | biome: human-associated habitat; feature: feces | place: USA | collected 1985/1987
TCGCCAAGGAACGCCCATGCATCGGCATTGGGCAGCGCTGCATACACGCGCTTCACCGCGTCCGTATCGCCGTGCGTGTCGCTCAATATTCCCAGTATCATGCCCGCTTCTCCGCCTCAAGCGCGGCTTTGAGCGCCTCCAGCGCCCTTTTGCGGTGACTTATGGCGTTTTTGTTCTCCGCGCTCATCTGCGCAAAGGAAAGCCCCGCGGGAGCATAGAAGAACAGCGGGTCGTATCCGAAGCCGTTCTCCCCCTGCGGAGCGTAAAGTATGCTGCCCTCCACCGCGCCGCGGCAAACCATCGGTTCCTTGCCGCGCCGTGCCAACGCAACCGCGCTCACGAAGCGCGCCGTGCGCTTTTCTTCAGGAACTAAGCGCATCATGTCCATAAGCTTTGCGTTGTTGGCTGCGTCGTCGTGACCTTCCCCGGCGAAGCGCGCGCTGTATACGCCCGGCGCACCGTCAAGCGCATCAACCATCAGGCCGCTGTCGTCGCTCAGCGCCGCGTCGGCATCGGCAATTTTAAGCACCTCCTGCGCCTTTTTTAGCGCGTTCTGCTCAAATGTTTCGCCGTCCTCCTCAACGTCTATGGCAATGCCCGCCTCCTTAAGCGAAAGTATCTCGCTGAAATAATCGCCCAGAATCTCCTTTATTTCGCGTACCTTGTGCGCATTGTTCGATGCTATTATCAGCCGCATCCGTATTTCTCCTTTGTACAGTAATATTTATTGAAACGTGTTTGCGTAAACAGGCGCTGTGCATTCGCGCGTAAGCTCGCACTCCTTGCCCTCCACAAGCACATTCAGTTCGCTTATATCCTCAATGGCGTTGGCGGTAAGGAAAAGCGTATCGAACGCCGTTTCCGCCATGCCCTCTGTATACTGGGCGGAAAGGAACTCCCCGCTCAGGTTAACCGTTGCTGTCCCGCCGTATATATCCGCGCTTATAAGGCGCGTACCTTCGGGGAAGCTGTTCATCAGCGCCGCATCCTCCGGCCCCGCAATAAGCTGCTCCACCGCCGCCGCAAGCCCATGCCCCGCGCAGTACCGCGTGACGGGCACGTTCAGGCTTGCCGCGTTGTTGGCAAAATACAGCGTTATAGGCTCCATCCCGTCTGCCGAGGCGCTCACGTCCCCATCCTCGGCGTTCAGCATAAAGGGAGTCATGGCCTCGCTCAGCTTTGTTCCGCAGGGAAGCTTAGTCACCTTTTCGCCGTTGAGGGTTATCGTCACCGCGTCTATCGTGGGGAACTCGGCAAGGCTGTTCACAATGCTTGTGACCATCGCCCGCTCGCTTGCCTCGTCCGCAAATGCGCTCAGCGAGCTTATGTCTATCGTAGCTACCCCGTCGCGTATCCTTAACGTATATTCAACCCCGTCCGGTATGGTCGCGTTCAGCCCGCGGGAGCGCGCCTCTGCGCGGTTTTCCGCCGTGTCCACCAAATTGCCTATCGCCGCGCGGCCTATGCCTTCCTCCCACGGGATAAGCTTCATAACGGGCACTATGAACCCATCGTCATCCTTATAATAAAGCACCGTACGCCGCATTCCGGCCTCGCCTGCGGGTTCATCATACATGCCCGCATCCGTAGCCACGTCCTTTGCGCAGCCGCACATTATCAAAGCCATGCCGCATATTATCATGGCCGCGGCCACAGCTATGCGTAATTTCATATTCTCCGCCCTCCGTTCGCGTTTTTACCTAATACTATTCGCGATGGCGGATGAGTATGCGGGCGATACACGTATTGCTTCCGCCAAAAGGCGCCACAGTTTGGGGGGAAAGTGGACACGAAGTGGCCGAAAGGGGAACGACTCGAAGTCGCCAAGCTGTTTTACTGTTCCCCCCCCTCAGACAATCCGCCTAAATTGAGCCCAGGTTGGAACAAGGTCGCCTTACTCACATTCGTTCGTAATTCTCCCTGTTCCTGCCCGTTCTCCGTTTCGCTTCATCCGCCACAGGCGGCGCTCAACTCCGAACCTCACCCAAAATTCAAAAAACGTTCATTTTTTCGCCCCGCGGGATTTGTGGCTATGGGGCGAAAATTGTTGTATAATGCTTGCATCGGCGCGGCGGTATGCATCCGCGCTGAAGAAAGGCTATACGCATGAAAAAATCGCTTAAAATAATACTCATCGTGCTTGCAGCGCTTATACTTATCTGCGCGGCGGCAATAGGCATATTCTATATAAGAATAAACAATCCCGCGAACGTGTTCGATCATCTGAACGGCACGCCCGCCCCCGTGGATGTCACGCCCACCCCCGCGCAGGAAACGCCCGCGCCTACCGATGCCGCGGCAACGCCCGCCGTTATCCAAAGCGCGGAGCCCACGCCCGAGCCTACCCCCACGCCTATCAGCGAGGCGGAGCTTGAGAGCATGGCGGATCTTTCTTTTATGAAGAACAGGGTCAATATACTGGTGCTGGGCATAGACCGCAGCGAGGAGCGGCTTGAATCCAACTCCTTCCGTTCGGATACCATAATACTGGTGACTGTCAATTTCAAAACCGGCGACGTGGACATGATAAGCTTCCCGCGGGACAGCTACGTTAAGCTATATAATAAAAACGGCAAGCTTATTGACCCGCTTGACCCGTATAATAAGATAAACGAAGCCTTCTCGCGCGGCGGCATGATGAAAAAGGGCGGCTACCAGAGCGAGATGAACACCGTAAGCGCGCTGCTCGGCGGCATACCGGTGAATTACTACGTCAGCTTTGATATGACGGCCGTAAAGGAAATAGTAAACGCAATGGGCGGCGTGGATTACGACGTGGATATTGAGGTGCGCATGAACGGGCGCGAGCTGCACCCCGGTATGCAGCATCTTGACGGGCAGGGCGTGCTGGATTACTGCCGCCAGCGCAAGGGCAGCAGCGACACCGCCCGCGCGGACAGGCAGCAGCGTATGCTCAAGGCCATATTTAATCAAATGAAGTCCACCGGGCAGATAGCCAACATTCCTAAGATTTATAAGGCCGTATCGGACTGCATAGAAACCGACCTTTCGTTCGAGCAGATTTGCGCATTATCCCTTGTTGCGGTGCGTATGGATGCGGAGCAGCTCGACAGGCACATGATAGCGGGCAAATTCGCAAGCCTTTATTCGCGCGACGTATGGCTTGTTGACAGGGAAAAGCTTATTGAACTTATAAAGGACGTGTTCAACGTTGATGCGGAAATTGCCGAGGACGTTGACGGGGAAGCGATACTTGCCGCGGCAGCGGAGAATAACGCCGCCATTCAGGGCGAGCTTTACGGCGCAGCGCTGCTTTATAACGAAGCCAAGAGCATAACCGCGAACTACTCATCCTCCCTTTCAAGCGGGACGAAGAGCACAATATCGTCGCTAAAGAGCAAGCTTGCAACGGCCATCCGCCGCGAATGCAAGCCCTATCTTGACCAATACAGCATAAGCATGGCCGATGCGCTCAACGCCGCGTATGCGGAGCTTGGATTGCAGCAGAACGCATACGGCATGCTTAACAGCTACTCCGGCGGCATGGATTACGCCGGCGGCGGCACGTTCGGCTGGGATGAGGACGATATTGAGGACGATTGATTGACTAAAGCGCGCAAGCGTTGCTATAATAATGAGGAAAGCTGCCCATTCGGGCGGCGCGGAGGCGAAACACAATGGTGCTGTTCATAAACGCGGTGGATGAAATGCTGAGCGAAAAAGGGCTCGGCTTTGTTACCAACATAATAAACATTGCGTTTATAGCGCTGCTGGCAATACTGATAACCAAAGGCGTGCGGCGGCTGATGCAGCGGCTGCGAAGCAGCCGCAGGATAAGCGATGACCCCGTTAAGCAGAAGCGCGCCGAAACCGCGGAAACGCTGATGGCAAGCATAATAAAATACGTAACGTATTTTATAGCGGCGGCGCTTATTGCAAGCGAACTCGGCTTCGGCGCAAGCGTAAGGTCGCTGCTTGCGGCGGCGGGAATAGGCGGCATAGTAATAGGCATCGGCGCGCAAAGCCTTATTTCGGACATTGTGAACGGGTTCTTCTTTTTGTTTGAGGATCAGTTCTCCGTGGGCGACATGATAGACGCGGGCGGGATAACCGGCACGGTGGAATCCATTGGCCTGCGCACGACTACCGTGCGTGCGTTCACGGGAGAAGTGAGCGTTATACCGAACGGCTCCATACGCACGCTTACCAATTATTCGCGCACAAATTCGCTGGCGATAGTGGATATACCCGTTGCGCTGTCTGCCGATGCGGACGCGGCAATGAAGCTTATGCGGCAGGAGGCGGAGCGCTACTGCGCAGAGATTGCGGACAAGGTATGCCAAAGCCCCGAAGTTTACGGCGTGAACGACGTAAGCCCCTTTGCAAAAACATTAAGGCTTGTTGTAAGCGTAAAGCCGCTTGAGCACTGGGCGGTACAGAGGGAACTGAGGAAAAGGATACTTGAAGGCTTCGTGCGCGAAGGGATAAAGCTTCCCGCGGCGCAGGGCGGCGGAACGGAGCGGAAATGATAGACGGCTTTGATATAGGCGACGCGGTGGAGATGAAAAAGCCCCACGCATGCGGCGGCAGCACATGGCAAATAACGCGCACGGGCGCGGACATAAAGCTGAAATGCTGCCAATGCGGCCGCGTTGTGATGATGGACAGGCTGGATTTTTTGAAGCGGGCAAAGCGCATAGTTGCGCGCGGAGGTGAAAATGAGCAATAGCGCCGTAAATAAAAGGCGGCTGAACGCGCTGAAAAACGCAGCGGAGGCGCTGCACGAAAAGGACCCGGTGTACAAAAGGGATTCGGACAGGCGGTTCATAGTTTCGCTTATAATAGTGATAACGCTTGCGCTGTCAATAAGGCTTTTTATAACCGAGCCCACGCTTGTGGACGGCGAAAGCATGTATCCAACGCTGCTCAACGGCGAAAGGATGCTGGTTGAAAAGGTCAGCCTTTGGTTCAGCGAGCCTCAGCGCGGGGACATAGTTATATGCTATTATCCGGGCTATACCGTAAGCTGCGTTAAGCGCGTTATAGGCCTGCCGGGCGAAACGGTAAGCATTGAAAACGGCATAATATACATAAACGGCAAGGAGCTTGAGGAATCGGCTTACTGGAAATACCGCGGGGAGATAGATTTGGACATGGGCGAGGTAGTAGTCCCCGAAAACAGCGCCTTCGTGGTGGGCGACAACCGCAACAACAGCAAGGACAGCCGCGCATGGGGCGTGGGCGCGATACCGTATGAACGCATAACGGGGCGCGCGCACTTCGTGATATGGCCGCTGTACGCAGCAAGGAGCATATGATATGGAGCTTTCTCCAAGGGCCGCGCGCAACCAGGTCGAATACAAAAGGCTGAGCATATACACAATAGCCGCAAGCATACTTGCGGCTGCGTGCATTGTGGCGATTATATTCACGGTGTGGTTCACGGCGGTCATAATAGATGACCGCGGCATGGAGCCCACGCTTGAGCGCGGGGACGCCGTATTGTGCGACAAGCTTGCCCTTACCTTCTCCTCCCCAAAGCGCGGGGACATGCTCTGCTACCGCGCGGTTTACGGCGGCGGGGTATATATGGGCCGTGTGGTTGGCCTTGCGGGCGAGGAGGTCGCCATAAATGGCGGCAGCGTATACATAAACGGCTGCCTGCTCAAAGAGGATTACATAACCGAAGCCTGCCCCGTTGACATGGAAAGCATAACCGTTGGCGAAGGAATGTTTTTGCTCCTTCCCGATGCGCGCAGCAGCATGCAGAGCACTGCAAGCGAGGAGCTGATAATAAGCGCGGAGCGCATAATAGGCCGCGTTGCCGTGCGCGTTGCGCCGATAAGCAGAGTGGCGGTGTTCGAGTAGGTTTTTTGTCTATTTCACCCCCAGTGAGACTGAGGGGTTGACTTAGCCAATACATAGGAAGTAAAAAGAGCAGCCTTAGCTGCTCTTTCATCATTTCTATATTTTATCAGTCGGCATAGTTGTTGAAGTAGCCCTGGACGAGGATTATGGGGGTGCCCTTGTCGCCGGAGCCGCTGGTCAGGTCGCACAGGGAGCCGATAAGGTCGGTCAGGCGGCGGGGCGTGGTGCCCATGGAGGCCATTACGCGCTTGTTATCCTCGCGGCTCTTTTTGCGGATGGCTTCGCGCACGGCATCCTCAAGCTCTTTGCCGCTTAGGTGCTTTAGATCGTTGTCCGCAAGGTACTTCAGCTTCAGTTCGTTGGGCAGACCGTTGAGTCCGTCGGTATAGCCGGGGGAGACCACGGGGTCCGCAAGCTCCCAAATTTTGCCAACGGGGTCCTTGAACGCGCCGTCGCCGTAAACCATGGCCTCAACCTTCACGCCCGTGCGCTCAAGCATAAGCTTCTGTATGCCTTCGGCAACCTGCTGCGCATTTTTGGGAAAAAGCTTTATGTCGTCATCCGTGGCGCGGTTGGAGCCGAGCAGGCCGTATTCGGGATTGTAGCCGGAGCCGTTCACGGGGGCGGAAAGAATATCGCTCATCTTATAAACGTTTTCGCCGCCGGCGTTCTTTATAAGCCTTGCGGTGCGCTCGCGTGTATGTATATCGGCGGCAAGCACATCCTTGGTATAATTCACTATGGCCGCTGCGGAATTGGCGAATATCATCTCCGCTTCTGCGCCTTCGCCTTCTATTATATCGGTATAATACTGCACATAGTCCATTCCGGTGAACGGATGGCAGGGCTTGCCGAAATGCTTATGGAACTCATCTATGCTCAGCACGTCCCTCCAGGGATCAACGCCGCTTGCATCCAGCGTATCAATGTCGATAAGATGGTTGCCCACTTCGTCGCTGGGGTAGGAGAACTGAACGGTGACCTTCTTCGCGCCGCGGGCTATGCCCTTGAGGCAGATTGCGAAGCGGTTGCGGCTCTGTATCGGGAAAACAACGCCAACGTGGCCGGAAGGGAACTTGGCGCGCACATCCGCGGCAATATCGTCAACGGAGGCAAAGTTGCCGTCCGCGCGGGCCACTACGGACTCCGTAACGCATACGACGTCCTTTTCGTTGATGCTGAAACCTTCCTGCTTGGCCGCGGCAAGCACGCTGTCTACGGCGATTGCAACAATGTCGTCCCCTTTGCGGATTATCGGGGCGCGGACTCCTCGGGAAATGGTGGTGCTCATGGCATATCCTCCGTGGTATTTTTTGCGATTTGGGGGCGTTTGTGTCTTTTTATCAAAACACGCGCAAAACCCTTTGACATCGCCGGTAAGATAGTATATCATAGTCGGGTGATATAAGCAATAATAATTAAAGCAATGGAGCTAAAAGCACGGCTTATATCTAACCATTGAACGATAACCAAACCATAATGGGAGGGAATGTACACCATGGCAAAGGATTACGACGTTATAATCGTGGGCGCGGGCCCGGCGGGAATATTCACGGCGCTGGAGCTTTTTAAGCAGGACGGCAATCTTAAAGTGCTGCTTGTTGACAGCGGCAAGGGAATAAAGGAGCGCAACTGCCCCGCAAGGAAGCTGGGCCGCTGCGTAAACTGCAACCCCTGCGCCATAATGAGCGGCTGGGCCGGCGCGGGCGCGTTTTCGGACGGCAAGCTGAGCCTTTCCCACGAGGTGGGCGGACATATAACATCATATATAGGCGAGGAGCGCGCGCAGGAGCTTATAGACTACGCGGACAGCGTATACGTCAGCTTTGGCGCGCCGGACACCGTGCACGGCCGCAACGACCCCCGCGTGGCGGAAATTGCATACGAAGCGAGCAGGTATAACATTCACCTTGTGCGCTGCCCCGTAAGGCACATGGGCACGGAATACAGCGCGGTGGTGCTTGGCAATATGTACGATGCGCTCTGCCAATACTCCGGCTTCACATTCCTTGGCGGCGCAACGGCGGACAAGATATTGGTAGAAAACGGCAAGGTGCAGGGCATTACCTATATAAAAGGCGGGCAGGAATACCGTGCCTACGCGCCCTATGTAGTTGCCGCACCCGGACGCGGCGGCGCGCAGTGGCTGCAAAACGAGGGCAACCGGCTGGATATAGGCATGAGCAATAACGAGGTGGACATAGGCGTGCGCGTGGAGGTGCCAAACTCCATAATGGATCACCTTACAAAGCCGCTTTACGAAGCAAAGCTTGTTTATTACGCGGATACGTTTGAAAACAAGGTGCGCACGTTCTGCATGAATCCGGGCGGACTGGTGAGCGAGGAGCATTACGAAGGCGGCATAGCCGTTGTGAACGGCCATAGCTACAACGATGCTTCCCTGCGCACGGAGAATACCAATTTTGCCATGCTCGTGAGCACGCATTTCACGAAGCCCTTCGGCGAACCCATACGCTACGGCAACTATATTGCCCAGCTTGGCAATATGCTCACCGGCGGCGGGGTGATGGTGCAGCGATTGGGCGACCTGCTGCTTGGCAGAAGGACGGACGAAAGCCGCCTTGCAAAATCCACCACCAAGCCCACGCTTAAAACCGCCGTGCCGGGGGACCTTTCATTCGTGTTGCCGCACAGGCACCTGACCAGCATAATAGAGGCCATGCGCGCGTTCGATAAGCTGGCGCCCGGCCTTTACAGCAGAAATACACTGCTTTACGGCGTTGAGGTGAAGTTTTATTCAAGCAAGGTGAACGTGAACAACCGCTTTGAAACCTCGGTTTCCGGCCTTTACGCCATAGGCGACGGCGCCGGAATCACCCGCGGATTGATGCAGGCGAGCGTCACGGGCGTGTGCGTAGCGCGCGATATTAAAAAATCGTGTAAATAAGGCGCATTTCACGGTTGACAAAACCCTTGGCTTAAATTAGAATAGTAGTGCTGTATTATTGAATCGATAATATGGTCGCGCTGCGCTTTGCGGGTGTAGCTCAGTGGCAGAGCGTCGGCTTCCCAAGCCGATAATGTGGGTTCGATTCCCATCACCCGCTCCACTAAATCCCGTAATGTGCGGGAAAGTACAACCGAAAAATTTTAGGAGGATTGTTTCTCAATGGCAAAGGCAAAATTCGAGCGCACTAAGCCGCACGTAAACATCGGCACGATAGGCCACGTTGACCACGGCAAGACCACCCTGACCGCAGCCATAACGATGGCGCTGAGCCAGGAAGGCCATGCGGCGGCGATGAGGTATGACGAAATCGACAAGGCCCCCGAAGAGAAGGCCCGCGGAATAACGATCAACACCGCGCACGTCGAGTACGAGACCGAAAAGCGTCACTATGCCCACGTAGACTGCCCGGGTCACGCGGACTATGTAAAGAACATGATAACCGGTGCTGCCCAGATGGACGGCGCTATCCTGGTCGTCAGCGCGGCTGACGGTCCGATGCCCCAGACCCGTGAGCACATACTGCTTGCCCGTCAGGTCGGCGTACCTTACATCGTAGTATTCATGAACAAGACTGACCAAGTCGACGATCCCGAGCTGCTCGAGCTTGTTGAAATGGAAATCCGTGAAATGCTCTCCAGCTACGATTTCCCCGGCGACGAGATCCCCATCATCAAGGGCAGCGCGCTGAAGGCTCTGGAATACCTCCAGAACGGCGGCGTAGCGAAGGGAAGCAAGGAATGCGAATGCATATTCGAGCTGATGGATGCTGTTGACCAGTACATCCCCGAACCCGAGCGTGCGTCCGACAAGCCGTTCCTTATGCCTGTTGAAGACGTATTCAGCATCACCGGCCGCGGCACCGTTGCCACCGGTCGTGTAGAGCGCGGCACCGTAAAGGTACAGGATACCGTAGAAATCGTTGGTCTGAGCGATGAGAAGCGTTCCACCGTAGTAACCGGCGTAGAAATGTTCCGCAAGCTGCTGGATCAGGCCATCGCGGGCGACAACATCGGCGTACTGCTCCGCGGTATACAGCGTACCGATATCGAGCGTGGTCAGGTTCTGGCCAAGCCCGGCACGATACATCCGCACACCCATTTCGACAGCCAGGTTTACGTTCTGACCAAGGAAGAAGGCGGCC
>OHJK01001821.1_pt1 | contig 9906 bp, 5 predicted proteins | sample 1568541 | NCBI WGS metagenome assembly OHJK01 (sample SAMEA3879535, study PRJEB24766) | human gut metagenome | biome: human-associated habitat; feature: feces | place: USA | collected 1985/1987
ATTTCCTCGACGACTCTCCGAAGGGCGTAGTCGATCAGGACAAGGCTTTCAAACTCCCCGACGATATGGTCAATTCGGCATACGCCATGCTCGGCGACTGCTGGTACTCTTATCCGTTCAACCTCTGGCCTTACGGCGATTTGTCGTCAGACGACTGCTTGAAGGGCGGATCGGGCACTACCGACACTGGCTATCATCCGATGGAGATTTGGTCGACCATGACTTCTACACCGGGCGAGTTCGACGAACTTTGGTATCGCCTCTACTGTGCTGTTAGCCGCTGCAACCGCGCGTTGCTCTCGCTTGAGCAGTATGGCGACAGCAAGCTTGGCGAGGAGATGACGAAGCAGCGTGTGGCAGAGGTGAAGTTCCTGCGCGCCCACTTCTACTTCAAGCTCATCACCATGTTCCGCCAGGTGCCTTGGATTGACGAGAACGTAATGAAGAACAATCTTCAGGAGAAGACTCGCAACGACGAGTTTACATACCAGGAGTTGTTCGGCAAGATAATAAACGACTTCAAGGAGGCATACGACGTGCTGCCCGAGATGCAGAAAGAGCAGAACCGCGTCAACCGCGTTGCTGCTGCGGCATATCTCGCCAAGTGCTATCTGACGCTTGCCTACGGCGACGGCTACGAGGCAACCAACGGCTACGACCACGTCAACAAGGAGTATATGCAGAAGGTGATCGAATACACCAACGTGGTGAAGAACTCACCCTACTTCGGCTATCTTGAAGACTACGGCGACATCTTCCTGCCCGAACACAAGAACAGCAAGGAGAGTGTGTTCGCTGTGCAGACTTCCGACTACAAGGAGGACAATACCACCTTCGGACGCGCCAACTGGAGCAACGTGCTCAATGGTGTTTGGGGAATGTGGTCGTGCGGATGGGACTTCCACAAGCCGTCGCAGGACCTCGTGAACGCCTTCAAGACAAAGAACGGACTGCCCGAGTTTGACGATTATAACAAGCACATCGACTATCCGGTCAACGGCCAGCCGACCACCCAGAAATGGGATCCGCGTCTCTTCCACACCGTGGGTATGCCTACTTTCCCGTACAAGTACGAGAAGGAGTATACGCTCACAAAGGCTAACAGTCGCACACCGAACACTTACGGCTACTACTGCTCTATGAAGGAGGTGCCGCAGCGCTCTAAGGGCGAGACCTACAACGGCTCATGGCAGGCGTTCGCTATGAACGACTATGTGTTCCGCTTCTCTGATGTGATGCTCATGCGTGCAGAGGCTCTCATCGAGACCGACCAGCTTGCAGAGGCTCGCACCATAATCAACGACATTCGCCAGCGTGCGAAGAACTCTGTTGACAAGCACATCGCTTACGCCAAGGATCAGTGCGAGATAGCGCTCTATCCCGAGTCTTACTTCCAGAACAAGGAGACGGCACGCAAGTGTCTGCGCTGGGAGCGCCGTCTGGAGCTTGCAATGGAGAACGGACGCTACTTCGACCTGCGTCGCTGGGGATTGGCTTCAAAGACTCTCAACGCCTACTTCGCAACCGAGAAGAACGACGTGTACGACGGACAGACATACGCTACGTATCTTAAGGATGCCCACTACACGGCTGGCAAGAACGAGTTCTACCCGATTCCTTACAACCAGCTCTACTATATGCCTGGCTTGTATAAGCAGAACAAGAACTACTAAAGGACACTACCGATATTCGGTGTAAATATAAAAGCCCTTAATACGAAAAAAGCGGAGGATACCACACCTCCGCTTTCTTGTACTGTGTAAAGCGCAATAGTACGAATGTTGCATCTGTAGCAAATATGTTGTGCAATGCGATTATTACAACTTTATGTAACATAATTTTCGCTCTGCTCGGCACGTTTAGCGTAATTTTGCTGCAGAAATTAATTCTCAACTCAACTAATAACTAAAAGTTTCATACGCAATGAACAATTCCAATCAAAGCAAACTGACACTCATCCCGGTGATGATTGCCTTCTTCACTATGGGCTTCGTCGACCTGGTCGGTGCGGTTTCTAACAACATGCAGGAAGACTTCGGACTCTCCGACTCCGCTGCAAACTTCTTCCCCTCGCTCGTGTTCTTCTGGTTTCTTATCTTCTCTGTGCCTACGGGCATGCTGATGAATAAGATAGGTAGAAAGAAGACAGTTCTGCTCTCAGTAGTAATCACAACATTGGCTGTGCTCCTGCCGCTCTTCGACAGCTTTATGCCTACAAAGGAGAGCCAGCTCTGGCTGATGTACATCTCTTTCTCGCTGCTCGGCATAGGCAACGCCATCATGCAGACCGGCATCAATCCGCTCGTGACGATGCTCGTGAAGGGTCATCTGGCTTCTACGCTCACCTTCGGTCAGTTCGTTAAGGCTATCGCTTCGTTCATCGCTCCGCTCATCGCTGCTTGGGGCGCTACCACTACTGCTCCTATCCTCGGACTCAGCTGGCGCATCCTCTTCCTGCTCTTCTTCGTTATAGGTATGGTGGCTACGCTGTGGCTCGGCATGACACACATCGAGGAAGAACCCATCGAAGGCAAGGCTTCTGGCTTCGGCGACTGTCTGAAGATGCTCGGTTCGCCTATCATCCTGCTCTCGTTCATCGGCATCATGTGCCACGTGGGCATCGACGTAGGTACAAACGCCGTTGCACCGAAAGTGTTGTTCGAGCGTCTTGGCGGCGCCGGCGACTCGCTCAGCCAGTTCGAGTACGCTACGTCAATCTACTTCGCGTTCCGTACGCTCGGCTGTTTCACCGGCTCAATCCTTATGCGCAAGCTCAATATCCGCACCTTCTTCACAATCATCGTACTGATGATGGCGCTCTCTATGGTCGGCTTGGTGTTCGGCACAGAGAAGTGGGAGCTTTGGGCAGCTATCGCTCTCGTAGGCTACGGCAACTCTAACGTCTTCTCTATCGTCTTCTCGCAGGCTATGCTCTCTGCTCCGGAGAAGAAGAACGAGGTTTCGGGCCTTATGATCATGGGTCTGTTCGGCGGCACGGTGTTCCCGCTCTTCATGGGCTTCGCCAGCGACGCTGCAAAGGCTGCCGGCGCTCAGTATCCGCAGGTTTGGGCTGCTGCTGTGATGGCTATCGGCGTGCTCTATCTGCTCAGCTATATACCTAAAGTAAAGCAGAACTAAAGCCCAAAGCCCCTCCCAACCCTCAAGCCCCTCCCAACCCTCCCCGTCGGGGAGGGCTTAGTTAGCTTAGAAAGGCTTAGAAAGGCTTAGTTGGCCTTGGCTTAGGAAGGCTTAAGAAGGCTTAGAAAGGCTTAAACGCTGCCTTAGGAAGGCTCGGCTTATTAAAAAAAACAATAACTGAAAACAATAAAACTATGGAAAAGAAATATGTAGTAGGACTCGGTGAGGCACTCTGGGACGTGCTTCCTGAAGGTAAGAAACTTGGTGGTGCACCGGCTAACTTCGCGTTCCACGCCGGTCAGTTCGGCTTGAACTCTATCGCTGTGAGCGCTCTCGGCGAGGACAAGCTCGCTGACGAAACCGTGCAGCAGCTCGAGGAGAAGGGCTTGCAGTATTGCATGCCGCGCGTGCCTTATCCAACCGGCACCGTGCAGGTGAAGCTCGACGACGAGGGCATACCTACATACGATATAAAGGAGAACGTGGCGTGGGATAACATCCCGTTCACCGACGAGGTGAAGGCTATCGCTGAGAACACTGAGGCTGTGTGCTGGGGCTCGCTCGCCCAGCGCAACGTGGTGAGCCGCGAGACTATCTACAAGTTCCTCGACGCTACACCTGCCGACTGCATGAAGATATTCGACATCAACCTGCGCCAGGACTTCTACACAAAGGATGTTATCTGTGAGAGCATGAAGCGCTGCAACGTTCTTAAGATCAACGACGAGGAGCTTGTGCTCATCGGCAGAATGTTCGGCTATCCGGGCTTGGACATCGAGAACAAGTGCTGGCTCATCCTTGGCAAGTACGACCTCGATATGCTCGTGCTCACCTGCGGCGTAAACGGCTCGTACGTGTTCACACCAGGCGAGATGTCGTTCCAGCCCACACCGAAGGTTGAGGTGGCTGACACCGTTGGCGCAGGCGACTCGTTCACGGGCACCTTCTGTGCTTCTATACTCGCCGGAATGACGGTGGCTGAGGCTCACGAGCGCGCAGTGAGAGTGAGTGCATACGTCTGCACGCAGAACGGCGCAATGCCCGTACTGCCTGAGGAGGTGAAGTAAAGCTCCTCTCAAAATTTGTTGTTAGAGTTAGAAGCCGGAGGCATCGTTGCCTTCGGCTTTTTTCGGTTATATCATACAAACGTTTTTCTGTTTCAGATTAAAGCAGTAACTTTGCGGCTAAATAGGAGGTATGGGCATCTTGCCCATACCACGCACCCACAAACACACCCACACGCACCCACAAACGCTTTTAAAAGTAAAAAAGTAAAGAAGTAAAAACATATATGAAATCACTAAGCCGTATCCTTAAAGGCAACCCTACAGTGACAGAGAGCACGGTCTATTACGTGCTCGTCATCTGTTGCATATCCCACTTTCTGAACGACATGATACAGTCGATCATTCCGTCTATCTATCCTATCCTTAAGGACAAGTTCGACTTCTCGTTCGCGCAGATAGGTATCATAACGCTTGTCTTTCAGATGACATCCTCCATTCTGCAGCCCTTCACCGGACTGTCTGCCGACCGCCATCCGCGCCCATATGCGCTCTCCGTCGGCATGTGCTTCACGCTCGCCGGACTGCTCATGCTTGCGTTCGCCGAGAACTATCTGCTCATACTGCTGGCTGTGAGCGTCGTGGGCTTTGGCTCGTCCATGTTCCACCCTACGGCGTCGCGCGTGGCACAACTGGCGTCGGGCGGCAAGAAGAGTCTCGCACAGTCTATCTTCCAGGTGGGCGGCAACGGCGGTTCGGCGCTCGGTCCGTTGCTCGCAGCGCTCATCATCCTACCCTTCGGACAGCATGCCATATCGTGGTTCGCCATAGCCGCCCTGCTCGCAGCACTCATCATGGTGCGCCTCGGAGCGTGGTATAAAGCCCGCCTGCAGTATGCCGTGAAGCATCCGCGCAAGGCAGAAGCGCTGAACACGCACATCTCCCGACGCGCAAAGTACGGCGCATTGCTCATACTCATCCTGCTCGTCTTCTCGAAATACTTCTACACATCCTGCATCACGAGCTACTTCACGTTCTACCTCATCGACAAGTTCGGCGTCTCGGTGCAGGCTTCGCAGATATGCCTCTTCGTGTTCCTCGCCGCCTTCGCCATCGGCACGCTCGCCGGCGGCGTGTTCGGCGACCGCTTCGGACGCAAGTACGTGATATGGTTCTCCATCCTTGGCGCGGCTCCGTTCGCCCTCGCCATGCCATACGTCAATCTGACGTGGACCATCGTGTTCACCTTCCTCTCTGGACTCATCATCGCCTCGGCGTTCTCTTCGATAGTGGTCTACGCCACCGACCTCATGCCCGACAAAGTAGGACTCATCGCCGGCATCTTCTTCGGCCTTATGTTCGGTCTGGGCGGCATCGGTTCGGCGTTCTTCGGATGGCTCGCCGACAAGACCAGCGTCGAATACATCTTCAAGGTAAGCGCATTCCTGCCGCTGCTCGGCATCATCGCCGGACTGCTGCCCGATACGCAGAAGAAGTAGTGCTTTTAAACTCTCCAATACACTTTTCCTGTCTTTTTGAAGTATCAAAATTACACTTTTCCTATAAAACAAGTAAATGCAGTAAATAGACATGAAAAAGACAATACCAGTTATAGGTATGGCGTGCGTTGTCTGCGCCGCCAACGTAGAGAATACGCTCCGTAAGTTGCGGGGCGTCAACTCGGCTACGGTAACACTGTCTACACGCACGGTGCTCGTCGACTACGACTCTGACGTGATTACGCTCGACGATATGAAGCGCGAGGTGAGCAACGCCGGCTACGACCTCGTGGTGGAGAGCGACCGCAACGCCGAGGAGATTAACCGCCGCGAGTATACGCTGCTGCGCCGCCGTACGCTGCTTTCGTGGCTATTCGCCGCGCTCACGATGTACTTCGGCATGAGCAGCGACGGAGCGTTCAACAACCAAATCTGCCTCATACTCGCACTCTTGAACATGTTCTACTGCGGCAGACGCTTCTATGTGTCGGCGGCAAAACAGATAACGCATCGCACGGCGAACATGGACTCGCTCGTGGCGCTGAGCACACTCATAGCGTTCCTCTTCAGTACGTTCAACACGTTCTTCGGCGAGGCGGTTTGGGGCGCACGCGGTATAGAGTGGCACACCTACTTCGACGCTTCGGTGATGATAATCACGTTCGTGCTCACCGGTCGGTGTCTTGAGGAGAAAGCGAAAGACAGCACGGCGAGCAGCATACGCCAGCTCATGGGCATGCAGCCCAAGACGGCGCGCATCGTGACGCACGAGAAGATCGAAGGCTCGGACGACTACCGCATGGAGGAGGTGCCTATCTCGACGATTCAGATAGGCGACACGATAGAGGTGCGCGCCGGAGAGAAGATTCCGGTGGACGGCGTGGTGTGCTCGGCTGAGAGTTTCATGACTGCAGATGCGGCGTACGTAGACGAGGCTATGATAAGCGGCGAACCTACACCGGCTATGAAGAAAGCAGGCGACACCGTGCTCGCCGGAACCATACCCAGTCAGGGCAAACTGCGTATGCGTGCGCGTCAGATTGGCGAGAACACAGCTCTTGCGCACATCATACGCATGGTGCAGGAGGCGCAGGGCAGCAAGGCTCCCGTGCAGCGCATCGTAGACCGCGCCGCTCGGGTATTCGTGCCGACGGTGGCTGCCATCGCTCTGCTCACGTTCTGCGTGTGGTGGGCGGTAGGAGGCAACGCCGCACTGCCCCAGGCGATACTCTCGGCTGTGGCAGTGCTCGTCATCGCCTGCCCCTGTGCAATGGGATTGGCTACACCGACGGCGCTCATGGTGGGCATCGGTAAGGCGGCGCAGAAGCAGATTCTCATAAAGGACGCGTCGGCGCTGGAGAACTTGCATAAGATTCAGGCACTCGTCGTCGACAAGACGGGCACGCTCACCATTCCAAACCCGAACATTGACTTCACACGCCCATCTGACATACCGCTCGAAGAGCGCGAAACGCTGAAACCTAACGCCAAGGAGGCGATAGCGCAGCTGCAGTCGGCTGGCATTGAGGTGTACATGATGAGTGGCGACAAGGAGGAGGCAGCTCGCTACTGGGCTACAGAGGCTGGCATACGCAACTATCGCAGCAAGGTGCTGCCGGGCGACAAGCAGGCACTCGTGCAGCAACTTCAGAGTGAAGGCAAGCGTGTGGCTATGGTGGGCGACGGCATCAACGACACGCAGGCACTCGCCCTCGCCGACGTTGGCATAGCTATCGGTCGCGGCACAGATGTGGCGATGGACGTGGCGCAGATAACGCTGATGGGCGACGACCTCATGGCGCTGCCAGAAGCCGTAAGGCTCAGTAGACGTACCGTGCGCATGATATGGCAGAATCTCTTTTGGGCATTTGTCTACAACATCGTCTGCATACCCCTCGCCGCCGGTGCCCTACACATCTTTGGCGTCGACTTTCAGATAACGCCGATGTGGGCAAGCGCCCTGATGGCGTTCTCAAGCGTAAGCGTAGTGCTCAACTCGCTGCGCCTGCGCTACGCGTAACGGATTGTTTACCGGACAGCAATAATTTATAATTTGTCATTACGCAACGGTTTTCCCAACACTACAACACCCCCTTAATAAACTGAGCACAGCTTTTGCAGATTCTCTTCGAAGTGTTCTTTGTCGATGGCGCTGTTCTTTAGTGTAGAGCGATAGTTGTATATTGTTTGTAGCGAGTAGGAGAGGATGCCGGCAATCTTAGGACTTTCCGTTACGCCCAGTCTTACCAAGGCTGCTACACGCAAGCTTGGAGTCAGCTCGTTGTCTTCCTTAAGCTCGATTTGTGCCTCAGGTATCAGCAGTGAGTTCAGTTCATTTACAAACGAGGGATAGAGCGAGAGGAAGATTTTGTCGAACTGCGAGAAGAAGCTCTGGCTCTCCTCAGTGCCTCGCTTTGAAGACGAGAGAATGCTCAGCAGTTCGTTCTGCTGATTGGCTCTAATTTTACGTATTACCAGTTTGCGCTGACTGTCCAACCGCTCAATATACTGATAGCAGAGCATGATAAAGGCATTAGCCATCAACTCACGCTTTGTGTTGGTGTTTTCAAGCTCATCATTTGAGTTCCGAAGCGCTTTGTTTGAGTCCTTAAGCTCGTTGTTAGAGTCCTTAAGCTCGTTGTTAGAGTCCTTAAGCTCGTTGTTAGAGTCTTTAAGCTCGTTGTTAAAGTTCTTAAGTTCATTGTTATTGTACTTAAGTTCATTGTTGTTGTATTTCAGCTCATCATTGGAGTTCTGAAGCGCTTTGTTTGAGTTCATTAGCTCATCGTTAGAGTCTTGAAGTGCTTTGTTTGAACTCATTAGCTCATCGTTAGAGTCCTGAAGTGCTTTGTTTAAGCCCTTAAGTTCATCATTAGAGTCCCGAAGCGTTTTGTTTGAGCCCTTAAGTTCATCATTAGAGTCCTGAAGTGCTTTGTTTGAGCCCTTAAGTTCATCATTAGAGTCCCGAAGAGTTTTGTTTGAGCCCTTAAGCTCATCGTTAGAGTCCCGAAGAGCTTTGTTTGAGCTCATCAGTTCATCGTTTGAGTCTTGAAGAGCTTTGTTGTCCTTTAGCTGTTGTTTGTTGGTAGCGCTCAATTTTTCAGTCAAGGCTTTCAGTTCCTTCTCCGACAGTTTCAACAAATCTTTTTTCCGGTTGACGTACACTACTACTGCTGCAATGACAACCAACAGCATAAGTATACATATTATCGTCACGTTTTTCCAGATGGCTTCCTTTTGGAGCTTTTCATTGTAAGCCGATAATATTACATGCAGGTTGGCGTATAGCTCCACACGTTGCAGACGACTATTATATTCATGTGCGTCTTTCAATGTTTGATTGATATATTTCCGGGCTTTGTCAAGATCATTTTTGTTTTTATAAAGCAACAGAGCAACATCCTGCAATGCCAGACTCTCATTGTTAGCCGACATTACATCGCTAATGGCAGCAAGCAGCAGATAACGCCTCTGCTGCTCCCACAGTTTATTGTTGCCGTAAGCCTTCGACAGAACGCATGCCGCCCTGCCGTACATGCGGTTTTCGGGTCCGAACATTTGCATTGCCTTATTCAATGAAGTGCTAATCTCATTGATACTCTTGCCTGAGTAAAAGAGGTTAATACCCTTCATGTAATAATACATTGCACTATTCTTCGGACAGTAGTATAGAGCCTTGCTGATATATTCCTTGAACAGTTCGTTATAATGTTTGCTGAATTCCATTTTCTGACAATGTGCATTCAGATTGTAATAAAGTGAACTCTGGGCGCAGTAGAAAAGGAAATTTTGCTTTGGATCGGATTGTGATATCTCGATTTTGTCCAGATTTTCCTTCGCCTCAATATAGAAGCCTCGTTCAATCAGCAGACTTGCCTTTGTAATCAGGAATCGGTTGCAATAATCAGAATTGCCAGTCTGTTTGGCAAGGCTTATTCCCCTTTGGACATACACCATTGCCGAGTCGTAAACGTATAGACTATACTCGTTTGCCAACTGTTCATATATGCGTAGCTTGTCTGTTGCAGCGGTCACGAATTTAGCTCCAAGCTTAATGTCTTTTAGCCTTTTTTCTTTGATGACATCATAATCCGCACTATGGGCTATTACTGAGTCTAATCTTTCGTAAAGTTTGTTATTGTCTGCGCGAGCATTAATGATCGACAGACAGATAGTTATGGTTAATATCAATATCCTCATGGTCTTTAAACATTTAGATTTTACCTTTTCTATCTACAAATATATAGATTTTTTATTAGATATAT
>OHJK01001837.1_pt1 | contig 9843 bp, 8 predicted proteins | sample 1568541 | NCBI WGS metagenome assembly OHJK01 (sample SAMEA3879535, study PRJEB24766) | human gut metagenome | biome: human-associated habitat; feature: feces | place: USA | collected 1985/1987
AGGCGATGCCTTCCTGATTAAAATTAAGATTTTAATCAGGAAATAGTATCAGAAAGCCCATCCCGAAGCCAACATCAAAATTGCGGCCTATTCCGACGATGTGGAGCAGGTCGCCATCCCCGTCCGCAAGAGCGCCGACACGGCAACGCTGCTGGCCGCTATCAATCAGGCACTGGCAGAGCTGGACGCTGACGGAACGCTGACCGAGTTGTCGGTCAAGTATTCCAGGACGGATATTTCTAGAATGTCCTGACCTTTGCAAAAAATCACCGGGAGCAGCCCATTTCGGACTGCTCCCGGCTCTTTTCTCCCAACGGTCAGTAGCCAAACATCCGGCTGACGACGTTGCCGTCGATGGCGTTCAGGGTCAGCATGGGCTGGGTCACATAGGTCGTGCCCTTTTTCATGGACTCCGAGGCGTTGTCTCCGGGCTCATACCAGTCCCACGTTCCCCAGAAATCCCACACGGGAACGATCGTCCCCTGCAAGGAGCCTTTATCCCGGATGCGCATCAGCGACAGGGAAACCTTCGTAATCTCCACGTCCATGTATGTCTCGTCGCCGTTGATCTTGTCGATCTCCACGAGACTGCGGGCTTCCGACGGGCCGATGACCACCACGGGCAGCATGGTGTTTGCGATGGATGCAATGTCCTCAAAGGGCATAAGGGCGGTCTGCGTTTCCTTGACAACCGGCTCGGTGCTGGGAGCGTCCCACTCGAAGGAAAGAATGCCGTCCCTTCCCACCGTGATCCAGACGCTTTCCATGTACCAGGAAACGGTATCCGCATTGGTTTCCTCTGAGCAGCGGTAAGTCCAGTACTGATGATCCTCTCCGATGGCTGGATCGCTGAACACACGATCCTCCCGGATGCCGGGAATGGGCACGCCGTTTACGCTGGGGGTATAGTAAAGCTCCCATGTGCCCTTCCGCTCGCCCTCTCTGGGCGTCTGCGCGTCGGCCAGAACCATATCGCCCAGACCCAGCTCCTGCATCACCCCGTCCGCCCTGGCGATGGCGTCCTCTTTGGAAATGCTGCCCCAGTCGGTGCTGCGGTAATACTTGAAGTCGCTGTTGACAATCGTCGCGTTCGTCAGGTATCCGCCGAACCGGTTCATGATGATGACTTCGTACTTGGCTCCATCCACGGTCGCATCGCCGCTGACCTCATTGGGCGTTCCGGAATCTTCAAAGCCGTGGATGATGGGCTTTTCCTCCGGTGCCTTCGCCATTTCCGCGGTGTAATAGGCGATGATCTCCTTGCGGCGTTCTTCCAGCTGCTCCGGCGTCTGTTCCGGGGCGTCCGGGTCTGCGTGCCATTCGGGGGAGTTGACATAATCAATGGAATCCTGACACTCCTGCTTCGTCATGACAGTGCTGTAGAGCGGCTGTCCCTTCAAAAGCACCCGCAGTAGGGTGTCCACATCCTCCTGCGTAAAATCCCGGGGCATCACGGTGGCGGTGGGAAGCACCGTCCCCAGCTCCGCCACCACCTGCGCATCGGCGTGGATGGTAAGTCTTCCCTCCTGACTGACCCAGTCCCCGGTGAATTTTTCCGGGAAGGTGTACTCCGTCTGCTCCCGGGCGCTCTGCTCCAAGAGCATCGCCTGATTGACGGTGGTGGGTTCGGCGGGCGTCCGGCCTTTGCCGCATCCGGGCAGCATGGCAAGCGCCAGTGTGAAGGCGGCAAAACGAACTATTTTCTTTTTCATGGTAACACTTCCTTTCTTTGGATGGTTCCAGAATACCATAGCCAGAATCAAAAGAGTTTACCGGCACGTTACCGTTTGATTACCGATGACGATTCTGGCGGTCGTTCCTTCTCCGAGAGTGCTTTCCAGCACCAGCGTTCCGCCGTGGACGGCGGCAATCTCCCGCACCAGCGCCAGTCCCAGGCCGAAGCCGCCGTTCGCCTTGCTCCGGGAGGGGTCGCCCATGTAGAAGGGGTCGGTCACTCTTTGCAGATCTTTTTCGGGGATGCCCCGGCCATGGTCGGTGACGGTGAAGCCCATCTCCGACGCCTGAATCCGGATGGTCTGCCCCGGTGCGGATGCCTTGGCGCTGTTTTCCACGAGATTGACAAGGGCAATGCACATCAAATCCTTGTCCACGGGCAGAATGTCCCCGTTGCAGGTGATTTCCAGAGAAGTTCCGTACTTTTCCATGATGGGTCGGGTCAGCTCCCGCACCTGTGTCAGCAGTTCCGGCACGGACACCGGCGCTATCTTCGCGTTCTTTTTCATGGAAAGCAGCGTCAGCAGCTTTCTGACCATGGTTTCCAGCCAGTGGAGCTGGGCGTCCATACTGGTGAGCAGCGCTTCCTGCTTTTCTTCGGGAAGGTAGACATTTCGCAGAGTGTTCACGTTCAGGAGCAGAGACGTCAGGGGTGTTTTCAGCTCGTGGGTGACCGCGCCGACAAAGAGCTTCTGCCGCTCGTTCTGCTCCCGCAGGGTGTCCACATGGGTCTCCACCGCCAGCGCCATTCGGTTGAAATTCCCCGCCAGAACCCCCACTTCGTCCTGAGAAACGACAGGGACGCGCTGGCTGTAATTCCCGTCCGCGATGCTGCCGGCGGCTTCCGAAAGCCGGGACAGCGGGCGAAGCGTCCGGGAGATCATCCAGTAAACCGCCCCAAGCCCCAAAAGGCCAATGGACAGCGCCAGCAGCGCAAACCGTCCGCTGAGCTGCCAGAGCTGGGAATATATGTAGGTGGCGTCCGCCGCCAGATACACGCTGCAATCCATCCCCCAGGCATCCGTGACCCTGCCCAGAATCAGAAAATGCCTGCCGCCCACGCAGGCTCTGGCTGATTGCGTACCGCCGCAATGGACATCCAGATAGCGTTCCGGGTCGATCTGGGCGGACGCGCTCAGGCACTCTCCATTGACAACGAGGGCGCTTCCCGGCACGCTGCAGGAACGGAAGCGGTAGGTCAGCAGCGCTTTCCGGGAAAGTGGGTCAAGGCCGTCTGTTGGACTGCGGTAGACGGCTGCCCCGAAATCATCCACCAGATCATTCAGGGTTTCCTCCGTGCTTTGCAGAAGGGCTTCATAGGACTGCTCCCGCACCTGCCAGAGCATGGCCGCCGTCAGGCTCACCGCCACGGCAAACAGCAGCGCCGCACAGAGAATTGTCAGTTTTGTTTTCAGCTTCATCGTTCCTCCAACCGGTAACCGGCCTTTGAGATGGTGCGGATTTCCTCGGACAGGTTCAGCTTTTTCCTGAGATTGGCAATGCGGACGTCCACGGTGCGGATGTCCCCGAAATAGTCCTGCCCCCAGATCTCGTTCAGGATGCGCTCCCGGGAAACCGTGCGGTTTTTGTTCTTCATCAGCACCGCCAGCACGTCAAATTCCAGCGGCGGCAGGGGGATCTCCTCCCCACTCCTGCTTAAGCGGCGGTTGCCGTTGTCCAGCGTCAGGTCCCGGAAATGGTAGATTTCGTTGAATTTCCCGCTGCGCCTGAGTACCTTTTCCATGCGCACCATCAGGGCGAGCATATCGAAGGGCTTGGCGATGTAATCCTCCGCGCCGCCCCGCAGTCCCTGCACCTCGTGCTGGGTATCGTTCATGGCGGTCAGACAGATGACGGGGATTCCGTATTCCTGAAGCTTCGGCAGCAAGGTAAAGCCGTCCACCCCCGGCAGCATCATGTCCAGCAGCGCAAGATCGTAGTCGTGGTCTGCTGCCAGCGCATTCCACGCGGCAAGGCCGTTATCAAAGGCGGTCACGGTATAGTCCGCGCATTCCAGATTCAGCCGCAGCACCTCGGCAATGGCCGTGTCGTCTTCGATAATCAGGATTTTATTGCTCATGGAATCCCCTCCATCCGGCGTTTGAGCTATTATAGCACACCCCGGCGTCTGTGTGTTTACCAAAATATTACTGTTTTTGCGATACTGCAAAAGCCGCCGTTTTGCAAAACGGCGGCTTTTCAGGTGTTGGCAGAAACAAAGCCCGACTCTCAGCAAGAGTCGGGCTTTGTATTTTTTCAGGGCTGCCTCTCGGTAAGACCGCCCTCTTTTACGCGGGCGGCACTACTGCTCACTATCGCGAAGAAGACGCTCTATCGCTCTCTTGTTTACATACTCCGCCAGAGGATCCGCCCCAAACCCCAAAGCGAGACAGATAACTCCCGTAACAGCCATTACGACATCGATACCGGGGACGATGCCCCAGATGGTAAAAGCGAGACCGAGCCCCTGCATCGCCCCACCGAAAAAGCTGATGAGTGTGGCCAGACCTGAGTATTTGTATTTTCTCCAAGAAATCCGCATCTCTTTCTACCTCCTATTTATAACCATATGGTTATGGTATGAATAGATAGTACCATAACTGTGTTAAATTGTCAACACCAAACAGTTATGAAAGCAGGTGTGGACATGGATAATTATTACCCCAGATTGAAGGATCTGCGCGAGGATCATGATTTGTCCCAGCAGGCGATTGCCGATTATCTGGGCATGAAGCAGCCCCAGTACAGCCGTTACGAACGCGGCCTGCGGGATATTCCAACCGATGTGCTGATCCGTCTGGCTCTGTTCTACAAAACCTCGACCGACTACATTCTGGGACTGACCGACCATTCCAGACCTTACAGGAAATAGTATCAGATAGACCCTAAAATCCGGTTCAGCAAAAAATCGTGAAAACCCGATGGAAATTTCGGGTTTTCACGATTTTCTGACTTTTCATGATTACGTTCCGTTTCCGCGAAGCTCGATGATCTGGTCACGCAGTACGGCGGCGTACTCGTATTCCATCATCTTCGCCGCTTCCTTCATCTGCTTTTCCAGCCGGGCGATCTCCTTTTCCTTCTCCACCTTGGTCATCTTCATGCCGGTTCTTCCCTTGCGTTCGGCGGTGGGAGACGAAATCTCGATCAGGTCCCGCACAGACTTGATGATGGTCTTCGGGACGATCCCATGGGCTTTGTTGTAGGCATCCTGAATCTCCCGGCGGCGGGCTGTCTCGTCGATGGCTGCACGCATGGCGGGGGTGGCCGAGTCGGCGTACATGATGACCCTGCCTCCGGCGTTCCGGGCGGCGCGGCCGATGGTCTGAATGAGACTGGTCTCGCTGCGCAGGAAGCCCTCCTTGTCCGCGTCCAGAATGGCCACCAGACTGACCTCCGGCAGGTCGAGTCCCTCACGCAACAGGTTGATGCCCACCAGCACGTCGAATTTTCCCATCCGCATATCCCGGATGATCTCCATCCGTTCCATGGCGCCGATGTCCGAGTGCATATAGCGCACCTTGATGCCCGCCTTTTGCAGGTATACCGTCAGGTCCTCCGCCATCTTCTTGGTCAGGGTCGTCACCAGAACCCGCTCGTTTCTGGCGGTGCGGGCGTTGATCTCCCCGATCAGGTTGTCGATCTGCCCCTCAATGGGACGCACCTCCACCTCCGGATCCAGCAGTCCGGTGGGACGGATGACCTGCTCCACCGTCTGGCCGGAACGGGTGCGCTCGTAATCGCCGGGAGTGGCGGAAACGTAGATCACCTGGTTGATCTTCTGGTCGAATTCCGGGAAGTTCAGGGGACGGTTATCGTAGGCCGAGGGCAGACGGAAGCCGTAATTCACCAGCGCATCCTTCCGGCTCCGGTCTCCGGCATACATGGCGCGGCACTGGGGCAGGGTCACGTGGCTCTCGTCGATAAACATGAGATAGTCCTTGGGGAAATAGTCCAGCAGCGTGGTGGGCGGCGTCCCCGGCGCCCGCCCCTGAATTACACGGGAATAGTTCTCGATGCCGTTGCAGAAGCCGATCTCCGTCAGCATTTCCAGGTCATAGGCCGTCCGCTGGGCAATGCGCTGGGCTTCGATGAGCTTGTCGTGGGCGCGGAAGAAGGCCACCTGATCGTCGCACTCCCGCTGGATCTCCACCATGGCCCGCTGCAATTTTTCCTTGGATGCCACATAATGGCTGGCGGGGTAGATGGCCACGTGGTCAACGTACCGCTCCGCAATGCCGGAAACGGCGTTGATCTCGCTGATCCTGTCCACCTCGTCTCCGAAAAACTCCACCCGGATGGCACGTCCCGACCAGTAGGCGGGATAGATTTCCAGCGTGTCCCCCCGAAGGCGGAACTTGTTTCGGGAGAAGTCCAGATCATTCCGCTCATAGCGGATTTCCGTCAGCTTTTTCAGCACGTTGTCCAGCGGGTACTCCTGCCCCACCCGCAGGGAAATGACCATGCTCTTATAATCGATGGGGTCGCCCAGACCGTACAGGCAGCTGACCGAGGAGACCACGATCACGTCCCGCCGCTCAAACAGCGCGGAAGTCGCCGAGTGACGGAGACGGTCGATCTCCTCGTTTACGGAAGCGTCCTTTTCAATGTAGGTGTCCGTGTGGGCGATGTACGCCTCGGGCTGATAGTAATCATAGTAGGAAATGAAGTATTCCACCGCGTTTTCCGGGAAAAACTCCCGGAATTCCGAGCAGAGCTGGGCAGCCAGCGTCTTATTGTGCGCCAGCACCAGCGTCGGGCGGTTCAGCTTTTCAATGACCGAGGCCATGGTAAAGGTCTTGCCGGAGCCGGTGACGCCCAGCAGCGTCTGCTCCCGCAGTCCCCAGTTCACGCCGTTGACCAGGGCGCTGATGGCCTCCGGCTGATCGCCGGAGGGCTTATAGTCCGATACCAGCTTGAATTTGTCCATAATAACTCCCTTCATCCAGCCGGTAGCCCGACTGCACCATGGAGACATAGTCCCCGTCCGCCACCACGATGTGGTCGGCCAGCTGAATTTCCACCGCGTTTAAGGCCATGGCCACCCGGCAGGTGGTCTGCACGTCCTCACTGGAGGGCACCGCGATGCCGCTGGGATGGTTGTGCGCCAGAACCACCGTGGTAGCGTTGGCAGCCAAGGCCGTCTCCACGATCTTCCGCACGGATATCCCCGCTGAGTTCACGCTCCCCTGCCCGACCTCCTTGCAGCCGAGCACCTTGCATTTGGCGTCCAGACACAGCAGAAACACCGTTTCCACGTTCCGTCCGAAGAAAAACGGCACCAGATATTCCCCGCAGGCCTGCACCGTGGGCAGAATTTTCTCCCGCATGGTCCGGTCAACCTGATAGTACCGCGCCACGTCGTTCATGAGGCTGAGCAGCAGTGCCGACTGTTCGCCCACGCCCTTGACCTTCCGCAGTTCCTCCACCGGTGCTTCCAATACCTGATACAGGCTGCCGAAATGGTCGAGCAGCGCATGGGCGATGGGGTTGGTATCCTGCCGGGGAACGCTGAAAAACAGCAGCAGCTCCAGCACCTGAATGTCCGTGAAGCTCTCCAGCCCTTCCTCCAGAAAGCGCTGCTTCAGCCGCTGGCGGTGTCCGTCATGAATCGACATATTTTTCACCTCGTAGTTCTTACCCCTTGCTATTTTGTCCCGTTTCCGCTAGAATGAGAAATGAAAAAAACGTCGAATCTTGCCGGGAAAGTTTTCACCCATTCTGCGCATGATAGGACTGCTAGGAGGATCGTCATGGAAGAAAAGAAAGATACGCTGGGAATGCTGGATCTGGTGATCCGCCCCGGCTTCTGCGTAAAAGAAAATCAGATCATCAAGGTCAATCAGGCCGCCGAGAGCCTTTTCATCACCCCCGGCACGGATATCCGCCCGCTGCTTCTGACAGGCTCGGAGGAGTACGCCGCGTTCACCGGCGGGTGTTTGTATCTGACGCTGAGCCTGTCCTCCCACAGCTGCGGCGCGTCGGTCACACGGGTGGACGACATTGATGTATTCCTGCTGGAACAGGAATCGGACAACGGCGAGCTTCGCTCCATGGCGCTGGCCGCCCGGGAGCTGCGGGAGCCGCTGACCAACGTGATGATCACCGCCGACAGCCTGTTCCCCCTCTGCGCCACGGAAGAAAGTCCCCGGACGGCAGAGCAGGTCGCCCGTCTGAACCGGGGACTGTTCCAGATCCTCCGGATCATCGGCAATATGTCCGACGCCGAGCGCTGCGCCGCCGTCTCCCACCAGGAAACGGTGGACATTCCGGCGCTGTTCGCCGAATTCTTTGAAAAGGCGGAGACCCTTGTCTCTCACACCGGCATCACCCTGACCTACGAGGGGCCTGACCAGCCAATCTACGGTCTTGCCGACCGGGAACAGCTGGAACGGGCGGTTCTGAACATCCTGTCCAACGCCATCAAATTCACCCCGAAGGGCGGGACTGTCACGGCCAAGCTGACCCGCAGCGGCCGGATGCTCCGCCTGAGCGTGACGGACAGCGGCTCCGGCATTGCCCAGAGCGTCCGCAGCAGCGTCTTCTCCCGGTATCTCCGCCAGCCCGCTCTGGAGGACAGCCGGTACGGCATCGGCCTTGGCATGGTGCTCATCCGCACCGCCGCCGCCCACCACGGGGGTGCCGTCCTCATCGACCAGCCGGAAGGTGTGGGTACCAGAATCACCATGACCATGTCCATCCGTCAGAGCAAGCAGGCAACGCTTCGCTCCAACGTCCTGCGGGTGGACTACGCCGGAGAGCGGGATCACGGGCTGATCGAGCTTTCCGAGTGTCTTCCCACAGAGCTGTATGAATGATTTCCCCGTCCGGTCTGCTGAGCAGACCGGACAATATTTTTACAAATAAGACTTGAGATACTGTCCCGTATAGCTTTCGGGAATCTGCGCCACTTCCTCCGGCGTGCCGGACGCGACCAGCGTTCCGCCGCCGTCGCCGCCCTCGGGGCCGAGGTCGATCAGATAGTCCGCCGTCTTGATAACGTCCAGATTGTGCTCAATGACCAGAACGGTGTTCCCCGCCTCCACCAGCCGCTGCAAAACCTCAATGAGCTTATGCACGTCGGCGGCGTGAAGACCGGTGGTCGGCTCGTCCAGAATATAGATGGTCTTTCCCGTGGAGACCCGCGCCAGCTCCGTCGCCAGCTTCACCCGCTGGGCTTCGCCGCCGGAGAGAGTCGTGCTGGACTGCCCCAGCTTTACATAGCCAAGGCCGACCTCCACCAGAGTCTGGGCTTTTCTGCGGATCTTCGGCAGATTCTCGAAGAAATCCACCGCTTCCTCCGCGGTCATGTCCAGCACCTGAGCAATGTTTTTCCCCTTGTAGTGGACTTCCAGCGTCTCCCGGTTGTACCGCGCGCCGTGACAGACCTCACATGGAACGTAAACGTCCGCCAGAAAGTGCATTTCGATCTTCACAAGGCCGTCGCCGCAGCAGGCTTCGCACCGGCCGCCCTTGACGTTGAAGCTGAACCGTCCCGGTCCATAGCCCCGGATCTTCGCCTCGTTGGTGGACGCGAACAGGTCCCGGATATCGTTGAACAGCCCCGTGTAGGTGGCGGGGTTGCTTCGGGGAGTCCTGCCGATGGGGCTTTGGTCGATGTCGATGACCTTGTCCAGATACTCCATGCCGTCAATGCCGTCACAGAGACCGGGACGGGTACGGGCATGGTTCAGCGTGGCAAGCAGGGTCTTGTTCAGAATTTCATTGACCAGACTGGACTTTCCCGAACCGGACACGCCGGTGACGCAGACGAAAGTTCCCAGCGGAATTGACACATCCACATTTTTCAGATTGTTCTCCCGTGCGCCGCGAATGCGCAGGAAATTGCCGTTCCCCGCCCGTCGGGTGGTGGGAACGGGGATTTTCTTCACGCCGGAGAGGTACTGTCCCGTTACGGAACGGGGGCATTTGATAATATCGTCCAGCGTTCCCGCCGCCACGATCTCGCCGCCGTGACTGCCCGCGCCGGGACCGACATCTACAATAAAATCGGCGGCGCGCATGGTGTCCTCGTCGTGCTCGACAACGATCAGGGTGTTGCCCAAATCCCGCAGGTGCTTCAGCGTCCCCAGCAGCTTATCGTTGTCC
>OHJK01001848.1_pt1 | contig 9796 bp, 7 predicted proteins | sample 1568541 | NCBI WGS metagenome assembly OHJK01 (sample SAMEA3879535, study PRJEB24766) | human gut metagenome | biome: human-associated habitat; feature: feces | place: USA | collected 1985/1987
TTAAAAATTAATAATTAAACAAATGGATTGGTTACAAGCCTTGGTCCTTGGCATCATTCAGGGACTCACAGAATATTTGCCCGTAAGTAGTAGTGGACACCTCGCAATCGGCTCGGCACTCTTCGGCGTGCAGGGCGAGGACAACCTCACGTTCACCGTCATGGTGCACGTGGCGACCGTGCTCAGTACGCTCGTGATACTGTGGAAGGAAATCGACTGGATACTGAAAGGACTCTTCAAGTTCGAGATGAACGCCGAGACGAAGTACTTCTTCAACATCGTTGTCTCGATGATACCAGTAGGCATCGTAGGCGTGTTCTTTAAGGACTATGTGGAGAAGATATTCGGTTCGGGGCTGCTCATCGTGGGCTGTTGCCTGCTCCTGACAGCAGTGTTGCTCACCTTTTCCTACTTCGCTAAGCCACGTCAGCGCGAGAATATCTCGATGAAGGATGCCTTCATCATCGGCTTGGCGCAGGCAGCAGCCGTGCTGCCCGGTCTCTCACGATCTGGTTCCACCATTGCCACCGGCATCTTGCTCGGCAATAAGAAGGAGAAACTCGCACAGTTCTCGTTCCTCATGGTCATCCCGCCCATCCTCGGCGAGGCACTCCTCGACGTGCTCAAGGCGGTTAAGGGCGAAGAAGCGTTCGGCGATATAGAGACACTGCCCCTCATCGTGGGCTTCGTGGCAGCCTTCGTAAGCGGATGCATCGCCTGCAAGTGGATGATAAACATCGTGAAGCGAGGCAAACTCGTGTGGTTCGGTGTCTACTGCGCAATAGCAGGAGCCGTTACTATAGCTTGCTCATTACTATAAAAGAAGAAGACAATGAATTTCACCAAAGGCGAAGTCATCGCCATAAACAAACCCCTTGGCATGACCAGCTTCTGTGCCTTGGCAATAGTGCGCAAGCGCATCTGCGTACGCCTCGGGGTGAAGAAACTAAAGATAGGTCATGCCGGAACACTCGACCCTCTTGCCACTGGCGTGCTCGTGCTCTGCACCGGCAAGTTCACGAAGCGCATTGAGGAGTTCCAGATGCACGGCAAGGAATACACAGCCACCATTCAGCTCGGAGCCACCACGCCCAGCTACGACATGGAGCATCCGGTGAACGCCACTTACCCCACAGACGGCATCACACGCGAGCGCATCGAAGAAGTGTTGAAGCAGTTTGTGGGCGATATAGAGCAGGTGCCACCGACATTCTCGGCGTGCAAGGTGGGCGGACAACGCTCCTACGACCTGCGCCGAAAGGGTAAGGACGTGGAGCTGCAGTCGAAGCAGATACACATCGACGAGATAGAACTCACGGCGTTCGACCCCGAAACAATGCAGATGTCTTTACGTGTGGTCTGTGGCAAGGGTACATACATACGCGCCTTGGCACGCGACATCGGTCGCGCACTCGACTCGGGCGGCTACCTCACAGCACTCTGCCGCACACGCTCCGGCGAACAGCGCGTGGAGAACTGCATCGAGCTTGACGGCTTTGAGGAGTGGCTTGCCAATCAGACAATAGAAACCAATGAAGATGAATAAATAAACAACTACTATGAAGTTATCACAGTTTAAGTTTAAACTACCCGAAGAGCTGATCGCTCTTTATCCGCATAGCATTTATCGCGAGTTTGAAAACGACAAAGGCGAGAAGGAAACCTTCCGCATCACACGTCGCGACGAGTGCCGACTGATGGTGTTGCACAAGAAGTCGCAGACCATCGAGATGTACAAGAAAGATGACAAAGGCAACCCTATCGAGGGCGAATACCTCGACTTCCGCAATGTGCTCGACTACTTCGGTGAGCACGACACATTCATCTTCAACGATACAAAGGTGTTCCCGGCGCGCCTCTATGGCACAAAGGAGAAGACCGACGCAAAGATAGAGGTGTTCCTGCTGCGCGAACTCAACGAAGAAATGCGTCTGTGGGACGTGCTCGTAGAACCGGCTCGCAAGATACGTATCGGCAACAAGCTGTTCTTCGACGATTCGGGCACAATGGTGGCTGAGGTAATCGACAACACAACCAGTCGCGGACGCACACTGCGCTTCCTCTACGACTGTCCGCACGACGAGTTCAAGCGCGAGCTCTACGGTCTGGGCGAGGCTCCGCTGCCACGCTACATCGTAGACCGCCGTCCCGATAAACGTAGCACTGAGGACGACTTTGACGACTTCCAGTGCATCTTTGCTAAACACGAGGGTGCGGTCACGGCTCCTGCTACCGGCTTGCACTTCTCGCGCGAGCTGATGAAGCGCATGGAGATACGTGGCATCAACTTCGCATACATTACGCTCCACTGCGGATTGGGCAACTTCCACGACATAGAGGTGGAGGACCTCACAAAGCACAAGATGGACTCGGAGCAGATGCGCGTCGATGCCGACTGCTGCAAGTTGGTGAACGACACAAAGCGTGCCGGACACCATGTGTGTGCTGTGGGTACAAGCGTGGTGAAGGCTACGGAGACAGCCGTTGGCACCGACGGTATGCTGAAGGAGTACGATGGCTGGACCAATAAGTTCATCTTCCCACCATATGACTTCGGACTCGCCGACTCGATGATCTCTAACTTCTATCATCCGTACTCGACACTCCTCATGGAGACCTGCGCCTTCGGCGGCTACGACCTCGTGATGGAGGCGTACAACCTCGCTGTGAAGCACGGCTTCAAGTTTGGTTCTTACGGCGACGCATTGCTCATCGTAAACGATTAAGCGCAGAGTATGCACACCGTGTACCTCTCTCTCGGCTCCAATCTCGGCGACCGCAAAGCTACGATGCGTCGCGCCATCGGCTTGCTCAACGAACGTGCAGGCAGCGTCGACCGCCAGTCGTCGTTCATCGAGACAGAGCCCTGGGGATTTGAATCGACCAATAAGTTTCTGAATATGTGTGTGCGTCTGCTCACTACGTTGTCGCCAGAGCAATTGCTACTGGCTACAAAGCAAATAGAACGTGAGTTGGGCAGAACACAGAAGTCGGTGAATGGGCAGTATCACGACCGCCCTATCGACATAGATATACTGATGTACGACGACGTACATCTTGACTCTGACGACCTCACGCTGCCGCATCCGCACATGCAGGAGCGCGAGTTCGTGATGAAACCGCTTCGCGAAATACTCTCGATTGGGAGTTGAAGATATATGCAGGGACGGAAACAAGGTCTACGTATCGTCCCTGCAACTTGTACGCCACCGAAGGCGCAACCACTGTTGTTGCGCCTTCGGTGGCGTCTTCTATAGACGTACAGGCGTAAGTTTCGCGTTTTGTTATGTATGGCGTTCGCAGATGGAAAGCGTTAATTCGTAAATAAAATAATAAAATAAAATAACTTTTGTTTGGCGAAAATCTTCATAATCCGTATATTTGCAAAATAATCTTCGCATATATTAATAATCTAAATAATTGAGTATGAAGAAATCTTTACTTTTGACTGCGGCTCTTGTTATGGCTACAACAGCTGCCAACGCACAACCATTCGTTGAGGGCGTTCCGTTTAGTGCACGCCAGTTCGGCAAGCATCTCGTGCCATCACTTAACGCACAGGCTCAGCCTTCAAAGCTGCGCGCAGAGAAGAAAAGCAACTATTACTTGCGTCCTGAAGGTGCATTGTTCCAGGCTTCTGACAAGAACGGTCAGATTTGGGGAACAGTGTATATGTATGTTCCGGGTGCTTACGACGTAAAGTTCAAGAAGCAGGGCTCGGATGCTTATGTTTGGCATCAGAACACCTTCGACTATTACGGCGATGTAACTGTTAACGATTGCTCAAGCAATACAGATTATTATTATAATATCGGCGCAAACGGCGACTTCACAATGAAGAGCTTGTTTGACGGTCGCGATGCTCTTCCGACACTTGTTTGCAATACCGACTCGTTTCTGCTTGCTTCTGAGAATCCTTACTTCGGCAACCCCGGCGACCCTGGCAAGCACGAATCATTGGCTTTGAAGTACTATTATCCGCGCTTGTATTCCGGCATCGACCAGGACAACCGCCGCGTGGCTCCGCTTTCTTACACAATGGACCAGGTGAGCGAAGTGTTCTTCGGAGGTATGGACAACAAATATGTTTACGGTTCGGGTACATTCACGCAGGGCGATGCTAAGTACACAGCTACCGGCGTTTATCAATATTTTGACAAACCAATGGCTCCGCTGGTTGTAGAAGATATCTTCATTCCGGTTATCTCTAAGGGTTATTATCCAGTAGCAAAGGGCAAGGAGCTGCGTTTGCAGATTCACGACGTGATAGAGCAGGACGGCAAACGCATTCCTGGCGAAAAGATTCTCTACGAACTCACAGCTACTGAGCCTGAGACTATCGACGTAGGCAGTATCCCGTATGACGATAACACAAGCTACAACGCCTTCACACTCGTGTTTACAAAGAAGAACGCTGAAGGCAAGGCAGAACGCTTCGTTATCGATCAGCCGTTCTATGTAGTAATCGACGGACTCGACAAGGAAGGCATCGACTGCGGTTTTGAGATTAGCGAGTTACCTTATTATTATAATGACTTCGACTCAGCCGTAGGTATTTGGAAGAAGGATGGCAGTCCTGCGTTCTTCAGCCTCTATAAGGACGTTGCTCTGAAGGTGTCGTTCTCTGCTAAGTACGACTACTGCAACCCGATGTACTACGTCATCAACGGCCGTGAGGAGAACTACGGCGTTGTGAAGATGAGCGACGACGGCACAAGCGGCAAGACTCTCATTCCTGGCGATTTGGTCTTCGACGGTCCGGCTATCAAGACTAACGACAGCTGGTTCGACGCCAACAACGACCCCAACTACACCGTAACTTGCGATGCCGACTGGGTGAAGTCAATCACTCCCGACACAAAGACATGGGCTGAATACGACATCACCGTGCTCAAGGTGGTATGCGACCCGTTGCCGGAGGGCGTGAGCGGACGTAAGTGCGAGCTCCACGTGCAAGGCAAGACCTGCAAGTCGACATATCCTATCGAGGTTCTGCAGGGCGATGCTACAACCGGCATCGACGGCGTAACAGTGAACGTGGCTCGCGACGGCAAAACATACAACCTCAGCGGACAGCGCGTAGCTCCTGATACAAAGGGTATCGTGATACGCGATGGCAAGAAATTCGTTAATAAGTAAAACTACTAACAATCCTATATTGTAAATTACAAACATGGGGGTGCACAGGTTGCTATGCAATAGCACCCCCCCCATATTTAAGATATAATTATAGAGAGTTAAATTAATTAGATAAATAACTAAAAACAATACGATTATGAGAAAAACGCTTCAAGTATTATTCTCGGCAATGTTGGCAGCCACTACGTTGGCTCCGTCAGCTATGAAGGCGCAGACCCCGTCAACAGGTGGTCCGTATGACATCCCGTATTCATGTCTGTGGAACGATCAGAAAGTATTAGTTAATAAGGAGTGGACCGTTGAGGACAAGAACAACGACGGCATCACTTGGGGATTCAGTAATGATGTGCCCGGTAGCTTCATCAGTTATATCGGCACAGCGCAGAAGCAGGATGCCGACGACTGGCTCGTCAGCCCGTACTTGGCATTCGAGGCAGGCAAGACATACAAGGTTGAGACCGGCGGCTTCAAGGCTATGGGCGGTTCTCAGAAGTTGGCTGTGGCTATCGGTACAGGCGACGACCCCACAACATACAAGGTGATAGGCGACTACACCATTTCGGCTACATACGGCGGAGGTGGTGCCACACCAGTTGAAGGCGAGTTCATTGCTCCTACAACCGGCAAGTATCGCGTAGCGTTCCATTGCACCAGCAACCAGCGCGCTTATCTCCTTCTCCTTCCGGTGAAGGTGTTTGCTCAGGCTTCCTTGGCAGTGCGCCCGGCAGCAGTAAACGACCTCAACGTAGAAGTAGGTGCTAAGGGAACCGTGTCGGCAAAGGTGTCGTTCACAACACCGTCTACCGACTATGCTGGCAATGCACTCTCAGGTCTTACACGCGTTCAGCTCTATCGCGACTACGTGCAGGTGAAGAACTATGACGCTCCTGCGCTTGGCACGAAAATCGAGTGGACGGACGATGAAGTCGTTACAGGCGAGCATACATATAGCGTTATCTCTACAGCTAACGACTTGCGTAGTGATGAAGTTGTAAAGAAGGCGTATGTAGGTTACGACCGTCCGCTTCCTCCGCAGAACATAAAGATCTACGATCACCTCAACGGTAAGGCTACCATCACATGGGACCCCGTTTCAGAAGTTGGTATGCACGGCGGTTATGTAGATCCGAAGACTGCAGAATACAATGTAAACACACTTTATTACGGCTATCTTCAGCCGGTGGAGCAAGGTCTTACAACTACTAAGTGTGTTGTAGAAGATGTTAACTACGATGGTGCTCAGAGTGCTGTACAGTATGCAATCTACACATACGTAGACAGCCCGACATCAGACACAGCCGTAGTCAGCGATGCTGGACGCGAGGCGTTCATCATCGGTCAGGCACACGAGATACCTTACTACGAATCGTTCGCTAACAAGAGTCTTCAGAAGGGTCCGTGGGTGATTGATGCCAACTGTGCGGGCAAGTTCGGTCTTTCAGAGGATGCGCAGGATGAGGACGCAGGCTCACTCGTTTTCAATCCGTCAACAGGCAGCACTTTGGCTTGCATCCAGGGTCCGAAGGTGGACATCGCCAATGCGGGTAATCCGCAGATTGTGTTCTGGTACTATGCATATCCAGGTACTGACGGCAAGATAACCATAAAGGTGAACCGCAATGGTCAGGAAATGGTAGGGGTCGGAACTGTAGATTATAGCACGCTTAGTGGCAAAATGGGTTGGCGCTCTGTAGCTATGGATCTTAAGTCGGTGTCTACTGTCGGTGTTAAGAACGGTTACATCCGTCCTTATTTCTACGCCGAGGGTTTGTCAACCAGCATAATGATTGATAACATCAAAATCTACGATGCTATCGAAAACAACCTCGCTGCCGATATTGATGCACCTGCACACGTGCAGAGTGGTAAGGCTGCTCAGCTGAATGTGAAGGTTACGAACCTCGGTACAGCAAAAGCAAGCGGTTATAAGGTACACCTCTTTATCGACGGAAAGAAGTTTGAAACTGAAGAAGGTGAGGATCTTGAGCCTAACGCAGTAGCTACATACGAGTTTGCATACACACCGAAGCTCCATGTCGGTAAATTCACCGTGAGAGGCGAAGTAGAGTGGGCTGCAGATATGTTCCAGGCTAACAATAAGTCGATTGACTATACGGTTGAAGTAGTGTCATCTCCGCTTCCTGCTATCAACGACCTCGCTGCTACCGATAAGGGTGTGCTTACATGGTCGGCAATGGATGTAGACGGTGTCAAGGTGACAGACGACTTCGAATCGTACACACCATGGTCAATAGCACGCGTTGGCGACTGGACACTCTACGACGGTGACAAGGGTACGGTTTACACATTCGGTGGTATTCAGCACCCGAACTCAGGCGTAGCACAGGCTTACATCGTGTTCAACCCGTGGCAGGTGAGCGGTCTTGCAGCCACCTATATGCAGCAGTTTGCTGAAATCTTCGCGCCTCATTCAGGCAAGCAGTCGATGATGTCTACTGGTACAACAATCGATACCGGCACACCGACCAACAACTGGCTCATCACGCCGGAACTCTCAGGCGAGGAGCAGACCATCTCGTTCTGGGTGAACGCTCCTGGCGATGAAGTAAACCGTGGTGAGCAGAATCCGAACTCTGGTCCGGAGACATTCGACATCTACTACTCGGAGGACGACACAAACGCCAACTCGTTCATTAAGATCAATAAGGACTCTTATGAGGCTGTTTACAAGTGGACAAAGTATGATATCGCCCTTCCTGAGGGTGCCAAGTATTTCGCTATTGTGCACACAAGCACAGGTTCGCTGACATCTTACAACTTTGAACCCGACCGTCTCTGCGTTGACGACGTAACATATCGTGCTGGTGGTTTGCGCGTAATGGGTTACAATGTTTACCGTGATGGCGTTCTCGTGAAGAAACTCGACGGCAAGACAACCACTTGGACTGACGAAAAGTATACCGATGATAATGGCTACGGCGCAGGCAACCACAAGTACAACGTAATCGTAGTTTATGCAAACGGCGAGTCGAACGTGTCTAACACAGTCTATGTAGGCGACCCTGCAGCAGGCGTTGACTCTGTTGTTGTGAACGGCGTTAAGACTAACAATCGCGTCTACACCATCGATGGCAAGTACGTAGGTAACAGTCTGAAGGACGTTAAGCAGGGACTCTACATCCAGAATGGTAAGAAGGTCGTAGTAAAGTAATTTGTAAAAAATAGTTAACATTTATACTAAATGCGAGTGCAAATGGTCTGACTTTCAATAAAAAGTAGTACCTTTGCACTCGCATTTTGCACAAATAACAATTTAATTTTTAAAAGTCTATGTATTTAGATCAGGCAAAAAAACAAGAGATCTTTGGACAGTACGGAAAGTCTAACACTGATACTGGTTCAGCTGAGAGCCAGATAGCATTGTTCTCATACCGTATTTCCCATTTGACGGAACATCTTAAGAAGAACCGTAAAGATTATACTACCGCACGTTCTTTGACACAGTTGGTAGGAAAGCGCCGCGCATTGCTTAACTATCTGTACGACCGCGACATCAATCGCTACCGTGCAATCATCAAGGCTCTCGGCCTCCGTAAGTAATTCGCACAAAGAAACAGATCCCGTGTATTCGACCGAATGCACGGGTTTTTTTTGTTGTATCTGTGGCAGTGCTTGTTTTTTTTAGTTGTTTGGGTCCGAACTATTTACGTTAATAGTTCAAAAACGCCGCTGCTTATACATTTGTCTGAAAAAAAAGTAGTAACTTTGCAGAAGTTTTTTAAGGTATATAAAATGCAAGATATTAGAAACATTGCGATTATCGCCCATGTCGACCATGGAAAGACCACGCTTGTCGACAAGATGATGTTGGCGGGCAAACTATTCCGTGACGGCCAGGATAACAGTGGCCAGGTATTGGATTCCAACGACCTGGAACGCGAACGAGGAATAACCATCCTTTCCAAGAACGTTTCAATCAACTGGAAAGGCACAAAAATCAATATTATTGACACCCCGGGTCACTCCGATTTCGGTGGCGAGGTAGAGCGCGTGCTCAACATGGCAGACGGTTGTATTCTGCTCGTTGACGCATTCGAAGGTCCTATGCCGCAGACACGCTTCGTGCTGCAGAAGGCGCTTCAGATCGGTCTGAAGCCGATTGTTGTTGTGAACAAGGTTGACAAGCCCAACTGCCGCCCTGAGGAAGTGTACGAAATGGTGTTCGACCTCATGTTCTCACTCAACGCTACCGAAGACCAGCTCGACTTCCCCGTCGTTTACGGTTCGGCAAAGAACGGCTGGATGGCTGAGGACTACAACGCCCCGACAGACAATATCGACTATCTGCTCGACAAGATTGTAGAGGTGATACCAGCGCCGAAGGTGCTTGATGGCACTCCGCAGATGCTTATCACCTCGCTCGACTACTCGAGCTACACAGGACGTATCGCCGTAGGACGTGTTCACCGCGGTACGCTCAAAGAGGGCATGAACATAACCATCTCTCACCGCGACGACACTCAGGAGAAGACACGCATCAAGGAAATACACGTGTTCGAGGGAATGGGACAGAAGAAGGTAGACGAGGTTCACTCTGGCGACATCTGCGCCATCGTAGGCTTGGAGCGTTTTGAGATTGGTGACACCATCTGCGACTTCGAGAACCCCGAGCCGCTGCCTCCTATCGCTATCGACG
>OHJK01001852.1_pt1 | contig 9790 bp, 3 predicted proteins | sample 1568541 | NCBI WGS metagenome assembly OHJK01 (sample SAMEA3879535, study PRJEB24766) | human gut metagenome | biome: human-associated habitat; feature: feces | place: USA | collected 1985/1987
ACCGCGCCTGCCTGACACTGGCAGCCGAAAACCATCTGGAAAGCATCGCCTTTTGCTGCATCTCCACCGGCGAATTTCATTTTCCGAACGAGCTTGCCGCGCAGATCGCCATCCAGACGGTCACGGATTGGCAAAAACAAAACGCAAATCAGATGGAGGTGATCTTCAATGTTTTTAAGGACAGCGACTACAAAATCTATGAACGCCTGTTACGATAAAAAATCCCCCCTGAAACAGGAGCTTGAAACGGCGGACGCAGTGGTGATCGGAGCGGGAGCCGGACTTTCCACCTCTGCCGGGTTCACCTACGCCGGATTGTATGCACAAGCGCAATCGTTATATGGTGGACCAGGCTGATTACATTATTGCAGTATGGAACGGCAAACCGAGTGGCACAGGGAAAACCGTACAGTATGCGCAACAGCAGGGTAAGCCGGTGCGTGTCATCAATCCCATAACGCGGTCCCGTCAAGATTTATGCGCAAATTTATTTGCAGGCTCCGGCTGAATGAAGTCAACCGGCAATAGAGGCGTCGTCCAGAGCCGCCTCCAAGTGCTTCATGTTCATGTATTTTTTGCAGCCCCACTGGGTGCCTGCCACATGGCGCAGCCTCGCGCAGACCAGCATCAGGGCGGAATTTCCGTCAGGGAACGTCCCCACCACCCGCGTCCGTCGGCGGATCTCACGGTTCAGCCGCTCAATCACGTTGTTGGTGCGGATACGCGTCCAATGCTCGCTGGGAAAATCGCAGTAGGTCAGCGTCTCTTCAATGCCGTCCTCGACCTTCTTGGCAGCCTCCTTCAGTTTCATGGCGCGCAGCTCGGCGACCACGGCTTTCGCCTTCTCACGGGAGGCTTTCTTACTCTCCTGCGCGTGGATCGCCTTGAGCATTTTTGCCACAATTTTGACCTTGGATTTAGGCACAACAGAGAAAACATTGCGGTAGAAATGCACCGTGCAGCGCTGGTATTTGGCGTCCGGGAACACCTCGCCCACGGCCTCCAGCATCCCCATGCACTTGTCGCCGACGATGAGCTTTACGCCGTCCAAGCCGCGTCCACGAAGCCATTGGAAGAAACTGACCCAGCTGGCCTTGTCCTCCTTCATGCCCTCGGCGGCACCCAAAACCTCACGAAAACCGTCCTCATTCACGGCAATTGCCACCAGAATTGCCACATTTTCGTACTCTCCGCCCCAGTTGCGGCGCAGGTAGATGCCGTCCACGTAGACGTATGGATAGCGCCCGCCCTGTAACGGGCGGTTCCGCCAGTCCTCGATGTGGACGTAGGCTTTCTTGTTCAGCTCACTGATGGTAGCGGGCGAAACCTTGCTGCCCCACAGTGCCTCCGTGATGTCCTCCACACGGCGCACGGAAACACCCGCCAGGTACATCTCGATGAGGGCTTCCTCCACGCTGCTCTCCCGGCGACGATACCGCTCGATGATGGCAGTCTTGAAGGACACGCCCTTGAGCCGGGGGACGTGGAGCGTAACGTCACCGGAGGTCGTGGTAAGGTTCCTGTCGTAGTGACCGCTGCGGTAGCCCTGACGGGCCTCGCTGCGCTCATAGCGGGCCGCCTGCGTCAGCGACTCCGCCTCCTTTTCCAGCAGCTCGTTCAGGGTTTCTTCTACACTTCCTCGAACTAATTCTTTGAGCTGCCCCTTGATAATTTCCTCATTCAGCTGTACGATTTTCTCGGACATAGTTTGCTGTCTCCTTTCGAATGTTTGTGTGGTAACTTCATTCTACCAGAGCCTGCAAGCTATGTCTTCTTTTTTGCTCTTCTCAATTTGCGCAACTTATTATACATTATCTATCAGTACCGATGGTTAAGCGTTTACTATTGAGCGCTAACAAACGGTTGGTTATTGAGCGCTTACAAAATGCGGAACCAATGGCCAAGGCCATTGGTCCGCATTTTTTCTTTCAAAAAGTTTCTCTTCACATCACTCTGCAAACACAGGCTACTAAACGATAATCGTTATTCTGGCAGTCTTTCTGCTCCCGTCATTCGCAGTTACTGTGACCGTCACCTTGGTATTGGAGGATATTTTTTTATTCGGATCTCTGCTGAACGTTATGGTTCCATAATCATCGACTTCACAGCAAATGGCCGCATTGCTTGTTTTGATAGTCCAGTTCTGCAAAGACACAGAGGGTCGGCTGGCAACACGCAGCTGCATGCCATCTGAGAATTTCAGCGTCGTTCCTGTAACCTCCTGACTGCCATTAAATATGCCCACAGAGGTTGTCTGGGGATAAATTACGACCTGACAGGTCTTGCTTACGCCGCTTCCATCCTTCGCCGACACGGTAACGTACACTGTTTTTTGCCCCGTCACTTTCTGGGTCCTCAACGTTCCGTTTCTTATGGATGCCCAAGCCGTGCTGTCAATACTCCAATCCAGCTGCTTATTGGAAGCATTCGCGATCGACACGGGGATTTTGATCGAAGCCCCACCCGCTATGTCCAGCCTTTCCGGAATAATCAGATCCTCATCTGTCATTCTGCGAACCAAATTCAGTCGGATGGACGCTCTCTTATTGGAGCCATCCATAGCTGCCGCCGTAACCGTAATTGTCCCCGGTTTGATATCTGCCGGAAGCAATAATGTTCCATCATCCCGAACGATTACCGCTTTGTTGCTGCAGGACCACGCTACGCTCTGACTAGCCAATGCCGGCTGGCAGTTCGCACGCAGGAGAACCTGCTGCGTACTCCGAATATCCACAGTGTCACAGATAACGCTTTGCAGTGTTATTCCCGTAGTAATCGGGCAAATCGTTACATAATGGGACGCAGGTTCCACGTCGCTTCCATTCACTGCCGCATAAACTTGCACGGTATGCCGTGTGAGCACGTTTTCTGCTTTCAGTACGCCGGAAGCACTGATGCTAGCATATGCTTCGTCCCCCGGTGCGAGCGACCAGAGAACTTTATATGCCGCGGGAGTAAGATCCTGCACGTCTCCTATGACCTGAGCGGTCAGTTTCAGCATTTTTCCTCCGCCGACACTTTCCGCGCCGATAATGTCCACCCTGCTTGCCGGATTGGTGATGTTCAATTTCACGTTTGCCTTGACGGAAGTGTTTCCGACCATTGCAGTAATGGTCACGCTGCCCGTTTTCAGCAGTTTCACTACGCCTTCTCCATCTACACGGGCGATGTTTCCATTGCTGCTCTTCCATTGTACCGACCCTTCACAACCAACGACTTGGGCGGACAGATCAATTTCACTCGCCCCGATTGAAAGCGGGATTGTTAACCCTGTCTCATCTTTGCCGTCGCGATAAATGCGTACTTCCTTTTGAAGGTTCGGTTGGAGTATTACGGAGACGCTGTCCGAAATATTCGGATTGACCTGCAGAGCAGCCGTGACAGTCAGGACAACCGGAGTTTCTCCGGCGAAGGGTCTCACCATCAGCCTACCCCTGTCAATGGTGGCATACTCAGGCTGATCCACGCTCCATACCACATTTTTCTCGGTAATGCTCCGATCCTTAGAAACAGCCGCACTGTCCTTGAAAGTGTACCTTCCGTTTCCGGCGACGGATATGGGTGCCGAAATTTGACCTCCCTTTGTATCCAATATCTGAACACTCTCCGGATACTTGGCAATAATCAGCTTTATAGTCGCCTTTTTGGTGCCAGAATCATTGTTCTGCGCCGTAATTGTCAAGGTTCCGGTTTTCTTGAGATTCCGGATCACCAACACATTCCCGTTTGTTTCGTAATCCGCGAAACTCTCATTCAGGCCTTTCCACTTAATCTGACACCCGGCGGCGGCAGGTCGCGACTCAGCTTCCAGTGTAATACCGGCAGTTTCGTTCAGATAGATGGTTTTGCTCGCCGGAGCAGGTTCGCCATCCAGCGTCAGTCCCAAAGATATTGCACGGGGAAGTACCGTCAGCCATACCGTCTCGGAGGCTCCTCCGTCCTTTGCCCGAACCTCCACCGCGATTTGCTGGGGCTGCGCCACGTCCAGAGCCTTAAGCGTTTTGCCGCTTATCACTGCGTAAGAGCCGTATTCCTCCGGAATGCTCCATACAACGCTCTTATCCTTCGGATTTCCCCGCAGCACCGCATCCAATTTTACATTCTTGCCACTGCCAATGGTGTCCCCGTCTGCCGGTGCCAGAATGGTAACCCCGTTGGAAATGCGGGTAGTACTAAGCTTTACCGCAGCGGTTTTTCCGGAATATATATCCTTTGCGTTAAAGGTCACCACGCCCAGAGCCGCATTCTCATTCATATGAATGTTCAGCGTACCGTCCGCTTCCGTGTCAAATGTACACTTCTGTCCCCTTACATCACTGCAGGTCCACTGAATCTCTGCCTGAGCATCCCCCGGACAGAAAGTTGCCCGGTAAGACACTTCCCTCGCCTGCGCGTCATTCAAATCCACAGAAACAGACCTGCCGGTCACCGTTCCGGCTTCCGACACGATCTGCAGCTCTGCCACCTGCGGAACAAGCTGGATCTGGAATTGCGCGTCTACCATGGCGTCATCGGAATGGGCATAAAGCGTAATGGTATGGCTCTCCGTCAATCCTTTAAGCGCACTTACTGTGATACCCGCAATATTATTTCTCGCTGTCTGGAGCTTGACATAGGCAGAATCCTCCGGATTCACGCTCCAGACGTAGCTGGGCTTTCCGCCGGTTTCCGGCAGAATGCTCGCGGTATACGTTCCGCTCGTTCCGGAAAGCAGCTGTTCCGATCCCTGAATGACTGCGACCGTACCGGTTTCGTCCTTTTCCTCACCGCAAGCCTCGCACACGAAATGGACAATCGGATAGCCGGTTTGCGGATCATTGCCCGTAACTGTGCCTTCAGACCAGCGGTGACCCAATGCCGGAATCTCCGTCTGCGCTGTCAGGACTTCCTTGCATAGCGCGCAGTGGCTGCCCTCTGTCCAGCCGCTTTCCGTACAGCCCGGTTCAACTGCCTCATCAATTTCCGGGATATGCTCCAAAGCCGACAGTATTTCCGTATGGGACGTCGACTGCGCCCAATCCACAGAGAAGACGGCAGTGTAGGTGGCCTTGCCATTCTCCGCACAGGTCGGCTCCACAACCATCTTTTCCACAATGGCGTCTGCGGAGCGGACATGCGTCCCGTCCCGCCTGCACACCGCCTGCGCGGTGCAGCCGGAATACTCACTTTCCCACCGATAGTCCGTTTCGGCCCAGTCATGTCCCAGCGCGGGGACTTTCGTCTGAGGCTGCGTGACCTTCTTGCAGCGTGCACAGGTTCTTTCTTCTGTCAGACCCGTTTCCCCACAAGTCGCTGCCTTTGCCGCTTTGGTGACCGTCTCCTGATGACCCAAAGCAGGGATCTCCTCCAGACGGATCGTCTCACCGCATTTTGTGCATGCAAAGGTCTTTTCGCCGGCAGTTTCACAGCCGGGTTCTGTTGTGACCGTGCCGCTGTCCGAGACGTGGGCACAGTCCGGCTTGGTGGACTGCACATTGGTCACTTTGAAGCCCCAGGCGTTGCCGCTGTCATCGGACTGCATCCGGATGCGCAGGGTATCCCCCGGCACGATAATGCTCTGGCCTGCCAGCTCCGTGCCGGTAGCCTTCAGCACAAGGTTGCCGGTTCCGTCCTGTATCAGAAGGTAATCGAACCCGTCCTCCATTTCCGTCTGCTTATCAAAGGTCACCTTCAGCTGCTTGGCATTCTGAATGGTGTACATCCACACGTCCGTGCAGCTGTCCTTGTAGGGGTGGGGGCTTTCCAGTTCCGAAACAGTCCCGGCAATATAGGCGCTGTTTGTTACCGTGACAGAGCAGCTTCTGGAAACGCCGCTGCCGTCCGCCGCCTTTACCGTGATCGTCGCCGTACCTTTCCCAAGCGCCGTCACAAAGCCGTTATCCGTAACGGAAGCGACCTGAGGCGCGCTGGAAGACCAGGTCACGTCCCGGTTTACCGCCGTGCTGGGGCTTACGGAGGCCGTCAGCTGGAACATATCCAAGGCCCCCATGCTCAAAGAGGTCCGGTTCAGAGAAATAGAGGTCACCGGCTGGTAGACGGTCACCTTGCAGCTGGCACTCTTGCTGCCGACCACTACTTTAACCGTCGCCGTGCCGATCCCGGTTGCTTTCAGAACGCCAGTATCGCCGACTGTTACTATGCTGGTATTGCTGGACTTCCAGCTTACCGCGTCTGTGCAGTCCACAGGGGAAATAGAGAGTAGCAGAGTTTGCGTGGCCCCCTTGGCCAGACTGATTTCATTGGCATTCAAGGATACGGATTCGGCGCTTACCTGCTTGTCCACAAAGGAGATGCCCTTCTCGTTTGCGAAGGTCTCCGCGTAGGTGCCTGCCACGCCGTAGATCGTCAGCTTCTGAGGATAGCTGAAGGCGGTGGAGGCAATGGAAGTAACACTTCTGGGGATGGTGATGGCGCGGAATTTTACCGCGTTGGCAAAGGCATAGCCATCAATGCTGGTGACCCGCCGGGGAACCACAATCTCTTCCAGAACATCGCAGTCTCCAAAGGTATACTGGGGAATGCTGGTCATGTTTCCGCTCAGGGTCACATCCGTCAGGCTGTCGCAGTCGTAGAAAACGTAGGTGCCGAAGGAGGTCACGCTGTCGGGAATAACGATCTTCACTAACGCATCGCAGTTGCGAAATGCGTTGTTTCCGATGGTCGTTACGGTGTTCGGGATGGCAATTTCCTGCAGCGCAATGCAGTCCCGGAATGCGCTTGTGTCGATTTTCGTCACTCTGTTCCCAAGTGTGACCTTTTCCAGAGCAGAGCATCCGTAGAAGGTTTCGCTGGGAATGGTCGTCAGCCGATCAGGAATCGACACGGCTTGAAGCTTCTCACAGTTCTCGAAAGCAGCAGTGCCCAAACTGGCAAGGGATGCCGAGAGCGTAACTCTTTCAAGGGACTTACAATTCATGAACGCATTGTATTCAATTTTTGTTACGCTGTCCGGAATTTCAACCTCTGTAATTCCAGTTCCATAGAAAGCATTGTACTCGATGCTTGTTACATTGCTCCCTATCACGACCTCTTTCAAGGCACTGTTTGCGAATGCATACCCTTCAATAACTGTGACCGTATCCGGTATAACGATGCTGGTTAGACCGGGGCAGCCTTCAAATAGGCCTCTAGCTATCTCTGTTGCACCTTCTTCAAAGGTTACGGTTGTCAAATTGCTGCAGCCTCTAAAGGGACCATATGATGTTCCACTATAGACATCTGCAACTTGTAAACTCTTGGGAATCTCTATAGATGTCAAAGAAACACAGTTTTCAAAGGCACCGTAGTACATGCTAGACAGAGATTTTGACAATTTGACTGTTTTCAAGGATTTACAGTTCTTAAACGCATTATATTCAATTTCTGTTACACTGTCCGGAATTTCAACCTCCGTAATCCCAGTTCCATAGAAAGCATTATATCCAATGCTTGTTACACTGCTCCCTATTACAACCTCTTTCAAGGCACTATTTGCGAATGCGTAGCCTTCAATGACTGTGACCGTATCTGGGATGACAATACTGGTCAGGCCAGGGCAGCCTTCAAATAGGCCTCTGGCTATCTCTGTTGCACCTTCTTCAAAGGTTACAGTTGTCAAATTGCTGCAGCCTCTGAATGGGCCAGATGACGTTCCACTATAGACATCTGCTTCCTGCAGACTTTTAGGAATTTCTATGGAGGTAAGGGAAACACAGTTCTCAAAGGCTCCATAATACATATACGTTAGGGATTTGGATAATTTGACTGTTTTCAGCGACTTGCAGTTCTTAAACGCATTGTATTCAATTTTTGTTACGCTGTCTGCAATATACACCGCTTGCAGCCCCGTTCGTCCGGAAAACGCAGACTGTCCAATCGCAACAACCGGGTGCCCATCAATCGTTGCCGGAATACTCAAAGCCGACGCATTCCCGTTATACCCCGTAATAGTAGCGTTTTCGTTCTTGTCCAGAGTATATGTAAAAATCTTGAAGGTCTCACCGTTGCTTCTCCGGCCCGTATTTCCGCCCAGGTTCCAGCTGCCGCTGCCAAAGCGGGAGTCGGAGGGCGTGCCATAGCGGGAGAACTCATTATCCGGCACCGTGCATTCCGGGACAAGGATCCCATCTTCGTAATGGAAAATGACCCGCTCCGGGCTGTTGGTCTTGTCATAGATTGGGTAGGTGCCGCGGTACGTTTCGTCAATGCCGTCCCATGGATCATAGATAGACGTGTAATACCCGATCGTCACAAATGTCCAACTGCTGAGTTCAATACAGGTCTCCGGGGTTCTGCCGCTGACTGTATTTCTGAGCGCTTCGACCGTATAGCCGGCATCCGCGTAAACATAGCCCGAGACTATGGGGAACCAATCCGCCAGCCCCAGCTGCGCACGAACGCTCATGGTCCCTTTAGTCTCCGCGTCCAGAGTGAAGCTTTCCGGAACATATTCCCGAATAGCCTGCAGTCCATCGCTGGATGTATAGGAAACACCGACGCGGAATCTTCCGGAGGTTGTCGAAGTTATGTCGGCCTCCACCTTTAAACTCGACGTGATCTCCAAAGAACCGATTTCATAAATTGGCAGATATGCCAGCGTTTCGCTCCAATTTACAGAAGCATCCCCGCTGACTGTGATGGACTCTTTTCCGCTCAGAGCCACCAGAATATCCGCCTTACCGGGCATAGCATTCAACCGATAATCAACAACCAGTTCGGACAGAAGTCCTGTGACCTGAATATTGATATTTTTGCCTATGCTGACTGTTTTGTTAAGGACAACATCCTTGATCTGCTTTTGCCCGCGGGCAACCATCGCTCGAGCATAGCTCAGGCTCTTGGTCTGCGTCCGGTCGGTAAAAATATAGGTGGCCGTAACGCCCTCAGCAGGCTGAACATCCAGAAGATTTACATCCACGCTGCCCTGGGCATCCATGCTGTCCACATTGTCTTCCAGCTTCTGAACCTGACCGGTCACCAGCAGGCAGTCCTCCTGTTTTGTGACCGTTTCCGCCTTAAAGACAGTGGGGATTTCCCAAGTATACACCGCGAACAGGTCACCGGGACGGATCGACGCGTCCGGCTCGTAAATCTTCACGGTGTTATCGTCAACGCGCTCCGTAGCGGTATCCTGGCCAAAGGCCAGAACGTTTTTCTTAAAATTAAACTGGCTGTCGTAGTAGCGGTCTACCTTCGTGCTCTCGCGCACAGCCAGACAATCCGCCAGAATGGCGTCCTTCTCTGCCGCCGTTATCTCCTGATTCGGGCAGAATTTCCCGCCAGAGAGGGCGATCCACCCCCGTTCAACTGCAACTTTTGCGGCGGTCGGGTTGGAACACTGTCCTATATCCGCGAAATCGGCACTGCCGTTGCTCTGGAAGCCCACAAGAAATACGGCGGTCTCCGCCGCAAAGTTCCGTGTCGCGGACGCGTCCGGCTCAAAAGGCGTTCCCTCAGTGACCGCGATCAGGCCATAGGCGGTCGCAGTCATGATGGCGTCATAATAGGGGCTGTCTTCCGAAATGTCGCTGTAATAGTTGTCAGGATACTGGGACTTTGCCACGGTGAGGGAAAGGGTCTTCACCATCGCGGCTATCCATTCTCCTCTGCTGAGCTGCACCTCCGAAATAGCAGACTGCTCCGCGACCTCACTTACGGCATAGAAAAATACGATGGCGCCGCAGTCCCCGTAGCTGACAAGGCAGGCATACCTCTCCATGCTTTCCGGAGCTACCGTGATTGTGGCCTTCCCCCGCTTGATCCTATGTCAAGAAAAAGTACAAATTAAGAATGACTTTTTTCCATCTTGCCA
>OHJK01001863.1_pt1 | contig 9733 bp, 6 predicted proteins | sample 1568541 | NCBI WGS metagenome assembly OHJK01 (sample SAMEA3879535, study PRJEB24766) | human gut metagenome | biome: human-associated habitat; feature: feces | place: USA | collected 1985/1987
AAGCGTGCCCCACGGCCTTGTGGGGCTGGGCGGCGCGCTGGAAAAGAGCTGCAACGGCTACTTCATCCGGCTGGGGCAGGCGCTGGGGGCCGATGCTGTCCGCGCCATGGCAGAGCGGCTGGGCTTCGGGCAGGCGATCCCGCTCACCGATGCTTTGCATACGGCGGCGGGGGTCCTGCCGGAGCGGGAGGCTCTTGCGTCCAGCGGGGCCTACGCCAATTTCTGCTTTGGGCAGGGGGAGCTGCTGGCATCCCCCCTGCAGGTCGCCGCCATGATGAACACCATTGCCTGCGGGGGGATCTGCCGCACCCCGCTGCTGCTGGAGACCACTCTGGACGAGACCACCGGCGCGCCCCTCACGGCGCTTTCCCATGTCCGGAGCAGGCGGGTGCTTACAAAGCGCACCGCCGCCGCCCTGCAGGCCCTGTTGGCGGGTGTAGTGGCCGGGGGCACCGGCCATGAGGCCGCCCTGCCCGGCCAGACCGCGGCAGGCAAGACCGGCACGGCCCAGACCGGTCAGTTTTCCGGCGGTACAGAGCTGAAAAATTACTGGTTTGCGGGTTTTGTCCCGGCAGAGCAGCCCCGCTATACCATCGTGGTGCTGCAGGACACGCAGGCCGAGCCTGCCTTTTCCAGCGCGGCCATCTTTGCCCGGGTGGCGGCAGGGCTGGAAATTCTGGCTCCGTAGCCCACGGTTTTTCTTGCATTTCCCGGTTTTTTGTGCTATCATACACTTGTATTTGTATGCAGTCTCTATGAAACTAAAGATAAAAGGAGCGTTCCATCCATGTCTGTCATTGAAATCGTCGGCGGTGCCATCCTGCTGGTCGTCTCGGCCGTCATCATCCTCCTCACCCTGATGCAGCACACCCACGGTCAGGGTCTGGCCGGTGCCATCAACGGTGGTGTGGGCGGTGCCAACAATGCACGCCTGACCCCTGCGGATCAGATGCTGGCCAAGGTGACCCGCATTGCAGGCATCGTGTTCTTTGTGGTGGCTATCCTGGCCTGTGTGTTCGCCAGCCGTCTGGCCTGAGCACCCGTGTACAGCCCCGTGTAAGGCGGGGCTGTTTTTCTGTCTAAACCTCTCGTGGGAAAGAAGTTGTCCGGGTTCCATTGGAGAATGCCGGAAAAGTGTTAAGGAGAAAAATATGTCATTACGCGATAAAATTGAACATGCCATCCAGAACCAGCCCTGCATGGTCAAGGACCTCAAGGCAAAGTTCGGCGGCGACCGTGCCGCGGACCGCAAGGTGATGGAGGCTCTGGACGAGCTGGTGCGGGAGGCCGTCGTCTGCCAGCGTCAGGGCGTGTTCTTCACCGTCCGCTCCGGCCGTGCCGACAAGGCTCTGCTGTGCAAGGTGGTCAAGCTGGGCAAGAACTTTGCCTTTGTGATGCTGGAGGATGAATCCGGCGATATCTTCATCCCGGGCCGCTTCACCCGCGGTGCCATGCCCGGCGATTCCGTTCTGGTGGAAAAGTTTACCCACCCCCGGGTGGAGGGCAGCGATGAGGGCGAGATCCTTGCCGTGCTCGAGCAGAAGAACGACATGGTGGGCACTGTCCGCCGCATCGAGGGCCGCCTGAAGTTCGTGCCCGATGACTGCCCGGCCATCTCCATGACCATCCAGCGCGACTGCGAGGGCGGCGCGAAGGACGGCGACAAGGTGGCTGTGGAGATCCTGCAGCGCGGGACCCGGCAGGAGGATCACCGCGTGGGCGTTTCCATGCGCTTTGGCAGCTGCGAGGAGGCCAAGCGCTGCGCCAAGGCCCTGCTCTATGCCAAGGACATCCACACCCGTTTCCCCGAGAAGGTGCGGGACGAAGCCAAGAAGTTCGAGGACATGACCGTGTCTGAGGAGGACTGCAAGGGCCGCATGGATCTGCGCGCTCTGCCCATCTTCACCATCGACAGCGCCGAGACCAAGGATATCGACGATGCCGTCAGCCTGACCCGGCTCCCCGGTGGCGGCTATGAGCTTGGCGTTCACATCGCCGATGTCTCCCACTACGTCAAGCCCGGCAGTGAGCTGAACGAGGAGGCCTTCAACCGCGCCACTTCGGTCTACTATGCGGATCAGGTCGTGCCCATGCTGCCCAAGAGCCTTTCCAACGGCATCTGCTCCCTGAACGAGAAGGAGCTGCGCCTGGCGTTCTCCTGCCTGATGCGTCTGGATCAGGACGGCAATCTGACCGACTACAAGTTCGTCAAATCCATCATCTGCAGCCGGGTCAAGGGCGTGTATTCTGAGATCAACGCCCTGCTGGCCGGCACTGCCGATGCCGAGACGCAGGCCAAGTACGCCGAGGTGCTGGATCAGCTGCCCGCCATGAAGGAGCTGTACGCCCACCGCGCCCGCCTGCGCAAGGAGCGCGGCTGCATCGATTTCGAGAGCGGGGAAGTCAAGCTCATCCTGGATGAGAACGGCCACTGCATCGATGTGAAAAAGCGCACCTCCGGCGAGAGCGAGGCCATGATCGAGGAGTTCATGCTGCTGGCCAACCAGTGCGCCGCCCACTTTGCCCGGGTCAAGCAGATCCCCTTTGTCTACCGTGTCCACGAGGAGCCCAACGGCGAGAAGCTGGAGCGCCTGCACAGTCTGCTGCAGGCCTGCGGCATCAACGATCGCTTTGCCAAGGATGTGCCCACCCCCAAGGAGCTGAGCGCCATTCTGGAGGGCGTGCGCGGCACTGCCTACGAGCAGATCATCAATGTTGGTATGCTGCGCTGCATGTCCAAGGCTGTGTACGAGGAAAAACCCAAGGGACACTACGGTCTGGTGTTGCAGGACTATGCCCACTTCACCAGCCCCATCCGCCGCTACCCGGATCTGGCCATCCACCGCATGATGACCGACCTGCTCAGCGGCACCGACAAGGAGACCATGATCGTCCGCTACACCGATTTCGCGGAGAAGGCCTCCAAACAGTCCAGCGAGCGGGAAGTGCTGGCCGTTCAGATCGAGCGCAAGGCCGAGGATTACTACAAGGCCGAGTACGCCCGCCGCCATCTGGGTGAGTGCTACGAGGGCATCATCTCCGGCGTGACCCAGCGCGGCATCTTTGTGGAGCTGGAGAACGGCGTGGAGGGCTTTGTGCCCGCTTCCAGCCTGACCGCCACCGGCACCACCCTCACCGAGGGCATCCGCCTTTCTGACCCTGCCTCCGGCAAGACCTGGAGCCTGGGCGACAGCATGATGATCACCATCGTCCGTGCCGATATCAACCTTGGCAAGGTCGATTTTGAGGTGGCACCTGAAACAAAATAATCCGTGAACGTTCAAAAGCGCCTGTTTCTTCGGAAGCGGGCGTTTTTTTGTGCGAGGCTATACACAGTTTCGTCATATTTCCGACAATGGTTGTGTTTTGTATAAATTTTATACACTGTTCAGGATTTGTTTGTTGTTCTGAAAAAACCACTGGGGTATACTAAGCACAACGAAAGGGAAGACGACACAGAACCATGAACGCAGTCTTCCCAATACGATTTACAGGAGGTTCCCAGTATGTATTATTCCAGTGGCAACTACGAAGCATTTGCACACCCCAAAAAGCCTGAGGGCGTTGACAATAAATCGGCTTACCTCATCGGCTCCGGTCTGGCGGCCCTGACTGCCGCCTGCTACCTGGTCCGTGACGGCCAGATGCAGGGCAACCACATCCATGTGTTTGAGAAGGACCCGCTGCCCGGCGGTGCCTGCGATGGCTACAAGTACGATATCGGCTATGTGATGCGCGGCGGCCGCGAGATGGATAACCACTTCGAAGTTATGTGGGATATGCTGCACTCCATCCCGTCTCTGGAGACCGAGGGTGCCAGCGTGCTGGACGAGTATTACTGGCTGAACAAGGAGGATCCCAACTTTTCCTTGTGCCGTGCCACCGTCAACCGCGGCGAGGATGCCCACACCGATGGCAAGTTCGCCATCTCCGATCAGGGTGCCATGGAGATCATGAAGCTCTTCTTCACCCCGGACGAGCAGCTGCAGGACAAAAAGATCACCGATATCTTTGACGATGAGGTGTTCTCCTCCAACTTCTGGATGTACTGGCGCACCATGTTCGCCTTTGAGAACTGGCACAGCGCGCTGGAGATGAAGCTGTATATCCAGCGCTATATCCACCACATCGGCGGCCTGCCCGACTTCACCGCCCTGCGCTTCACCAAGTACAACCAGTATGAGTCCATGATCCTGCCCATGGTGAAGTATCTGGAGAGCCACAACGTCCGGTTCCATTACGGCGTGCAGGTCACCAACGTGGAGTTCGACTGCTCCGATCCCGCCCACAAGCTGGCCAAGCGCATCGATGTCATCGAGAACAACGAGCCCGGCGCCATCGACCTGACGGAGAACGATCTGGTGTTCATCACCAACGGCGGCTGCGTGGAGAACTCCGCCATGGGCAGCCAGAACACCCCCGCCCCCTACGATACCGAGATCAAGGAGGGCGGCGGCTGGGATATGTGGCGCAAGATCGCCGCACAGGATCCCTCCTTCGGTCACCCCGACAAGTTCTGCTATGACCCGGAGCAGACCAACTGGATGAGTGCCACCGTGGAGACGCTGGATCAGCGCATCATCCCCTATATCAAGAATATCTGCAAGCGCGACCCCTTCACCGGCAAGGTCGTCACCGGCGGCATCGTCACCGTGAAGGACTCCTCCTGGCTGATGAGCTGGACCATCAACCGCCAGCCCCAGTTCCGTGACCAGCCCAAGGATCACTGCCTGGTGTGGGTCTACTCCCTGTTCACCGACAAGCCCGGCGACTTCGTGAAGAAGCCCATGCGGGAGTGCACCGGCAAGGAGATCTGCATGGAGTGGCTGTACCACATCGGCGTGCCCGAGGATCAGATCGAGGATCTGGCGTCCAACAGCGCCAACACCGTACCCGTGATGATGCCCTATATCGATGCGTTCTTCATGCCCCGCGCCTACGGCGACCGGCCCAATGTAGTGCCCGACGGCAGCGTGAACTTCGCCTTCCTCGGTCAGTTTGCCGAGACGCCCCGCGACACCATCTTCACCACCGAGTATTCCATGCGCACCGGCATGGAAGCCGTGTACACCCTGCTGGATATCGACCGGGGCGTGCCGGAGGTCTGGGGCAGCACCTACGATGTCCGCGACCTGCTGAACGCCGCTGTTCAGCTGCGGGATGGCAAACCCCTGAGTGATCTGAAAATGAACTGGATCAAAAAATTCGCACTGGGCAAAGCGGTAGAAAAGGTACAGGACACCGACCTGGGCCGTCTGCTGCTGGAGTATAAGATCATCTGAGCGCCGGGAATTCAGCCCGGCAGGCAGGGAAGAGAGCCCTGTAAAATTCTATTGAATCTGGAGGAAATAAAAATGAATACCGCATTTGATTCTCTGACGCACAAAATGCAGCGTGCTGCACTGGGCAAGACTGTGGATCTCGTGCTTTCTCATGCCGAGAAGGACCCCGCTAAGACGGTTGGACAGATCGTAGATCTTTCAAAGCAGTTCTACGGCGATTCCTTCAGCGAGGAGACCTACACACACGCCAAGCAGACCCTGACTGACCCCAACAGCAAGTGGTCGAAGCTCATCAACTGTATGTTGAACCAGCTGGCCCCCAACGTGGCCCGCACCACGGCCCTGAACCTGGGCTATGAGGCCTTCTTCCGCGGCACCAAGACCATCCGCGAGAATCGTGTCAAATATCAGTGCAACATTCCCTGGCTGATCCTGTTTGACCCCACCTCTGCCTGCAATATGCACTGCGTGGGCTGCTGGGCCGGTGAGTACGGCCACAAGAACAACCTGAGCTTTGACGATATGGATAAGATCGTCACTGAGGGCAAGGAGCTGGGCGTTTATCTGTACATGCTCACCGGCGGTGAGCCGCTGGTGCGCAAGGCTGATATCCTCAAGCTGGCCGAGAAGCACAACGACGTGCAGTTTGCCATCTATACCAACTCCACCCTGATCGATGAGCCGTTCTGCAAAGAGGTCGTCCGCCTGGGCAATATTGCGTTTATGCTGTCCATTGAGGGCACCCCGGAGACCAACGATGCCCGCCGCGGCGAGGGCCACTATGCTGCCGTTATGCGCGCGATGGATCTGCTCAAGGAGCACGGCATCCTGTTCGGCACCTCCATCTGCTACACCCGCGACAACATCGAAGCCGTTACCAGCGATGAGTTCATGCGTTTCCTCTGCGATAAGGGTGCACACTTCGGCTTCTACTTCCACTACATGCCCGTGGGCAACGAGGCAGCGCCTGAACTGATGCCCTCTCCCGAGCAGCGCAAGTACATGATCCAGCGCATCCGCTATCTGCGCAGTGAAGCCTGCGATATCCCGTTCTACCCCATGGACTTCCAGAACGACGGCGAGTTTGTGGGCGGCTGCATTGCCGGCGGCCGCAACTACTTCCACATCAACTCGGCTGGTGACGCTGAACCCTGCGTGTTCATCCACTATTCCAACGCCAACATCCATGACAGCAGCATTCTGGAGATCCTGCAGAGCCCGCTGTTCATGGCCTACCACAACGGCCAGCCCTTCAACAAGAACCATCTGCGTCCCTGCCCGATGCTGGAAAACCCCGAGCTGCTGCGCAAGATGGTCCACGAGACCGGTGCCCACAGCACCGACCTCCAGAGCCCGGAAAGCGTTGATCATCTGTGCGACAAGTGCAAGTCCTATGCCGCCAACTGGCAGCCGACCGCCGACGAGATCTGGTCCCATACCAAGATCCGCGAGAGCCGTTACGAGAACTATAAGGATTGGAAGCCCAATCAGCAGTAATTGCAGGTACTCCCCCTGAAATCTCCCTTTTTGGTATATCTGCCTTGAAAGCCGAAGCTCCCCCTTCCCCAAGCGCCGAGACAGCGCCGGGAAGGGGGAGCTTTGCATTTTCTAAAGGCTAAAGCTTAATCAATGACCTGCACCAATCGTCACAGGCTGCGGATTCTTTTAATCCGAGTTCCTGCCAGATGCCAGCATAGTAGATGCCGGTCTGCGCCTTGGCGCTGTTCTTACGGGTACAGCCCAACAGATTTTCCGGAACATACACCGGGTTATATTTCCAGGTGGCTTTTGCCGCGCCTGGAAGTGTCAAAACCCGTTTTTGGTCAAACGGCAGGACACCGGCACCGGGTAGGGCGGGGGCAAAGGACAAATGCTCACTTGCCTTGAAAATCACATTTGTTCGGTTGTTTGTCCGGCGGGGGATGGAATGTGGATGCCACGGAGCAGCTTTCTGCCGTTCAGGTGTGGAGAGTATTTCTCCGACTTGTAGGTATCCCCAGATGACCTGCAAATCCTTGTCCTGATAGAAATCACCTGTGCGCCGTGTGTGACAGTAAGTGCCGTCAGGCTTTCTGGTGACATGGTGGAAGTTCCCGAAAAAGAGAAAGATATCCCCGGGTGCGATCCCGATGTTCCGCAGATAAGATGCCGAAGCGTTGATCTGTCCGAACGCCGGGAACCAGTCGGCGGGCTTATTCTTTCGGCGAGATGCGTCCAAGTCGGGGTCAATGTGGCAATGAAAGCCGAATTTTCCCTCGTTGTAGTTCAGGTCGTGCAGCAGCTGGGGATAGGGGATGCCGTTGTATTCCAGCTCAGAGTAAGTATTGGCATCTGTGCTGGGAATGGGAAACGAGATCATGGTTCCATCTTCCAGAATCGGGCTGACGATGCCGCCGTTGACAGAATCAAAGCCTTTACGGCTCAGAATTACTTTCATAAGGCCTCCTTAGAAAACCGGCCCCGCCTCCCATGCAGGAGACAGAGCCGGTTTTGCGATTCTATTGCGTTTGGGATCACTCGTCGTCGGGGTCGCCGAAGGCATCGTGATAGAGGTTTACCATGCCGGATTCGTCGTTGCGATTCAGGCCGTGGAACACCAGCTTTTTGATGACATCATAGATGACCGCGAAGAGCGGCACGCCGATGATCATGCCCACAAAGCCCCACAGGCCGCCGAACAGCAGGATGGCGAACAGTACCCAGAAGCTGGAGAGGCCGGTGGTGTTGCCCAGGATCTTGGGCCCGATGATGTTGCCGTCCACCTGCTGCAGCACCAGAACGAACAGCACGAACCAGAGCGCCTTGATGGGGTTCTGGATCAGGATGAGCAGGGTGGCAGGAATGGCACCGATGAAGGGGCCGAAGAAGGGGATCACGTTGGTCACACCGATGATCACCGACACCAGCAGCGCACTGGGGAACTTGAAAATCAGGCAGCCGATATAGCACAGCACGCCGATGATGGCGGAATCCAGGATCTTGCCGTTGATGAAGCCGCCGAACATCCGGTCAGCGTAACGGACTTCCTCCATGATGAGGTCGGCCCAGCGGGGCTTGACCAAACTATAAAGGATGAGCTTACCCTGCTGCCCGAACTTCTTCCGGCTGGCCAGCAGATACACCGAAACGATGAGGCCGATAACGAAATTCTTGATCCAGGTCACCACGTTCACCACACCCACGGCGGCACCGCTGAGGATGTTCTGCATGGAGGGGAGCAGGGTGTTTTTGATCCAGGCATCCAGGTTGGCATCCAGGCTGTCGTAAGAGTTCTCGATGAAGTCCAGCAGCTTTTTGTTGTTGGCAATGAACTCCTGCTTGGAGATCCACTCCACAAAGTCGCCGATGTTGTCCCGCGCTGTGAAGTACAGGGCGGTTACACTGTTGATGAGCTGCGGCACGATCATCATGATCAGCGCGTAGATCAGCAGCAGACCGAACAGGATGGTCAGAGCAACGGCCAGCATGTTGGCAAAGCGGTGCATCCTTTCCGGGAACAGCTTGTGGAGAAATGCTTCAATCCAGTTGCACACCGGCTTGAGCAGATAGGCAATGACACTGCCGTAGATAAAGGGCATCAGGATGCCGGTCAGGGTTGAAACGGCATTGCCGAAGCCCTGAAAGCGGTAGATCAGGAAAAAGAAGAGGATGCTCAGGCTGATCGCGCCAAAGCCTGCGAACATTCCGTAGAGATAGGGTTTGATATGCGGTTTTTTGTCCATCATGTCATAGAAACTCCATTCCTGCCGCAGACAGCAGGATTCCCTGCGGCAATGTCAGCGCTTGTTGCTCCTGCGCCAGATGTGCAGTTTTTCGGCTTCGGCGATCAGCTCGTCCCGGAAATCGGGGTGTGCCACACTGATCAGTGCTTCTGCCTTTTCCCAGCTGGTCAGTCCCTTCAGGTTCACACAGCCGTACTCGGTACACAGGTAGTGCACGTTTGCGCGGGTGTCGGTGACGATGCTGCCGTTTTCCAGGGTAGGACGGATGCGGCTCTCCAGCTTGCCGGTCTTTTTATTCATAAAGGTAGAGGACAGGCAGATGAAGCTCTTGCCGCCGTTGGAAAGGTATGCGCCCAGAACAAAGTCCAGCTGACCGCCTGCACCGGAAATGTGCTTGATGCCTGCACTCTCCGCGTTCACCTGACCGAACAGGTCAATATCCACCGCATTGTTGATGGAGATGAAGTTGTCGATGGCGGAGATGCTGCGGATGTCATTGGTGTACTCCACGGGAGCGGCCATGCACTCCGGGTTGTCGTTCAGGTAATCGTACATCTTCTGGGTACCTGCACCAAAGGCATAGACCTGACGGCCCTTGTCCAGATTCTTGTGGCGGCCGGTGATCTTGCCTGCCTTTGCAATATCCACAAAGGCATCCACATACATCTCGGTATGCACGCCCAGATCCTTCAGGTCGCTCTGCGCGATCAGGTTGCCGATGGCGTTGGG
>OHJK01001865.1_pt1 | contig 9719 bp, 12 predicted proteins | sample 1568541 | NCBI WGS metagenome assembly OHJK01 (sample SAMEA3879535, study PRJEB24766) | human gut metagenome | biome: human-associated habitat; feature: feces | place: USA | collected 1985/1987
CGTCAGCTACAGTGCGGATTTTTTCAGCTTTTTCATCAGGGATTTCAACACCGAATTCCTCTTCGAAAGCCATGATCAGCTCAACGATATCGAGGGAGTCAGCGCCGAGATCATCGATGAAAGCGGATTCCATCTTTACTTCGTCAGCGTCAACGCTCAGTTGTTCAACAGTGATGTCTCTTACTTTTTCGAAAGTGCTCATTACGATTCACCTCCTTCCAATAGGTAAAGTTGCAGGTCTCCCAAACGGGCCCCCTATTACATTACCATACCACCGTCAACATGTAAAGTCTGTCCGGTAATATAATTGGCGTCATCGCTCACAAGGAAGACAACAGCCTTGGCAATATCAGTAGTTTCACCCAGTTTGTGTAAGGGTATAGAAGTCAGCATACCTTCAACAACTTTGTCGGAAAGTACACTGGTCATATCAGTTTTAATAAATCCTGGAGCAACAGCGTTCACGTTAATACCGCGAGCAGCTACTTCCTTAGCTACGGATTTGGTAAAGCCGATTACGCCGGCCTTAGCAGCAGCGTAGTTAGCCTGGCCAGCATTGCCCATCAGACCAACAACAGAGCTGATGCTGACAATTTTGCCGGCTTTTTGTTTCATCATGTATTTGATAGCAGCCTTGGTGCAGTTGAACACACCCTTCAGGTTAGTGGTCAGAACTGCGTCCCAATCCTCTTCTTTCATACGCATCAGCAGACCATCACGGGTAATGCCTGCGTTGTTTACGAGGATATCAATGCGGCCGAATTCTTTAACAACTTCATCTACCATAGCAGTAGCAGCTTCGTTGGAGGAAATGTCTGCCTGCACTACGAAAGCCTTGCGGCCCATAGCTTCGATTTCTGCAGCAACCTCTTTAGCAGCAGCTTCACTGCCTGCGTAGTTTACAACAACGTCAGCACCTTCTGCAGCGAGAGCCAGTGCGATTGCACGGCCAATGCCACGGGAAGCACCAGTTACGAGAGCTTTTTTACCTTCTAACTTCATTGTAAGTTCTCCTTATCCTTCAATTCATCATCTGTCATTTAGTCTTCACAAATACATACTGCATATACGTTTAGGGGAATTGCGAAGCTGACAGTTTAGCCTGATGAATTATTTATTCAGCTCAGCTAAGGTTTTTTCCAGGCTAGCAGCGTCTTCAATGTTGAGAGCCATCATGCCTTTAGCAATCTTCTTGGTAAAGCCGGTCAGAACCTTGCCCGGGCCAACCTCAACAAAAATGTCTACACCGCCTGCAACCATGTTGCGTACGCTGGTTTCCCAGAGAACAGGCATAGCAGCTTGCTTAACGAGCAGCTTTTTGATTTCCTCGCCGCTGGTAACTTCCTGAGCGGTTACGTTAGCAACAACAGGAACGGTAATATCTTTGATTTCAATCGGAGCCAGAACCTCAGCCAGGCGGGCTGCAGCGGGCTGCATCAAAGTGCTATGGAAAGGAGCACTTACGGGCAGCAGCACAGCGCGTTTTGCACCGGCAGCCTTCAGAGCTTCGATAGCTTTATTTACAGGATTAACTGCGCCTGCGATAACAACCTGACCGGGGCAGTTGAAGTTTACTGCTTGCACTGCTTCGCCGGATTCAGCTTCTACGCTGCGGCAGATTTCTACGATTTTGTCGCTGTCCAGGCCAAGAATAGCAGCCATGCTGCCTTCGCCTACAGGAACAGCCTCTTGCATGAACTGGCCGCGTTTGTTAACGATGCGTACAGCGTCAGCAAATTTCAGAGCGCCGGTGTTCACCAGTGCGCTGTATTCGCCCAGGCTGTGACCTGCAGCGATATCGCAGCTTACGCCATGCTCCTTCAGAACTGCTGCACAAGCAGTGCTGGCGGTCAGAATAGCAGGTTGGGTGTTAGCGGTCAGCTTCAGGTCTTCAGCAGGACCTTCGAAGCACATTTTGCTGATGGAATAGCCAAGAGCGTCATCAGCCTCTTCAAAAATCTGTTTTACAACAGGATATTCATCATAAAAAGCTTTGCACATGCCAACGGTCTGAGAACCTTGGCCGGGGAATACGAATGCGATTTTACTCATCGTGTAAATTACCTCTCTTTCGATAATAATTAACTTTCGATAATAATCAAATACTACCAAGACAAACGAAAAGGGTTTAGATACGAGTAATGGCGACGACGGTGTACTACTGCTACTCCTAGGAGCCATTACGAAGTAGATGGGCCCTTATCGTTTGGATTATTTACTCCATTTGAGGACAATAGCTGCCCAGGTCAGACCTGCGCCAAAGCCGTCAAGAATAATATTATCGCCTTTTTTCAGTGCGCCGGCCTTTTGAGCCTCGCACAGAGCGATAGGAATAGATGCAGCGGAGGTATTGGCGTATTTGTCTACGTTTACCCAAACCTTATCCATCGGCATCTTCAGACGCTTAGCAGCGGAGGTGATGATGCGGTAGTTAGCCTGATGCGGGAACAGCATATCCAGCTCTTCCGGCTTCATATTCGCCTTAGCAAGAGCACGCTTTGCAGTCTTGCCCATAATCTGGATAGCGAATTTGAAAACCTCCTGACCGTTCATATGAATGGTGTGATCTTTTGCAGCAACGGTTTCTTCGCTTGCCGGATTACGGCTGCCGCCTGCCGGTTGCAGCAGGAACTTGCCGCCGTTGCCGTCGGCACCCATATCAATGCCCAGTACACCGTAGCCTTCTTCAACCTCGTCGACTACAGCAGCACCGGCGCCATCACCGAAGAGAACGCAGGTGTTGCGATCGGTCCAGTTCATAATACGGCTCAGAGTTTCCGCACCTATAATCAGAATCTTGTTATACAGACCGCTCTTAACCATCTGGCTTGCTACAGCAAGGCTGTAAACAAAACCGCTGCAGCCTGCAGCCAGGTCAAACGCAGCTGCGTTTTTAGCACCCAGACGAGCCTGTACCAGGCAGGCGGTAGACGGGAAAATATAGTCGGAGGAAGCAGTACCTACGATAACGAGGTCCAGCTCTTCCGGAGCAACGCCGGCGTCCTTCAGCGCTTCTACAGCAGCATTGTACGCCAGATTGGAGGTTGCTTCTTCCGCAGCAGCGATGTGGCGCTGCTTGATGCCGGTGCGCTCAGTAATCCATTCGTCACTGGTCTCAACAATTTTCTCCATGTCTGTATTAGTGATAATCTTCTCAGGAACATAATGTCCTAAACCTAAAATACCAACAGCTCTTGTCATTTATCTAATTCCTCATTTCTTTTGATTCCGCAATCTTATCTTTGATGATACTTACAACATCCTGCTCTGCAAAGTCCATAGCTACATGAATAGCATTGGTAATTGCCTTAGCCTTGGAGCTGCCGTGGCAGATAATAAAAGGCGCGCGGATGCCTAACAGCAAAGCTCCGCCGTATTCGGCAGGATCAAGACGTTTCTTCAGGCCTTTCAGTGCAGGCTTGATTAACAGTCCGCCCAGCTTTGCCAGAATGCCGCCGTTCATAATCGCTTCCTTGATCAGCGTCATAATAGCCTTCGCCAGACCTTCACCGAACTTCAGCACAACATTGCCGACGAAACCGTCGCAGACAACTACATCTACCGTGCCTTTGTTGATGTCACGTCCTTCAACATTGCCGATAAAGTTTATCGTCCGAGTATCCTTTAAAAGCGGGTAGGTTGCCAGTGCTTGTTCGTTACCCTTAGTTTCTTCTTCACCGATGTTCAAAAGTCCTACCTTCGGCTGAGAAATTTTTAAAATTTTTTCTGCGTACACCGTACCCATGATAGCACTCTGTACCATATGCTCAGGTTTAGCGTCTACCTTGGCGCCGCTGTCAAGCACTACAGTAGTACCCTTCAGGCTGGGAATCGGCGTTGCAATAGCAGGTCGTTCCACGCCCCTGATGCGGCCTACGCAAAAAAGCGCTGAGGCAACGGCAGCACCGGTGCTGCCGGAGGAAACAAGGGCATCACATTCCTTGTTTCTCAACAGTCCTGCCGCAACTACGATAGAAGCGTCCTTTTTGGACTTAACCGCAATCGCAGGATGCTCGTCCATCGCAATTACCTCGCTGGCATGATGAATAGTAATCTTCGGATTTTTATCCGCACCGTATTTTACCAGCAGCTCACGGATTATTTTTTCATCGCCAACCAAAACAGTTTCGCAGCCATACTCTTTAACAGCGTTGACTGCACCTAAAACAAGCTCTTTGGGACCATAATCGGTACCCATAACATCTACGGCGATTTTCATGCTTCCTGCTCCCCCTCATGCTTAGTTCTGTTATCCAAAGAAACAATAATGAACTTAGCGCGAAAAACCTCTTCGTTATTGTTTTTCACGGAAACAAAAATATAATATTTATCCATGCGGCGGTGCGTAACCACTGCACGGGCTACAAGCACAGCTCCTGCATTGACAGGCAGCTTATACTTGACATTACCTACAGCAGTCAGTGCATATTCCGCATCTACAACGGCCAGAGCCAAAGTATTGGCCATGGCAAACATATAATAACCGCGTGCGATTCCGGTACGCTCAAGCACCATATCCGGTGTAATCTTCAGCGTTGAGATGCCGATTTTATTCAGCTCCAGATCCAGCAGCTCGCCCACGATATCTTTTTTATCAATGGCACGCAGCTTGGTCTGAGCTTCCTCTGCCATAGTACGAGTTCTGGCACGCAGCTCAGGAATTCCCAGAGCAACACGGTCCAGACGAATTGTCTGTACGCTGACATCCAGCATTTTTGCCAGTTGCTCATCAGTGCTGAAGGGATTATCCCTAAGCAGCTTCTTCAAGCTTCTGTGACGTATTAATTTTTTAGAAGAAGTCATTACCTCACCTGCTTTTTAGTACCAGCTCATAATATCTGTTTTTATTATAAGAGCATCGCAGGTTTTTGGCAAGGGCTTTTTAGCAAAAAATTTGTGATATCCCTTATATTTCACCAATTTCTTTAATTACATAATTAACTATCCGTGAAATCGGAGATCTTACCGTACCATGTAAAAAGCCTCCGGAAAAAATTCCGAAGGCCTTATAAACAGCTTAAAATTATTCAGCTTTAGCAATGACTTGTTTGCCATTGTAGTAACCGCATTCAGGGCAAACGCGATGCGGCATTTTCATTTCATGACATTGCGGGCATTCAACCATGCCAGGAACGCTCAGTTTCCAGTTAGCACGACGTCTGTCACGACGGGCTTTGGACATTTTTCTCTTAGGTACTGCCATTTCTCAATACACCTCCTCAGTGCTATGAAGTGAATTTAATTTTTGATGAATTGCTTTAATGCCGCCAGCCTCGGATCTACAGTGGACCTGTCGCATCCGCAGTCACCATCATTAAGATCAGCGCCACAAACGGGACAAAGTCCCCGGCAGTCTGGCTTACACAGAGCCTGCATGGGCTCTGCAAGCAGCAGCCCTTCACGAAGCGGTTCCGTTATATCAATAACGTCCGAATCGTAGACAAAAGCATCATTTTCAATATGTTCAGCACTTGCCGGATAAAACTTCTCGACAACTTCTGCCCTGGCTACACCTGTAAAATCCTTCAGGCAACGTCCGCAGGTACGTTGTACCTTAGCAGTCATTACAGCCTGCAGTAATAATACATCACCAGCATTGCTCATAGTGCCTTCCAAATTTACTGTACCGTCAATAACAAGCTCTTCAGGTGTTATTTCCAGTTCAGCAGGCGAAAGCTCATAAGCAAGAGTCTTTTCACCGACTAGTCTTTTCTTGATTTCTGCGACATTTATTTTAATCATATTTCACCAATCGTTACAATTATAGCGGTATTACCGCTCTTTGTCAAGTAAAAATGCTTTGTACGGATAAAAACTGTTATCAGTTACTATAACCTCATGCAAATGCCTACAGCTTAATGATTCTGCGGCAGATGTTATATGTATCACGGGCAATAACCAGTTCCTCGTTTGTCGGGATAACAAAAATTTTTACACGCGCACGGCGTACGCTGATTTCGCGCTCTTTGCCGCGTACCTGGTTGAGGTCCGGATCAATGCGCGTACCGAGATATTCCAGGCCGTTGCAGATTTTATCACGCATAAAGGGAGAGTTCTCGCCCAGGCCTGCGGTAAAGACAATAGCATCTACACCGCCCATTGCCGCTACATAACCGCCGATATATTTTTTTACCTTGTAGGCAAAAACATCGATTGCCAGCTGGCTGCGGTCATCTCCGCGGTTAGCAGCGCTTTCCAGATCGCGGAAATCGCTGGACAGACCGCTGATACCGAGAATACCGCTGCGGCGGTTCAGGTAATCATCAATCTGCTGCGCATTCATATTTTCCTTTTCCATCAGGAACGGAATAATTGCCGGGTCAATCTCGCCGCTGCGTGTGCCCATAATCAGGCCCTCAAGCGGTGTATAGCCCATGCTCGTATCAATAGATTTGCCGTATTTAATTGCCGCGATGCTGGCACCGTTGCCCAAATGGCAGCTGATGATACGCAAATCATTCATATGCTCCTGCATCAGCTCCGCAGCACGCAGAGCAACATATTTATGTGAAGTGCCGTGGAAGCCGTAACGTCGTACACCATATTTTACATACATTTCATAGGGCAGGCCGTAAAGATATGCAACCTTCGGCATCGTCTGATGAAAGGCCGTATCAAAAACAGCCACCTGCGGTGTACCGCGCATAATTTCCATGCAGGCATTAATGCCGTACAGGTTAGGCGGGTTATGCAGAGGCGCAATCTCACAGCAGGCCTCGATACCGCGCAGTACGTCACTGGTAATCAGCACGCTGTCGGTAAAGCGCTCGCCGCCATGCACAACGCGGTGACCTACGGCATCAATCTCGGACATATCCTTGATAACGCCGTATTCCTTGCTGGTCAGCGCCTTAATCGCCAGACGGATACCAACCTTATGGTCAGGAATTTCCTCTTTTAAATCAATTGTATATTTGCCAGCCGGCGTATGCTTCAGTGTGGAACCTTCCATACCGATGCGTTCAATCAGGCCTTTGGCCATGACACGCTCGCCTTCCATGTTTATCAGCTGATATTTGATGGAGGAGCTGCCACAATTTACTACGAAAACAATCACAATAAGCCTCCCGGTCAACGCCAAAATTAAATCGAGTCTTAAATCCCAATACACTATTAGTATACACTATTTGCGGCCAATTGAACAGAAATATTTTCTCAATTCCCAGCCTATGCTATAATATTCACAGAGATAAAATCATGCGAGGTAAAAAAAACATGCAGGCCACTGGTATTATTGCCGAATATAATCCCTTTCACAACGGTCATCTATATCATATACAGGAAACAAAGCGACTGACGCAGCAACCGGTCATTGCGGAAGCTTTATGCAGCGCGGCGAGCCTGCCGTTTTAAGCAAATGGCAGCGTGCCTCCTGCGCGGTACAGGGCGGTGCCGATTTGGTGCTGGAGCTCCCCTGCGTCTTTACACTGCGCAGTGCCGAATTCTTTGCCAAAGGCGCTGTGCAGCTTTTAGCAGCCACAGGCTGCGTCAATACCCTTGCCTGCGGCACGGAGCATCCGCAAAGCGATTTCGAGGCAGCAGCAAGCCTTGCCTGCAGCGCTGAAGCGCAAGCAAGACTGCGTGAGCTGCTGCAAAACGGTTTAAGCTATGCGCAGGCCTGGGAAAAAATTTTATGTGCGAATACAGCCTTCCGCACTCCCAATGACATTTTGGCCTTGGAATATACCAAGGCACTGCTGCAAACTGCCGCAGACATTCAACCGCTTTATCTGCAGCGCACGGACGAGGGTTACAACTCCACCACTATCGGCAACAGTATAGCCAGCGCCAGCGCCATCCGCCGGGCAATGGCGGACTGTAACGAAAGCTGGCAGCAAGCTGTACCAGATTATACGCACGCAGCTCTTGCTGCCGGAGGTTATAATGCACAGCTTTTGTGGCTGCTGCTGAAATACCGTCTGCGCCTGCTCACGCCGCAACAGCTGGCGGAGCGCTGCGAAGCCAGCGAAGGACTCGAAAACCTGCTCAGCAAGGCCGCTGACTGCGCAAGCCTGCAGTCAGCACTCGCGGCCTGCAGCAGCAAGCGCTACACTGCCAGCCGTATTCGCCGTCTGCTGCTGCAAATACTTTTAGACCTCCCGAAAGCAGTCTGGCAGAAGCAAGCCCCGGCCTATCTGCGCGTGCTGGCCTTCAACAACATCGGCCGTCAGCTGCTGCACCGGATGAAAACAAGCGCTCAATTGCCAATCATCAATAAGCTTGGCAAAAACGCCCTGTGCAACGACAGCGTCGCCTATCGGACGCAACTGTCAGCAGAAGTAACCGCTACCGACCTGTGGTCCCTGCTGCAGAAAGATGCAGCACTCAACCGCAGCGGCAATGACTTTTATCAGTCCCCTGTCTATGTCAGCAGCAAAAGATAATATCAGTCTATATTGCCGAAATCTTCTTTAAGGCAACAAAAAAGCTGTAACGCAGGCGCATTCGAATGACGCTTATCGTTACAGCTTTTATAGTGCTCTTGTTCTTTATTCTTCCGGAGCCTCCTCAGCAACTGCCGGAAGCTTAAGATTCTGCATCTCATTTTCTACGTTTAATTTATTTTCTTCCAAGCCTTTCAAAGCACTGGACAGATTACCGCTCAGATAAGCCAGCATATCCTCTGCATATTGCAGGGAATCCTGTTTTACCTGCAAAGCATAATCATCGGCAGCAGTCTTGGTTTCCTCCTGATAGCGCAGCGCATTGGCTTTTATATCTTCTGCCGCAGCATTGGCCTGCTTAACAATCTCCTCCTGCTGTACCTTGGCATCAGCCTCAGCCTGAGCAACGCTGACAATACGCTCAGCCTCATCCTTGGCCTGCTGCACTATACGGTCAGCATCGGCATAAGCCTTGTTGACAATATTCTTCTGCTCCTCCAGTACCTGGTTGGCACTTTTGATTTCGCGCGGAATTGCTTCCTTAAGGTCGTCGATAATATTCAGCAGATCATTTTCATCAACCATAATCTTATCTACCAGAGGAACACGTCTTGCCTCAGATATCAAATTAAGAAATTGCTCAAAAAGTCCATCAAGTGCTACGTTAGTTTTGTTGCGTTCAATCATGATATCAACCCCTCTAAAATCTATTCAAACTTTTTGTAAACATGCTTGCGTACGCGTTCTTCAATACATTCAGGCACCAAATCCTTCAGCTGACCGCCAAAGGTTGCCAGCTCACGCACACCGGAGGAGCTGACGAAGGAATATTTGGCATTGGTCATAATAAAAACCGTTTCCAGATCATTGTCGATTTTTTTCAAAAGCAACGCCCTTTGGAATTCATACTCGAAATCGGTAAAAGCGCGCAAGCCTCTGACGATAAAAGGCGCCTCTTCCTTTTTACAGAATTCATTCAGCAAGCCGGAAAAGCAGGTTACTCTTACATTAGGAATATGCTTGGTTGCCTCCCTAAGCATTTCTACACGCTCTTCCATGGAAAACATGGCCTTATCCTTACCGGGATTATGAAAAACACTGATAATCAGCTCATCAAACATCGCACTTGCTCTTTCAAAAATATCAATATGACCCTTGGTAACAGGATCAAAGCTTCCTGGACAAACTGCTCTGCGCATAGCCAGACCTCCTAATCTATCCTTAATCAAAAAAATGACCAAAGAAATTCCTATATTATATCTTGTCTTTTATTCGACATAAAAGGCGAGAATCCTTTTTATTCTCCAAAATACTATATATTATAACATATTATAA
>OHJK01001872.1_pt1 | contig 9676 bp, 10 predicted proteins | sample 1568541 | NCBI WGS metagenome assembly OHJK01 (sample SAMEA3879535, study PRJEB24766) | human gut metagenome | biome: human-associated habitat; feature: feces | place: USA | collected 1985/1987
TGGAGCGGTACGGGCAATACGGAGGCGATGGCGCAGGCTGTTGCCGAGGGCATGACCGCCGCGGGCGCAGAGGCTGTGCTGCTCACACCTGATCAGGTACAGACCGGCGATCTGAACGCCTACGCCGCCATCGCCTTCGGCTGCCCCGCCATGGGCGCCGAGGTGCTGGAGGAAATGGAGTTCCAGCCCATGTTCGATGCGTGCAAGCGCAGCCTCGGCGGCAAGCGTGTGGCACTGTTCGGCTCCTACGGCTGGGGCGATGGCGAGTGGATGCGCACTTGGGAGAGTGACTGCGACAGCGCAGGGGTGAACCTCGTTTGCGAGAGTGTGATCTGCACGGAGACGCCCGACGACGCGGCACTTGAAGCCTGCCGCGCCTTGGGCAAGGCGTTGGTGGAGTGAGAAATGATGCCTGCCGCTGACGATTGCTTCAGCGGCAGGGATGCCATGTAAATGAAATTCAAAAGCAGCCAAGGAAAGTTCCTTGGCTGCTTTTATAATGCGACTGCTACGGCAAGCAGGTGCTTTTTTGCCAAACGCGCCGACGATTTTTCCATATTTCCCTTTCATTTCTTACTACAACCGTTTTTTTGAAACGCCGAAAACGGGCGTAAAAAGCAGCAAAGCCTTTTGGGGGCTTGCTGCTGCATGTGCCGCTATACTGGGCGGCGATTATTTGACTGTAATAGTTAGGGATAGAAAGGGTTGTGCCTCGGAGGTATAATGTTCACAAGCACGCCCTTTAGAAACAGGAAAAACGCCAACTCTACGATTCATAGGTTTCATTCTGCCAGCACTAGAAAAGTCATGTTTGTTTGCAGCGTCGTTTCGCTACTGCTTTCGATTGTTCCATTATTCCTATTTGGAACGGTTGGAATGTCGGCTGCAAGTTATGCGGTTTCTTGTGCGATTCTCTTCTCGCTCTGCCTGCAAGCTGTAGCGAATCGGCAAGAATAGTTTGTGTTTGGTGAACGACACAAGTGGTATGTATGACTTCCGCAGGGAGTGCAACCAGATCGCCGCAGGCCGTATATGAGCTTGCGGCGATTCTTATATCCTAGCGATAAGCAGCAGTCCCCCGGACGTTTCATTGTCCGGGGGACTGCTGCTTATATCGTGATCGAAGCGCGGCACGGGATTTCCGGTTGATATGACCCACGCTGCCTCAGTTCACAAACGATGCGTTGCCCAGCCGGTAGTACCGGCAGCCATCCTCCTCGTACCATTCAAACGTACCCACCACGGTGATCTCTGTCCCCAGCTCCGGATACTCATCGGGATAGACAGGCCTTCCGGCAAGGGCAAACTCCAGCCCCTGCGCACAGCAGGCGGTGGCATCGGCAATCATGCAGGCGAAGAACATTTTGTCCGGGATAAAAGCACCGCTTTCGTCGGTGGCCTGGTATATGGTGAACTGCCCCTGCATTTTGACGGTTTTTCCTATGTAGTTATCCGGGAAGGAGATCATGCTGTTGACCTCGGAATAGACCATGATGCCGCTGAGTGCGGTCAGGTCAATGTCGACCGCGGAGGTGCCTTCTGCATCCTCCGCAGCGGGCTTTTTTGCGGTATCCTCACGGCCGCAGGCGGCGAGAGGGCAGAGCAGCAGGGCTGCCAACAGAAAGCAAAATAGTTTTTTCATCTGCGAGCACCTCCCAATACCGTGCCTGCCAGCCACGACAGACCGAAAGCGCCGATCTGAACGGCGACGATGGTGGAGCCTACCGGCGTACTGGCGAGAATGGACGCCAGAATGCCGAGCAGCGCACAGAAAACCGAAAGGACTGCCGCGCAGACGGTCACGCTGCGAAAGCTCTTGAACATCCGCATGGCGGACAACGCCGGGAAGATCACCAGCGCGGAGATCAGCAGGGAACCCACAAGGTTCATCGCCAGCACGATGATGACCGCAACGACGACGGCGATCAGTAGGTTGTAAAGCCCCGCCTTCGTGCCGGCCGCCCTTGCAAAGCTCTCGTCAAAGGTCACGGCGAAGATCTTATTGTAGAACAGAATGAACACCGCCACGACCAGCACCGACATTCCCACGCACAGCCATACCTCTACGGGGGACAGCGTCAGGATGGAGGTGGAGCCGAACAGCGTGCTGCACACATCGCCCGAAAGATTGGACGAGGTGGAGAAAATGTTCATCAGGAGATAGCCGACGGCAAGAGCTCCCACCGAGATCATGGCGATGGCGGCGTCGCCCTTGATTTTCGTGTTCTGCCCGGTGCGCAGGAGCAGCACGGCACTGAGGATGGTAATGACCATGACAAGGGGCATTTTGTTGGTGATCTGCAGCACGGCGGCGATCGCCATTGCGCCGAACGCCACGTGAGACAGACCGTCACCGATGAAGGAAAACCGCTTCAGCACCAGCGTCACGCCCAGCAGGGAGGAGCAAAGCGCGATCAGCACACCGACAATGAGGGCATAGCGGACAAAGGGATATGCCCAATAGAGAGCCAGCTTTTCCAAGATAGCGGTCATTGTATGTCACCGCCCTTCTTCGCGTCAAACAGCCGCCCTTGCGGGCTTTGGAGATAGTCCGCCCTTGTCCCAAAGAAAACGGTGTCGCCAATATGCAGAATATGGCTGGCGTATCGGACGGCAGCAGCCACATCGTGAGAGATCATGATCACGGTGATGCCGTCCTCACGGTTGAGCTTTTCAATGAGCGTATACATTTCCGCCGTCACCTTGGGGTCAAGTCCGGAAACAGGTTCATCAAGAAGCAGCATTTTTTGCGTGGCGCACAGTGCGCGGGCAAGAGGCACCCGCTGCTGCTGTCCGCCGGACAGCTCCCGATAGCACCGCCTTGCAAGCTGTGTAATCTGCATTTTCTCCATGGCGTCCACCGCAAGCTTCTTTTCTTCTTTGTTATAAAAGGGGCGGCTGCCGCAGCGTCCCTGGCATCCGGAGAGAACGATCTCTCTCACGGATGCCGGGAAGTCCTTTTGTACCACTGTCTGCTGCGGCAGATAGCCGATCTCGTTTTTCCTCAGCCCATCGCCCGTCAAAATTCTGCCGCTGATGGGCGTCTGCAAGCCAAGGATCGTTTTCATAAGGGTACTCTTGCCGGAGCCGTTTTCCCCTACGATGCAGAGGTAGTCGCCTGCCAGGATCTCAAAGCTGAGATCTTGGAGAACGGGCCGTCCATCGTAGCCGGCACAGAGATTTTGACAAGTGAGCTGAGCCATAGACCTATCTCCTTACCCCAACGCTTCCTTCAGCACGGAGAGATTTTTCTCCATAACGGAAAGGTAGGTGGTGCCGTTTGCCACGTCCTTGGAGGTGGTGGACTGCATGGAATCCATGGTCAGCACCTTCTGATTCTTCCCGGCGGTGTTCTGAACGATGGTTTCCGCGATCCTATGCTGTGCGCCCTCGATGGTCAGCACGCAGGGAAGTCCCAGGTCGTCCACCTTCTTTGCAAGGAACGAAACGGTTTCAAAGCTGGCCTCGGTTTCGGCGGAGCAGCCCGCAAAGGCGGCGTAGTAGCGCAGACCGTAATCATCCACCAGATAACGGAACGGGAAACGGTCACCAAACAAAACGGTCTTATGGGTCGCACCCTCCACAGCCGCCTTATAGTCTGCGTCAAGAGCAGCCAGCTTGTCCCTATACGCTGCGGCGTTGGCTATATAGGTGTTCTTGTTGTCCGGGTCGATGGCACACAGCGCGTCCGCAATCGTCACGCAGAGTGCTTGGGCGTTCTTCAGGGACAGCCAGACGTGCTCGTCCTTTTCCTCCCCATGGTCATGCCCCATCAGTTCGTCAAGGATGTCCTCTGCGGAAAGCGCGTCCTTCACAAAAAACGGATTGGTCTTGGTGCTCATCAGCGCATCGAAGCCGTCGTTGCCGAAGTAGATATGGAAATGCTCCGCCTCGCCCGGCTCGTGACCGTGGTCGTTGAACTGCACATATTTGGGCGCATCGGCACTGGTGGTTTCGAACTGATAACGGACGCTGCGGATCTTACCCTCGTCATCCAGCTTCGGCTGATAACCGGCATAGGTGTATTCAGCGGAAACGGATTTTCCGTCTCCATAAGTGAAGGTGATTGTGTTCCCGTTGATAGAGATCTTCTCAGCGTCGCATTGCCACGAGGTCTTGTACTTCTCCCGATAGGTGTCCTTTGTGGTCGAGCTGTCCTCGTCCTCATCCGCCCTGTGTTGGCAGAATTTGTCCAGGTCGCCATTCAGCAGATAGGGGTGCAGAGACTTCCACGCACCGGCGAAATCCGAGAGGGTGCGATCCTTGATGTCATCCTCCGTGAGCTGTTCATCGTGACCGTGACCGTGGTCGTGACCGTCCTCCTGCATGCCCTCAACGGTCTCCTCCGTTTTCACGGAATCACCCAGCACCTCCAGCAGATTGATGACCTTCATATTCTTGTTGGCGGCGTTTTTCAGAGCGTTTTCCACCCAGCCATCGGACTCGCCGCCCACATAGACGAAGAGGTCGCAATCGGAGATCCTGACAATATCATCGGCGGTGGGCTGATAGCTGTGCAGGTCAACGCCGTTATCCAGCAGCATGGTGACCTCGGCGTTATCCGCCTTGTCGCCCAGGATCGCCCTGACCCAATCGTATGCGGGGAAGATGGTCGTGACGACCTTCAATTTGCCGGCTTTTCCGGTATCCTTCGGCTTTCCACAGCCGGCAAGGACGCCGGCCAGCATCATAAGCGCAAGCAGCAGCGCAGTGATCTTTTTCATAGGCTATATGTACCTCCAGATTATGATAAGAACGTAAAAATGGGCGCAAAAATACAAGGGTGACGGCAACGCCGTGAAAGCCTATCCGAAAACGGATAGACTACACCCTTGTAAATGGTTCTTATTTAATCTGAAAGCTTGACCTTGAGTGAAACCAGAGTAAACGTGCGAACAAGCTCCGCGCAGGAGGGAATGACCCTGCACGGGGCATACCTGACCGCCGCAGCGAAAACCGCGGCAGCACCGGCAAGCCCAATGCTCTTGAGCAGATTTTCACAGACCTGCAGCTGGTGGCAGATGGCGCAGTCCTCGCCGGAGCAGGTATGGTTGGCTTCGACCGCAATATAGACAGCGGAGGACAGCATGACAGCCGCCAGCACGGCTGCCAGCAGGCGCGTGATCAAACGAAGCTTCTTTGTCATGGTCTGTCCTCCTTCCCAATATTATTCTTCCCGGCAATCCGCGCAGGTGCCATAGAGAACCGTGTCGGCGGCGTCCAGCGTGAATTGCTCGCTCTGCGCTAGGTGCTTTGCAAACAGGGCGGCGTTGCCGCTTGCCATGTGAAAGGTCCTGCCGCATTTTACACAGCTCATGTGCAGCGCACCCTTACAGCTTTCGGCGTCAAGGTACTGAAAGTAGACCTCCCGCGTGCCGCTCTTGCTGCTGCGCCGCACTTTTTCTTCCGTCTCTAACTGCGCAAGGTTCCGATATACGGCACTGAGGCTGATTTTTTCATCCACCAGCGCGTCCGCAATTTGCCGTGCGGACAGCAGCTCATCCGGGTGCCGGCTCAAATAGGCAAGCAGAGCCTTCCTCTGCCGCGTGCTGTAACTGGACAAGTCACCACGCCTCCAATTTGCAATTCATTTGCAATTCAGCATAACATGATGTCGCCCCGATGTCAATATGCAAATTCGTCGCAAATTAACCATCAACGCGGATAGCTCCCGCTCCGCTGAAATGGACTGCGGCAGAGCGGAATGATCCGCGCTCCGTTTTCGGCGGCAAAAAGGCAGCGGCAAATGCCAGGTGAAAAAGCGGTAGAAAAACGCAAAAAGATTTCCCACTTATCAAACCCCAAAAGCTCTTTCAGAGCAAAAGGATTTCATTACGAACAGCAGCTGACCCACCGTATGCTTCAGTGCATACGGAGGGTCAGTTGGTTTGTGTGGCCTGCTCAGTCGAGCGGAGGTTTTCTTTTCTGCTGCGTCAACATATCCGTGCCCGGCCTATCCCTCAAACAAATTCAGAAGGTATCCGTAGCCCTCGGCCTCCATTTTCGCGTAAGGCACGAAGCGGAGGGCGGCGCTGTTGATGCAGTAGCGCACACCGTTGGGCGACTCCGGATCGCCGGTGAACACATGACCCAAATGGGAGTCACCGGCGCGGCTGCGCACCTCCGTGCGGCGCATACCGTGGCTCAAGTCCTCCCGTTCCACCACAGCAGGGCCCTCGATGGGCTTTGTAAAGGCAGGCCAGCCGCAGCCGCTTTCAAACTTATCCGTAGAGGAGAACAGCGGCTCGCCGGTGACGATGTCCACATAGATGCCCTTTTCGAACTTGTCCCAGAGCTCGCCCGTGAAGGCGCGCTCCGTGCCGCTCTCCTGCGTGACGCGGTACTGCTCCGCCGTCAGCGTGTCCCGGATGGTCTCCGCCGCGGGCTTCCGGTAGTCGCCCGGATCGATGCGAAGCCTGGAGAACAGCTCCATCTCCGCCTGGGGGATGTGGCAGTAGCCGTTGGGGTTCTTTTCTAAGTAGTTTTGGTGATATTCCTCGGCGGGATAGTAATTCCTCAGCGGGCCGATCTCCACAAAGAATTTCTCGCTGCGGCCCCGCTCAATGTCCGCGATGCGCTCCACCGTTTCCCTGGCCTTGTCGTTGGTGTAGTACACGCCGGTCTGATACTGGCTGCCCCGGTCGTTGCCCTGCCGGTTCTGCACCGTGGGGTCGATCACATAGAAGTAAGCCAGCAGCAGGGCATCCAGGCTCACCTGCTCAGGGTCATACTCCACCCGAACGGTCTCCCGAAAGCCGGTGTCGCCCTTGCAGACGGTCTGGTAGGTGGCGTCCGCCTCGCAGGTGCCGTTGGCGTAGCCGCTCTGGACGTCGATGACGCCGGGGATGGATTGCATGAGCTGCTCCATGCCCCAGAAGCAGCCGCCTGCCAGATAGATGACATTTTCCGTGGTGTCCATATACATACCCTCCTCGCCGGACATATCCGAGGACTGTCCGGTTTTCTCCGCTTCCTGCGTGTCCTTTTCCCGCGGTATATGCTGCCGTTCTGCGGCGCAGCCGCTGAGCAGCAGTACCGAGGCGAAAAGAAGAGCCAATACGCTTCGATACATGGCGTTTCCTCCTTTCAGGGGGAGCAAGGGTCACTCCGCCCCGTTACCGTCCTGCCTCTTGCCGCGGCTGGACCGCAGGACGGTATACAGCAGCGACCCGAGGACGCAGCCGAAGCCGGTGGAGAGCCACGGGCTGGACGTAACGGCGCAGGTGCCGGTGGCGCAGCCCACATAGCGGTAGTACAGCCACCCTCCGGCACTGCCCACCAGAGGCAGGGCAATGACGCGCAGAATGCTCGTCAGCTTACAGTTCTTTTTCTTCATAATAGCCTCCCTTTGAAGATATTGGATCAGCCCATATCGGCAGCCAGTGCCTTGTCGATCTGGGCTTGCAGTGCATCGGCCTGCGCCTTGCTGGTGATAGCCCCCACAATGGGATCGCCCACGATGCGACCGCTGCGGTTGACCACATAGGTGGTGGGATAGGCGTAGATGCTCTCCACGAACTTGCCCGCCTCGCTGCCGGAATCGAAGTACACGTTCTGATAGGTGGCACCGCTCTGAGCCAGTACATCCTTGGCGTCAGAGATAGCCGCCTCGTTGCCGTCCAGCGTGAAGGCGTTGATGCCGATCAGCGCACCGCCCTTACCGGAAAGCTCCTTGTTCAGCGCATCCAGATCGCCCAACTCGCCCACACAGGGACCGCAGGTGGTGAACCAGAAATTCACCACGGTGACGGCTTTGCCGGAGAACAGATCGCTGCTCTTTACCGTATTCCCGTCCAGATCCTTGCCCTCAAAGGCAGGGAACTTCGGCAGGCTGCTGTCATCCGTCTTGTTGCCCGTGCTGCCGCTATCGGTCTTGCTGCCTGTGGTGCCGCCGTCGGTTTTATTGTCCTTACTGCCGCCGTTGGGCATCGTGTTCATATCCTTGTCCGCCGGCATATTCATATCGCTGTCCAGAGATTTTTGCACGATCTCGGGATACTTTTCCTCCAGTGCGGCCAGTTTGTTTCCGATGTCGCGGATCTTCTCCGCCTCGCCCTGAAGCAGCTTCAGCTCGTCTGATGAAAACTGATCCTTGGCGGCGTTGATGGTTTCCAGCAGGAAGTCGCCGTAGTTTTTGCCGTCCTCCATCATGATCTTACCCTTGTCCGCTGCCATAAAGACCTTTTCCCAAAGTGCTGTGTTCTCCGCCAGAATAGCCGCCTCCTGCGCTGTCAGCTCCTTGTGCATGGCGGTCGCCTCCTCGGCGTTCTTCGGCTCGCTGTCCATGCCGTCCATGTGATCGCCGCCCTTTGTGCCGCAGGCGGCCAGAGAGAGCACCAGCACGACTGCCAACAGCAATGTCATTAGTTTCTTCGTGTGCATGTTCGTTCCTCCTTGCTCTTTGTCGTCGTTCTTCTGCGGCGTTTCTGCCGCAAGGACTGTTTATTTTTACTGTCTCCACGGCCGCAGCGGAAGAGGGCGGCGCTGGTGGGACAGACACGCTGCATTCTATTACCATAATAAAGCGAATGGGTTAAAATCTTTGTTAAGAACGGGGATTTAATGGAAATATATCTTATATTCTCTGAAAATAAAGCGATTGGGGCAAAAAGGCAGGGGCAGCAAGAAGAAAGCCTCTGCGAAAAAGAACCAAGCCCAAAAGCCGCGCGGCTGCGAAGAGCGTTCTCCCCGCAGCCGCGCAGCTGTTTGTAAAGTTCTCTGCTTTTAATGCAAGACCTGCATCTCCGGGTTCTTTTCCCCGAATTTCTCCCGCAGCGCACTGCATATATCCTCCCGGGACTTGCCCTGCTTCTCACCGTTTTTAATGAGCTTGTACGCCTGAAACAGTGCCGAGGGGCCGATCTCGCTGCTGAAAAAGCCGATGCCCTGATTCCATGCCAGCAGCTCGAACACGTCGTCCAACGCGGCACTCTCCACACCGTGGATATATGCCTTTACCAGCTCCCGCGCCGCCTGCCTCATCCGGCCCGCACCGACAGCGTTGGTCAGGGACAGCAGCAGCCGCGTTTCGTAGGGCAGTACGCGCTTCTCGCTCTGCCATGTGGTCTCCCAAAAATCCACGGCGATCTGCCCCAGCTTTTCATCGATCATGGGATAGTTCAAAAGAGCCAGCGGCTTGAAGGGAGCGGAGCTGTCGCCTTCCTTCTTCTCCACACGGCAGAACCAGACATGGAACTCCGCCTCACCCCGCTGCTCGGTGTGGTGCTCGTAGCCCAAGCCCTCCATGACAGCGTACAGTGGATGCGGCTCAAAGGTCTGGATGATGTGTAATCCTTCGCCCACCTCCAACGCCTCGGCTCGTTTCTTCAGCCCTTCAAAAAAGCTGCCCTGTATATGGCGCACATCCACGGTCTGAAACCCCTGCGCTTTGTCCTTCCAGTTTTCGTAACTCATGCAGTTATTCTCCTTTCCTCACTCGATAAAACCAGACGTGATATTCACTGCCGCTCACCTTCTCCGTGTGACGCTCAAAGCCCATAAGGGCCAGCACCGGGTACAGGGGAACAGGCTCGAAGGTCTGGATGATATGCAGTCCTTCGCCATTTTTCAGCGCGGCAGCCTTTGCCTTCAATGCGGGGAAGAAGTCCATCTTTTTGCCCCGCACGTCCATCACTTCGAATGTGCCGATTTTGTCCTTCCAGTTTTCATAACTCAT
>OHJK01001873.1_pt1 | contig 9668 bp, 9 predicted proteins | sample 1568541 | NCBI WGS metagenome assembly OHJK01 (sample SAMEA3879535, study PRJEB24766) | human gut metagenome | biome: human-associated habitat; feature: feces | place: USA | collected 1985/1987
GTGGCCACCACGGTGCTGGACTGGCTCAGCTCGATGTTGTCCAGGTCCAGCAGGTTGCCGTCGTTGGCCGTGGCCTGCACGGCGTAGTACACCGCCGCCACTGCCGCCAGGCTGCACACCATGATGCCCAGGCAGATGAGGGTAGCCAGCGTGCGGCCCAGCGCCCTGAGGATGGGGTGCTTCGTCTTTTCCCGTGGCTCCTTTGGCTCCCTGGGAGCACGCCCGCGCTTGGGCGGCTCTTCCCTGCGGCTGTTGCTCACATTCACTTTACGTCCCCCCGTGGGCTGCACGTCCGTGCGTGCAGCGCCGCGGTGGATCTTTCTCGATTCGTTTGAGATAAGGATCGCCTCCTACCTGCTTAAACGGTTATTCCTGACAAGTTCATCCTCTCTTCCATCCTCACCCTCTCAGTCTCGCTTCGCTCGACAGCTCCCCCAAAGTGGGAGCTTCTGACGAAATCGGAAACTTTGCCGGGTACTGCCAAGGCCTCTCCCTTTGGGAGAGGTGGCAATGCGCCAGCATTGACGGAGAGGGCGAGCCCGCTGTCGGGGCTGAACCCTATTTCTAATCAGATACTGCTAGTATAGCACACTTCCCCCCGTAAAGTACAGCATTCCGGTGTGAAAATTGTGCACTTCTGTCTCAGGGGCGGCATTTTTGCGCATACTACCGCTGGAAAGACCCGCTGGAAAGGAGTGATTTTCTCCATGCGGAAAGTAGTTCTCTGCCTGTTTTACGCCCTGTGCGCCTTTGCCATCGCCTTCAGCCTGTTCTGGATGGCCCTGCCCCGGCTGGCGCTTCCCTCCCCTGCACCGGGAGCGGACAGCGCCGCCGAAACGCCGGTACCCTCCGAGCCGAGCCTTGCGGCCCAGACTCTGCCCGACACCGGCCAGCCCACCCAATACCTGCTCCGGGACGAGGGCGGCATGGTGGCCGTCTACACCTGCGGGCCGGACGGCTCCCCCACCCGCCTTGCCCGGCAGACGGACATTTACGTCAACCTCCTGCCGGAAAATGACGCACTGCGTGTCAAGCAGGGCATGGTGGTAACGGGAGATGCCGCCCTGCAGGAGGTGCTGGAGGACCTGGGCGGGTGAACCAAAAACCCCCTGTGCCATGGTCTGGTACAGGGGGTTTGTTTTGCGGTTCTGTTTCAGCCGGAGTGCAATTTTACTCCACGCTGATCATATAATAGTATACGGGCTGACCGCCGCGGATGTGGCTGACCTCAACGTGGTTGGGGCACTTTGCCTTGACGATCTCGGTCAGCTTCTCGGCCTCCTCGTCGGAGACATCGCAGCCGGAGATGATGGTGACAAAGCTGGAGTCCTTCTTGCACATACCGCGGGCCAGACGATAGGTGGCCTTGGTGATGTCGTTGGAGGTGGAGACGATCTTGCCGTTCTCCAGCGCCATGATCTCGCCCTTCCGGATGCGCTTGCCGTCATACTCGCTGTCGCGGGCGGCGTAGGTGATGAGGCCGGTGCTGACCTTGTCGGCGGCAGCCATCATGTTGATGGTGTTGGTCTCAGCGTTGGCGGAGGGGTCGAAGTTGAGCAGCGCGGTGATGCCCATGGGCACGGTGCGGGTGGGCAGAACGATCACCTGACGGTCAGCCAGCTTCTGGGCCTGCTCCGCTGCCATGATGATGTTCTTGTTGTTGGGCAGCACGAACACGGTCTTGGCGGGAACACTCTGGATGGCTGCCAGAATGTCCTCGGTGGAGGGGTTCATGGTCTGACCGCCAGATACCACAGCGTCTGCTGCCAGATCGGTGAACACAGCCTTCAGACCCTCACCGGCGGCAACGGCCACAAAGCCGTAGTCACGGCTGGGGTCCACTGCGGCGTAAACGAACTCGCTGGCCTGTGCGGGAGCCTTTTCAGCGGAGGCCTGCTTTTCCAGGCTCTTGCCCTGCTTCTGGCGGGCCAGGAACTGCTCGTGCATATTCTCGATCTTGAAGTTGGTCAGGTAGCCGTACTTGATGGCCTCGCTCAGGATCTTGCCGGGGTCAGCGGTGTGAACATGCAGGTTGATGACATCGTCATCCTCGATGCAGACCACGCTGTCGCCGTTGGATTCGGCAAAGGCGCGCATCTTTGCGGCGCTTGCGCCCTCGTACTTGTTGATGAGGAACTGGGTGCAGTAGCCGTTCTTGATGTCCTCCACCTTCATCAGGTCGTCGGTGAACACGCCCTTGCCTGCGTTCTCGGTGGAGAGCTTAGCCTTGTTGGGGGCACCCTCGCCGCCGGCCACCATGGGTTCGCCGTGGAACACCTTGCCCATGCCCTCAAAGATGATCATAATGCCCTGGCCGCCTGCGTCCACAACGCCGGCCTTTTTCAGCACGGGCAGCAGGTTGGGGGTATCCTCCAGCGCCTTCTGGCCTGCGGTCATCACCACGTCCCACAGGGCGGGGATCTCCTCGGCACCGCAGGCGGCAGCTTCCTCGCTGGCCACCCGGGCAACGGTCAGGATGGTGCCCTCGGTGGGCTTCATCACGGCCTTGTAGGCACCCTCCACGCCCTTTTTCAGGGCGGCGATGATGTCGGCGGTGTCGGCTTCCTTCTTGCCTTCCAGCGCCTTGGAGAAGCCGCGGAACAGCAGGCTGGTGATAACGCCGGAGTTGCCGCGCGCACCGCGCAGCATGGCGGAGGCAGCGGTTTTGGCGGCCTCACCCACGGTGCAGCCGTCGTCCAGCGCGTTCAGCTCTGCCACGGAGGCCCCCACCGTCATGCCCATGTTGGTGCCGGTGTCGCCATCGGGCACAGGGAAAACGTTCAGCTCGTCCACACGGGAGCGCTGGTTGTTGATGTTGTTCGCGCCGGAGATGATCGCGTCGCGCAGGATCTTACCAGAAATCATTGTCCTTACTCCTTAATAAAAAGTTCCATCAGGCGATCACGTCGTCCACCGACACGATCACGCGGGCAACCTTCAGGCCGGTGGCCTGCTCCACTTCGTCCTTGACGCGGTGCGAGATGCTGCGCGCGGCGGTGGAGATGTTGAGCCCGTAGCTGACGGCAATGTGCAGCTCGATCACGAGACGGCCCTCTTCCTGTGTGACACGAACGCCCTTTTCAGAGTAATCGCTGCCGCGCACCACGCTCTTGACCACGTCGGTCAGGTCGCGGGGGGTCATTGCGGCCACGCCGTAGCATTGTTTGGTTGCTTCGCCTACCAGCGTAGAGAAGTACTCGGCGGAAAAGCTGACATCTCCCAGCGGGAAACGGGAAGTGATCATAGTCGCTCTGCTCCTTTATTTGAAATCTTGTTGGGGTGGCCCGGCTTGCCGCGGCAAACCCGCCGCATACCGGGAAAGGAATCGGTATCCCTATTATACAACTTCCCACGCCCTGTGTACAGCACAATTTCCAAAGGGCGGGCAATGTGAGCCGATTCGTGTTCCTATTATACCACAAAACCCTGCCCTGTGCACGGTTTTCCTGCATGTTTTGCAAAAAGGCCGGACGCGACTGTGAATAAATTCTAAAAAGTATGATTTTTGACTTTATCCGCCTGTGGAAAAGTGCTAAAATCAAAGCAGAGAAACGGGAGCTGCGCCCTTACGGCAGAACCACTGTTTACGATAGGATAACGATAGGAGAGCTGTTTGATGAACATTTTGTTTTTCCTTTCCCCCAAGCAGGACCTGATGTATGTCTACGATGACTTCACCCTGCGGCAGACGCTGGAAAAATGGGAGAACAACCGCTACGCATCCATCCCGGTGCTCAACCGCAAGGGCGAGTATGTGGGCACCCTGACCGAGGGGGATATCCTTTGGGGGCTGAAACAGCAGCACGGGCTGGACATTGAAGCCGCCGAGGATGTGCCCATCTCGAGCTTTGCCCACAAGCGGGATTACAAGGCCGTGACTGTCACCACCAGCATGGACCAGCTGATCGAAGCGGCCATGAACCAGAACTTTGTGCCCGTGGTGGACGACCGGGGCATCTTTATCGGCATCGTGCGGCGGCAGGCCATCATCCGCTACTGCTACGACAAGGCCCGGAAGGCCCAGAGCGCCCCGGATGCCTGCCCCAAGAGCAGCCTTGCGGCGGGAGGGTAAGGCCCTCACCCTCTCAGTCAAAGCCTTGCGGCTTTGCCAGCTCCCCCGAAGGGGGAGCCCTTGGCATTGCGCAGGGCTTTTTCTCGTTATACTAACATTCATCATTGAAGTCATTGAAATCATTGCTCTTCATTGCCACCAGTCAATGACAATCAATGATAACCAATGATATCAATGATAATTATGTCTTAACGATAACTGTGCAGACACTGGAACCGAAGCATTGTGATCGGTTCGTTCCTGTCGAAAGTTATGCTTTCTCCCAGCGTTTCCATTGCTGTTATACCAATATCTAATGGTATCTCGTTCCCAAAGCATAGGTTGCAGCTCCTGAATACGCTTTGAAAGCATTTGCAGATTTGGTGCCAGCTCGGTATGGGCGTACCGCTGGCCCATCTCCATCAGGTTCTTGGAGTAGCCGCTCCACGTTCCATCCCCCTGCTGCAGGAGCACCCGCAGGGTCCTGACGATGGGCTCTGCCTCATACTCGGCCACCCGGCGCTGCGCGGCCAGCTGGGCCGCCGTGCCCTGCATGACCCAGCGGCAGCGGGCCTTATCGAAGCGGATGACCCGCTCGCACTGCTCGATGTCGCGGCCGGTGAGCAGAAAGCCTGCTTCATCGTCCATCCGGCTCTGCTTGTCCAGCACGATGGTGAAATCCGCCGCACCCAGGATGCCGGTGGAGCCGTTGATGTTGTCGAAGCTGTCCTCGGGGTTCTTGCTCTTGCGGGTGTGGTGCACCAGCAGCACGCAGATGCCCCGGCTGTCGGCAAAGGCCTTCAGCCTGCCCATGTAGTCGTAGTCGGCATCGTAGGCATTTTCAAAGGGCTTTGCCTTGGGTTTGATTTTGGATAAGGTATCAATGCAGACCAGATGGATGTCCGGGTTGGCATCCAGATACTCCCCCAGCATTTCCAGCAGGCCCTCGCCCAGCCGCTGGGCCTGAAACATGACGTGCATGTTGGCCGGGGCGGGCCTTCCCTCCAGCAGGCGGCGCAGGCGGGTCTGCATCCGGCTCTTGCCGTCCTCCAGGGCGAGGTAGAGCGTGCCGTGCTGCCGGGTGGGGAACCCCAGGAACGGCTCCCCCTGTGCCACGGCAAGGCAGAGATCCAGCACCATCCAGCTCTTGCCCAGCTTGGGCTTTGCCACCAGCACCCCCATGCCCATGGGCAGCAGGCCCTCCACCACATGGCGGATGGGCGGCAGCACCATCTCCGACAGCTCCCGGGCCGACCACGCCTGCACCCCGGCAGGCTTTGCGGTCTCCGGCTCCGGGGCAGCCTGCTCCGGGGCGGCCTCCGGGTCGGTCAGGCTGTTGATGTAATCGGCGTAGTCCTCGCCGATGCGGGCCGCGAACGCCTCCTTTCCGATCTGCTCGTACTCGTCGGCCACACGGTCCTGCCAGCGCCGGAGCTTGAGCTCCAGCCCGTTCCAGAGCCGCAGCTCCCGGGCCCGCTCCTGCACCAGATGATACCGCTGGTTCTGGTCCGCAGGCAGGCCCCGGAAGGTAAACCAAAAGGTCAGCCGGGAAAAGAGCTTTTCCTCGGTGTCGGCCTTGTCCAGCCACCGCAGGAAGTCGTTCTCGTCCGCCGGGCTGAACTGCTTTGCCTCCCGCCAGTTCCCCACTGCTTCCTTCATTTCGTTCATTGAAACACCTCTTTCTTTTGCATTACACAGCGTTGTTTTGTTGCCCAAAGTGTAACACCTTTTGGTTGTGTCGTCAACGAGTATGTTCCGGCGATTTTTCGCGCGAAAAATGCAAAAAAAGAGGGAGAAAATTTGCCTTTTTCCTTCCTGCATGATAAAATAGAAGCAGAAAGGGGCTGTGCCGATGCTGCTGCAATATTTCGTTACAGAAAACAAGACCGGAGCCTGCATCCCGGTGGAGATCACGCCTGCCACACAGTCAGACCTTCTGGTGACAAAAAACGGCTGGCAGTCCGATTGGACCAGTGACTTTATCCGTGACTCCCAACTGGAAAAACGGGTCGCCAAAGCGGCAAGCGGTGAGATCATTGCGCTGGGGGCTTACCGGGAGGATCAAAACGGCATTTCTATCTTTATCGTGAACATGGAAGCTCACCCGCAGAGCAACCCGACGCTGACAGATCAGCGTAAATATACCGGTATCGGTCGTATGATGATCGCCTATGGCATCCAGCTATCCATTGACAGCGGCCACGGCGGTGTCGTGACCTTTGCCGCTAAGACAGATGAACTGTACGAACACTATATTCAGGATTTCCATGCGGTGCCGATCTTCCAGCCGCTGCCAGGCGGCCCCAAGCTCTTGATGCTGGCTGATGAAGGCGCGCAGGAGATCTTCAGCACCTATTTATCCTGAGAACAGGAGGGGTTATTATGGCAAATCACGAAATCGAACTGCAGGTCGCACCCATGTCGGATGAAACGATGGATTATCTTGATATCCTGTTTTCCGTCTGCAAGCGTTTCAACACCGATTATTATCATGCAACACAAAAAGAGCGTGATTTTATTGATGCTGTTGCCAGCCATGAGTACCAGCTGAAAAAGGCTCGCGAAAAGGGACAGCAGCGTGCAAGCGTTCCGCCCTTCCTCGGCATCGTGCGAAGCGAGCGGAGCGATCACATGCCTGCCTGATGATTTGAAAACCTCTGCAAAGGGTTTCCACCGATGCAGAGGTTTTTTCATGCCCGCTTCTGAAAGTCCCCCTTATCGTACCCTGTATCTGGTATACTCCTCTTGTCGAACAAAACAGGAGCGGCCCGGAGGCGGGCCGCAGGAACAGGAGGGAACACCATGAGTGAGTACGAGATCCGATCTGTAGGCGGCCATGTGGAGGTTTATACCCGGGGCGGGGTGTTCCTCTTCTCGGCGGACACGGTGCGGGAGGCCATGGAGGAGCTGGACGAGGCCGCATGACATATTCCCGGCAGTTCCCGGAGACGTGTCAGGAGCGCGCAGGGAAAGTTCAAATGTAAAATACCTGTAAAATATAAGAAAAGAACAGTTGACAAAAGGACAAAACGGCGCGGAAATGCAGTAAAAATGCAAAAAACGTGTAAAATAACGCTTGTTGTCCGGGGGAGTTCAATGCTATAATAAAAAGGACGGCGTTCAGGGCAGGAAGCCCCGGGCGGCCGTCCTTGGTTTGTTTTAAGAGCAAAAGGAAGTTTTTAGGAGTATCGAGATGGATATCACACACATCACCTCATTGTTGGGCGGTATTGCGCTGTTCCTCTATGGTATGTCGATCATGGGTGCCGGCCTGGAAAAGCTGGCGGGCGGCAAGATGCAGGGCGTGCTGCAGAAGCTGACCTCCTCCACCATCAAGGGTGTCATTTTCGGCACCCTCATCACCGGCGTGATCCAGTCCTCCGCGGGCACAGTCGTCATCTGTGTCGGCCTTGTCAACTCTGGCATTATGACCCTGACGCAGTCGGTGGGTGTCATCATGGGTGCAAACATTGGTACCACGGTCACCGGTCAGCTCATCCGCATGGCAGATATCTCGGGTGACAGCCTTCTGCTGACCCTCATCCAGCCCAAGACGTTTGCGCCGGTGGTGGCATTTGTCGGCTGCATTTTTTATGTGTTCCTGCGCAACGCCAAAAAGAAGAACATCGGCCAGATCATGCTGGGCTTCGGCATCCTGTTCACGGGCATGAGCCTGATGGACACCGGCGTGTCCCCCCTGCGGGAGAGCGCAGCCTTTCAGGAGCTGTTCGTCACCATGACCAACCCCATGCTGGGCGTGCTGGTGGGCATGGTCGTAACCGTCATCATCCAGTCCTCCTCGGCCTCGGTGGGTATCCTTCAGGCCTTGTCCAGCACCGGCCTTGTCACCTTTGGCAGCGCCATCCCCATCATTCTGGGTGCCCACATCGGCACCGCCTTTACCCCGCTGCTGACCATCGGCGGCTCCTCCAAGGACGGCAAGCGCGCCGCCCTGATCCACCTGTATTTCAACATCATCGGCAGCTTTGTGCTGCTGGCTGCCATTTACGCCGTGCGGTACACCATCGGCATCCCGGTGTGGGGCGACGTGATGAACAAGAGCACCATTGCAAACATCCACACCCTTTCCAGTGTGGCGGCCATGCTGCTGTTCCTGCCTTTCAGCAGTGTGCTCTCCAAGCTGGCCATGCTCACCGTGCCCAACAGTGCCGAGGAAGCACAGGAGATGAGTATGCCCGTGCTGGACGAGCGCCTGTTCAAGAGCCCGGCCGTGGCCCTGCAGCAGGCCAAGAGCGCCGTGGTCAAGATGTCCCGCCGTGCCGCCCGCAACGTCAGCCTCTCCACTCCCCTGCTGCTCAAGATGGATGAGGACGTGGTGAGCGCCATCAATGTGCGGGAGAATCTTATTGACCGGATGGAGGTGGAGATCTCCAACTACCTCATCAAGATGACCGACCAGGAGCTGGGCGACGATGAGAGCCACGCCGTGACCGAGCTGCTGAACTTTGTCACCGAGTTCGAGCGCATCGGCGACTACGCCGTGAACATTCAGGAAAAGGCTGTGGAGCTCTACGAGAAAGAGGCCTCCTTCAGCGACATTGCCAAGAACGAGCTGCAGCTGCTGGATTCCGCACTGGAGCAGATCCTGACCCGCACCAACGATGCCTTTGAGAACGATGACATCGCGCTGGCCCGTCAGGTGGAGCCGCTGGAAGAGGTCATCGACATTCTGGTGGAGAAGCTCCGCGACGGCCACATCAAGCGCCTGAAGGACGGCATCTGCTCCATTGATACCGGCGTGGTGTTCCTGGATGTGCTGAACAATGTGGAGCGCATCTCCGACCACTGCTCCAACGTGGCGGCCCGTCTGGTGGGCACCAGCGAGGGCGATGACTACGATTCCCACACCCTCAAGAGCCTGATGCACCACAACCCCAGCAAGGAATACTCCCTCATGTACGAGGAGTGCTGCAAGGAGTACCTGACCCCGCTGGCCGCTATGGAAAAGGAAGCGTAAAGGCTGCACCACACAACACAAAAATCCCCTGCCGGATATTGGCAGGGGATTTTTTGTTGCATAAGGGGTCAGAAGAAGCTCACCTGGCTGCTTTCGGGCAGGTCTGCCAGCACACCGGCGGTGCGCAGGCTTTCCAGCACGGCGCTGGTCACGCCGGTGGCCTGCTGGAGTTCCTCCACGGAGATATACTCCTGCCCGTTGATGGTGGCACGCTCCAGCGAGGCGGCGGCAGTGCCGCCCACGCCCTTCAGGGCACAGAAGGGCAGGCGTACCTTGCCATCCTCCACGATATACTTGTTGCCCCGGCTCTTGCCCAGCTCGATGGGCAGGAACGCATACCCGCGGGAGAGCATCTCGTTGACCAGCTGCAGGCTGACCAGCACGTCCTCGTCCTTGGCGTTCTTCTCCTCTTTCAGGCGGCGCTTCACCGCCTCCATGTGGGCGCGGGCCACAGCCGCACCGCCCACAGCGGCCTCATAGTCGATATCATCGCCGCGCACGGTGAAGTAAACGGCATAGAACTCTGCCGGGCGGTAGAGCTTGAACCACATCAGCCGGATGGCGCTCATCAGGTAGGCCACAGCGTGGGCCTTGGGGAACATATACTTGATCTTGCGGCAGGACTCGATGTACCAGTCC
>OHJK01001881.1_pt1 | contig 9632 bp, 8 predicted proteins | sample 1568541 | NCBI WGS metagenome assembly OHJK01 (sample SAMEA3879535, study PRJEB24766) | human gut metagenome | biome: human-associated habitat; feature: feces | place: USA | collected 1985/1987
ACGAGGGCGTGGATTGAAATCAGAAGATAAAGAAGCGCACCGGAATAGATCGACTGTCGCCCTCTTCACGAGGGCGTGGATTGAAATAACCCAATCAGGATAAACAACGTGTCCGTAACGACGTCGCCCTCTTCACGAGGGCGTGGATTGAAATGATTGCCCTTGCGATAATCATAATTCTGCTCCCGGTCGCCCTCTTCACGAGGGCGTGGATTGAAATTGTCGGTACAGGTGTAGTTGCCGCTTCTGCTATGGTCGCCCTCTTCACGAGGGCGTGGATTGAAATAATATGTCGTTCAAAACGATAAATTGATTATCTTGTCGCCCTCTTCACGAGGGCGTGGATTGAAATAAAGTAAAGAAAATCATGAAAAAATACCGCTTACCGTCGCCCTCTTCACGAGGGCGTGGATTGAAATAGGTACTCCCGGAAGCGGTAAATCCTATCACGCTAGTCGCCCTCTTCACGAGGGCGTGGATTGAAATAAAGTCACTGGAATATTGCCGAATCACTCGGTATTGTCGCCCTCTTCACGAGGGCGTGGATTGAAATTACATACACCTTTATAGGAGGTGAGATGTATGATGTCGCCCTCTTCACGAGGGCGTGGATTGAAATCCGAAACATATGTCACAAACTTTAACGCAGTCGGGTCGCCCTCTTCACGAGGGCGTGGATTGAAATACCAGCAAAAATAAAATCAGTAATAGAAGAATGCGTCGCCCTCTTCACGAGGGCGTGGATTGAAATTTTTCTGAAGATCTAAACGTACTTTATAACGTAGTGTCGCCCTCTTCACGAGGGCGTGGATTGAAATTGCTTACCCCTGATATATGCGGCAAGCTGTGAGGTCGCCCTCTTCACGAGGGCGTGGATTGAAATTTGCGAAGTGCGCTCTTTGCGGAATCGTCGCACGGTCGCCCTCTTCACGAGGGCGTGGATTGAAATTGTGTTGCATGCGGTAATGATACTTGCACACATTGTCGCCCTCTTCACGAGGGCGTGGATTGAAATGTGATGTTGCTACTACTGTTCGTGTGTGTAGCAGGTCGCCCTCTTCACGAGGGCGTGGATTGAAATGTGCTTTAGCTTGTAACTTTTGCTTTAGTCTGCTGTCGCCCTCTTCACGAGGGCGTGGATTGAAATATTTGCCATATTAGTACCTCCTAAAATGCTATCCGTCGCCCTCTTCACGAGGGCGTGGATTGAAATTTTAAGACGTCTTTCTGCGTCTATGACTTCGGTCGTCGCCCTCTTCACGAGGGCGTGGATTGAAATAACGATTCTTTCTAATCAAGGTGTCGGTGTTGGTGGTCGCCCTCTTCACGAGGGCGTGGATTGAAATCCATCTTGCGTATGTTGTTGTGTGTATTTTTAAAATGTCGCCCTCTTCACGAGGGCGTGGATTGAAATGAGCTCCTTCGACAGTGACATTGGCTCGTTATAGCGTCGCCCTCTTCACGAGGGCGTGGATTGAAATTCTTGGTGATTAAGATTACAAAATCTTGCTTTAGTCGCCCTCTTCACGAGGGCGTGGATTGAAATTTCCTGTGCCGTACTGTCTTCGGATGAGGTAGCGTCGCCCTCTTCACGAGGGCGTGGATTGAAATTCTAAAGGCAAGAAAATCAGGTTGGCAAACCATAGTCGCCCTCTTCACGAGGGCGTGGATTGAAATCGACCTGATAAAAAACATTTTAGGTACAAATCCGTCGCCCTCTTCACGAGGGCGTGGATTGAAATTTCTTCCGGTTCTATTTTGCTTCGGCAGCTCGATGTCGCCCTCTTCACGAGGGCGTGGATTGAAATTCTTGATTTTGGTTTTGAGAGTATGTTGGAGGATATGTCGCCCTCTTCACGAGGGCGTGGATTGAAATTTTTAAACTGGGAAACATAATTTAAGTAAGTATGTCGCCCTCTTCACGAGGGCGTGGATTGAAATTGAAAGATAGGACGCTCAAACACCCCCAAAAACCGTCGCCCTCTTCACGAGGGCGTGGATTGAAATCTGTGGCTTCATTTGAAACAGAGTTTGACTCAGCGTCGCCCTCTTCACGAGGGCGTGGATTGAAATGTGATATTACAACATCGGTTAAGGTTTGTAAGTCGTCGCCCTCTTCACGAGGGCGTGGATTGAAATTCCTTGTTGTTTTGCTTCATAAAAAATATGTAGCGTCGCCCTCTTCACGAGGGCGTGGATTGAAATTCGCTTGAAGTGATGGATCCGGACAACATTTCCGGGTCGCCCTCTTCACGAGGGCGTGGATTGAAATAAAACTCCGGTCAAGTGGGAAGAAAGCTATGGCGTCGCCCTCTTCACGAGGGCGTGGATTGAAATGCTATCGCTCAGGAGCTGTCGGATCTGATCCAGTTGTCGCCCTCTTCACGAGGGCGTGGATTGAAATAAATGATAAATTGATTATCTTTCGTCATAATTTTGTCGCCCTCTTCACGAGGGCGTGGATTGAAATATATTTATTGCACGAATACAAACACAACGGAAAGCCGTCGCCCTCTTCACGAGGGCGTGGATTGAAATGGCATAGCGAAAAACTAAATTCTGTAACTTGTCGGTCGCCCTCTTCACGAGGGCGTGGATTGAAATGGAGTTAAGAAGTCGGATATGTACTGCCGTATTTGTCGCCCTCTTCACGAGGGCGTGGATTGAAATACCACTAAAGAGGGTAAGCAGGTAGAGTACAACAGTCGCCCTCTTCACGAGGGCGTGGATTGAAATCGTTGCGGCGGTAGTCAAAGGATTTCGTAAAGTCAGTCGCCCTCTTCACGAGGGCGTGGATTGAAATACCCGAGCCTGCCCCAAAAAAGGCAGTCCAGTGCGTCGCCCTCTTCACGAGGGCGTGGATTGAAATTGAAGCCATAAGTCCCAAAAACGGCACACTATTAGTCGCCCTCTTCACGAGGGCGTGGATTGAAATACGACCAGGTGCAGGGTATTGAATACGAAAGTAGTGTCGCCCTCTTCACGAGGGCGTGGATTGAAATAGGAGCAGATAAGCGCAGGGGCGCACCGAATGAAAAGTCGCCCTCTTCACGAGGGCGTGGATTGAAATGCTACGCTTATTATATCACTTTTGAGGAAGCTGTTGCTGCTTATTATAGCATGTCAAGGAATTCGAGAATCGTATTGATAAGGGACAAAGGTTTTGGCAACGTTTATTTCGAGTTAAAATATGTTGAAATATGTATAAAATATTCGGCTTTACTTGACATTCGCTGTGCAGTATGCTAAAATCAAATTATGTCATTTATTGTATCATATTAAAATTTATATCGGTTGTTTTGTTGAGCATCAGATAAATACTTGTTGGGGGCATTATACTTGGATGATATTTACAGCTATCATACTTTCCTATTTCCGTTTGCGTGGGAAGATGACAGCGTTAATATGTTAACGGTATTCAGGAATGAAAATGCAGAAAATATATGGACTGTGGCAGATACGGCTATACAGTCCAGTAATTTTTCACGAGCAGTTTTTCTCGGAGATATGAACCCTACAGAATATAACGAGTTTCATTTCTTCAATGAGGCAGCAAGAAATCTGATTTTCCCCGATGAAAGCGGTCTGATTCACAATTTCAGAGTGAAAAGCGACATTGTGTCAGGAACGCAGTACATTATAACAAAAGGTTGCAACAAATATACACTTGATATCAGCAATATACTTCTTCATATTTTCAGCACCGGCATTGCAATAATAGAAATAAAATGCAGGAACAGACAGCACCGTAATCTGAAAGCGGTCAAAGAAATCAACGAATACGGACGGCGCATTGCGATGCCGTTCTGGCCGGGAAACAGCGGTTTTTCAAAGTGTGCTGATCTGCTTGAGCTTAAAGGACCGCATATAAATGAACGAGATGACTTTTGTTCTTATAGGAATGAGAAAGTATCATTCTGTTACGTTTCTAAAGTTCTCCGTTGCTTGCTGAATAAAAACGGGTCAGGGCGAGTTTTCAGAGCTAAATACACCGATAAGGAAAATGAAATCCAGATACGCACAATTGTTGATGAAAAAATGTATGATTGCTGTCTGATATACGACAAAACGTTTGCCGACAGCCTTATTAGTTCATACGAAACGAATGACGGCTCATTCGATAGGGAATCGGAAGCAGAACTTGCCGAACTTCTGTATGTGGAAACCGACGAAGGATATCATAACAAAAACATCAGAACAGTAAAAGAAAAGCTGTATGGGTGCCTTTATCTTGATGAGTTCACGACCGGAAACCCAAAACTGACAGCAATATCCGATCAGGCATATATCAAGCTTATCGGAAAGCCCGATTATGACGTTGAGTATTTTGATAAAATATATACAAAAATTATTATTCTGGGCATTGCCCAGCGTATGTCGCTGGCGAAATTTTCAACCAGAATAAACAAATGGACGGACACTCTGGGATCATCTGGCAAAAAGATAACTATGAACAAGGTCAACAGCGTCATGCGCCTACAGAAACAGTTTGTAACATTCCAAAATCAGTATGCACTGAGCGAAGTAACCGTCAAAAGCGAGGGCAGGTTCATATATGACAGTATCCGTGAAAAACTGAACATACAAGCGGAATACGCTGATATCACAGGACAGATAAATTCGCTTTATGAGCTTGTCAGCACAGCACAGGGCAACGCCTTTAACAAATGGGGTCTTGCATTGTCACTGATAGCAATGGAGCTATCGGTTACGGGGCATCTTATCACAGCGGACGATGTAACCCACCTGAGCTTTTTGTCCTACGGAGGAACACTTGTACTGGCAATTGAGGGAATTATTGCAGCTATAACGATATGGCTTGTAACTGGTGTAATATTTAATAGAAAAGGAAAATAAAAATGCAGAACAAAACAGCTTATACCGCCATTGAAGAAATGGGCAAAATCAATATGAAAACTTACGGCATGGAAAGACCTTATCCCACAAGTGCGGGTATGTTTGAATTTAAAAATCAACGTTTTTGGGAGAAAAACGCAAGAGGAAAAAGAGAAATATTTTGTAAGCGTTCTGAGCTTGAGGCGCATGCTGTAAACTTTATTAGGAACCGCTGTGTAGGTCTTCGTTTCAAGAAAGACGACAGACATATAAACTTAAAGGATTCTGACGGAAAAAGTCTTAAACCTAATCAGATCCCTTACAATATGGAAATGGATATTGACAGGAGATGTCTTGAAGTCGCAATACATCGTTTTCTCGAGTCGGGAGTTGCCAAAGATGCTTTCGATATCTATTACATATTTCTTGAAATGTTTATAAGCTCTTACGGCAGCACTAGGGAAATGATCGAAATGCTGTCCGAATTTGAAACAAATGCAAGTTCACTTCTTATGAAGCACAGGGATCATTACTCACACTCCGTATATGTATTTTTAATCGGTCTGGCATATTATGATTCAAGCGAAAGCTACCGTGAAGAATACAAAAAGCGTTATAAAGACCTTTTGCCGCTTGATAATCTGACAGAAAGCGATGAGGATCTTGCGGCGCATTTTCTTAAATACTGGGGTATTTCAGCTTTATTTCATGATATCGGTTATCCGTTTGAACTTTCGTTTGAACAGGTAAAAAGCTATTTCAAAAACAATATAAACTATGTTCCGTTTGTAATGTACAATATGAACAATTACCTTGTCAGTGAGGCTACATATCACATTCCGAAAATGGAAAAAGAGCTTGAAGAAGCAAAGAAGCGGTTATCCGAAAATGACAGCGGCATTAACGAAAAGGATATAAACAATTATAAAAGAATCGTTGAAAGCTATCCCGATAAAATGAACACATTAAAGCGGCAACAGCAAGAGGCTGAGGCAAAGCTTAAAAAAATGCTTCCTGCCGGATATAACGAAAACGTCGGCGACGATCTGTATATTTATCTTGCGGATGCTCTTGAACAGTGTCTTGGCACACGGTATGAAGATTCAAAAATGTATAAGGCTTATCTTGAGAAAAATCCCGGAAAGAAATACAGGGATTATCTTGAAAATGTACTTTCTGAAAGAAACGACCCGTCAAAGTGCAACGGTTTTATAGACCATGCTTTTTTCAGTGCGGTAATGCTGACGGTAAATCTGCTGAAAACGGTTGATCTCGACAAAATCAACATGATGTACACTAACGCAATAACCGCTATTCTTCTTCATAACAGTTTTTACAAATTCTCGGTAACCAATTACAAATCACCGTATAACAATGCTCATCGCTTTACGGTTGATATATGCCCTCTCGCCTTTCTGCTCATGCTCTGTGATGAGATACAGTGCTGGGACAGAACTTCATACGGTAAAAATTCAAGGGGTCAGATACACCCGATGAATTGCCGCATTTCATTCAAAGGCGACAAGATGGACGCTGTGTATGTTTTCGATTCCAAATATTTCAACAAAGACGAAAACGGCAATCTTTCACTTAAAGAAGAATATGCCGGAGTTAAAGGAACGTACAGTAAAATTGCAGGTGACAACGAATTTCTTAAAGATATAGAAAGTATCGTAAGCATCAACGGCGACAACAGCTTCGGCAGTGGGGCGGCAAAAACAGAACTCTCCGTCAGTATGGTGGCTGAAACAGACAACCGATACAGAAGAACTTATCTTTCCTCAAGCAATTTCCTGCACCTTTATACTATGGCTTATAAAGTTCATCAGATGAATCACCCGGAGATAAGCGACGAGAAAATGGAGCAGAAATTCAACGAGCTTTCTCTTGAGTATAAAATGACTCATATCGGAAGGGCAAAGAAGTATGCTCGCTATCTTCATGAAATAAATTGCTTCTATTCGGACAAACAACCGGATTTTGAGGTAGTAAACGAGATAACCGATGATGATAAGAATACAGACAATGCACTTGACAGAATCGGTGAACTGGAGCATGACAGATGGTGCTTTGATCATTACGCAATGGGCTGGATTGCCGGAAAAGATTATGATATTGCTGACGATAAGGCGGTTGCAAGAGAAAGGATGCGTATCCACAAGGATATGATTGATACGTCAGAGGGATATTCTCAAGAGAACGCAATCCGACATTATCACGAGGGTCTTGACGACACGGACAGAAAAAAAGACAAAAGACCTATAAACAATTTTCTTAAAGTACTCGCCAGAGATGATGGCATAAGAGTATACAGACTGGATTTAAAGAAGAACGGAAACAATGAGTGAAAATAAAGTAAAAGCTTACGATGAAAGCTATATGGATGAACTGGAAATTACTACAGCAGATGACTTATACAAAAACGAAAATGAAGGATTTGTGTTTATAAGCTATTGCAGTAAAAATAAAAAACTGTTTTCCGTGATGTAGTTATTCCTATGCAGAAAAAATAAGGACTGCGAGTATATGCGGATAAAGCATTTGACTACAAAAACGATGAATGGGTTAATCAGATGCAGGAAAATTTGGCAGCGAGCCAGGCTGTATTAATATTTGTCAGCAATGAGTATGTTTGCAGTTACGCTTGTTTTCTTAAAGTGCTTACCGCCGTTCAAGAAGATATACCTATATTACCCATTTATATAGATAATAATCCCAAAGCAGGTGATCGTGAAAAGGATTTAAGGATTTCTAATAATACAAGGGGAGCATTTGAAGATATAGCAAAGCAATTAGACATAAACCTGGAGTTGGAAAAAAAGGCAATGAGGTATATTCAATATGCGGTAAGGAGTTTACCGGTAATCAGTCTAAGATGATGACAGATGCCATGAAATATATCATAGAAAAACATTTTGATATGCTCGATATACTTGAACAAAAGCTTACCAGCGTGTCAAAGAAACCTATCAGTGAGCTTAAAAAAGCAGGCATCAATTATTTCAACACCGGCAGTGAGTTCACATATCAGGGACAGATTTATTCTGTGGGTACATCTTATGGACGTAACGAAAAACTCGCACAAATCAGAAATGCTATTATGTTGACCGCAGAAGAACCTCAGAAATTCGATATTAACGGACTTTTCAATGAAAAACAGTTTGAAGAAGCCGAGATGCGTTATTACGAATTATTTAGTGAAATGGCGGAAGAATAAATCGATATGTCTATTCTGTAGATGCAGATATAATAGGAACCCGACGACATAGCCGTCGGGTTTCTGCTTGTAGAAAAAGTCTGTTTTTGAAACAAACTTCTAACTTACTATCCCTATCCCCCTGCCCCCTTTCCCCGGGAAAGGGGGATTTTACTGGGGCTACCGCCCCTAGTCCCTGTCGGGAGCTCCGCCCCTGCGACCTCTTTTTTATCAACGAAAGAGGTTTTTCGACAGTCTGACCCGACGACATAGCCGTCGGGTTTCTGCTTGTAGAAAAAGTACGCTTTTAATTGACGTGCTATAACTTTTTTATCAGCATTCATACAGTTGTGATGATAAATTGTTCTCCGACATCGAGAATTATGTTCTGTTTACTATGTAGGTGCGGTTTATATTCAGTCAGAGTTCGATTTAACAACATTTTTCCCGACAAAAGAAAGAGGTGATAAGTAGTGAAACCATATATAGTTCAATTAGAAATTGATGACCGTAAATCTATTGTATATTGCAAGGATGGGGCAATATACAAAGGGCGATGCATCGGTGATTGTATCGTTACAAATGATGACGGTGAAGATGAAGACGGTATTCGTTATCAAGATGATGATGGTACAACAGTACTTTTAATAGATGATGACATTGAATCCGTCAAATTTATTGATTAAGCACCATTTCAGGAGTGTTTTTCTTATGGTAAAAGGAGATAGGGTTTCATATTACGTTTAAACAGCACTTTCACGGTGCTGTTTTTATATTACCCGTTTTACAAAAAGAAAAATCGTTATGTATAAAAAAACCACAACATCGGAGCCTTGCAAACGCCGAAATAGGCGTTGATACAGCACATCTGGGCGATATAATTCAGAGTGCGTATATGCAGACGGTTTTCGATGTAACAAAGGGTGCGGATTACCGTGCGGCATTTGATTTAATCCCCGAAAGCCGTGTGAAAGCTATCCTGTCGACCAACTGGAGCGGCCAGATGTTCTCCCAGCGTGTCTGGGATAACACAAACGCACTTGCAGACGGGCTGAAGCACGATATGCTTGTGGGCATTATGGCAGGAAAGTCCGAACAGCATATGGCGGACGATATAATGAGCCGTTGCGGTGTCGGCGCTTTCGAGGCACGCAGGCTTGTCCGGACGGAAACCACCTGCGTTGCGAATATGGCGGAGCTGTACGGTTACAAGGAGCTTGACATTGACGAATACGAGTTTTCCGCCTGTCTTGACAGCCGCACAAGCGATCTATGCCGTGAACTTGACGGTAAGGTGTTCAAACGTAACAGTGCACAGGCAGGTGTAAATCTTCCGCCTATGCACCCGTTCTGCCGTTCTACAACGCTCCCTGTTCTGCCGAGCGAGGAGGATCTTGACAAAGAACTTGCGGAACTTTGCGATGAGATAGGCGCAGATGTTGACTTTGACGAGTGGGAGCGGAACTTACAGCAGGGCGAGGACGGCAAGTGGCGGTACGTTGCAGGGTGCGGCTAAACGCTTTGCAGAGCTTGGCTATGACACTGTGCTTATATCGCAGTACGGAGGCTGCTCAGAAACCTGCGAGCCGTATCAGGGCAA
>OHJK01001882.1_pt1 | contig 9631 bp, 9 predicted proteins | sample 1568541 | NCBI WGS metagenome assembly OHJK01 (sample SAMEA3879535, study PRJEB24766) | human gut metagenome | biome: human-associated habitat; feature: feces | place: USA | collected 1985/1987
TAGACGGTGGCGGAGGATGAGAAAATGATCTTCTTGCAGCCCACGTCCGTCATGACCTTGGTCAGAACCAGCGTGGTATTGAGGTTATTGTCGTAGTAACGCCAAGGCTGGGCGACGGATTCTCCCACAGCCTTCAGGCCCGCGAAGTGGATGACGGCGGAAATTTCATTTTCCGCGAAAATTTTCCGCAGGAGCGCCTCGTCCCGTACGTCTCCCTCGTAGAATTTGACTTTCCTGCCGGTAATGGCCTCCACCCGCTTCAGGCTCTTGGGGTTGGCGTTGCACAGGTTGTCGATGACCGTCACATCGTATCCGCTGTTGAGAAGTTCAACGCAGGTATGGGAGCCGATGTATCCGGCGCCGCCGGTGACCAGAATGTTCATTGTGGTATCCTCCTTTATACTGCGCAAAAGCGCGTTATCTGCATCTGACGCCGTTACCGATTGGGGGAACGGCTGGTTTCAGGACACATTATAGCGTGCTCTGTCAAAAATGCAATCCTAAAAAACAACTCTTATTTTCCATATTTTGCGACCACCGCCCCCATGGCGTCGAACTGCTCCTCCATGTCCTTCACCAGCTTCATCTGGGTGCGGGCACGGTCCAGATTCTGCTGCGGATGGCTGACGTGGAAGTAATGGTCGCCGTCCAAGTAATCCGTCAGAAAGCGGAGACCGCATTCCAGCGTCATCAGCCGTGCGCCCCATGGCAGATACTCCAGCTCCGCGTGCGTCAGGCTGCCCCGCGCCCCCTCCAGAAAGCTCCGGGTGAACACCTCGTATAGCTGAATGTCAAAATTGACTTTGGACAAGTCCTGTTCATCCTCCAGACAGTGGTTCGCGCCGAAGCGGATGGAGTCGCCGAAATCGTTGATGGAGAGGCCCGGCATGGTGGTGTCCAGATCGATGACACAGATGCCCTCGTGGGTGTCCCGGTCGATCAGGATGTTGTTCAGCTTCGTGTCGTTGTGGGTGACCCGCAGGGGAAGTTTCCCTTCCCGCAGCGCCCGCAGAGCAACGCCGCAGTCCTCTTTCCGCGCCAGAAAGAATTGGATTTCCGCGGATACCCCTTTCGCCCGGTTCAGCTTATCGGCTTCCAGCGCGGCGAGAAACTGACCGAAGCGGACTTCAGTGTCGTGGAAATGGGGAATGGTCTCGTGAAGTGTCTGGGCGGGATAATCCCGGAGCATGTACTGGAACCGCCCGAACGCCCGTCCCGACGCCGCAAACAGCTCCGGCGTGGCCGACTGATAGCAGTCGGCATTTTCGATGAAGGGCATCAGCCGCCACACCCTGCCCCGGTTGTCGGTCACAAAATCCGCGCCGTCTCTGGTTTTCACCAGACTCAGCGTCTCCCGGGAGGGGTCGCCGCCCTCGGCAAGAATCTCTCTGCGCAGATAGGACGTAATGCCCACAAAATTCTCCATCACTTCCTCAGGATGGGGAAACGCGGCCTGGGACAGCCCCTGCAATATCAATTGGACAGTGCCGCCCTCTGGGGTACGGCACGATACGCAGAAGGTATCGTTGATGTGCCCCTTGCCGTGGCGGGCAATGTCCAGAATCGTACCCGGCAGCTCGTAGGCCGCCAGAATCTGTGAAATAACGGAATCCCCTTCGGGTGCAGAAATCGTGTTCATTTTCAGTATCCTCCAATACAAACGTTGTTATTTCCCGCTCTGTTCGTTTACCCATGCCACCGCCGTCTGGGCAAACGCCTCAACCACGGGCAGGGGCTTCCCCTCCGGGATGGCCAAGGCGATCGTTCGGCTTGCCCGGGGCTTCAGCGGACGAACCGCCAGATTCTGTGTCCGTCCCTGAATGAGCAGCTGGGGAACGATGGAAATGCCCAGCCCCTGCTCCACCATGGCCAGAATGGCGTAGTCGTCCTTGGTGGTAAATTTGATGTTCGGGCGCACCCCCGCATTGTCCAGCGCCCGGTGGATATCGTGAGCTGAGCTTTGCAGCAGACTGATAAATGGGTCCTCTCCCAGTTCCTGAATGGGGATCTCGTCCAGCTGCGCCAGCCGGTGATTTTTCGGCATGATCGCCACCAGCGGGTCCTGCGTCAGCGGGATGGTTCGCATCCCTTCGGGGGCAGGCAGGGTCACAAAGCCCAGATCGACCTCCCCCTCCCGGAGCCACTGCTCCATGTCGTGGTAGTCGCCGTTGAACATTTTCAGCTCAGCCTTGGGGTGGGCGCTCTGGAACGTCCGGATCATCCCTGGCAGCCAGTGGACAGCCACGCTGGTAAACGCCCCCAGCCGGACGGTTCCGGCGTCGGCGCTGCGGATGTCTGATGCGGGACTGGGTCGAGCCCATGGCTTCCGCCGCTTTGGTCAGGCTGCCCAGCTCCACCGTTCGCACAAATGCTTCATATTTTTTCAGGCTCATGCCGGTTTTCCCTTCTTCATGCGGAAATTTCATCATATCTTGTGTATAATAGCACCAATTCCTTTCTTTGGCAACGTTTTTTTGTACAACTCAGGAAGAAAGTTTTCGTTGCAAAATCCCGGAAACCTCTGTATAATAAATCCATCATTATTAAGCATAGATACATGATTTTATTTCATGTATCGAAAGAGAGAGGGATTTTTGTGAACTATGTCGAGCTTTCCGTATTTATAGCCTATTTCATTTTCATGGTAGCCATCGGCCTGTACTTCTTCAGCAAGTCCAAGGGTGCCGGTGAAAAGGATTACTTCCTCGGCGGCCGCAACATGGGTGCGTGGGTGTCCGCTCTGTCCGCCGGTGCCTCCGACATGAGCGCCTGGGTGCTCATGGGGCTTCCCGCATCCATCTACTTAAGCGGCATGGGTCAGACCTGGATCGCCATCGGTCTCGGCATCGGCTACGCCGTGAGCTGGATTTTCATGGCGCCCCGGCTGCGTCGGTTCTCCATCGCGGCCAATGACTCCATCACCATCCCCCAGTACCTGACCAACCGGTTCCTGAGCAAGAACAAGTCCCTGCAAATCCTCAGCGCTATCATTTTCCTTGTGGCCTACACCATCTACGCCGCCTCCTCCATCAAGGCCTGCGGCACCCTGTTCAACACGGTCATGGACATTGATCCCACCGTTGCCATGTACATCGCCGCCTTCATCATTGTGGCCTACACCTTCCTTGGCGGCTTCAGCGCGGTGTGCTGGACGGATTTCTTCCAGGGCATGATCATGCTGGCCGCGCTGCTGATCGCCCCCCTGTTCGCTCTGGCGCTGGCCAAAGCAGGCGACGGTGCCGCGACCGGCGCGGCCCTGCCCGACGGCTTCTTCAACTTCTTCACCACCCCTCAGGACATCATTTCCGGCCTTGGCTGGGGCCTTGGCTACTTCGGTATGCCCCACATCATCATCCGGTTTATGTCCCTGAAATCCGAGAAGGAACTTCGCAAGTCCAGCGTGATCGGCATTTCCTGGACGACCATCATCCTGATCATGTCCGCCCTGACCGCCATCGCCGGCCGCCTGTATCTGGGCGAAATTGAGGATTCCTCCACCGTGTTCATCACCATGGTTCGCCGCATCTTCCCCGCGCTGGTATCCGGTCTGCTGCTGTCCGCGATCCTGTCCGCCGCCATGTCTACGGCCGACTCCCAGCTTCTGGCGGCGTCCTCCGCCTTTGCCAGCGATGTCTATAAGCCCGTCATCCGCAAGAAGGCTTCCGACTCTGAAATGCTCTGGGCTGGACGCATCGTGGTCATCGTCATCGCCGTTGTCGCGCTGATGATCGCCTCCGACCCCAACTCCGGCTCCATCATGGGTCTGGTGGAAAATGCCTGGGGTGTCTTCGGCGCGGCCTTCGGCCCCGTCATTCTGCTGAGCCTGTTCTGGAAGCGGCTCACCTTCGGCGGAACGGTGGCAGGCATTGCCGCCGGTGCCGCAGTGGATATCCTGTGGCTGGTATTCCTGTCCTCCACTGATATCTACGAGATCGTTCCCGGCTTCGCCGCCGGTCTGCTGGCCGCCGTGGTGGTTTCTCTTCTCTCGAAAGGCCCCGGCAAGGATGTGGAAGACCTCTTCGACCGCGCTGTCGATCTGAAATCCTGAGTTCCGCCATATACGCGGTGAGTTTCCCCTGTGGAAGCTCACCGCTTTCGTTTGCCTTCCAGGGAACCTCTGAACAAATCGTCTGCGGCCGTGAGCGGATCTTTTCCGCCCACTCTTCGGTATCGAAAACGGGAAATATAGCGCAGCCGTTGCCGACGTAAGTCGGCTTACGGATGCGGCATACCCCTTGCGGGTACACAAAGTATTCCGCCGCTTTCGATGCCTCGATTGGTCGAAAAATCTCTCGCTCACAGCTCTTGCCGATTTATTCAGAGCTTCCCTAATCTCCTTGACACGAAACACATTCCGATTTACAATATGGTGCAGCATTATTCCCCGGCATGTTACCGGGCATCAAGGAGGAAAAAACATGGTTTTGTTTGGTGCTGACCGCGTGGCGGAATATGCCCATCTCTTTATTGGGCGCACGGCACTGCTCACCGGCCCTTCCGGGCGTACCAGCAGCAATGAACCCACTTTTGACGTGCTGAAACGCTGCTGTGACCTGCGGCTTCTGCTGGCGCCGGAACACGGTGTTCGCGGCGACAAGCCCGCCGGGGCGGTGTTCGCCGACGAGGTGGACGAAGACACCGGCCTGACTGTCCGCAGTCTGTATACAAAGGAGTCCAAACGTCTGTCCGCCGATACCTTGGCGCTGTTCGATACGCTGGTCTACGACGTTGCCGACGTAGGCTGCCGGTATTACACCTTCCTCACCTCCCTGCGCTACTGCATGGAGGACTGCGCTGCCGCCGGGAAGCGGCTGGTGGTGCTGGATCGTCCCAATCCTCTGGGCGACCGGGTGGAGGGCGGTCTTCTGCGGGAGGAAGCTGCCAGCTTTGTGGGTGGCTACCCGATCCCGGTATGCTACGGCTTGACCTGCGGCGAGCTGGCGGTGATGATGAACGAGGAGCTGGGCTGCAAATGTGACCTGCACATCGTTCCCTGCGCCGGTCTGACCCGGAATATGACCTTCCGGGACTGGGAGCATTATTGGGTAATGCCCAGCCCGAACATCCCCCGCTACGAAACGGCGCTGCTGTACCCCGGCACCTGCCTGATCGAGGGAACCAACTGCTCCGAAGGCCGCGGAACCGCCGACCCCTTCGCCATCATCGGCGCGCCTTTCATCAAGGCAGAGGCTTTTTCGAGAGCCTTCAACGCTCTGGGCTGTCCGGGCGTGGAATCCACACCGGTGTATTTCAGCCCCACGACCTCCAAGCACGAGGGCACCCTGTGCGGTGGCATTCACCTGCACATCACAGACGAAACGCTTCTGCAGCCCGTGGCCCTGGGCGTAAAGCTCCTGGATCTGCTGCGGAAAATGTACCCGGAGGATTTTCACTTCCTGCCCCCCGTTCGTGAGGATGGCAAGCCTTTCCTCTCCCTGCTTGCCGGGCACCGCGATTTTGAGCACCCCGACTGGGATGCGGAATCGCTGCTTGCGCGGTATCGAAAGGAAAGCGAAGATTTCCGTCAGAGAAAAGCGCCTTACGAGCGTTATCCAAGGGGCTGACCGATCAGTCCCGCCCCATGGTGTGCGGTGCAAATAACCCGAAAGCCGCAATACTGAAAAAGCGCCTTCCTCATCTATCCGCGATTCTTTCTGCACTTCTTTCTTTTGTCATATCTCGGTGTCTGCAGCCAACTACCCATCCGCACAAAAATAGGGGTTGACAAAGCATCCTGCTCATGCTATAATGCACAGGAACGTAAGGAGTGCAACAGAATATCGCGGAGTAGAGCAGTTGGAAGCTCGTCGGGCTCATAACCCGGAGGTCGTAGGTTCGAGTCCTGCCTCCGCAACCATAAAAAATGCCGGATTTTGATAAGAAATCCGGCGTTTTTCTAACTTTTTGACGCAAAATTGGGCGGTCCAAAATGCCGTGGGGGATAGCCGCGGGGATAGTTCCGAAAAATGCTTTTTCAGGAAACCGGGAATTTTAAACTTTTTCCCGGTGTTTTGCTTTCCGGATTTCTTGCTTTTTTCAAGGAAAAACAGGGCATAAAATAAACATCGCCGTCGGTGTGAGCGCAACTCGCATCGACGGCGTTTTTTCATTCTCTACCCAGCAGCCAGTCAACGGATACATTCAGGATGTCTGCCAGGGCATTCAGCTCAATATCTGATACCGGGCGTTTCTGACCTTCCAGTAAAGACAGCGCGGGTACGCTGATATCAATCCCGGCAAGCTGCAATTTGGCAAGCAGTTCCACCTGTTTCATTCCCTGTGCCAGCCGCGCCTCGGTAACACGCTTGCCGATGATGTTACGATCGCCTAGCTCCAGCTTTCTCGGTTTCATACTGCTCACCACCCTTATGGCATCATTATATGCCGTAGGGGTCTTGATATATTTGGTAATACCAAATATAATAATTAAAATTTGGTATTACCAAATATTGAGGTGCAATATGAAAAGCTGCTTCTTTATTGGCCACAGGGAAATTTCCGAGGAAATCTTTTCAGCGCTTACAGAGGCTGTAGAGCATCACATTGTTCACTGTGGTGTTACGGAATTCATTGTCGGTAACTACGGAGGTTTTGACCGCATGGCTGCAAGGGCTGTTATCTCAGCAAAGGCGTTGTATCCGGGAATTTCTCTGTTGCTCCTGCTCTCCTATACCGGATTTACAGAGCGTATTCGGTACATATTCCGGCTTGTAATTTAAGAAAAACAGCACCGGTCCAGGCAATTTCTGTCTGACCGGTGTTGTTTCATTTTCTCGTGCGCATCTCACGTGTTTCCAGCCGTTTGGCCCGGCTGACACATAAGATTGATTACTTTTTATGCTTCATAGATCTGCTGAGTACCATTAATGGCCTCTGCTAAATATACATTACTCCAGCGTCTTGCGCCTTCTTTATCCCGATTGAGCAGATGCCGGTAGAGCTCCTCCACATTGCTGTGAAGTGCTGCGACACCGTATTTCTTGCAGAAGCGGATCCAAAGGGATATACATGGTACTTTGAAGGAGGTATAAATCAAGGGCAGGATGTGGTTGCCGCCCATGAGGGTCATTTCATGGTGAAACCGGAAGGCGATCTCCGCAGCCTGGGCAGGTGTGGGATTTTCATCCAGTCGATCAACAAATGTTCCAAGCATCTCCAATTGTTCATCGCTGGCGTTGTCAATGACCCGATGCAGGGTCATCTGCTCCAAGCCCCAGCGGACTTCCAGAATGGAGCGGATCTCCTCTTTGCCGAGCATCCCGCCATTGTAGTCCATAATGGCCATAAGGGTCTCCATGTTTCCATCACGGCGATAGTCGGCAACATAGGCGCCCTGACGGGGACGCACTTCCAAAAAGCCCTGACGAGCCAGTTCTGTAATGCCGCCGTTGACAACAGCACGGGAGACACCCATCTGCTGGCAAAGTTCCCGCTCTGAGGGTAGTTTTTCTCCCATAGGCAGTTCTCCGGACAAAATCATCCCCTGCAATTTCTGTACAAACAGTTCTTTTAAACTGGGCGCGTAAAGCTGTTCAAAATTCATATGGCATCCTCCTGCAAATATCTTGGTTATACCACATACCACGAATTTATTTTATCATGCAAACTGTCGAATTTCAACCTGAGATTTTTCTATAAAACATAGAATTTCCAGTTGATAGTTGACAGTTATCCCAAATAAACTTAAACTATAATCAGTAGAAAAATGCCATTATGCTGGTATGACCAGAAAGGAGCGATGCTTTTGGAAAAGGTAAGAATTTTGGAAGTTAAGCAAAGTGTATTCGCAAACAACGATGCCCAGGCAGAGAAACTTCGGGAAGAACTGAAGCAGAAGGGAATCTATCTTCTGAACCTGATGTCTTCTCCCGGAAGCGGCAAAACCACCACCCTGACCCGGCTGATTGAGCTTTTGAAAGAGGACCTGAAGATCGGTGTGATGGAGGCGGACATTGACTCGGATGTGGATGCTGTCACTATCGCCGCCACCGGCGCCAAGGCCATCCAGCTCCACACCGGCGGCATGTGCCACCTGGATGCGGCTATGACCCGCCAGGGTCTGGACGGTCTGGATGCCGGTGAAGCCGACCTGGTGGTTTTGGAAAATGTGGGTAATTTGGTTTGCCCCGCGGAGTTTGACACCGGCGCAGTGAAAAACATGGCAATCCTCTCCGTACCGGAGGGTCACGATAAGCCCCTCAAGTACCCGCTCATGTTCCAGGTCTGTGATGCGGTCCTTATCAACAAAATCGATGTAGCCCCCTACTTTGATTTTGACTTTGAAAAATGTACTGAGTACATCCGTATGCGCAATCCCAAAGCGGTCATCTTCCCCATCAGTGCCAAAACCGGCGATGGAATCGAGGCTGTTGCTGATTGGCTGAAAGAAGAAGTAAAGAATTGGAAAGGAGTATGAGAAATGGCAGATTATCTGGCAGGTTTCTATCCCGAGTGGGTAGATAAAGAAGAAAATCCCAGGCAGATCATTTTAGACTTAGGCAAAATGATCACCAACCGGATCCCCGTAAAGCTGGGATTTCAAAAGCTCAACAAGTACGATCCCGAGTACTGGGGTCTTGCTGCTCTCTTAACTGACGAGCAGGCAGAGGTGGCTCTGAAGATGGGTGTGAGAAAGCCCAAGACCATGGCCGACATGGTAAAACTCACCGGCAAGAGCGAGGAAGAACTGGAAAAGATTCTGGGCGATATGTCCTTTATGGGCATTCTGGAGTACAACTGGGAGAATCCCACCCGCACCAAGCAGTGGGTCCTGCCCATGTTCGTTCCCGGCAGTGCGGAATTTACCAACATGAATGACACCATCCTGAAGAAATATCCCGAAATGGGTCGTTTCTTCGAGCGGATGAGTCGTCTGCCTCTGGAGAAGGTCACCCCCATGGTACCTCCCGGAGGCGCCGGCATCGGCATGCACGTGATCCCTGTGGAAAAGGCCATCGAAACCGAGAACCAGTCCATTTCGGTGGAACATATCTCCCACTGGCTGGATAAGTATGAGGGCAAGTACGCCGCATCTCCCTGCTCCTGCCGCAAATCCCGTCTGACCTTCGATGAAGGCTGTGCCGATGACCCCGAAGGCTGGTGTGTTGCCGTGGGCGACATGGCTGATTACGTGGTGGAAACCGGTAAGGGTGGCCGCTACATCACCAAGGAAGAGGCTCTGGAAATCTTCCGCAAGGGCGAGGAAAACGGCTTCGTCCATCAGATCACCAACATTGACGGTGCAGACAAAATCTTCGCCATCTGCAACTGCAACATCAATGTCTGCTATGCTCTGCGTACCTCCCAGCTGTTCAACACCCCCAACCTGTCCAGAAGCGCCTATGTGGCACGGGTGGAAAAGGACGACTGCGTTGCCTGCGGCAAGTGCGTGGAGGTCTGCCCTGCCGGTGCTGTGAAGCTGGGTCAGAAACTGTGCACCAAGGACGGCAAGCAGGTAGAGTATCCCAAGCATCCCCTGCCCAGCGAGATGAAATGGGGCCCCCATATGTGGGATGAAAACTATAGGGACAACAACCGCATCAACTGCTACGATACCGGTACCGCTCCCTGCAAGACTGCATGTCCTGCACACATTGCCGTCCAGGGTTACCTGAAGATGGCCGCTCAGGGC